>ERZ778021.2721-NODE-2721-length-14785-cov-6.196470_pt1 | contig 14785 bp, 10 predicted proteins | sample MGYA00375751_ERZ778021 | MGnify/ENA primary metagenome ERZ778021 (study PRJEB29350, sample SAMN05389814) | bioreactor metagenome | isolation source: Thiocyanate stock bioreactor | place: South Africa: University of Cape Town | collected 2013-08-29 ... | reverse complement strand
GGTGTAACCGACGTCGGAACGCCGATCAATCGGGCTTTGCCGTCCTAGAAAAAAAATCCGCATCCGGGCGGATTTCCTTGAGGTCGCCCGCCGCGGTTCTCGCAGGTACCTACGACGGAGATGGATCCGGCCCGCATGGCGGGATCGACCGGCGAGGCCCCGCCCCCGGCGGCGTCGCCGCGCGCCGCCATCCCGGACGACGGCCCCACGCGGACCTACCGCCACCAACACCCCAGCGAACAGCGACCCATGAGCCACACACCCCAATTCCACCGGAATCGGCACGCGCCGTCCCCTCGCAGCCGGAGGCCCCGCGGCCCTTCGCTCGAAGCCCTGGAGGCGCGGAGGCTCCTCGACGCCGACCCTCACGGGCTGTTCCCCAACGAGGAGTATACGCTGGGGAGGGAACCGTTCGCCATCCTCTCGGGCGATCTGAACGGCGACGGCCACGCCGATCTCATCACCGCCAACCTGTCGCTATACGAGACATCGATCGGTTCGGCCCCGAATACCATCTCGGTGCTGCTGGGGCAGGGCGACGGCACGTTCGTCCAGATCCCGCCGATCCAGCTGAGTTCCTCCCTGAGCCTGAGTGGACTGGTCGCCGGCGACTTCGACGGCGACGGGCGGCTGGACCTCGCGGCTTCGATCAGCCCGATCTCGTCCAGCGATGAGGGGCGGATCGCCCTGCTCATGGGGCGCGGTGACGGCACGTTCGAAGCCCAAGTCGATTTGAGAGCGAGTGGTTCCGCTCGTTCACTCGCCGCGGCGGATTTCGACGGCGACGGGCGACTGGACCTGGCGGTGTCGAACTACAGCGATAACACGGTCTCCATCTACCTCGGCCACGGGGACGGCTCATTCGGCGGGCCGGCATCCTACCCCGCCGGCCGGCGGCCGAGGGAACTCACGGCCAACGACTTCAACGGCGACGGGCTGAAGGACCTGATCGCAATCGACCCCTCCTCCACAACGACGAACCTATCCGTGGTGCTGGGCCGGGGCGATGGAACCTTCGCCCCTCCCGTCATTTCCTACTCCCGAGGATTCTCGTCCGCCGAGTCCATGGCGATCGGGGATTTCGATGAGGACGGCTTCCTGGACGTCGTCACCGGCTCGGGGGATAGCACGGGAAGGACGATATTTATAGGCCGCGGGGATGGCTCCTTCGACGTCGACGTCCCCGACGATATGGGCGTCACCGGCGGGCCGGCGTCCGTCGCCGACTTCAACGGCGACGGGCACCTGGACATCGTCGGGGGCCAGGGGGTCCTCCTGGGCGGCGGGGACGGCACCTTCCCGGGCAGGATCTCATTCCGTTCGAGCGGCTATACGTTCGGGGATCCCTGCGCGACGGCCGACTTCGACGGCGACGGCGACCTGGACCTGGCCGTGGCGAAGCGATCGACCGCCTCGGTACTGATCCTCCCCGGCCGGGGCGATGGCAGCTTCGTCGTCTCGACCTATGAGGAGCCGAGGGACGTCAAGACGCTCGGGGCGGGCGACTTCGACGGCGACGGCGTGCTAGACCTCGTCGCCGCCCGGGGCGTCTACGCCGACGCCTTTATCCTGATGGGGCGAGGCGACGGCACATTCCGGATGGGGGAGAGGGTTGAGACGGGCGGTCGGGTCGAATCCGTGGTGGTGGAGGATTTCAACAGCGACGGATTTCTTGACTTCGCGCTGGGCTACAGACTCGATCGGGTCGCGTTCTACCAGGGGCGCGGCGACGGGACGTTCGAACCAGGACCCACCCTCGCCATGGCCGGCCTGGCCATCGAGATGAAAGCCGGCGACTTCAACGGTGACGGTCGGCCCGACCTGGCCATCGCCAACAAACCCGGCGGGATCACGGTACTCCTGAGCGACGGCTCCGGCGGATTCCCCTCGCGCACGAACTATGCCCCATGGGCCCGCTTCGTCGCCTTGGATGTCGGGGACTTCGACGGCGACGGCGTGCAGGATCTGGCTGGTCTGACCGAGGAGTTGAATAGTAGCGATCAGGATGCATTGGTGTTATTAGGCCGCGGAGACGGGTCCTTCGACATCAACTTCGACTATCGCAGCGATCACCAAGGCCAGGTGGACCTGGCCATCGGCGACTTCGACGGCGACGGCTTCTCGGACATGGTCCTTGCGAACAGTTCGGATCATGCGGTGACGGTGATGATCCGTAGGCTCAGAGTCTACCCGGCGGGGGCTCAGAGATACTTTCCGGCTCAGGAGGAATACTATGTCGGCGGCCGCCCAAACTCGGTCGTCGTCGGCGACTTCAACCTCGACGGCCGGCTCGATGTCGCGGTCGGCGTCTCGAACTACGGGGTAACCCTCCTGATGGGCCGCGGCGACGGCACCTTCCAGGCGAGGACCACCTACACCGGCGGCGGCCAGCTCATCGTCGCAGACTTCAACGGCGACGGCCGTCCGGATCTGGCGACCGCGGACGTGGGTGTCCGGGTGTTGCTGAACCGGGCGGTGATCGAGCGGCCCACGGTCGATTCGGTCGTCGTGCAGGGGGGGATGGGGCAGCGGTCCTACGTCGATCGGGCCTCGTGGACGTTCAGCGAGGCGGTGAACGTCGGCGACCTGATCGCGGACGGGTCCATCGTCGACGCGGTCGGCCTCTACAATCTGGGCATGGAGCCCGGGACGAGTTCGGAGCGCCGCGTGAGCCTGTCGGCCTCGCAGTTCCGCTACGATCCGGCCACGCGCACGCTCACCTGGGAGTTGGCCGCCGACTCGGCGAAGCAGTCGCTGCCCGACGGCGCGTACGAGTGGCGGATCGACGCCGCCGCGATCACCAACGCGGCCGGCCGCACCCTGGCGACCAACGACGGCGCGTCCTACACGTCCGCATTCCACCGCCTGCTCGGCGACGCCAGCGGCGACGGCGTCGTGGATCAGGTCGACATCGCCTTGATCAACGCCGCATCCGGGTCGCGGCCCGGTTCCTCCAACTGGGACGTCGACGCCGACCTCGACCGCGACGGCTCGATCAACGTCCGCGACCGTCTGATCGTCCAACGTGCGATGGGCGGCCGGATCGTCCGGCCCTCGGCGCTCGCGTCGAGGGCCGCCTCCCTCGCAGCCCCTGACGGCCTCGTCGCGGTCGGCCTCGCGGCACGGGGGACGGACGCCGCCGACGCGACCGTGTCGCCCCTGCGGCCGACCTCGAGGGGAGGGGCCGATCGCCGATTCTCGACGGCGATGCGCCGGGGCTCGCCGGCCCTCGCCCTCCAGAGGTCCCGCATCGCGGCCGTGCGCGTCGCCGGGAAGGCCGCCGGCCTCGCGCGGGGATCGTCCCTTTCGGACCGCTGACCCGGCCCCGAGGCCCGCGGCCGGCGTCACGGCCCGCCGCGGGCCTCCCCCCGATCAAGAAGCTGTGCGACCCAATCCCACCACCTGAGGCGAGATTCCCCATGAGGCACTATACCCGAGCCCTGCTGGCGACCCTCTGCATTGCGAGCCTGGGCGGCCAGGCGGACGCCGGCCCGACGCTCTCGATCGAAAACGCCCCGAGCGAGTACCAGGCGGGAGGCTTCTTCACCGTCGACCTGAAGTTGACCGGGGCGTCCAACCTGAACGCGTACACGGTGAGCCTGATCCTGGAAGGTTCCGGCGGCATCCCCGGCGTCGGCGGCGACTATTACTTCGCCGACCTGCCAGACGACCTGACCGACCTCCCGTCGGTCGACCGCTATGTGTTCGGCGGCGACGGCTTCGGCCGGGGCGTCGGGCGGGGCGAGGACGGGTCGGCGACCAGGCTGACCCTGCTCGACAGCCTCGCCGATCTGGACGCGGAGGTCGACGTCACGGCCGGCGGCAACGACCTGATCGCCCGCATCCGGATCGGCACGTCGTCGACGATGACGGGCGAATTGCGCCTGTCCTTCGACGTCTCCGAGACCCTGTTGCTGGGATCGTCGGGCCAGGACGTCCCCGGCTTCGATCAACTCGCCTATATGCCGACGGCCGGCACCACGTCCGTCATCCGTCCCGCCGCGATCCCCGAGCCGGCCTCCCTCGCGAGCTTCCTCGCGGGAGGAGCGACCGTCGTCCTCGGGACGTCGCGAGCCCGCCGACGGGCGGCCGGCGCGGCCCCGTCGGCGTGACGCGGCGAGCGACTTTCACCATCGCCGGGCCGGTGCTTCGCCACACGGCCCGGCGGCCACCGCGACCGGGCCGCGGCCACTCGCCCGGTCAGAGCTTCCGGCCGAAGTGGTTGAGGAGGTACAGCACGACGATCGCGCCGACGGTCGCCGTGATGAGGCTGCCGATGATGTTGGTCGGGCCGAAGCCGAGGAGGCCGAACAGGAAGCCACCGACGAGCGCGCCCAGCACGCCGACGATCATGTTGTTGACCGCGCCGAAGTCGCGGCCCTTGGTGATCTGGCCGGCGAGCCAGCCGGCGGCCAGGCCGATGAGCAGGAACCAGATCAGCGAGAACAGCATGGCTTGACTCCGCGGAGAGGACGGTTGGAGGGGCGGCGGCCGGGCGTCGGTTCAGCCCAGGCCGCAGGCGGCGCGGGCGCGGTCGAGGACCTTGCGGGCGGTGGCGCGGGCCTTCTCGGCCCCGGCGGCGCGGACGGCGGCCACCCGCTCGGGGTGCGCGACCCAGTCGGCCCGGCGCTCGCGGGCCTCGGCGAAGGTCTCGATCAGCGCCTCGCCCAGCCGCGTCTTGACCTCGCCGTAGCCGATGCCCCCCTCGCGATACCGGCGCTCGACCTCGTCGCGGTCGGCCTCCTTGGCGAACAGCTTGAAGAGGCCGAACAGCGGGTCGGCGTCGGGGTCCTTGGGGGCCTCGACGGGGGTGCTGTCGGTGACGAACTTCTTGACCTTCTTCCGGATCGCGGCCGGCTCGTCGAAGATCTCGATCGTGTTGCTGTAGCTCTTGGACATCTTCCGGCCGTCGAGCCCCGGCACCACGGCGACCGAGTCGAGGATGTACGGCTTCGGCAGGCGGAAGACCTCCTTCTTCTTTCCGCCGTAGACGTGGTTGAACCGCTCGGCGACGTCGCGGGTGATCTCCAGGTGCTGCTTCTGGTCCTGGCCCACGGGGACGAGGTCGGCGTCGTACAGCAGGATGTCGGCCGCCTGGAGGACCGGGTAGGCGAACAGGCCGTGCTCGGCCGGCAGGCCCTGCTGCACCTTGTCCTTGTAGCTGACGCACTTCTCCAGCCAGCCCATCGGCGTGACCGACGTCAGCAGCCAGGACAGCTCCACCGTCTCCGGGACGTCCGACTGCACGAACAGGACGGCCCGCTCCGGGTCCAGCCCCAGCGCCAGCAGGTCGACCAGGACGTCGGACACATATTTATGCAAGGTCGCGGCGTCGCGGACGCTCGTGAGGGCGTGATAGTCCGCGACGAAATAGTAGGCGTCGTTGGCGTCCTGGAGCGCGACGTACTGCCGGATCGCCCCCAGATAGTTGCCGATGTGCAGCGCGCCCGAAGGCTGAATCCCCGACAGAATCCTCATCGTCCCCTCCTCGACCTCGGGCCGCCTCGCTCGCGGCCCCTTCGGCCAGCCACTCTATCAGGAACGCCGGGGCGCGGCCATGCGGGGGACGGGCCCGGCCGCGGCGTCCGGGGCACGGAGGGGCGGAGGGGCGCGGCCGGGCCGCCGCGCCCCTCCTCGCTCGGAGTTCACTCGTCGGCGCCGCCCCCCTTCTTCGCCGTGGCGTCCGGGTCGGGCGTGTGGGGGGTCGGCATCGGGGCGTGGATCTCCTTCCGCCAGGCGACGAGCCTGGCGTGCAGCTCGGCCGCGCGGGCGGGCTGCTCGGCGGCGAGGTCGTGCTTCTCACCGGGGTCGTCGCGGAGGTTGTACAGCTCGACATCGCCGGTCTCGAAGGACTCGACGACCTTCCAGTCGCCGTCGCGGATCGCTCCGGCGGGGGTGGTCCGCCAGTGGCCCTTCGAAGCGCCCAGGTAGCCGGGGAAGTGCCAGTAGAGCGGCCCCCGTTCGGGGCGGTCGGCCCCGCCGCTGGTGACGAGCCGCAGGTAGCTGGAGCCGTCGAGGGGCCCCTTCGCCCGGCCGCCGGTCAGCTCCAGGATCGTGGGATAGAGGTCGACGCTGTTGACGGGGCGGTCGCTGGTCTTGCCGGGGGGGACCTTGCCGGTCCACCGGAAGATGTACGGGACGCGGACGCCCCCCTCGTAGAGCATCCCCTTGCCGCCGCGGAGCGGGGCGTTGTCGGTGATCTCCTTGCCGACCTTGATCCCCTCGCGGGCGTAGCCGCCGACGCCGCCGTTGTCGCTGGTGAAGATCACCAGCGTGTCGTCCCCCAGGCCCAGTTCGTCGATCGTCTTCAGCACCCGGCCGACGCTCTCGTCGACGCTGGCGATCATCGCCGCGTAGGTCGGGTCGTGGTGGCCCCCCTCGGGCTTCGTCCCGACGAACCGCGCGACCATCTCGGGCTTGGCCTGGTGCGGGGCGTGGACCGCGTAATGGTGCAGCTCCAGGTAGAACGGCCGGTCCTTGTGGCGGGCGATGAAGTCGACGGCCTTGTCGGTCAGGAAGTCGGCGAGGTAGGCGTCCTTCGGATGGTCGACCGGGGGGATCGTCTCGAAATCGAAATGCTTGCCCATCGAGACGATGGACTCATCGAACCCGCGCTTGAGCGGGTGATGCGCCTCGTCCTGCCCGAGATGCCACTTCCCGAACAGCCCGGTGACATAGCCGGCGTCGTGGACGGCCTGGCCCAGCGTGTACGTCTCCAGCGGCAGCTTCTGGACGTTGTCGACCGGCTTCAGCGACCGCGTCCGCCAGGCGAACCGCTCGATCGAGCCGACGGTGTAGACCCCCGTCCGCGGCCCGTACTGGCCGCTCATCAGGGCGGCGCGGGTCGGCTGGCAATTCGGTCCGCAGGAATAGCCGTCGGTCAGCCGCAGGCCCTCGGCCGCCATCCGGTCGATGTTCGGAGTGCGGTAGAACCGGCTCCCGTAGCAGGCGACGTCCGTATATCCCAGGTCGTCCGCCAGGATGAACACCACGTTCGGCTTGCGCGCCTCCGCCGCCCCGGCCGAGGCCAGGCCCGTCAGGAGGAACGCCGCCGCGAAGAAGCCCATCGATCGCATCGTAGATCCCATCGTCGTCGGTGCCCCCTGGGTCAAACTCGACCAATTGAGTCGAAAATATAGAGAACGCAGCCCCGAGGTCAAGGAGGCCGGCGGTGCGGATTGGCGGCGGCCGGCTCGCGCGGTAGGATCGGCGGTCGAGCAGCGGCGTCGGCCCGGGTGCATGATCGGTCGTGACCCGGGCGGCGAATCGACGAGGGAGCCCAGCGATGTCGGCCCAGGCTTACGAGGATCAGGGCCTTCGGTTCGAGTACCCGCCCGGCTGGGCGATCGAGGAGACCGAGGACGGCCCGGTGCGCACGGTGGCCGTCCAGGCGCCCGACGGCCTGGGCTTCGCGGTGATCCAGGCGGACGACTCGCGGCCCGACCCGGACGAGATCGCGAACGCCGCGCTCCAGGCCATGCGCGACGACTATCCCGACCTGGACTCCCGGCCCGTGCTGGAGACGATCAACGACCACGCGGCGACCGGGCACGACCTGGAGTTCATGACCCTGGACATGACCAACGCCGCGTCGATCCGCTGCTTCCGCACCCCTCGGCGGACGGTCTTGGCCCTCGGCCAGTGGTCCGACATGGGCGACGCCGAGCTGTCCGAGCAGGTCCTGGACGTCCTGCGGTCGATCGAGGAGTCGGAGTAACCCCGCGAGCCCCCCCGGCCGCTCCATCCCCGCCAGGGCCGACCACCGCGAGGCCCGGATTCCTCGCGCGTCCGCTCCCTTTCCAGAACCCCGGCACGCCCGCGAGAACCCGCGCGGCGGCCGATTTCCCGCGCCGTTCCGGCCGTCGCCGCCCCGCCCGCCTCGCCGATGAGGAAGCCGACGGGCTCCATCGATGACAGCGACCCCTGACCAAGGACGGTCGTCGGCATGACGGCGAAGACGGCTCTGCGCGCGGCCTGCGCGCTGCTGGCCTGCGGGGGCGTCGCCGCCTCCTGGGCGGCCTCCACGAACGACCAGAAGGCCGAGGCCCTGGCGCTCTCCAACGCCGGGCGGTACGCCGAGGCCGTCGAGCGCCTCGACGCCGTGATCGCCCGCCATCCCAACGACTCGGAAGCCCTCACGAGGCGCGGCGGCGCGTACCTGCGCCTGGAGCGGCCGTCGAAGGCGCTGGCCGACTTCGACCGCATCATCGCCCGCGACCCGATGAGCACCACGGGCTGGACCGACCGCGGCGTCGCCCTGATGATGCTGGGCCGGCTCGACGAGGCGGAGGCCGCGTTCATCCGGTCGATCCGCCTGTGGGACGTCCCGCTCAACGGCGCGCGCGGCCTGGGCTCCGGCGGTCGCGACGCCGTCCAGGAGGCCCGCGCAACGGCCTACGCGGGGCTGGCCCAGGTCCACCATCGGCTCAATCGCCACGACGAGGCCCTCGCCGAGTACGACCAGGCGATCCGGATCGACCCGATCGACCCCAACAGCCGCATCGGCCGCGGCGACGTCCACCGGGCGCTCGGCGACCTTCCCCGGGCCCTGGCCGACCTCGACGAGGCCGTCCGGCTCGGCCCCAACTACCCGCGCGCCTTCGCCAGCCGCGGCCGGCTCCTCGAAGACATGAAGGAAGACGCCCGCGCCGAGGCCGACTACTCGCGGGCCGTCGCGCTCGACCCGAATTACGCCTTCGCCTACCGCCTCCGCGGGGCGATCCGATCGCGGACGGGCCGGAACGAGGAGGCGCTCCGGGACTTCGAGGTCGTGGGCCGGCTCCGCCCGAACGACTCCGAGAACCACAAGGACCGCGGCGGCGTCCTGGTCCGCATGAACCGCAACGACGAGGCCCTGGCGGAACTCGACCGGGCCCTCGCCATCGACCCCAGGAACGCCAAGGCGTACCAGAACCGGGGCGCGGCGTACAACAACCTGAGGCGCTACGCCGAGGCCGTCGCCGACCTCGACCGCGCCATCGACCTCGACCCGAAGAACGCCGGCGCGCGGACCAACTGCGGCCTGGCCCTATTCATGCTGGGCGAGTACGAGCGGTCGCTGGAGGACCTCGGCGAGGCGGTGAAGCTCGCCCCGCGCAACGCGATCGTCCACTTCAACCGCGGCAACGTCTACGCGAAGCTGGGCCTCCGCGATCAGGCGATGGCCGACTACCGGGCCGTCGAGGAGGCCGACCCGAGGCTGCTGGCGTCGTACGGCGGCGTCTCCGGCGTGCTCGCCGAGATGTCCCGGGATCGCATGGCGATGCGCAGCCCATCCCCCCGGCCCGAGCCGACGAGCGAGGCCGAGGCCCGCATGCGCGAGGGCCGGTCGTCCCAGGCGGCCGGCGACTGGGCCCGCGCCGTCGAGGCGTTCGACAAGGCCGCGGCCGCCGACCCGCGCCGGGCCGACGCCTACGTCGCCCGGGGATGGTCGCGGCTGTGCGCCGACGTCGACGGGGCCGAGACGGACGCCCGCGCGTTCTTCAACCTGGCCGGCTGGCGGGATCCCGCCGCGCCGTACATGGCGATCCTCGGCGTCCTGGCCGAGCGCCGGGCGGGCCGCGACCCGGCGGCCTACGCCTTCCTGGAAGACGCCCTCGCGAAGCTCCCGGGCTCGGACGCCTGGCCTCGCCCGGTCCTCCTCCACCTGAACGGCGACCTCGCGGACGCCGCCCTGATCGACGCCGCCGGCAACGACGTCCAGCGGGCCGAGGCCCATACGATCGTCGCGCTGGCCTGCCTGCGGAACCGCAAGCCGGCCGACGCCCGCGAGCACCTGGCCTGGGTCCACGACCACGCCGTCGACCGCTCCGTCGCCGCCGACCTCGCCCGCGCCACGCTGGCTCGGCTGGACCAATCCGACCAGATCGCCCGGAAGCCCTGACCGGCCGATCGACGCGAGCCCCGGGACGTCGTACAACGGAGTCGGCTCATCCCACGTCATCAGGGGCCCTCCGATGCTGAAGTTGGACGAAGTCGTCGACAGGTTCCGGATCGATCCCGGCGAGAAGTTCCGCCTCAAGGATCACGACCCGTCGTGGGCCGGGAACAAGGGCGTCCCCAAGGCCAAACGGAAGAAGTTCGCCGAGGACCTGCTCGCCAAGAGCATCCGGGAGCTGGCCGAGGCCCAGGACCGCCTCTACGCCTCCGACACCTGGTCGGTCCTGGTCGTGCTCCAGGCGATGGACGCGGCCGGCAAGGACGGGACGATCAAGCACGTCATGTCCGGCGTCAATCCCCAGGGCTGCCAGGTCTTCAGCTTCAAGCAGCCCTCGGCCGAGGAGCTGGACCACAACTTCCTCTGGCGTTATTCCAAGGCCCTGCCCGAGCGCGGACGCATCGGCATCTTCAACCGATCGTACTATGAGGAAGTCCTGGTCGTCCGCGTCCACCCCGAGCTGGCCCAGGCCGAGCGCATCCCCGGCGCCGAGATCGACCGAAAGTTCTGGGAGGGGCGGTACGAGGACATCAACAACCTGGAGCGGCACCTGGCCCGCAACGGGACGCTGGTGCTGAAGTTCTTCCTGAACGTCTCCAGGGACGAGCAGCGGCGGCGGTTCCTGAAGCGGCTGAACGACCCCTCCCGGCACTGGAAGTTCTCCGCCTCCGACATCTCGGAGCGCGGCCACTGGGACGCCTACATGGAGGCCTACCAGGACGCCATCGCCGCCACGAGCACGAAGTGGGCACCTTGGCACGTCATCCCGGCCGACCACAAGTGGGTCGCCCGCGCCGCGGTCGCCCACACCATCGCCGAGGCCGTCCAGGGCCTCGACCCGAAGTACCCCGAGGTCACGCCCGAGAAGCTCGCCGCGATCAAGGATGCACGCGAGCGACTCGAAGTCGAGGGCGACTGAGGGGGCGAGAGCGCCTGGAGAGGCCGCCCCCCGGGGCCGATAACCTGGGTGGGGCGGCGGGACGTCGCCCCGAGATTCTCGCCCCGAGATTCTCGGCCCGAGGCGCGCGCTTTCGCCGCCCCGGCCCGATGGGACTTCGGTGCCCCTCGCGGGCATCGACCTCCGCATGGATGTGGACCCTCTCCGATGTCGGGGCGACCCGTCGCCCCCTCGACGACCGACGTCGTTTTCATGAAACACCGCTCACATCTGGATCGCCCCCCGGGCGACCGCGACAACGCCGTCGGCCTCGCGAGGTTCCTGCTCACGAGCCTGGTCGTCCTGTCGCACTCGTTCTACATGCACGTTTGCTCGCTCGACTACGACCCGATGGTCCGATGGTCGTGGGGGCAGTACACGCTGGGGCGGATCGCCGTGGACGCCTTCTTCGTCCTGAGCGGGTTCCTGGTGGCGCGGAGCTGGGCGGGCTCGCGGGGGTGGGCCGACTTCCTGACGCGGCGGGCGACGCGGGTCTACCCGGCGTTCCTGGCGGCGGCCCTGTTCACCAGCCTGGTCGCCGCCCCCTGGCTGGCGGCGCGGGGCGGGATGCATCGGCCCGAGGCCCCGTCGTGGGCCGCGATCCTCCTGCCGGCCCTGGTGCTGGACTATCCCGAGCTGGCGGCGAACGGCTCGCTCTGGACGATCCGCTACGACTTCTATTACTACCTGTTGATCGGTGCGATGGGCTGGGCGGGCCTGCTCGCGAGGCGCTGGCCGGTGTTCGCGATGTGGGCGTCGTCGTGGGCGGTCTACGCGGCGTGGTTCACGAGCGGGGCGGAGGCGGGGATCTACGACCAGCACCCCCGGCTGCTGACCTGCTTCCTGTCCGGGGCGGTCGCCTTCGCCTACCGCGACCGGATCCCGCTGCGGTGGTCGTGGTTCGCGATGGCGGTCGCGGGGCTGGCGGGGTACGCGGCCGGATGGTGGCCCTATCGGTTCTGGCCGTACCGCGTGATGAACCTGGCGTTCCCGATCTACGGGGCCTACGCCCTCCTCTTCATCTGCTTCCGGCCCGGGGCCCGCGCGGGGAGGCTGGGGTGGCTGGGAGACTACTCGTACGGGCTGTTCCTCTATGCGTATCCGATCCAGCTCATGCTGGTGACGGCTTACCGCGACCGCCTCGGCCCGTTCACGCACTTCCTGGCGTCGTGGGCGCTGGCGATCCTGGCGGCGGGCCTGAGCCTGCGGCTGATCGAGCGGCCGGCGCTGCGGCTCCGCCGCCGTCGGCCCCCGGACCGCCGCGAGCCCCCCGCGCCGCACTTCCGGGTGGCGGAGGAGGCGACGGCCCGGAGCGTCGGCTGACTCACGCCTCGTCGTCCCCCGCGACCGGCCCGGCGGTCCAGGCCAGGACGACCTGATCGATGGTGACGTCGGCCTTGCGGGGGGTGAGTTCCAGGGGGACGAGCTGGAGGAGTTCCGGGCTCCGGGTGGCCTTGATGTGCTCCAGTTCGGCCTGGAATTCGGTCTCCAGGTCGACGTATTCCTGGTCGAGCGCCTCCAGCCTCTCCTGGGCCCCGCCGAGCTGGCCGCGCTCGCGCATGGCCTTGGTCGCGGCCTTGGCGGCCGTGCCGACCTTGGTGACGTTGGTCTTCGTCCAGGTCTTGCGGCCGGTCAGGGCGCCGAAGACCGACGTGCCGAACGAGACCGCCGCGTCCCAGCTCGACTTCGACGCCTTCTCCTGCTCCTTCTCCAGCGCCTCGTGCGCGGCGGAGAGCTTCTTCTCCAGGGCGACGCGACGGGGCCCGAACTCGGCCCGGAGCTTCTCGACCTCGGCGTCGCGGCGCTCGCGGGCGGCCTGGGCGAGCCGGGCGCGGAAGTCGCGGGCGGTCTCCTCGGGCCGGCCGAACGCCTTCAGCTCGGGGCACGACCAGATGGTCAACCGGCGCTCGCGGTAGAGGTAGTTCTTCAGGGCCTTCGTCCAGTCGGCGTAGCTCCTGGCGCGGGTCATCGCCGCGGGGAGTTCGGCGAACGAGGCGTCCGGCTCCGGGGACTTGTCGAGCACGGGGATCCGGCCGGTCAGGTGCTTGCCGCCGTCCCAGACCTCGGCCGAGACCTCGTCGCCGACGGGGCGCTGGACGGCCAGGGTCTCCCAGTAGTCGACGCCCGACTTCTTGTCGACGTAGTGCAGCCGCGCCACGCCGAGGAGCGTCGGCCGGTAGGACGGGGCCCGGCCCGGCGTCGGCGCGACCACGAAGAACTCGGGGACGTCGGGCGGGAGGACGGGCCGGCGGCCGGGCGCGGCCGGCGTCGTCGGGGCGGCCGTCCGGGTCGCTCGGGGCTTCGGCGAGGGCTCCGCCTCGACCTGCTCCGGCTCGTCGGGCTCGTCTTCATGGACGGCGGCGGGCTTCGCGGGGGTCGTGGCCGCGGCCGGATCCTTCTTCGCGGGGGCGTCGGCCTTCGCGGCCTTCTTCGGGGCCATCAACGCCTGGATCTGGTCGCGGTTGAGCGGCCCCCGGAGGTACGACAGGGCCCATCGGCTCTCGAAGACGATGGGGTGGTCCTCGTGGACGTTGTTCAGCAGGAAGACCCGCTTGCCCAGCGAGGAGAGGGTCCTGTCCATCGCCTCGCGGTCGAAGCTCGCCCCGGCGGCGGCCGAGGCGCCTTCGAGCCCCTCCAGCACGCGGTCCTTGTCGCGCTTGGTCTGGAGCCGGCCGAGGAACCACGTCCCGCAGTTGGAGAGGCCCTTGTAGTCCAGGTCGACGGGGTTCTGCGTCGCCAGGACCACCCCGACGCCGAACGCCCGCGCCTGCTTCAAGAGCGTGAGCATGGGCTTCTTGGTGGGGGGATTGGCCGAGGGCGGGAAGTAGCCGTAGATCTCATCCATATAGAGGATGGCCCGCAGGCTCGACGTCCCGGGCTGGGACCGGACCCAGGAGAGGACCTCGTTGAGCAGGATGGTGACGAAGAACATCCGCTCGGCCTCGCCCAGGTGGGCGATGGACAGGACGGAGATCCGCGGCTTCCCCTCGGGCGTGTAGAGGAGCCCGCCGACGTCCAGCGGATCCCCCTCCATCCAGGCGGCGAAGCCCGGCGAGGCCATCAGGTTGTTCAGCCGCATCGCCAGGGCGAACCGCTCCTTGGCCGGATAGAAGGTCTCCAGGCCGATGACGCCGACCTTGTCGAACGGCGGCGACTGGATGCCGTGGATCAGGTCGGTCAGGTCGAGGTCCCGCCCCTGCCGCCAGGCGTGGTCGAGGAGGTTCGAGAGCAGGATGTGCTCGCGGCCCCCCATCGGGTCGGACTCCACGCCCAGCAGCGCGAGGAGCCCGGAGACGGCCGAGGTGATCCGGTCGCGATAGGTCTCGGCCTGGTCGAGCACCGCGGCCGGCGGCGCGGTGAACGAGCGGAGGACGGTCAGCGGCAGGCCGGCGGAGCTGCCGGGGGTGTAGATGGCCATGTCGGCCGCGTCCATCAGGCGTTGGATCCGCGCCCCGTCCTGGCCCCACTTCGCCAGGCCGTCCTTCCAGGTCTGGGCGGTCTTCTCGGCGAACGCCTCGCGATCCATCCCCTGCCGCGTCGCCTCGTCGGCGTCGACCCAGGGGAGGAAGTCCTCGCCGCGGAGCTGGGGGAAGTTCAGGAGGATGTTGCCGATATCCCCCTTGGGATCCACGGCGATGACGGGGATGCCGTCGATCGCGGCCTCCTCCAGCAGGTCGATGCACAGGCCCGTCTTGCCGCTGCCGGTCATGCCCACGCAGACCGCGTGCGTCGTGAGCTGCTTCGAGTCGTACAGCACCAGGTCGGAGGTCGTCGCCCGCTCCTGGACGTCGTACTCCTTCCCGAGATAGAAAACCCCGAGCTTCTCGAAATCCTCGTTCTTCATGAAACGGATCCCGCCCCGGCGCTGGTGGTTCGATCGATCGACGTGGAGTCCGCGGCCCGACGCCCGG
>ERZ778021.2720-NODE-2720-length-14786-cov-4.026271_pt1 | contig 14786 bp, 17 predicted proteins | sample MGYA00375751_ERZ778021 | MGnify/ENA primary metagenome ERZ778021 (study PRJEB29350, sample SAMN05389814) | bioreactor metagenome | isolation source: Thiocyanate stock bioreactor | place: South Africa: University of Cape Town | collected 2013-08-29 ... | reverse complement strand
CGTTTTTCTTCCGGGCTTCTAACGGAGCCGGAAAATCCATAGGATCGGATGCCGGCAACCGCGCCAGACGGAACCGGCGGGAGGAGACCATGACCGACACGACCACCAACGATCCGCTCGACCGGGCGCGCGCTGCCGAGATCGGCGCCGTGGGCCGGTTCCTGAAGGCTACCGAACTGGATACGCGCATGCTGGGCATGGTGGCGGCGCTGGTCGTCATCTGGGTCGTCCTGCATGTGCTGTCGGGCGGCCTGTTCCTGACGCCGCGCAACCTGTGGAACCTGTCGGTCCAGTCGTCGTCGGTCGCCATCATGGCCACCGGCATGGTGCTGGTGATCGTGATGCGCAACATCGACCTGTCCGTCGGCTCGCTGGAGGGCGTGCTCGGCATGGTCATGGGCGTCATGCAGGCGGAAATCCTGATCCGCACCTTCGGCCTGTCGCTCGGCAATCCGTGGATCTGGGTGATCGCGCTGGCCTGCGGCCTGCTGTGCGGCCTCGTCATCGGCGCCTTCCAGGGCTTCGTCATCGCCTATCTGGAGGTGCCGTCCTTCATCGTCACGCTGGGCGGCCTGCTGGTCTGGCGGGGCGCGGCCTGGTGGATCACCAGCGGGCGCACCGTGGCGCCGCTCGACGCGACCTTCCAGCTCATGGGCGGCGGCCCGCAAGGCGCCATCGGCGCGACCTGGAGCTGGATCGTCGCCCTGGCCGCCTGCGTGGCGGTGGTGCTGATGCTGATCAACGGTCGCCGCCAGCGCAAGCGCTTCAAGTTTCCGCTGCGGCCGGTGTGGGCCGAGACCTTCCTCGGCGCGGTGGCCTGCGCCGTCATCCTCGGCGCGGTGTGGATCGCCAACTCCTATCCGTGGCCGGTCGGCATCGTCAACAGATACGCCGCCACCCACAACATCACCATTCCCGAAGGCGGCCTGTTCATCGCCCACGGCATCGCCATTCCCGTGCTGATGGCGGTGGCCGTCGGCATCGTCATGACCTTCGTCACCAACCGCACGCGCTTCGGCCGCTATGTCTTCGCCATCGGCGGCAATCCGGAAGCGGCCAACCTCGCCGGCATCAACACGCGCTGGATCACGGTCAAGGTGTTCATGATCATGGGCGTGCTGGCGGCGATCAGCGCCGCCATATCGTCGGCGCGGCTCAACGCCTCGACCAATGCGCTCGGCACGCTGGACGAGCTGCTGGTCATCGCCGCCGCCGTCATCGGCGGCACCTCGCTGGCCGGCGGCTCCGGCACGGTGCTGGGCGCCATGCTGGGCGCACTGCTGATGCAGTCGCTGCAGTCGGGCATGGTGCTGCTCGGCATCGATTCACCACTGCAGAGCATCGTCGTCGGCACGGTTCTGGTCATCGCCGTGTGGCTCGACACCGTCTACCGCAAGCGCGTCTGAGGCAGGGAGGAACGATCATGGCCAACACCGTGCAGACCCGCGCGCCCGACGAGGTGCCGCTGGTGGACCTGAGGAACATCTCCATCGCCTTCGGCGGCATCCGCGCCGTGGACGACGCCTCCGTCGACCTTTATCCGGGCGAGGTGATGGCGCTGCTGGGCCACAACGGCGCCGGCAAGTCGACGCTCATCAAGATCCTCTCCGGCGCCTACAAGCGCGATTCCGGCCAGATCTTCGTCAACGGCGAAGAAGCGACCATCGCCAACCCGCGCGACGCCAAGAAATACGGCATCGAGACGATCTACCAGACGCTGGCGCTGGCCGACAATGTGGACGCGGCCGCCAACCTGTTCCTCGGCCGCGAACTGATGACGAGCTGGGGTACGCTGGACGACGTGGCCATGGAGGCGGAGGCGCGCAAGGTGATGGGCCGGCTCAATCCGCGCTTCCAGCGCTTCAAGGAGCCCGTGGTCAAGCTCTCCGGCGGCCAGCGGCAGTCGGTGGCGATCGCGCGCGCCATCCTTTTCAACGCGCGCATCCTCATCATGGACGAGCCGACCGCGGCGCTCGGCCCGCAGGAAACGGCGCAGGTCGGCGAACTGGTCAAGCAGCTCAAGGCCGACGGCATCGGCATCTTCCTGATCAGCCACGACATCCACGACGTGTTCGATCTGGCCGACCGCGTCTGCGTGATGAAGAACGGCCAGGTCGTCGGCACGGCGCGCACGCAGGACGTCACCAAGGACGAGGTGCTGGGCATGATCATCCTCGGCAAGTGCCCGCCCGGCGCCATACCCGGCCCCGGCGCGCTGAGGGTCGCGGCCTGACAATTTAGCCGGCTGCTTTCTGCTTCGCAGGGATATGCCAGCCGCGCCAGACGTTTGGCGCGGGCATTGTGTTGGCCGGGGGAGTTGCTATGAAAGGATGGAGACTATTCTCATAGGTTGCGGCCGCCTTTGAAGAAGCTCTTTCCGATCGTCGCCTTCATCGCCGTCGCGCTGATCAGTCTTGCGATGGCCGGCTTCGCATATTTCGCCACCCAGGAGGCGGCGCGCATCAAGTTCGAGGCGACGGCGGACGACGCGCTGAATCGCATCGAAAGCCGAGTCGACCTGCATCTGTCGCTGCTGCGGGCGACGCAGGCCCTGTTCGACGCCCGCGGCGGCAAGGTTTCGGCCAGCGAGTTCAAGGCGTTCTTCGACGCGCTCGACATAGACGGCAATTTCGCCGGCCTGCGCGGCATCGGCTATCTGCGGCTGATCAGGGCCGGCGACGAGGCGGTGGCCGAGCGCGAGATCCGGCAGGCTCTCGGCATCGACCGCGAGGTCTATCCCGCCTCCGACCAGCCTTGGCGGGCGCCGATCCTGCTGTTCGAGCCGCTCGATTCCGGCAACACCGCCGCCATCGGCTACGACATGATGAGCGATCCGGTCCGGCGCGCTGCGATCGAGAAGGCGATGCAGGACAACAGGCAGCACGCCACCGGGTCGGTGATGCTCGGCGAAGGCACCGGGGCCGACAGGGCCTATCCCGGCTTTCTGGTGTTCGTGCGGCTGGAGGTGGAGACCTCGCCGGACGGTATCGCGGCCTCCACTCAGGCCTCCACCCCGGCGACGGCGGGGTTCCTCTATGCCGCCTTCCGGGCCGGCGACCTGTTCCAGACGGCGCTGGCCAAGGCGCCGCTCCTGCCGGTCAACGTCGAGGTCTACGACGATGCCGTGGACCCCGAGAACCTGATGTTCCGCTCGCAGGCGCCGCCCGCCTCCTCGATCGGCGACCGGCTGCGGGCCACCCGCCGGATCGAGGTGGCCGGCCAGTCCTGGACCATCCTGTTCCGGCCGACCGACGGCTTCACCGTGCCGTCCTCGCGCATCGTTCCCATCATGCTCGGCCTGTTCGGGCTGCTGCTGGCGGGCGCCATCGCGCTGGTGGCGCGCTATCAGGAGCGGGCCTACGACGCGGTCTCGCAACTGCACGAGGCGACCGAGAAGAGCCTGCTCGAAAAGGACCTGATGCTTCAGGAGATGAAGCACCGCATCAAGAATTCCATCGCCCGGGTGCTGGCCATCTCGCGCCAGACGGCGGCGGGGACGACCGACATGCGCGAATTCGCCAGCTCCTTCGCCGCCCGGCTCCAGGCCATGGCCGCCTCGCAGGACATGCTGACCCGCTCGCGCTGGCAGAAGGCGGATCTTGAGGACCTGCTGCGCATCGAGCTTGGCCAGGTGTTCGGCAAGGATCTGCCCGACGGGCTGCTGTCCGGGCCGCAGGTGCTGCTCGACGAGACCACCACCCAGGCGCTGGGACTCACCTTCCACGAACTGGCCACCAACGCGCTGAAATATGGCGAGGCGGCCAACTCGGTCGGCGCGCTGAGGGTGAGCTGGAAGGTCGAGGGGGCGAAGCAGGCGCGGACGCTGGTGCTCAACTGGCGGGAATCGGGTCAGACCGCGCTGGAAGCGCCCGCCAAGACCGGCTTCGGCACGCGGCTCATCGACATGAACATCACGCGCGAGCTGAACGGCACGATCAGCCGCGAGTTCCGCAGCGACGGCCTCAAGGTGACGATCCGGATTCCGCTGGCGTCCTGACGCGGCGGCGCATCGGCATTGTTCGCAGCGCAATGAAAAACGGGAGCCGGCTTGCGCCGGCTCCCGGTTGCGTTCCTGCACGGTGCGCAGGTCAGTTGCAGCGGGCGGTGTAGATGCGGCCCGTGCGCGGGTTGCGATACTGGCAGTAGCCGTTGCGCAGGTTGCGGACCAGGAGGCCGGAACCGGCGCCTACCGCGGCACCGATGGCGGCGCCTTTCCAGCCACCGACCGCACCGCCGATGACTGCTCCGGCAGCGGTGCCGACGCCGACGTCCTGCTCGGTCGTGGTGCAACCGCTGAGTGCAGCCATTACCGCCACAGCGATCATCATCTTGCGCATCAATTTGATCCTCTCACTTTTGTCCCTCGCTTTGCAGCCTCGTTTCTCTAGCACGAGCTGGAGCGTTTTTCCTGCCCGAATCTGATCTTGGCTAAGATAGTCTTTTTCAGGGCAGCGCCGGCGGGGCCCGGGCGACAGGCCGGCGGGCTCGGCTCAATCGGTCTCGAAATTGCCGTGCGGCACGGTGAGGCTGTATTGCAGCCGGTCGCCGGCAATGTCGAGGGTGGCGGCGCCGTTGAGCGAGACCGGCACCACGCGCTCCAGCGCCACCGAGCCGAACCGCTTGCGGCCGGGCTTGCGCTCGCCTTCCGGCAGGCGCTCGGTCCAGACCAGCGACAGCGCGGGCTCCCCCGCGCCGTCCAGCCCGGCGGTGACCTCCACCACCCCCTCGGGGTGAGAAAGGGCGCCGTAGCTCACCGAATTGACGGCCAGTTCATGCATGGCCAGCCCGATATGCAGGGCGGCGTTGGGGTTCAGGAAGGGATTGGCGCCCTGGAAGCGCAGGTTCCGCTCCGGGTCGGCCCCGTAGCGCCCCACCTGGCCCGTCACCAGTTCGCGAAGCTGCGCGCCGCGCCAGTTGGAGGAGGTGACGAGGTCCTGCGAGGAGGCGAGCGACTGCAGCCGCCCGCGGAAGCGCGCCAGGAAATCGGAGATGCTGTCGGAATGCCGGCCGGTCTGGCTGGCGATGCTCTGGATGATGGCGAGCAGGTTCTTGGAGCGATGGCTGACCTCGCGCAGCAGCGTCTTCAGCGTCTGCTCGCGGCGCTTCTGCTCGGTGGTCTCCACCTTGGTCGTCAGCACGCCCTGGACCTCGCCCTGCTCGTCGAAATCCGGGTCCACCCAAATCTCGAACCAGCGCACGCCTTCCTCGCCGGGCAGGCTGATCTCGAAGCGCTCGGAATTGCCGGAGGCGATGACGTTGCGGCGGGCGGCGGCGATCCGCTCGGTCTGGGCCTGCGGCAGGAGGCTTTCCTCGCCGTTCCCGCTCCGCGACATCCACGGGGCCGGCATGTTGCGCGCCCATACCGTCTTCAGGTCGCGGTCCTGGTAGAGCACGGCGACGCCCGCGTTGCGCAGGGCGTTCAGCAGCGCGCGGCCGAGTGGCCCCTCCCGCTCTGCCGGCCTGGCGGGAGCCGCCCCGTGGTCCCGCCTGTCGCTGCCCCTATGGTCTGCCCCGGATTTCATCTTACAACTTGCCGTCCGCCCTCCCCAAGGTGAGATTTCTAGCGGATAAACGGTTCAGAAAAGGTTCCGCCGGGCCGCATCCCTTTCGGAACGCTGCCCGGCGGCGGCTGGAAACCGTTTGAGGGGGGCGGTTTCCAGTTTGCCCTGGACCGCGTCCGGCACGTCACGCCCGCCTGAAGATGCCGGCGAGCAGCGAGATGACCAGGAACGCCAGGAAGATGAAGAACAGGATCTTGGCGAGCCCGGCCGATGCGCCGGCGATGCCGCCAAACCCGAGCGCGCCGGCGATGATCGCCACGACGAGAAACACAAGCGCCCAGTAGAGCATGGTCAAACTCCTTCAGATGGTGCAGCAGAACGCCGCGCTGTCGCGGTTTGTTCCAGACGGTGATGGAAAATGCGTCAGCCACCGGATGCCGCGTCAGGCGGCGGCCCTGGCCTGGCGATCGAAGAAGAGCGCCTGGCTGATCAGCGCCTTGACCATGTCGGGGTTGAACGGCTTGGTCACCAGGAAGGCCGGCTCCGGCCGCTCGCCCGTCAGCAGGCGTTCGGGAAATGCGGTGATGAAGATCACCGGCACGGCGGTGGACGACAGGATCTCGTTGACCGCCTCGATGCCGGAACTGCCGTCGGCAAGCTGGATGTCGGCGAGCACCATCTTCGGGTGCGTCTTGCCGAACAGGGCCACCGCCTCGGCATGGGTGCGCGCGGTTCCGACCACGCGATGGCCCAGGCTCTCCACCATTTCCTCGATGTCCATGGCGATTAGCGGCTCGTCCTCGATGATGAGCACGTCGGTCGCCACCTGGCGCGAGATCTCGTCGCTCGCCTCGGCCAGCAGGTCGGAGAAGGTGTCCTCGTCCACGTCCAGCACCTCGGCGGCCTGGCGCTCGTCGAAGCCCTCGACGGCCACCAGCAGGAAGGCCTGGCGGGGCAGCGGGGCCAGCGCGTTCAGGTTGGCCGCGGCCTTCTGCTCCCACGCCGCCTGCGGCTCCTCCTGCGGCACGCGGATGGCGACGGAGGTGAAGAGCCGGGCGAACACCTTGTAGATGGCGATGCGGTCGCTGGAGGCCTCGGGGAAGATGCCGGCATCGGCGATGATCGCTTCCAGCATTGCTGCGACCATGGCGTCGCCGCTTTCCTGCGAGCCGGAGACGGCGCGGGAGAACCGCCGCAGGAAGGGCAGATGCGGCGCGATGGTGGCGGAAAGATTCATATTGAACGTCTCCCTCAGATGACGTGTAACGAAAAACAGCCGGCTCGATGGCCGGCCTGGAAACCCCAACGCAGGCTTTGCCAAAAAGTTCCGGGTGAGGGAACCAATATGGCGCGACCACGTTATAGGCCGGTTCGGGCGACCAGAGGAGGGGGCCGCTTGCTGCGCGCAAGCGCCGGGCACTGGGATAGAGGGCGAAGTGAAGGAAGCAATCAAGACAGCATCGGCCGGCGCCGACCGGCGCCGGGGCATTTCCGGCGATCCGCTCGGAGCGAATTCGGAAATCGGCCGCAAGCTTAAGCAATATTACGACGAACTGGTTTCCGACGAGGTGCCGGACCGTTTCGCGCAATTGCTGGCACAACTGGAAAAGGCCGAAGCCCCAGGCAGGAAGGACTGATGCATGGCCGCATCGCAGGGCTTCAAGACCGATCTGCTCGCCACGATCCCGAGCCTGAGGGCGTTTGCCGTCTCCCTGACGCAGAACGCCGACAGGGCCGACGACCTCGTGCAGGAGACCCTGGTCAAGGCCTGGGACAAGCAGCAGAGCTTCCAGCTCGGCACCAACCTCAAGGCGTGGCTGTTCACCATCCTGCGCAACGAGTTCTATTCGCAGATGCGCAAGCGCGGCCGCGAGGTGCAGGACAGCGACGGCATCATGACCGCCAGGCTGGCGGTGCATCCGGCCCAGCACGGCCAGCTCGACCTGAAGGATTTCCGCGCCGCGCTGGAGCGGCTGCCGCAGGACCAGCGCGAGGCCATCATCCTGATCGGCGCGTCCGGCTTCTCCTATGAGGAGGCGGCCGAGATTTGCGGCTGCGCCGTCGGCACGATCAAGAGCCGCGTTAGCCGCGCCCGCACGCGCCTGCAGGAGATATTGCAGATTTCCGGCGAGGACGAATTCGGCCCGGATGCGATCTCGACCCAGGTCATGGGCTCGCCGGCGGCTTGACCCGGGGCGGTCGCGAGCAGGCCGCGGCCAGCGCTTCCACCAGATCCATGCCGGAATAAGGCTTCTCGACGATGGCGATGCCGGGCAGGAGCGTTTCCACCTCCCGCGCGGAATGGCCGGAAGCGATGATGAAGGGCAGATTCTGCTCGGCGAGGCGCTGTGCGAAGCCGAGCGTGGATTGGCCGCCGAGCATGAGATCGATGATGGCCGCGTCGAACAGACTGCGCACCTCGCCTGCGTCGATCTGCGCCAGATCCTGGACTATGGTGACGCTTCGGGCGCCATGATCCGTGCATAGCTGCTCCACATCGATGGCGATGAGAGGCTCGTCCTCGAGCAGCAATATCCGCAAATCGTCCAGCAGCACGACAGGCACCCGCACATTCATTCCCGAAGCTGCATTGATCGTCGTTATCGGCCCGCCTGTCATTTAAAAATGACATGCCGCCACGTTGACCGGCAGGAACCCGATCCTGTTGCGGCGCGTTGCAATTCAATTGGTTAACGAGGGGTGGCATGCCGAGCAAGCACGGACATTCCTTTTCCGGTCGGCGTTTTTCCTGCCAGCAGTGCCCGCTGCGTGCCCTGCCCGCGTTCCGGGATCTGGCGAAAACGGAACTCGCCTTCGTCAACAATTTCAAGAAAGGCGAGCTGGCGGTGGAAAAGGGCACCGCCGTGCTGGTTGAAGGCAGCCACAGCGCGCATCTCTACACGGTGCTGTCGGGATGGAGCTTCCGCTACAAGCTGCTGTCGGACGGGCGCCGCCAGATCCTCAACTACGTCATGCCGGGCGATCTGATCGGCTTGCAGGGCAGCGTGATGGGCGAGATGCAGCACTCGGTGGAGGCGCTGTCGGCCATGCTGCTATGCGTGTTCGAGCGCGAGCAGCTGCCCGAGCTCTACCGCAACCATCCGGGCCTCGCCTACGACATCACCTGGCTTGCCGCTCGGGAAGAGCGGATGCTGGACGAGAACCTGCTCAGCGTCGGGCGCCGTTCCGCGCTGGAGCGGGCGGCCTATCTCATCGCTTTCATCGCCGCACGCTCCAAGGGCGTGGGCCTCGACACGCGCCGCCAGGTGCGCATCCCCATCACCCAGCAGCATGTGGCCGACACACTGGGCCTGTCGCTGGTGCATACGAACAAGACCTTGCGCAAGCTCGCGGCGCGGGGTCTTATCGTGTGGTAGGAGGGCGGCTGCGAGGTGGTCGACGCCGCCAGGCTCCAGGAGCTGGCCGGCTGGGAGGGCATCGGCGAAGATCGGCGGCCGCTTCTGTGAAAGGCCGCCTGCCGATGGCCCCCATGGCGCATGCCCGGGAACCGAAGCTGCCGCAGGGCGTTTGAAAAGCGAAGAAACGCAAGGAGTTGAGAATGGCCGCAAACGAAGGCAAGTCCCTCAGGAATTCGCCCGAGGTTTCCGATCTGGAAGCCGACATCAAGCAGTTGAAGGCCGACATCGAGAAGCTGACGAAGCAACTCGCCGCGACCGGCCAGCACGGCTACGGCACCGCCAGGCGTGCCGCCGCCGAAGGCGTCGAGCAATTGCGCGTGCAGGGCGAGGCGGCCGTTGAAAGCCTGCGCAACAATGCCAGGGACCTGGAGGAGCAGGTGGTCGCCAGCGTGCGCGAGAAGCCGGTGACCTCGCTGGCCATCGCCGCGGGCGTCGGCTACCTGTTCGCGCTGCTTTCGCGCCGCTAGCCCGCCATGGGAATGCTGGCATCACTGCTTGCCGGCCTCGCCTCCGGCGAGACGGCCGCGGCGCTGAAGCGCGCCCGGCTGGCGGCGATCCTCTATTCGCTGGCGGCGTTGTCCGGCCTGTGCGGCGTCGGCTTCCTGGTCGGCGCCGCCTATATATGGACCGCGCGCCGCCACGGCTTCGTGGAGACGGCGTTCGGCTTCGGCATCGGCTTCCTGGTGCTGGCGGGCCTGCTCGTGCTGGCCTTCCGGCTCGGCGCCGGCACCCGCAGGCGCCGCCGCGAGAAGCGGCTGAAGGCCGACATGACGGCCATCGGCATCTCCACCGCGCTCGCCCTGCTGCCGGCACTGGCGCGCGGCAGGGGCGGGCTCGGCGTGCTGCTCAGCCCGGTGGTGGCGCTGGCCGCCTATGCCATCTACCAGGAGAACGCCCGGCCCCGCACGGACGGGCGCGACGACGACGCGGGCGGCCGATAGAGCGCTCGCGCAAACCTTTCGGAACCTTTTGCGACGGGGCGCTGTTACCCGACAGCGCCCCGAAGCGCGTCGTGCGCCACGCAACGGAGGTTCCTCATGGTCAAGATCGTTCCGCAGGACAAGGCCCGCCAGGGACGCCGGGGCCGTCACGTCCTCATCATTCTCATCGCCGGGCTGGCGCTTGCCCTTGCGGCGTGGGGCGCGGTGGAATTCTACGGCGAGATGATCAAGACGCCGGCTACCCAGCAGACGCCGGGCGGCTGACAGGCCGGGCCGGGTGGCGGCGAGGCGATTCCGCATCCCCCGCCCGGTTCGGAACAAGACGGCGTTCACGACGTTGTGAACCCGTAGGATGCCGCGCCCGGCTTTCCCCGCGACGGTTCCGCCAGGCGCGGCGCGCATGAAAAATCACGCACAAGGAGTAATCTATCATGATGCGCAAGCTCTTGGCCACGACCGCGCTGGCTATGGCCTTTGCCACCGGCGCGCTCGCGCAGGACATTACGGCGCCGGCGCCTGCCGCGCCCAATTCCAACCCCGCCGTTCCGGCTGCGCCGACCGCGCCGGCAGTGAAGGCCGATGGCCAGCTCGCCACCAACATCGTCGGCGAAAGCGTCTATAACGGCACCGCCGAAGATGCCGAGAGCATCGGCAAGGTCACCGACGTCGTGTTCGACAAGGACGGCCAGGCCAGATCGGTGGTGATCGGCGTGGGCGGCTTCCTGGGCGTCGGCGCCAAGAATGTCGCCTTCGACTACGACAAGCTGCAATGGGCGGAGAAGAACGGCGACCGCTGGCTGGTGGCGCAGACGAGCAAGGACGAGCTGACCGCGCAGCCGGCCTTCGACGATACGCCCTACAGGCCGGTGGCGGCCTCTCAGGCCGCGCAGCCGGCCACCCCGCCCGGCACGACGGCGCCGGCCGATGGTATGGCCCAGAACGCGGCGCCGGTCGAGCCGGCCAAGCCTGCCGCACTGGAGCAGGGGCAACTCGCCTCGATGATCATGGGCGAGAAGGTCTATAACGGCTCCGGCGACGAGGCCCAGAACATCGGCAGCGTCAACGACATCGTGGTGTCGAAGCAGGGCAAGGCGCAGGCGCTGGTGATCGGGGTCGGCGGTTTCCTTGGCCTCGGCCAGAAAAACGTCGCCTTCGACTTCGACAAGGCCCAGCCGATGGAGCGCAGCGGCGAGCGCTGGCTGGTCGTGGATGCCACCAAGGAGCAATTGCAGGGTCTGCCGGACTTCGACCGCAAGGCCTATGATCCGGCGCCTGCCGCGGCTGCGGCCGGGGCCGATGCACCCGCCATGGTGACGCCGACCACCGACACGGCCCAGAACGAGCCCGCCGCGGACGATCAGGCATCGACGCCCGACCAGACCTCGACGGCCGCGATCGACAGGTCCAACCTTGCCGAAATGCCCACGGACAGGATCAGCGCCGACGATCTCATCGGCACCACCGTCTACGGGGCCGACGACGCCGATGTCGGCAAGATCGCCGACGTGGTGCTGAGCGCGGACAACAAGGTGGATGCCGTGGTGATCGACGTCGGCGGCTTTCTCGGCATCGGCTCCAAGCCCATCGCCGTGGGCATGGACAATCTGAAGTTCATGACCGACCAGAAGGGCAGCACCTATCTCTACACCAACTTCACCAAGGAGCAGCTCGAGGCGCAGGCGGCCTATGACAAGGGCAGCTATGCCCAGAACCGCGACGCGCAGCGGATGATCATGCGGCCGTGATCGGCCGGCGAAGGCAGGCCCGGCCCTTTGGTGGGGTCGGGCCTGCGGGCGCCCGCCGCCGCCTGCTGGTCACAGCCGGACGGCGCGACCCCATCTGCCCGCCGGCCCTGACGGACCGGCTGCTGGCCTATTTGCGGGCGGGCGGCGCAGATGTCACAGTGGCGTGGCACGAGGGCGGCCATGAGGTGCGCCCCAACGAGATCGAGGCGGCCAGGACCTTCCTTGGCGCGCCGCAGGTTCATGGAGATTGAGAAATGACCGAAGAATTGCTGGCCATCGAGCTCGAGGAACAAGGCGAGAATGGCCGCTACGTGCTGCGCGGGCCTGATGGCGCCGAAGCGGAGATGACCTTCACCAAGGTCGGGGCGCACAAGCTCGTCATCAACCACACCGGGGTGCCGGAGGCATTCCGTGGGCAGGGCGCGGGGGTGCGGCTGGTCACGCGCGCTGTGGAGGATGCACGCCTGTCGGGCAGGAAGATCCTTCCGCTTTGCCCGTTCGCCGCCGCGCAGTTCCGCCGCCACCCGGAATGGGCCGACGTGCTGGCGGAGAAATAGCGGCCGCAACCCTGCAAATCCGGGTGCCGTGCACAGGAATCCTTAAGCATGGCGCAGATCGGCGGGGACCGGCACATGGCTCGGCCCCCTGCGGGCAACCATTCCTTAAAGCCGTTCCGTGATGCTCCAACCCGAGCGGCGATGCCGCATGGAAGGTGGAGTTGAGGTGGAAGTGGGGGTAGGAACCGGTTCCGGAACAACCGGGCGTGCGGGCGTCGCATTGCTCGCGACCGGTTTCCTCGTGGCCGGCGCGATCTCGATCGGATTGTCGCGGCTCGGCGACGGCATCGCCGGCGTATGGTTCGCCAACGCTTTCGCCTTCGCGGTGCTGGCGCGCCGCAGCCGTCCGCTTGGCGTGGCCGATTGCGTGGCGCTGCTGGCGGGCTCGCTGGCCGTCGACGGGCTGTTCGGCACGGAAGGGCCGATGCTCTTCCTCCTGCCGCTGTTCAACGTCGGGCAGGTGTTGCTGTCGCTGCTGCTGGTGCGCCGCTTCGTCGGCCAGACCCCGCTCAACGTCGCCGGCGCGCGCGAATTCGTCATGGTGCTGGCGCTGGCCGGCGGTGCCGCCACCATCGCCGCTGCGCTGGTGTTCGCGCCGCTGGCGTCGTTGCTGGGCGGCTGGCCGCCGCTTCGGACGGGCTGGACGCTGCTTTCCGGCAATGCGCTCGGCTATGCGATCCTGCTGCCGCCGCTGCTGTTCGTGTCGCGGCGCGCGCTGTCCGCCCTTGCCGATGTTCGTGCGGCGTTGCGCCTGGCGGCGATATGCGTCTGCTGCGCGGCTGTCGGCTGCCTGTCGCTGGCGTGGGGCCAGTTCCCCTTTGCGCTGGCCATGCTGCCGCTGATGGTGGTGGCGCCGCGCATGGCCGTGTTCGAGCTGGCGCTGACCTGCGCCTTCACCGGGGCGGCGCTGATGGGCGGCGCCATGGGAGGGCTCGTTCCCGGGCTCGGCCATGGGCTGGGGGCGTTCCGGGGCGGCTTCCAGGTGGCGGTAGCCATCACGGTTGCGACGCCGTTCATGGTCGGGCTGTTCGTCCACCAGATCACCGAGGGCCGGCGGCGGATCGCCGATGCCGAAACGCGCTGGAATTTCGCGCTGGCGAGCGCGGGGCAGGGCGTCTGGGATCTCGATCTGCGCCGGGACAGCATCGCCTATTCCGCCACCTGGGCGAAGATGCTCGGCTATGAGCAGCACGAACTGGACGGCGACCCCAGCCGCTGGCTGACCATGGTCCACCCCGACGACCGCGCCGCCGTGGAAGCTTCCGACCGCGCGCATCTGGAGGGCGTCACGCCGCATTTCGAGGCCGAGTTCCGCATGCGCCGCAAGGACGGGCAATGGATATGGATCCTCGACCGGGGCAAGGTAGTGGAGCGTGACGAGCAGGGGCGCATGGTGCGCGCCATCGGCAGCCTCACCGACATCACCCAGCGCAAGGAGGCGGAGCAGCGGCTGATCGTTTCGGCGGCGATGCTGGCGGCGGAGAAGGAAAGGCTGCGGGTGACGCTGCACTCCATCGGCGACGCGGTGATCTGCACCGATGCCGCGGGCTGCATCAGCTTCATGAATCCCGTTGCGGAGACGCTCACCGACTGCGTCTGGCAGGAAGCGCTGGGCCGCCCGCTCGACGAAGTCTACCACGCGGTCGACGAGGAATCGGGCCAGCGCCTCGGCCCGTCCCGCCCTAATGCAGGAGGCCCGTGCCGCGCGGACCAGAACAGCCGGGCCGTGCTGGTGCGGCGCGACGGAAGCCGTTGCAGCATCCGCCAGATCGTGTCGCCGATCATGAACGAGGAAGGCGCGTTCGGCGGCTCGGTCATCGTCTTCCAGGACTTCACCGATGCCCGCACCCTGCAGCGCCAGCTTGCCTATGCCGCAAGCCACGATGCGCTGACCGGGCTCGCCAACCGTTCCAGCTTCATGCGCGCCATGGAGGAGGTCGTCGCCGAGGTGAAGGCGGGCGCGGCGCCGCGCCAGTTCATGTTCATCGACCTGGACCGCTTCAAGCTGGTGAACGATACGGGCGGCCACGCCGCCGGCGACGCGCTGCTGAAGCGGGTGGGGGCGGCCATCCGCGGCGCGCTCGGGCCGGACGATCTCGTCGCGCGGCTGGGCGGCGACGAGTTCGCGGTCGTGCTGAAATCCGGCTCCCAGCAGGAAGCCGAAGCCGCCGCCGCCGGCGTCGTCGAGGCGGTGCGCTCGCTGGGCTTCATCTGGAACGGAGTTGGCTACACCGTCGGAGCCAGCATCGGGCTGACGCCCATCGGGCAGGGCTGCGGCGAGGCCGACGAGATCATCGCACGGGCGGATGTGGCCTGCTATGCGGCCAAGGCTGCGGGACGGGGCTGCGCCTTCACGGCGATGCCCCACCAGCACGGTGCCGCGCAGGCATCCGCGGTTGCGGCGCCGATGGCGGCGGCCAACTCCTGAACGGGGTTGCGGCGCTGGCGGGAAAGCCTCAGCGCGTCGGCACCGGGTGCTCGCCGCGATAGTCGTAGAAGCCGCGGCCGGTCTTGCGCCCCAGCCAGCCGGCCTCGACATATTTCACCAGCAGCGGGCAGGGCCGGTATTTCGAATCCGACAGGCCGTCATGCAGCACCTGCATGATCGACAGGCAGGTGTCGA
>ERZ778021.2712-NODE-2712-length-14841-cov-2.979913_pt1 | contig 14841 bp, 11 predicted proteins | sample MGYA00375751_ERZ778021 | MGnify/ENA primary metagenome ERZ778021 (study PRJEB29350, sample SAMN05389814) | bioreactor metagenome | isolation source: Thiocyanate stock bioreactor | place: South Africa: University of Cape Town | collected 2013-08-29 ... | reverse complement strand
GCTTGTTTTGCTGATAGGGGCGCGGTGTATATCCTGCTCTGCGATACCCACCGTCCGCATCCTGCTGCGGCATGCCGCCGGAAAGATCGCCTACGGGTTCGCCGGGTTCCGGCTGCGCGCCAAGCCCTGCTTCAAAGGGTGCGGCTTCCTCTCCGGAAGATTCCGCTTCCTCAGAAGGAACAAAATCGGAGGGCACAACACCTCCCCCCATGATGATCTCAACAAGCTCGTTTTTTCGATATTTGGTTAAGGATTTCACGCCCTGCAGTTTTGCGATTTCGCGCAAATCTCCAAGGCTCTTAGCCTCCAACTGTTCCTTGTTCAACTGTAAACTCCTCTCTACGGTAAGACCTTCTACCTGTTAACGAAATCAAGAAGCTGATTCGATGTGACCTCTTGGATGAAGAAATCATATCGTCGGGTGGTGTTTTTGTCAATACACGCCACTCTTTTTTCACAACACATGCCGCTTTTCTGGCGTTTATTCCATTTTTTCTAATGTTGCCTGTTCGCGGGGCAAAAACCTGTTACATTCTGTTGCCTATAGCACGTAACCACATTGCGGCACATCACGCACAATGGATATCAGGAAAGCGAATTTTGGTTTATTATACGCTGTTTTTGTTTGGAACTTATTCGAAAAATATCAGGAATCGATCAACTGTAAGAGAGGCACGATACGATTAACCCTCATCTCATGCTATTATGCATCATCCGAATTGATCTCAACGCACATAAAATCGATCAATCGTCATGATCCTGTAACCAAATTGAAAACCTATTGTGCCTTCCCTTTTATTTTATCCGGATTTATGCTAAGATACACTCCATGGCAAAGAGACCGACACAAAAAACAGAACGAAACGAATACACCGAAAGGCTGGAGCGGATCCGAACCGGATTTCGCCTCCGTCCGCGTTATATCATTTTGTTCTTTATATTAACCTTCTTTGTATTAGGCGGCGTTTTCCTCTCCCAGCAGACAAAACTCAGTTCCATCGCGGAAGAAAAGGTCAAGTTGCAAACACAGCTCGACCAAAAAAAGGTTGAAAAAGAGCGTCTGGAGCGAATGCTGGAGTACATGCGTACGACGGACTACATGATCCAGTACGCGCGTGAAAAGCTCGGTTACGTGTTCGCGGACGATTGGAAGTTTTATGACGATTCGGCAAACGTAAAAGTCACACCGAAGATGGCGGAGACTCCAGAACCCCTTCCGGCGCTGACCACGCCTTCCGTCAAGCCTTCGCCTACACCAACGCCTCTGCCTACCACTCCCCCCAACGATCCGGGTACGGTTGTTGTCACGATGGGGCCAGTGAAGCCATGAAACTACTCGTTTTCGATATCGGCAGCAATTCCGTCCGAACCCTTCGCGTCACGCAGGAGGCAGGGATTGCACCGCAATTTTCCGGCAAACGTGTGTATACCACGCGCCTTGCGGAGGGGCTTGCCGAATCCGGCGCACTCTCTCAGGCAAGAATGCTGCAATCCCTGCTCGTGATTCGTTCGCTGTACGGCGAACACGCGGCGCAGGGTTTTTCTTCGTTTGCCTACGCAACCAGCGCTGTGCGCGACGCAAGCAACGGCAAAGCGTTTATCGACTCTGTCGAGGAGATCATCGGCAGCGGGCATGCACGGATTCTCACCGGCGTAGAGGAAGCGGCTTTTGCGCAGCAGGGCGCAGACCCGGATGGCGGGAAGACCATCATCGACATCGGCGGCGGCAGCACGCAGCTTGTCCGGCCCGACTCGCGTGAGAGCTGGCCAATCGGTTGCGTCCGCGCAAAAGACCTCGCGCCGTATGACGATCTTTCATCAATCACGGAAGCGCTCTATCCTATCCTCTCCGGGCTGTTCGGCCCACCGGAGCTGGATGAACGGCCGGATCGTCCCGTGATCCCCAGCGAAAAAACACCTGTGCAGGATCTGCTCCTCGGCGTTGGCGGAACCATCACCACGCTTGCGCTGCTCTGCGAAGGAAAAGACACGTTTGCCCCTTGGCAAGGAGAAAAACGCATTGAGCTGTTTGCGCTGCGCGCCGTGCTCAATGCACTTGACGGCATGGGAGACAGCCAACGCGCAACCGTGCCACTGTTGAAAGACCGGCACGATGTGATTCTCCACGGCGGCGTGATTTTGCAATATCTGCTGGAGCGGCTGCACAGCCCGCGCATTGCCGCAACCCTTAGTGACGGGTTGGACGGATATGCGTTGCATCTTCTGAAAACCATTTCTCTGTAAATCTTGGTTTCCCCATAGATACAAAAAAGCAAAGCACGTTCAAACGCGAAAAAACGGCGCTCCGAACAGGAACGCCGTTTGTGTGTTTTCGGTTGTTTACGGTTTTGGGGTTGGGGGCGCTTCCGGCAGCGGCGTCGGGGAAACGCCGACGACGTCGTCAAAGTTCATGTCCGTCTTGTTTGCCAGCACGATGGTGAGATCCAGATATTCTCCATCGCGATAGACCTTGATTTTCAGTTCATCGCCAATCATCTGGCTGAGCACGATGCCAACCAGCTGCACGTGCGAGGTAATCGTTGTTCCGTTTGCCTCGACAATGATATCACCCGCTAACACGCCCGCAAGGTCTGCAGGCCTGTCCTTCACGACGCTCTCTACCCGCGCGCCAACAGGAACTTCAAGCTCCTCTGCCAGCGCTTCGTCGATGGTGCTGACGGTGACTCCGATGCCCGGACGCTCAATATACCCTTTGGTAATGAGCACTTCCATGATCTTCTTCACCTGGTTGATCGGCAGCGCAAAGCCAATCCCTTCCGCGCTGACCGCATTGCCCAGGTCGTCATATCCCGCGGTAATGGTCTTGGCACTGTTGATGCCGATGACTTCACCGTTGAGATTGATCAAAGGACCGCCGCTATTGCCAAAGTTGATCGCGGCATCGGTCTGCAAATAGGAGTTCGTGTAATTGTCGATGGTTACTTCTCGCTTGGTCGCACTGACGATGCCGAAGGTGATGGTGTTAGCCAGCTCGTCCGAAGAGAGCGGATTGCCGATGGCGAGCACATATTCGCCCACGCGAACGCTGTCCGAATCGCCAAGCTTCAGCGGCTGTAACTGCGCGCTTTCGACCTTGAGCACCGCGATATCGGTCTCCGTATCGGAGCCGATCAATGTTGCCGCGCGCTCCTCTTGCTCGCCAAATACTTTTACGGTGACTTTGTGCGCTCCTTCTACTACATGCGCATTGGTCAGTATGTATCCTTCGCTGGAGACAACAAAGCCGGTGCCGCTGCCATAGAGCGTATCGACCGTCTTGCCCTTTTCATTCTTGACCGAAACATAATTCAGCACGCCGACCACACCGGGCGATACCGCGTCATAGATGTCCGGAATGGGGTTGTCTGCAAGACCGGGCAACGCGGGTGCAATCCCGTCCAGATTTGGCATCTGGCGGTCCTGATCCGGCACGACAGGTGTAGCAGTAGGTTGCGGGGTCGGGGTTGCCTCCGCGCCGTCAACAGGCGGAAGAATTGCGTCCTCACCCGCTTGCGGCGTGGGTGTCATGTCTGTAATCGAATAGTCCGGCATGGTTCCGCCGAGAATCGTCGGCCAAACAAGCCCGATGATGAGCAGCGCCAGCAGCACGATGACAATCGTAATCACGATTCCGGCAAACAGGTTGCCGCCTCTGTCCTCGTTCTCTTTTTGGTGTTTCGAGTCCGAGGTATAGTATCCGTTATGTTCCATATTTTTTTCCTCCGTCTGTCGTGGAGCGTTTCGGAATCGGCGCGCGCTTGAGCGTAAACGTAAACGTGCTGCCTTTTCCTTTTGCGCTCTTGAGCGTAATTGTCTGGTTGTGTTGGTCGATGATGCGCTTCACGATGGAAAGGCCAAGACCCGTTCCGCTTTGTTTGGTCGGCGTGTGCGCTTTTTCTACTTTATAAAAACGATCAAATACATGCGGAACATCCTCTTCCGGAATTCCCTGACCGGAGTCTTGTATGCTGACATAGATTTCGCGCCGCATGGCATAGGTCGCAATTCTCAGCTTGGTATTGTCCGGTGAATACTTGATCGCGTTGTCGATGATGTTCCGAAGCACCTGCGAAATCTGCGCGCTGTCCGCCTCCACATAATACTGTTCCTGTGCGAATTTAACGTCAATCTCCATCTGGTGTTCGTAGATACGTGCCTCAAAGGTAATCAGTGTTCTGCGGATAAGCTCGTTGATGTCGAAGATCTCGAGCTTGAGCGCAGTCTTTCCGCTCTCGATTCGTGCAAGATCCAGCAGGTCGTTGACCATGCCTGCCATGCGCCGCGTTTCAGAAAGAACGATGCCGATGTATTTTTCGTGTTCTTCCGGACCTATCGTTCCGTCCTGCATGGCTTCCAGAAAGCCCTTCATGCTCGTGAGCGGGCTGCGAAGCTCGTGGCTGACGTTTGCAACGAAGCTTCTGCGCGTGGCTTCGAGGTCTTTGAGCTGATCCGCCATGTTGTTGAAACTCACGGCGAGCTGGGTTGCCTCTTCGACACTGCTGATCGGGATACGAACGTTATAGTCACCCTTTGCGTATTTCTGCACGATCTCGTTGATTTCCATAAACGGTCTCGTCAGTCGCGCCGTCGTGTAATAAACCGCGATGACGGAGAGCAGAACCGCAATGAGCGAAACAAGCATCACCTCGGCATATGCCATGCCGACCGCTCCGCGTGCATCGGTTATATCAATATAGAAGCGTACCACATGGGTTGCTACGCCGTCTGTGATCACAGGCTTTGTGCCGGTGAGCATGTAAAAATTGCCCTTAATTTGCGTAAAACGCACGCTGCTCGCGTCTAAATCGGAGACGGCGTTCAGCATGCGTGATATCTCTTCCTCCGAATAGTGAACGTCCATAATCTCGTTCCACTTCGAGCCGGAGGCATATTGCGCCATGGCGCCGTCCACGGAGATGATCTGAATCAGCCCGTCGTAGTGCCTTGCGATTGTATTGAGCTCCTGAATTGAGGCACTTTCGCCTGCAATCGGACTCTTTGTGTTAAAGTACAGTTCGGTAACAATGCTGATTTCGTTTGCAATGTTCTGCTTTTCCTGCCGCATGACAAAACCGGACATCAACGCCCCGACGATTAAGCCGGAGAGAAGTAGAAGCCCGAGCGTGAGGCCCATATAGGTTGCCAGCATTCGGGAAAAGAGCGTTCTGAGAAAGTCTTTGCGCATCGTACCGCATCACTTCTGTTCGAATTTATATCCTACGCCCCAGACGGTGCGGAGCTCCCACTCATGATCATCGCCAAGCTTCTCGCGAATGCGTTTGACATGGACGTCAACCGTTCGCGAATCGCCAAAGAAGTCAAATCCCCAAACCTGTTCGAGGAGCTGTTCTCTTGTGAACACTTTGCCTGTGTGGCTTGCGAGAAAATAGAGAAGCTCAATCTCTTTGGGCGGCATCTCAAGCTGTCTTCCGTCCAACGTGACCGCATAATTTTCGAGCGATACGGTCAACCCAGGCAGCGAGATCGTCCGCGCGGGTTCCGTCGGCGTACTGCGGCGAAGAACCGCCTTGATGCGCGCGATGAGTTCCTTTGCGTCAAAGGGCTTGCTGATGTAATCATCCGCGCCGAGCTCCAGCCCCTGTACGCGATCGCCCGTGTCACCCTTTGCGGTAAGCATGATGACAGGCGTTTCGCTCTCCATACGGATGTCGTGAAGAACCGCCCAGCCATCGCGCCCGGGCAACATGATATCCAGCACGACGAGAGAGGGTTTGGTCTCGTGAAAAGCCGCCATCGCGGATGTTCCATCCGCGCAGGTATACACCTGAAATCCGGCTTTTTTGAGATATAATTCGATGATGGCGAGTATGTTTCTGTCGTCATCTATGACCAGAATGGTATTGTTTTCCATCCGATCACCTCCGTAATTGATAGGAAAATCAGTGTAATGAACTGCGTTTCTTACAATGTATCTTACATTTGGGTAAAGTATAACAGAGATTAATCTGTTTGTCCAACACGGTTGAAAATTGTCACACAAACGCCGCAAGCGGCAATCATTTGCGGCGTTTGTATATACGTTTTTGGGGTGCTTTCCCCATTTCTGCACGATTTACGATTTTAGTGTGACTACCGTAACCCCCGCGTCACCTTCGCCATATGCGCCGATGCGATAGGTCTTTACGCGCGGATGGTTCTTGAGATATTGCTGAACGCCGCTTCTGAGCGCGCCGGTCCCCTTGCCGTGCACCACATAGAATTCATGCACACCGGTAATCTGCGCGTTGTCGATGAATCGATCGAGCTCCAGGCATGCGTCGTCCACCATGCTCCCGCGCAGATCGATGGAAAGCGCGCTGCCGCGATCCACCGCAAGCGAAACCTTCGCGGCGGTCTGCTGTGGTTTTTTCTTTTGCTCCACCGGGCGAATGTCATTCAGCGGAATGCTGAGTTTCATCACACCTGCCTGCACCAGCACCTCGCCTTTGCTGTCCGCGGGTTTGAGCACGGTCGCTTCCTGGCCAAGGGTGATGAGCTTCACGCGCTCGCCGGGATGCACCTTTGCGGGCGCTTCGCCCGCCGTGTCCCGCTGCACCGCCTGCTCGTAGAGGCGCTCCTCCGTTTTTCGCATGGCATCTCGGGAAGTCTGCACTGCGCGCTCCAACTGTTTTTGATCGATGTTTTCGATAGAACGCAGCTGCACAATTAGCTTTTCCATATCCTGCCGCGTCTCCTGTACCATCCGGCGCGCGTCTTCGCGCGCTTTCTGCCGGAGCAGCGTCTTTTCGTCTTCGAGTTTTTTCTTCTCTTTTTCCAGCTCGGTCTTAATCTTTTCGGTTTCGATGCGGGTTTTATAGATCGCTTCCTTGTCGTTTTCAGCGGTTCTTCTTGCCTGCTCCGCTTCCGAAAGAACGGTTTCAAACGCAACGTCCTTTTTCTGGAGGAAATCCTGTGCGCGGTCAATCACCGCGTCACTTAGTCCCAGCCTGCGTGAAATCTCGAATGCGTTGCTCTTGCCGGGGATGCCGATAAAGAGCCGGTAGGTCGGGCAAAGCCGGTCAACATCAAACTCCATCGAAGCGTTTTGCATGCCCGCGTGCATCAGCGCAAACGCCTTGATCTCGCTGTAGTGCGTGGTGGCGACCGTCAGCGTGCTGCGCTCATAGAGGCTCTCCAGGATCGCCTGCGCCAGCGCTGCGCCCTCCACGGGGTCTGTGCCCGCGCCGAGCTCATCCAGCAGCACAAGCGAACGCCCGTCCGCCTCCGCAAGAATGCGCACCGTGTTTGTCATGTGCGAGGAGAAAGTGGAAAGCGACTGCTCAATCGACTGCTCGTCGCCGATGTCCGCAAACACGCTGTCAAACGTTGAAAGCTCCGTCCCCTCCTGCGCGGGGTTGAACATGCCGCTCATCGCCATCAGCGTAAAGAGGCCGACGGTCTTGAGCGTGACGGTCTTGCCGCCTGTGTTTGGGCCGGTGATGATCAGCGTGCGGAACGTTTCGCCGAGCCAGATGTCAACGGGCACCACGCGTTCTTTTGGAATCAGCGGATGCCGCCCGCGCAAGATCCGCACGCATCCCGCCTCGTTGAGTTTCGGGCGCACGGCGCGTTGATCCCGCGCCATGACTGCGCGCGCAAAGATGACATCCAGCGCGCCCATGACGTTGCAGCTGATGTGGATCTCATCCGCAAAGGGCGCAATCATCGCAGTTAAGCCGGAGAGAATACGTTCGATCTCGTTTTTCTCGTCAATGAACAACCGCTTGTTTTCGTTGCCGAGCTCCACCACGGCGGATGGCTCGATAAACAGTGTCGCCCCGCTGCTGCTCTGGTCGTGAACCAACCCCGCTACCTGCGAACGGCACTCCGCCTTGACGGGCAGCACATAGCGCCCGTTGCGGATGGTGATGACCGCTTCTTGCAGATATTTTTGCGTGGTCTGGCTCTTGAGCATGCTGTTGAGCTTTTCGCGGACGCGCTCGCCGATGATTTTGATCTGTCTGCGGATGCGGCTGAGTTCCGGTGAGGCGTTATCCGAAATTTCATCCTCACCCAGGATGCAGCGCGCGATTTCTTCCTCCACCGAGCGGTGCGAGGTCAGCCTGTTTGCAAGGTTGCAAAGAAGACTGTTCTCGTCTCCGTTTTGCAGGATTTCTTTTGCTTCCCGCGCGGCACGCATCGCCTGCGCAATCGCGAGCAGTTCCCGCGTGCTCAAGAAGAGCGAAGCATGCATCCGCCCGACCAACTCACGCACATCCGGAAATCCCGAAACCGGCGTTCGCCCCGTGCGGGTGTAGATACTCTCCGCTTCCCATGTCTGCTCCTGCAGTGTTTCCGCCTCTTTGAGCGAGGTGACCGGGCGCAGTTTTTCCGCGAACTCGTGCCCGACTTCGCTTGCCAGATGCTGCTTTAATATAGAAAGAATCTTATCGTATTCCAGTGTTGTAAATGTTTTTTCCTGTATCATATTTCCCCCGATACTTTTACTGGACGCAGCCTGCTTTCATTATAAAGCACGCGCCGCAAAAGAAAAGTGTGTCTTGATTGGTTTAAAAGTGGATTTGTCCGTAAAAAAGAAGAAAAGCCCCGTCTCGAATACCGTGACGGGGCAAATCAATACACGTCTTAGCGAATCTCTTTGAGATATTCGCCAATACGCCGCATCGCTTCTTCGATATGTTCCATCGAAGTAGCATAGCAGCACCGAATATGCCCCTCACCCGCTGCGCCAAACGCGCTGCCGGGAACGGTAACAACCTTTTTGCTCGCGAGAAGCCCGTCGCAAAACTGCTCGCTCTGCATGCCCGTGGAACGAATCGACGGGAACACATAGAACGCGCCTTCCGGCTCGTTGCACTCCAAACCAAACGAATTGAACGCATCGATGATGGTTCTGCGCCGCGATTCATATTCGCGAATCATATACTGCGTATCCGCAAAATTATCGGCAAAACCCTGCTCCAGCGCGGCAATACCCGCCCACTGCGCGGGTGTCGGCGCGCAGAGCATCATCAGCTGGTGCACTTTGCGCATCGCCGCGATGATCTCCGCAGGTCCGGCCGCATAGCCCAAGCGCCAGCCGGTCATGGAGAATGCCTTCGAGAAGCCGTTAAGCACGATGGTGCGTTCCAGCATGCCCGGAAGAGCCGCAAACGAAACATGATGTTTGCCGTTAAAGGTCAACTCCGAGTAGATTTCGTCCGTCACCACAAGGATGTCCGTCCCGCGCACGACATCCGCAATCGCTTCCAGGTCGCTTTTTTCCATGATTGCGCCTGTCGGATTCGTCGGAAATGCAATTAAAATCGCCTTTGTTTTTGGCGTGATGGCAGCCTTGAGCACATCCGCGTTCAGGCGGAACTTATCTTCGTGCTTCGTCTGAATCGCGACGGCTTTGCCGCCCGCAAGCTCGATCGACGGCGCATAGGAAACATAGCACGGTTCGTGATAGATCACCTCGTCACCGGGGTTGATAATTGAACGCATGGCAAGGTCGATCGCCTGGCTTGCGCCAACGGTGATGAGCACATTGTCGATGGATTCGTAGCCGTTGATGTTGTATCGCTCCGAAAGAAAGCGCAGAATAAGCTCCCGCAAGTGCGGGTCGCCAGAGTTGGAGGAGTAAGGCACGCGCTCGGTCTTGAGACGCTCTGCAACGTATTTACGGATGCGTTCGGGCGTCGGAAAATCCGGTTCGCCAACGCCGAGGCTGATGTGCGAATCGCCCAAAAGATCAAAATATTTCCGAATGCCCGAAGGCGGAATGCGCCGTACGCAACTCGAAAGTAAGCTCTGATAATCCATATGTACCCCTGTTTTCGTGAGTGCTCCTGCAAAACATCATCGGCCTGCTGCCATGCCCGATTTTGCGAGAGTAGAATTACTATAACATGAACACATTTTGCCGTCAAACAGATTTATGGCGCAAAAAAGATGCTCTTTTTATCGAATTCGCTCTGATTTGGCCCGTTAATTCATCGCAATATCGCCCAGCAGCGTGCCGTAGCGTTCGCTTGCGAGCTCGATGAGCCACGCGCTCTCCTCGCCGCCCTGCTGTAAAATCTCTTTTGCGGCTCTTGCCGCTTCCTCCAGCAACCTTGCATCCATCGCGCCGGAAAGCAGCCCGGAACCGTCTTCCCCGTACTGCCGGGTGCCGATAAAATCCCCGGGGCCACGCAACAGCAGGTCTTTTTGCGCAATCTCAAAGCCGTCGTTTGTCTGCGTCATGGTCAGCATGCGCTCGTTTTCCTCGCTGCTCTCCACGCCGTAGAGCAGGAAGCAATACGCTTGTTTCGCGCTCCTGCCGACCCTGCCGCGCAGCTGGTGGAGTTGCGAAAGCCCGAACCGCTCCGCCCCTTCTACGACCATGATGCAAGCGTTGGGTACATGCACGCCGACCTCGATGACCGTCGTGGTCACGAGAACGTCGGTCTCCCCTGTGCGGAAGGCGTGCATCACGCGCTCTTTGTCCGCTTCCTTCATCTGCCCGTGAAGCTTTGCGATTCTTGTCTCAGGCAGTTTCTTTTTCAGCTCCGTATAAAGTGCGTCTACGCTAGGACACTCGATTGTGTCACTCTCCTCAATCGCCGGGCACACGACATAGCTCTGCACGCCCTCTTTCGCCTGCGCGGCAATATAGGCATACATATCCTCGCGCTTGCTTGCGCGAATGACGCTGGTTTTGATCGGTTTGCGCCCCGGCGGCAACTCGTCGATCACGGAGATGTCGAGGTCGCCGTAGAGAATCAGCGCGAGGGTACGCGGAATCGGCGTTGCGCTCATAACAAGCATGTCCGGGCGGGTGCCTTTTTCGAGCATCGCCGCGCGCTGCTGCACGCCAAAGCGGTGCTGCTCGTCGGTCACGATGCACCCAAGATCGTTAAAGCGAACATCTCCGGAAAGCAGCGCATGTGTGCCGATGACAAACAGCGCGCTCCCGTCCGCAATTTGCTTGAGCGCCGCATCCCGCTGTGCTTTTTTCATACTGCCTTTGAGCAGTACGACCGTATCCCCAAATAGTTCTGTAAAGTTTTGCGCGTGCTGCTCCGCGAGAATCTCCGTTGGCGCAAGCAGCGCGCCTTGCTTGCCGTTTCCGGCGGCAACGCAAAGGGCATACATCGCAATCGCCGTCTTGCCGGAGCCGACGTCGCCCTGCAACAGCCGGTTCATCGGCACCGGCGCGCGCATATCGATAGAGATTTCGTCGATCACACGCAGTTGCGCCTTGGTCAGCGAAAACGGTAATTGCGCCGTAAATCGGTTCAATACGCCACTCGTGTCAAACGAAAAACCGTTCTGGCGGAGACGTTCCGCCTTTTGCAGCTCGACGATGATGAAATACAATAATGTGTTTTCAAAATCCAACCGCCGCCGTGCGAGCTGCAGCGCCTCCCGGCTGAAGGGAAAATGCGCATGCCGCAGCGCGAGCGCAAGCGGAACGAGCGAATAGCGCTCCAGCACCGTCCTCGGCAGCGGCTCGGGAATCTTGTCCCACACGCTCTCAAGGCAAGCAAGGATGCTGTCCCGCCAGGCACGCTGGTTCACGCCCTTGATGGTTGGGTACACGGGCACAATGCCGGGCAATGCCTGCGAAAGAGATGGATTGATCAATGAAACACCGCTCTTCTTGAGCACACGACCGCAGGCAAAAATGATCTCGCCTATCTGCAGTTGCGAACTGCGATACGGCTGATTGAACCACTTGAGTGTGATCTTGCCGGTTTCATCCTGCGCGGGTGCGGAGAGCATCGTCATCCCTTTCTTGCGAAAATAGCGCGCGGCTCCGCTGATGCGCACCTGTACCGCCGCGTTTTGCCCGTTTACAAGTTGGGAAATCGGCACGGCCTTCGTATAATCCAAATAATCTCGCGGAAGGCGAAAGAGTAAATCGCGCACGCAAGTAACGCCGAGCTTCTCAAACAGCTCCGCGCGCTTGGGTCCGATTCCTTTTACGCTGGTCAGCGGGGATTCCAGCATCGCTCTCATTCTCCCGTGTTCATTTGATTCATTGTATTGCGTATCGAGTAAAACAGCCGACGACGGGAACACGTCGTTCCGTCGCCGGCTGTTCGGCACATCATTTCGCGGTTAAAGAAGTGTTATTGCACCGCGACGTAATAGTAATACAGCGGCTGACCGCCCGCAAGCACCATAAACTCGGCGTTCTCGAACTCCTCCTGGAGCTTTTCCGTAATCGCCTGTGCGTCCTCTTCCGTCTGGCCTTCGCCAAAGTAGAGGGTCACGGTGCAGGCATCGTCTCCGCGCTCGGCAATCATTTTGCGCACGAGTTCGCATGTCGCTTCTGCAACCGTCTTGCCCGAAACAGCAAGGTGGTTGTTGACAAGGCCGATCATATCGCCTTTTTTAACCGAGATGCCGTCAAACTTCGTATCGCGTACGGCATAGGTGATCGCCCCGCTGATGACATCCGCAATCGCTTCCTTCATCGCGGCTTCGTTTTCTGCGATGTTGGAATCCTTGGAATATGCCATGCAAGCCGCGATGCCCTGCGGAATGGTCTTGGTCGGAATCAGCACAACGCCTTTTTGCGTCAGCTCGCTTGCTTGCTGCGCTGCGAGGATGATATTGGAGTTGTTGGGCAGCACAAACACGTTTCGCGCGTTGATCTTGTTGATTGCGGACGCGATGGTGTCGATGCTGGGGTTCATCGTCTGTCCGCCGGAGATCAGCGCGTCCACCGCGAGCGCGCGGAAGAGCTCGTCAATGCCTTCTCCGGTGCTCACCGCAAGCAGGCCGAATTCCTTCTCATTACGTTTGCGCTCCGCCATGAGTTCTCGGTTCTGCTCACGCATGTTTTCAATCTTGAGCTTATCCAGCTCGCCGAGTCGGAGCGCCATCTGGAGCACCTTACTTTGATCATATCCGCATCGTATGCAACGACGACGGAATCGCCAAGGCGTTCGAGGCGATTGCGGAAACTCTCGATCTCCGTTTCATCGGTCTCCGGCGAGAGATGAATGATGAAAAATTCCGTGCAATAGCCGTAGGTGATATTTTCGCCGGAAAAACTGTCGATGTTGGAGGTCTCCTGCGCGGGTCTTTCCGCCACGACCTCTTCATAGCCCTCAATCTCCTCGCCATCCAGCGAAAGCTTGAAGCCTTTGTAGATCGTGAGCAGACCCTTGCCGCCGGAATCGACCACGCCCGCCTCTTTGAGCACGGGCAGGAGGTTTGGTGTGTCCGCAAGCGCTTTTTCGCCGCTAGTGAGCATTTCATCCATCAGGCGGTAGACATTCGCCCCCTGCTGCTGCAAGGTTGCAACATGTTCCGCAATCACGCGGGAAACGGTGAGGATGGTGCCTTCCTTCGGCTTCATGACCGCCTTATAAGCGGCCTCTGTCCCTTTGGTCAGCGCGGCGGAAAGAAGCTCTGCATCTACAAACTCCGCGCCCTTAAACGCACGGGAGAACCCGCGGAAGAGCTGAGAGAGGATTACGCCGCTGTTGCCGCGCGCGCCTTTGAGAGCACCCATGCTGAGCGCATCTGCAACCTGTGTCGCGTTTGCGCTCTCCGGCAGTGTGCGAATTTCGTGCACCGCGCTTTGCATGGTCATAGACATATTGGTGCCCGTGTCGCCATCCGGGACAGGGAACACATTCAAAGCGTCGATTGTCGCTTTGTTTCTCTCCAGCAACGTTGCGCCAGCGATAATCATATCGCGCAGCTGTGCGCCGCCGATCTTCATATTTTTATCCAATTTTTCCTCCGAAATGTTCGGGTCCCAAGAGCCGAACCGCGTTATACGCGAATGTTTTCGACGTGGACATTGACAGAGTGAACCGTAACGCCGGTCATCTCTTCCACCCGATACTTCACATTGCTCTTGGCATTCTGCGCCACTGCGGGCAAAGATACGCCATACTCGAGCGTGACATAAAGATCGATATCAATCACGTCGGTTGAAACGACCGTAACCTTGACGCCGCGGCGCATGTTGTCCTTTCCGAACAGTTCGATGAACGAATCGCTCGCCTTTTTCGAATTCATGCCGACGATGCCGACGTTTTCAACGGCTGCAAAGCCTGCGATGCTCGCGATCAAATCGTCCGCGATCGTGATCTTTCCAAGGGTTGTTATCATTTCCGCTGCCATACGTTACGCCTCCTTTTTTGATGGTTCTATTTTATACCAAGCGCACGAATCCCCGCAACCGCGTAACCAGTCCCCCCGGGGTATGCGCAAGGCGTTGTTGTAGCCTGCGTGTGAACATTCTGCGGCGTTTGACCGCGCTTACTCTTCCTCGTCCTCGGGCATGATGCCGTTGTGGAAGAACTCCTGTACGTCGTCGTTGTCGTCAAGCTTTTCCAGAAAGCGCTCAACCTTTTCAATTGTTTCCGCATCCGCGATGTTCACGGTGTTCTGCGGAATCATCTGCACTTCGGCCGAGATGAACTCGTAACCCGCTGCTTCCAGCGTCTCACGTACGCGGGAGAATTCCAGCGGGTCGGTGTAGATTTCAAATGCATCGTCCTGCGCGACAAAGTCGGCAGCGCCCGCATCCAGTGCCTGCATCATGATCTCGTCCTCGTCCATCAGCGCGGTGCGCTCGATTACGATAACGCCTTTTTTATCAAACATCCAGCCAACGCAGCCACTGTTGCCAAGGTTGCCACCGCTCTTGTCGAAGATATGACGCATCTCAGCCGCGGTGCGGTTTCGATTGTCGGTCACGACTTCGACGATGATCGCCATGTTGCCGGGGCCGTAGCCTTCGTAAACAATCTCTTCATAGTTGACGGAGTTACCTTCGCCCGCGGCCTTTTTGATGGAGCGGGAGATGTTATCGTTGGGCATGTTGTTTGCTTTTGCCTTTGCGATCACGTCGCGCAGCTTATTGTTGTTGACCGGGTCTGCGCCGCC
>ERZ778021.2706-NODE-2706-length-14885-cov-5.134659_pt1 | contig 14885 bp, 17 predicted proteins | sample MGYA00375751_ERZ778021 | MGnify/ENA primary metagenome ERZ778021 (study PRJEB29350, sample SAMN05389814) | bioreactor metagenome | isolation source: Thiocyanate stock bioreactor | place: South Africa: University of Cape Town | collected 2013-08-29 ... | reverse complement strand
GGACCCCGATGGAGGCCCTGATCGACCGCCGGGAGGAGGCGCCGATGTGGGACCCCTCGACCCAGCTGCGGGTGGTCAGGAAGGGCAGGCGCGCGCCGATATACCCGAGCGCGACAGCGATACAGGAGGAGCAATGAAGCAATTCAAAGATGTGAGTTACGACTTCAGCGGTCGCACCGCGCTGGTCACCGGCGCGGGGCGGGGGCAAGGGATGGCCCACGCGCTCTCGTTCGCGATGGCCGGTGCCGATGTGGCGATCGTCGACGTCGATGCCGACATCGAGACGGTGCCCTACGGGCTGAGCGACAGCGCCCGCCTCGACGCGGTGGCCGAGGCTGTCGAGAAGGAGGGCGTCAAGTGCTCGAAGCAGATCTGCGACGTCCGCGATCCCGACCAGGTCAAGGCGATGGTGGCCGCGGTCGAGGCTGATCTCGGCAAGATCGACATCCTGGCCAACAACGCCGGGGTGGAGAGCGTCTACGCGGCCACCGAGATGCCGACCGCGGCCTGGGACGACATGCTGAACACCAACCTGCGGGGAGCCTTCCTCTGCGCCCAGGCGGTCCTGCCGGGGATGGTCGAGCGGCAGTACGGGAAGATCGTCAACACCGCCTCGACCGCGGCCACCGTGGCGATCCCCAGCAACGCCCACTACGTCGCCTCCAAGCACGGCGTGCTGGGGCTGACGAAAGCGCTGGCGGTGGAGTACGCGCCGCACCGGATCAACGTCAACGCGGTCTGCCCCGGCTCGATCGACACGCCGATGAACGAAGGCCTGGTCGCCAACTGCGAGGAGTGGATCATGGGCCTCGGCGATCTCGCCGGCCCCTGGAACCTCTTCCCGCACACCGACGAGGAAGCGATGATGGCGCCCGAGGAGGTCAGCCAGGCGGTGCTCTGGCTCTGCTCCGACGCGTCTACCTTCGTCACCGGGGCGTCGATCGCGGTCGATGCCGGCTTCACCGTGAAGTAGCCCGCGATGGGACCGCTGGCCGGCCTCAAGGTCGTCGAGATCTCGGGGATCGGGCCGATCTCCTACGCCGGGCAGATGCTCGCCGACCTCGGCGCCGAGGTGACGCGGATCGACCGCCCCGGGGCGACCCGCGCCGACTGGGGCGCCTCGCCGGTGCTCGATCGCGGCCGGCGGTCCCTGCGCGTCGACCTGAAGAGCCGCGAGGGGGTGGAGCGGGTGCTGGCCCTGGTCGCCGAGTCGGAGGCGCTGATCGAGGGCTTCCGGCCCGGCGTGATGGAGCGGCTCGGCCTCGGCCCCGAGCCCTGCCTGGAGCGCAATCCGGCGCTCGCCTACGGGCGGATGACCGGCTGGGGCCAGGACGGCCCCTACGCGACCACCGCCGGCCACGACATCACCTACCTGGCGATCTCCGGTGCCCTCCACATGATCGGCGAGGAGGGCGGCAAGCCGGTTCCTCCGGTCAACCTGCTCGGTGACTTCGGCGCCGGCTCGACCTTCCTCGCCTTCGGCGTCCTCGCCGCGATCCTCCACGCCCGCGCCACCGGCGAGGGCCAGGTGGTCGACGCGGCGATCGTCGACGGCGCCGCCTCTCTGACCGGGCTGCTGCACGGCTTCCTCGGGTCGGGGGGCTGGCGCGACGAGCGCGGGGTCAACCTGCTGGACGGGGGCGCGCCCTTCTACGACACCTACCGCTGCGCCGACGGCGGCTGGGTCGCGGTCGGTGCGCTGGAGCCGCAGTTCTACCGCGAGCTGCTGGCGAAGCTGGGGCTCGCCGACGATCCGGAGTTGACCGGCGACCACCTCGACCCGCGGCTCTGGCCGGTCCTGCGCGAGCGACTGACGGCGAAGTTCGCCGAGCGCGACCGCGACGACTGGGCGGCGCTCTTCGCCGGCGGCGACGCCTGTGTGGCGCCGGTCCTCTCGATGGCCGAGGCGACCGCCGACGAGCACAACCGGGCGCGCCGCAACTTCATCGAGCTCGACGGCGTGCTGCAGCCGGCCCGGTGCCGCGCTTCTCCCGCACCGTGCCCGGCACTCCGGCCCCGGCGCCCGACCCGGCCGCCGGGGACGCCGCCTAGATGATCGATCCCACGCCCTGGGGAGCCTTCAAGGTCAAGGAGGCCGACCCGGGTGAGCGCCAGTGGTCACGGAAGCCGGCGCCCGCCGAAGGTCGGGGCGGTGTGCGGCCGGCGCCCGGCTGAGGGACGCGGCCGGCTGCAGCCGGCGCCCGGGGAAAGGGGCGCGGCCATTTCGGAGGCGACCCTGGCAGGCTGTGGCCGCCTCCGAAATGGCCGGGTCATGGGGGAACGGCTGAGGGTTCGGTCGAGCGACAGAGTGCGCCGCGATCGGGACGGAGGTGCGCCGGGATGGGGACGGAGTGCCCCGAGGGAGTGACAGAGTCCTGTCGACTTCCCGCCCCGTAGGAAAGATGCCGAGAACGTCACTCGGTTTCATGGGTTCTTGCGGCGTCACAAACACGTGACCACGGTTTGACCGTCCTATAGGGGGGTCAACTCACTCAGCGCGTCCCGGAGGCGCGAGAAAGGCCCTCCGGAGGCTCGGAAGGTGTGACGTTCCCGGCGTCTTCGTCAACCACCGGGGCTTTTGGATCCCAGATACATGAAGACCCCTCACGGAAGGCCGACTTCGCTCCGACCTTCCGTCACATCTCCGGACTTCGTGCCGTTCCTCTGCCCGAACTCCACGAACCCCTCCGTCCCGGGCGTCTCGTGGCGGTCACAGCCTGCCAGGACCGCCACGAGACGCCCGGGACGCACCTCGGACGGCCGCGACGGTCCGAATCGCAGGCCTTCGGACGGCTGCCATCCCGTGCCGTGGAGTCGATCATCCAGCCCGCGTCAGACCTCGACGCCGAGGGTGAGCGGCGGGTCCTCCTCGTGGCTGACGGCCGCCAGGCGCTCGACCTCGGCCGCGGAGAGGGCGATCTCGGCGGCGGGGAGGAGGCCTTCGAGCTGGGCGACGGTGCGGGCGCTGGCGATCGGCGCCGCCACCGTCGGCTGGGCCCGGAGCCAGGCGAGCGCGACGGCGGCGACCGAGGTGTCGTGCGCGGCGGCGATCCCGTCGAGGGCAGCGAGCGTCGCCAGGCCGCGCGCGTCGAGGTAGGCGGTCGGGTTGCGGGCGCGTTCGACCGGGCCGTCGGCGCGGACGCTGTCGACCTCGGCGCCGGGCCGGTATTTGCCGGTCAGGAAGCCGGAGGCGAGCGTGTAGAAGGGGAAGACGGCGACGCCGGAGCGCTCCGCCAGCGGCAGCAGGTCGAGCTCGTGGCCGCGCTCCATCAGGCTGTAGAGCGGCTGCATCGCGACGTAGCGGGCGAACCCCTCGCGCGCGGCGATCTCCAGCGCGGCCTCGAAGCGGTGCGGCTGGTGGCGCGAGGCGCCGAGCGCCCGCGCCTTGCCCGCGCGCACGACTTCGTCGAAGGCCGCCAGGGTCTCCTCCATCGGCGTGTCGAGGTCGTCGGTGTGGGCCCAGAGCAGATCGATCCGGTCGACGCCGAGGCGGCCGAGGCTGTCGTCGACGTAGCGGTGGACCTTCTCCCGGGTGAGCCCGCCGCGCATGCCGTCGAAGGCGCCGACCTTGGTCGAGACGATCATCCGCTCGCGCGTGCCCCGCGAGCGCATCCAGGCGCCGATGATCCGCTCCGACTCACCGCCGACGTTGCCGGGCTTGAACTTCCAGTAGACGTCGGAGGTGTCGACCAGGTTGCCGCCCGCGGCGGCGAACGCGTCGAGCACCTCGAACGCTTCCCGCTCGTCCACGGTCCAGCCGAACACGTTGCCACCCAGCGCCAGGGGGAAGACCTCGAGGTCGGTCGCCGGAATCCTCATCAGCCGATCCTACCTCCGTAAAGCAACCAAACGTCTGATTGACAAGCATCGGCGCGAGATCTAGCGTGTGCCCATGCTCACGGACAAGGTCTGCATCGTGACGGGGGCCGGAAGGGGCATTGGGCGGGCGACGGCCCAGGAGATGGCCCGGCGCGGGGCGAAGGTCGTGGCGGCCGGCGTCTCCGACGAGAACGGCGAGGAGACGGTCCGCCTGATCGAGGCCGACGGCGGCGAGGCCGCCTACGTCCACTGCGACGTCCGCGAGGAGGCGCAGATCGAAGCGCTGATGGAGGCGACGCTCGAGCGCTTCGGCGGCATCGACGTGCTCCACAACAACGCCGGCACACACGAGACGTACTTCACCGACCACGCCCTGCTGGAGGAGCTGCCGACCGACATCTGGACGCGGGTGATCGAGGTCAACCTGCGCGGGCCGTGGCTGACCACGAAGCACGCGATCCCGCACCTGCGGCGCTCCAAGCGCGGTCCCAACATCATCAACTGCGGCTCGACCGGCGGCCTCCTGGGCTTCTCGCCGGGGAGCGCCTACTGCCCGTCGAAGGCCGGCGTGATCCACCTCACCCGGCTGACCGCGATCGAGGTGGCGCCGGAGATCCGCTGCAACTCCTACTGCCCCGGCTCGACCGATACGCCGATGGTCGAGCGCTACCTGGAGGCGGCGGAGGACCGGGAGGCGACCGAACGGGGGATGGCGGCAACCCACCTGATCCCGCGGATGGCCGAGCCGGTCGAGATCGCCAACCTCGTCTGCTTCCTCGCCTCCGACGAAGCCTCGTTCATCACCGGGGCGAACTACATCGCCGACGCCGGGGCGCTCGCCTGGCGGGGATCGCACGTCTGAACGCCGCCGCCCAGCCCGACGAGCCGCGCTTCGTCCAGGTGGCCCTCTGCACGAGCAACCTGCCGCGCAGCGTCCAGCTCTACTCGGAGGCGCTCGGGTTCCGCGACGCCGGCGGCGGCGCCTTCTTCGGTGAGTTGTTGGGCTGCATCCAGCAGCTCGGCGACGATGCCGCGGCGGTGCTCTGGTGGCTGGTCGGCGGCCAGGAGCGCTTTCAGATCGAGCTCTTCGCCCACACCGACCCGCCCCAGCGCCCGCAGTCGCGCGACTGGCGGCCGAGTGACCTGGGCTGGGTGCGGTGGGGGATCGAGGTGGCCGACCTGAACGCCTGCCTGGCGGCGCTGGCCGAGCTCTCGATCGCGCCGCTCACGGCGCCGCTGGTCGAAGCCGATCGGCGGCGGGTATGCATCCGCGATCCCTGGACCGCGATCCCGCTGGAGCTCATCGAGGCGGCCGGCGACCGTTCCCGCCTGCCGCGGGTCGTCTACGGGGCGGTCTCGGTCCCCGACCTCGACCGGGCGCGGGCCTTCTACGTCGACGGCGCCGGACTCGAGGAGGACCGGGAGACGGTGCTGCACAGCGCCGCGCACGAGGCGCTCTGGGGCTTGGAGGGAGCGCGGTCGTCCGGCTTCCTCGTCCGCGCCGGCGAAGTCCTCCTCGAGGTGGTCCGCTACGAGCGCCCGGTCGGGCGGCCACGTCCCGCCGACGCGCTGCTCAGCGACCAGGGCTTCATGCACATGGCGATCGGGGTCCGCGAGAAGCCGGCGCTGGAGGCGCTGGCCGGCCGCTTCGCCGCGCACGGGTACGAGCTGACCCATCCGCTGCCTCCGGGCGGCTCCGGCGGCACCTACGTCCTCGACGACACCGGGCTGACGATCGAGATCGTCGCCGTGCCGCCCGCCCTGGAGCAGGGCTACGGCTTCGTCGCCAAGGACTCTTCGCCGTTCGTCGAGGACGGCGCCCCGCCGCAGCCGGCGGCCCAGATCGACGTCTGACGAGAGGAGTGAGTGAAGTGGAGGAGATCCGTTTCGATGGCCAGGTGGCGATCGTCACCGGCGCCCGCCGTGGCCTCGGCGAGGCGCACGCCCTTGAGTTGGGGCGCCGTGGTGCCAAGGTGGTGGTCAACGGCACGCCCGGCTCGCCCGGCCTGGAGAAGGTCGCCCGGGCGATCGAGGCCGACGGCGGCACCGCGATCGCCGCGGCCCACGACGTCGCCACCCGCGCGGGCGGCCAGGCCCTGGTCGCCGACGCGATCGACGCTTTCGGCCGCCTCGACGTGCTCGTCAACAACGCCGGCATCCTGCGCGCCGGCTACTTCGAGGACCTCGACGACGCGAAGATCGACGACATCTTCGACATCCACCTGAAGAGCCTCTTCTACGTCACCCAACCGGCCTTCGCCCACATGCGCGAGGCTCGCTACGGCCGCATCGTCAACACCAGCTCCAACACCGCCTTCGGGATGGTCGCCCTGGCCAGCTACGCGGCCGCCAAGGCCGGCGTCCTCGGCTTCACCAAGACCCTTGCCCTGGAGGGCGCCGAGGCGAACGTCCTCGTCAACTGCGTGATGCCCAACGCCGCCACCCCGGCGATGGAAAACGACCCGATCCCCGGCTTCGAGGAGGACACCCGCTTCGCCGCCGCCTTCGAGCAGATCATGCCCCGCTTCCGCACCGACCTGATCACCCCCCTCGTCGCCTACCTGGCCAGCCTCTCCTGCACCGTCACCGGCGAGGCCTACTCGTCCCTCGGAGGCCGCTTCGCCCGCGTCTTCTACGGCGTCACCGAGGGCTGGCTGGCCGCGGACGACACCGTCGCCGCCGAGGACGTCGAGTCCCACCTCGACCAGATCAACGCCCTCGGCGACTTCATCGTCCCGGCCAAGATCCGCGACGAGTTCGAGTCTGTCGCCGCCCGCACCGAAGCCCGTCAAAAGGCTGAGGAAGACAAGTAATACTTGCTAGTATTACCTTGATGCGAGTGACGCAGAAAGGGCAGGTGACGATTCCCCTCGAGGTGCGCCGGGCGTTGGGGATCCGTCCCGGCAGCGAGGTTAGATTCGAGCTCGACCGGGGTGGGGCGCGGCTGGTCGCCGACGGTGAGCGCGCGGAGGCCGAAGTCGCCGAGATGCGCGGTGCCGGCGATGTGGCGCTGAGCACCGAGGAGATCCTCGCCTTCACCCGCAAGTAGCGGTGGCCGGGACCTTCGTCGACAGCAGCGTGCTGCTCGACGTCTTCACCGAGGACGAGCGCTGGTTGGAGTGGTCTGAGGCGGCGCTCCGCGAGGCACTGGCGGAGGGGCCGCTGGTCGTCAACGCGATCGTCCTCGCCGAGATCGCTCCTCGCTTCTCGCGGATCGAGGCGTTACAGGCCTCACTGCCCCCACGGCTGTTGATCGAGGATCTCCCAGCCTCTGCCGCCTTTCTGGCCGGTCACGCCCACGCCGAGTATCGGCGTTCCGGTGGAGGGAGGGCCCAGATCCTCGCCGACTTCCTGATCGGCGCCCACGCCGCGGTAACCGACCGACCGCTGTTGACCCGCGATCCGCGGCGCGTCTCCCAGTACCTGCCCGGCGTCGAGCTCATCGCGCCGTAGTGCTTTCGCGACGCCTGGCCGTGATCCGCCATCTCGCCAGCCGGCCCGACGAGCGGATCGGCTCCTTCTTCTTCAACCCCGGCGGACCGGGCAGCTCAGGGGTCGACGCGCTGAAGGACCCTCTCACCGTCGCCGCTCTCGACCGCGCCGGCGGCGGGCGCTTCGACGTGGTCAGCTGGGACCCGCGCGGCGTCGGCGCCGGCAGCCGCGTCCGCTGCTTCACCGGCAAACGGGCCGAGGCCCGGTTCTGGGGCGATCTCTCGATCCCGACCACGGCCGCGGCCTCGCGCGCCTACCGGCGCAAGGCCGCCGCCTACGCGCGGCGCTGCGGAGCGGAGAGCGGCGGGCTCCTGCGCCACATCTCCATCATCGAAAGCGCCCGCGACCTCGACCACCTGCGGAGCTTGCTCGGTGAGCGCAGGTTGAACTACGTGGGCTGGTCCTACGGGACGTTTCTCGGCCAGACCTACGCGAACATGTACCCGGAACGGGTGCGGGCGATGGTGCTCGACGGCGTGGTCGATGCCGCCGCCTACGTCCGCGGTAGGGAGAGCTCGATCGAGAACGTCGCGACTCCTGCCGACCCCGTCTTCCACAAGTTCCTGGCGCTGTGCCAGGCGGCCGGTCCCCGGCGTGTGCTCGCCGACGGCAGGACCGCGGGCTGCGCGCTCGTCGGCCGGCTCCCGGTCGAGGCCCGGGTCGAGCGGCTCCTGAGGACGGTCCGGCGGCACCCGATCCCGGCCCCGACCGCCGATCCGCCGGGTCCGCTCACCTACGGAAAGCTCCTGACCTCCTTCTTCCCGCTGCTGCGGAACCCCGGTGGCTGGCCGGAATGGGCCGAGGACATCGAGGCCGCGATCCGCGGCGACGGGTCGGCCCTCGCCAACGTCGCGAACGGCGTCCCGCCTGGCGTCGGCGGGGCCCCGGCGCCGGTGGCGATCGGCTGCGCCGACAGTCCCGCCCGGCATCGCCTCGGAGACTGGCGGAACGTGATCGGCCGGTTCAGCGCGACCAGCGCGATCGCCGGACGGGTGCTCGGCTGGTGGCTCTGGGCGCCGTGCGCGGCCTGGCCGGTCAAGAGCGCCGAGCGCTACACCGGGCCCTGGGACGCGGTGACCCGGAACCCGGTCCTGGTGATCGGCACCACCGCTGACCCGAACACCTCGTACGCGAACGCCGTCGCCACCGCGGCCCGGCTCGGCAACGCCGTCCTCCTGACCCACAGCGGCTATGGGCACATCAGCTTCGTCGACCCGAGCAGCTGCGTCATGGCCGCCTATCGCGCCTATCTCGTGCGGCTCGCGACGCCGCCCGAAGGCACCGTCTGCCCGTCGGACCGGGTGCCCTTCGATCCCGACTTCGGCACGGCCCGCGCGAGGCCGTCGGGCGAGAGGAGGCCGGGGTCGATCTGTCACAACTTCAAGGCCTTCGAGAGATAAAAGACATCGACCACTTCGACCGACTGAGCGACGAGGACCTGCTGGCGGCCACCAGGCGGGATCCCGAGGCCTTCGGCGCCTTCTACCGCCGCCACGAGAAGGCGATGCTCGTCTTCTTCCTGCGCCGGACCGGGAGGGCCGACCTCGCCGCCGACCTGACCGCGGAGGTCTTCGCCGGGGCGCTCCGCTCCTCGCGGCGCTTCCGCCCCGGCGCGACGCCGGCGGTCGGCTGGCTCTACGGGATCGCCAAGAACAAGCTCGCCTCGAGCAGGAACCGCGGGAGGGGGGGGGAAGGAGCGCGCCGGCGCCTGCCGCTGGAACCGCTCCGGCTCACCGACGAGGCGCTCGAGCGGGTCGAGGAGCTCGCCGACGCCGCCCGGGACGCAGTGCGGCTGACCGAGCTCCTCGCATCGCTTCCGGCCGACCAGCGGGAGGCCGTCCGCTCCCACATCCTCGAGGAACGGGACTACGAGGAGATGGCCTCGGAGCTCGAATGCTCCAAAGCCGTGATCAGACAGAGGGTCTCGCGTGGCCTCCGGGCCCTGCGGACCGGGTTCGAGGAGGAGGAGGCGCCATGAGCACGACGAGAGATCCAGGGTCCGAGCCGGCGCTCCTGCCGGAACTGGAGCAGATCCTGGTGCGGGCCGCCCGCCGTCGAAGGGTTCGCGGCTTGCCGCGGCGTCGGCTCATGCTGGCGGTCGCGATCGGGATCGTGGCTCTCGGCGCCGGCGTCGCCACCGCGACCGGGGTGTTCGACGTCACCACCGGGAAGACCGCGAACGGCACGTTCACGGTCGAGCGTCGGGCGCCCTCGTCGGTGGGGGGCGGCGAGCCCGCAGGGTCGATCTGCCTCCAGCTCACCTACAGCGGCGCCGGCGTCGGCGGCACCACCTCCTATGGCTGTGGGCCGAAGCCGACCACGGCCCGGCCGTTCGGCATCGTGATCGTCGACTACCTCGCCGAAGGACTCCACGAAGAGGTGGCATACGGCCTGGTGGCCGATGGCGTGGCCCGGGTCGCCGTGCTTGGATCGGGTGGCCGCCACACCTACGCTGTCACCGAACCCAAGGACGGACTGCCGGGGAGGTTCTTCGCCGTCGTCGTCCCGCACCGTGGACGGGTGGAGCTCGTCGGGTACGCGGCGGACGGCCGTGTGGTCGCGAGGATCGGAAAACTCTCCGGGACGACCGAAGCAGACTCCAAAGAAGAAGCCCGGGCCGAGGGATTACAGGCGGGTTTCGCGCCGACCATCGAATTCCCGCAGGAGATCCTCTTCGAAGGGCACCGGATCAGCAGCGCGGAACTCCGTCGCCTGCGACCTTCGTGCGCGATCGGCCGGACCGTCGCCATCTGCTTCCGCAACGGCCACGAGCCCACGGCGCTCACCAGGCGGCTGCGCGAAGACGAAGAAGCCTTGGAGGGGCCCTGAGCCAGGGTGGCCGGGGCATCGCCTCGCCTTCGGCCTCCGACCCTCTCTGCGCTCGTCGCCCAGATGGAGCCCGAGCGACTCGACGCGCTCGCCTCCCGCCTCGACGGTGGGCTCGCCGAGCGCGTGCACGGATACGTCGACGGCCTCGACGCCCGCCGCCGCGCCGACCTCGACCGATGCTCCCCTCGCGATCGCGACGTGATGTGATCGACCAGCGGATATGCCCGGTAGCCCTCTGCTCGACGTCGGGCATCCCGACCTGGGCGAGCGCCGGCACCTCATCTTCCCACCGGCAAAAATCGTGATCCTGAGGCCCGGAGGGCGATCCGGGTCTGGCCCCGCAATCCCTGCTCTCATGCGGATTCCCGGCTATGGGCACGGCTGGATCTCCCCACGAGGGCGAGCACGAAGAGCCGACCGCGCTGATCGCGCGCCTGCCCGCCGGCTCACGACCGCTCGACGAGCGGTTGGCCGACCGCGACGAGGCCCGCCGCCGGCTGCGCCGCCTGAAGCCCGACCAGCGCACCGTGCCCGGGATGCTCGCCGCCGGCTGCACCTACAAGGAGGTCGGCCGGGCACGGGGCTGGACGCACACCAAGGTCAACCGCTGCCTCTACGAGGGGCGGCGGGCGCTGCGGGAAAGGGTGGGGCCTGAGGCGCCCGACCCGCTGCGCGTATACGGTGATCGGGGTGCGTGTCTTCCTGATCACCTCGTTGGTCGCCTCGCTGTCGCTCGGTGCATTCTTCGCCGGTCCGGTCGGGGCCGCCGGATCGGAAGCCGGTGCGGTCGAATGTCCCGACGGCGCCACGTTGGGCTATCCGGCCAACCCTCGGGGCGCGATCCCCGCTGCCAAGGCCTACTCGTTCGGCGAGAAGGGACGGGTGACGGTGGTCGGCCGCGGCATCGGCTCGACCTACGCCGCCGCGGTCAGGCGAGCGTGCGGGCAGACGGTGTTGAAGGACTCCGCCTACGTGCAGGTGCATCCGATCGGCGTTCGCTGCTCGGCCTGCGATGCCCACCTCTATCTGGTGCGGCCGAAGGGTGCCGCGTGGAAGGTCTGGATCTCCTACTGAGCCGGCCGCCTCAGTCCGCTCGCGAGGCCGCGCCGTCGGGCAGACCTTCCTCATAGAGGCGCATCCATAGCCGGTGTTCGGAGCCCGTCGGTGACCCGGCAAGTTCCCACAGCCTGCGGTAGTGGCGCGTCAGGCCGTCCCAGCCCGTCTCGCTCGGGATCGGCAGAAGCTCCCAGCCCAGCTGCTCCGTCGTCAGGTCACCCTTGACCCGGTTGCAGATCCAACATGCACAGACGAGGTTCCCGGCATCGTTCCGACCGCCGCGCGTCCAGGGGAGCACGTGATCGAGCGTCGCGCTGCGAGAGGTGATCGCCGGATGGGTCTGCCCACCTTTCCAGTTCGGGTGGTAGGGGAAGTCCTCCGGGAAGATCGCCGCGACCAGGCGCATGATCTGGGTCGGGATCACCCGGCAGCCGCAGTAGCGGCAATGGAAGCGGTCGCGGATGTAGATGCCGGCGATCACGGTCTCCGACGGTTCCGAGCGGGCGACCACCTCCCGGGTCGGATAGGAGATCGGCGCCAGCGCCCGTCTCGCCGCCTCCCGGCCAGGACCGAGCAGGGCCTCGATGACGGCTTCCAGTTGCTCGGGGTATTCGTCGGTCTGCGGGCGACTCATGGCCGCCGCCGATTCTGGCGCCCCCGTCCCCTGTCGGCGCTCGGCGAAGTTGGCAAATGCTCAGATGGATGACGATTGCCTCGTCGGTGAACTGGTCGCGGCCGACGGCGGCGACTTCGATCTGGGGGAGGGTCTCTGGCGGATCCCCGACTCGAAGACCGCGGCGGGGGGGCGGCTGGTCGAAGAGACCGCCTTTGCCGCCAGGGAGATCCGCGCGCACGTCGCCCAGAAGGGGGCCGAAGGCCGGCCCGCCGGTGCCACGGACCCGATGTGGGTCACCTCGAAGGGCACCAGACTTGGCGCCGAGAACGTGTGGCGGATGCTCCGCACGCTGGTCAAGCGGACCAATGAGAAGCGCGCGGCCGAAGGCAAGATGCTCATCCCGCACGTCACGCCCCACACGCTGCGGCGGACCTTCGCCTCGATGTGCTTCTGGGCCAAGCGCGAGCTGCCGGGGTGATGGACCAGATCGGACACGAAGACTCGCGGATGACGGTCGAGGTCTACGCGAGCGCCAGCAAGCGCAAACGGACCGACCGAAAGCTGGTCTGGCTCCTGATGCGCTTCCCCGACGAGCCCAAGCGATCGCCGGGCTCGGGCCGCTGCTCGCCGGCGTGTCGCAACGCTTCAACTCGCCGGAATATTTCGCGCTGATGGTGTTCGGCCTGATCGGCTCGGTGGTGCTGGCCAATGGCAGCGTGCTGAAGGCGATCGCGATGGTGTTCCTCGGCTTGCTCGTCGGGCTGGTCGGCATCGACGTCACCTCGGGCACACTGCGCTACACGTTCGGCTCGCTGCAGCTCTACGACGGCATCGGCTTCGTGGTGCTGGCGCTGGGCTTCTTCGGCATTCCGGAGATCATGTCGAACCTGGAGAAGCCGGCCTCGACGCGTTCGGTGATGGTGGCGAGCTACGACAGCCTGATGCCGACGCGGGAGGAGGCGCGGCGCGCCGTCCCCGCCTCGATCCGCGGCACGCTGCTCGGCTCCTTCCTCGGCATCCTGCCGGGCGGCGGCGGCATCCTCGCCGCGTTTTCCAGCTACGCGCTGGAGAAGCGCGTGTCGAAGACGCCGGAAAGGTTCGGCACCGGCATGGTCGAGGGCGTGGCCGGGCCGGAATCGGCCAACAACGCGGCCGCGCAGACCGCCTTCATCCCGATGCTGACGCTCGGCATACCGAGCCATCCCGTGATGGCGCTGATGATGGGGGCGCTGCTCGTGCACGGCATGGCGCCGGGCTCGTCGATCATGGTCAACCAGCCGGTGCTGTTCTGGGGGCTGGTGGCCTCGATGTTCATCGGCAACCTGATGCTGGTCATCATCAACCTGCCGATGATCGGCATCTGGGTGCAGCTCCTGAAGGTGCCCTACAGGCTGCTGTTCCCTGCGGTGCTGATCTTCTGCTGCATCGGCATCTACAGCGTCAACAACAGCGCCTTCGAGGTGATGCTGGCGGCCTTCGTGGCAACGCTCGGCTACGTCTTCTACAAGCTCGGCTGCGAGCCGGCGCCGTTCCTGCTCGCGGTCGTGCTGGGGCCGATGATGGAGGAGAACCTGCGCCGCTCGATGACGCTGTCGCGCGGCGATCCGGCCATCTTCGTCGAACGCCCGATCTGCCTCGCGCTGCTGGTGCTGTCGGCGCTCCTCGTCGCCCTGATCGCGCTGCCGTCTATCCGGAAGCGGCGCGAGGAGACGTTCGTGGAGTGACTGTCGCAGGTGGCGGAGGGTCGCCGGTCAGTCGGCCATCTCGTTCACCGTCAGGTACTTGCGGTCGCGGTAGATCAGCGGCGCGCTGTCAGCGGTGCGCGTGGTCAGGATACGGCCGATGACCAGATGGTGGGTCTTCACCTCGACCGACGTGAAGAGCTCGCAATCGAAGATGGCGGGCGCTCCGACCAGCGCCGGCGCTCCGGTGGCGAGCGTCGTCCACTCGCCCGCGTCGAAGCGGCTCTCGCGCGGCAGCCTGGAAAAGCCGACGGCGATGTCGCGCTGCGAGGCGCCGAGAATGCTGATGCAGAAGGTGCGCGAGCGCATCAGGGCATCGCAGATCCAGGACTGCTTGTTCACGCCGATGCTGATCAGCGGCGGGTCCTCCGACACCGAGGCGGCCGAGGTCACCGTTATGCCGTAGCGCCGGCCGCCGTCGACCGTCGTCACCACGGCGACGCCGGCGGCGAGCTGCCGCATCGCGGCGCGGAACTGGGCATCGTCCATCGACGGAAATCCCTGCGGCATGACGGTCATGGTCAAGATCCTTTCCCGGCCTTCGATGCGCCTGCGGCCTGCCTGCCCCCGCGCGAGACGAGATAGCCGCCGTCGACCGGCAGCACGACGCCCGTGAGGTAGCCGGCGGCGTCCGATGCCAGCCAGACGACGGTGTTGGCGACGTCGGCGGCATTGCCGATGCGGCCGATCGGCACGTTGGCGCCGATCCATGCCAGCCCCTCGGCGGTGCTGGCGATGCCGGTGCTCAGCATGTCGGTCATGATCGCGCCCGGCGCGACTGCGTTGACGCGGATGCCCTTGCGCGCATATTCGCCCGCCGCGCTTCTGGTGAGGCCGACAACACCGTGCTTGCTGGCATTGTAGGCGCTGATGTTGGGCACCGCCGACAGGCCGCTGATCGAGGCGTTGTTGACGATGACGCCGCCGTTCTGGAGCATGGCGGCAAGCTCCAGCTTCATGGCCAGGAACATGCCGCGCAGGTTGACCGACATCAGCCGGTCGAACTCCGCCACCGGCGTCTCGTGCAGGCGGTACGCCCTGCTCGCCACGCCGGAATTGTTGAAGGCGATGTCGATGCCGCCGAAACGGTCCAGCCCGGTCTCGAAGGCCGCGGCAAGGCTGGCTTCGTCGGTCACGTCGGCCGGACAGGCAACGGCGCGGCCGCCTTGGGCTGTGATCGCCAAGGCCAGGGCATCGAGCGCTTCCGCATCGCGACTGATCAGCACCACGGCCGCGCCCTCGCGGGCGAAGGCGCGTGCGGTTTCCGCGCCGATGCCGCGGCTTGCACCGATGACAAAAGCCGTGCGGTTTTCAAGCGTCGCCATCTCTCC
>ERZ778021.2705-NODE-2705-length-14890-cov-5.393192_pt1 | contig 14890 bp, 13 predicted proteins | sample MGYA00375751_ERZ778021 | MGnify/ENA primary metagenome ERZ778021 (study PRJEB29350, sample SAMN05389814) | bioreactor metagenome | isolation source: Thiocyanate stock bioreactor | place: South Africa: University of Cape Town | collected 2013-08-29 ... | reverse complement strand
GTGGCCCGGGCAGATGAAGTTCCCCGCCGCTTCGACGAAGCGGACCGGGCAGCCGAGGTGCGCGCAGCGGTTGGAGACGGCGACGTATTGGCCCGGTTCCTCGCCCAGTTCGGCCGAGCTCTTGCGGACGTAGGCGAGCGTCTTGCCGGCGTCGCCGATCCCGGGCACTTCGGTGAAGGTCACCTGGCGGTAGGTGTCTTCGACGAAGTTCGAGGTCTGGCCGATCTGCTCCCAGCGCTCCTTGCCGCGGTGGAAGATCGGTGCCACGGCGAAGCCGAGCGCGGGCAGGATGATCGCCGCGCCCGCCAGGCCGCCGAGGCCCTGGGCAGCGATCGTGAAGACCTTGCGCCGGGTCAGCGACTCGCCCTCGAAGTAGCCGGGAGGAGCCGGTTCGTCCCGCAACTCTTGGGGCGCCCGGTAAGGCACGTTGATGTTGTCCGCGTCGTCTGGCACGTTTGCTCGCCGCTCGGCCGCGCAGTCTATTCAAAAGGGAGACTCCCGAGGATGCCGCGGCGACGACGACTAGTGACGATCTGGACTACCGGGTTCATCGCCCTCGTCGCGTCCCTGATCGTGAGCGGGTTCCTGGTCGGCGGCGCGGGGGGCGAGACGGTTCGGCAGGGCGGCCTGCAGGTCTCCTTCGGCGGCAGCGTCGCGCCCGAGGTGCTGCCGCGGGTCGGGACGACGCCGGTCTCGGTGGCGGTCCGCGGGCGGGTGTGGGCGCTGGGCGGGGGGCCGCCGCCCTCGCTGCGGCGGATCGCGATCGAAGTGAACCGGCTCGGCGTCCTCGACCGGCGCGGGCTGCCGGTCTGCCCGGCGCAGCGGCTGCAGGCGGCAAGCACCGCCGACGCCCTCGCCGCCTGCGGTGAAGCGCTGGTCGGCGAAGGGCGGGTCGGCGGGCTCCTCGTCCTGCCCGAACAGGTGCCCTTCCCGTTCGGCGGCCGGGTCGTGGCCTTCAACGGGCGGATGCCGGACGGCTCGCCCGCCGTGCTCGCCCACCTCTTCGCCGACCGGCCCGTGCCGCTGGCCTTCGTCCTCGCCTTCCGGGTCGGGCCCGGGCACGGCGTCTTCGGCACCCGCCTGGTCGCCGACGTGCCCGCGCGGACGCGGCAGACCGCCCACATCACCTCGTTCTCGCTGCGCCTGCACCGCGTCTTCGAGGCGGGCGGCGAACGGCGCGGCTACCTCAGCGCGGGCTGCCCGGCCCCGGCGGGCTTCACCAGCGCCACCTTCCCGCTTCTGCGCGCCAACTATGCCTTCGTCGGCCACAAGACCGTCGCCGACACGCTCGTCAGAACCTGCCGGACGGGTTAACGTCGAAATTTGCGCCGATCGTTAAAGGTTTCTGATCAACCTGGCGAATTAGGCGCCATGACGAACGCTCCCGCGGTTACCCGGCTCCCGTCAACCCGCCGCCTCGTCGGCCTGACCGCGGCTCTGGTGGCGCTCTGCGCCCTCGCGCTGCCCGGCCTCGCCTCGGCGCGCCCGCATTTCTCGCTGCCGAAGCCGGCGACGTTGACCTTCACCTTCGCCAAGATCGGCAAGCCGAACAACCCGCCGGCCGCGATCGTCCCCTTCACCAACGCGATCTACCCCAACTGCGCGGCGGCCCCCGCGGAACCGAAGGTCGAACCGACCAACCTGCCCGACCCCTGCCAGGAAGTCGGCAGCGTCGCCTACGAATACGGGATCGGCGAAGTCGAAGTGACCGTCGAACAGTACGTCGCCTTCCTCAACACGGTCGATCCGTTCGGCCGTAACAACGCCGACCTCTACACCGAAAACGAGAGCGGCGCCGCCTGGCCGAAGTTCGGTCAGATCAACTACTCGGCGCAGGCGCGGCCCGGCAAGCACTACGAAGCCGCGGCGCCCGAATGGAACGACAAGCCCTACGGCTTCGCCGACTTCCTCCGCGCCGCCCGCTTCGACAACTCGGTGGCCAACGGCAAGGTGCTGTCGAAGACCGAAACCAGCCTCGGGGAATTCAACTACGTGACCTACAAGGTCCGGCTGTCGCGGAAGACCAAAACCGGGATGTACGACATGACCAAGCGCGCCCCGGTGCGTACCTCGGCCACGGGCTTCGTCATCCCGAGCCAGAACGAGTGGATCAAGGCCGCCTACTACGACCCGAAGGGCGGCGGCAAGTACTCCTACTGGCAGTACCCGACCAACGAAGGCGAATTCGGCAAGATCACCGCGACCAACCCGGCGGTCCCCTTCGTCGCCCAGCTCAACCCGCTGACCGGCGACGTGACCAACGCGAGCACCCAGCCGCTGGCGAACTTCCGCCCGGAAGAAAAAGGCGCGCAGATCCCGTCCTGGTGCCCGTCCAACCGGACCGAAAAAGAATGCAAGACGGTCAACCCGCTGCACCTGCCGCCGCGGATCTACCAGGCCGGCTTCGCGGGCAGCCTCAGCACCGTCGGCCAGGCCAAGACCTACGGGCCTTGGGGCACGCTCGAACAGGGCGGTAACGCGGTCGAGTGGACCGACACGATCACCCCGCCCCCGTTCGGGGCGAAAGGCCACCGGGTCTGGCGGCGCCTCCACGGCGGCGTCCCCAACGCGCCCGTCTACCAGCTGTGGCTCTCGGCCGTCGGCCTGCAGCCGCAGAAGAACTCCTTCTTCAACTACATCTATCCGTGGCTCGGCTTCCGGATGGGTGTGATCGGGACCCTCCTCAACAAGGGGTCCTGATGAAGGGGCTCGGAAAGCCGCAAATTCCGTCCGACCCGGGGAGGAGATTCCTTCCCGGTCGGACGTCGGGACAGGGCGACGGGGACCGACCGATCATGACCACCCGGCTCCCCTATCGCGCGCTCCTCGGCCTCGTCGCGGCGCTGGCTCTGCTCGCCTTCCCCGCCTTCGCCGCGGCGGCGAAAGAATCGAAGCCGCTGCCGCCGAAAGACACCAACGTCGGCGCGCTCGAACAGCTGCCGGGCCGGCTCGGCTGCCTTTCCTCGGGCAAGGCGTCGAAGAAAGTCTGCGGCCAGGCGCGGGCGCTGAAAGGCGCCGGCCCGGGCGTCGGCTCGCGGGCCATCGCGGTCAGCCCCGACGGGCGCAACGTCTACGTCGCCTCCTTCCTCAGCAACGCGATCGCCGTCTTCGACCGTGACCCGGTCACCGGCGCGCTCACCCAGCCGCGCGGCAAAGCGGGCTGCGTCGCCTCCGTCGTCGGCAGAGCGAAGGGCTCCGCCCAGGGCTGCGGCCTCGCGATCGGCCTCGACGGAGCCAACTCGGTCGCCGTCAGCCCTGACGGGCGCAACGTATACGCGACCTCCAAAGGCAGCGCCGGCGTCGTCACCTTCATCCGCAACCGGCGGACCGGCCGGCTGCGCCAGCTGCCGCCGAGCGCCTCCGGCTGCATCGCCGGTACCTCGACCCCGGGCTGCACCCCGGGCCGTGGGATCAAGTGGCCCGACGTCGTCGTCGTCTCGCCCGACGGCAAGAACGTCTACGTCGGCGACTTCGCCGGGTCCGGCGTCACCTCGTTCTCCCGCGCCGGCAAAGCGGGAGCGCTGACCCAGCTCCCAGGCAGCGAAGGCTGTATCACCGAAGCGGGCGAAGAAGGCTGCGCCAAGGGCCGCGAGATGGATCACATCGAGGGCATGGCGATCAACCCGAGCGGAACCACCGTCTACAGCGCGGCGGCCTTCTCGAGCGCGATCGACATCCTGCAGCGGAACGCCTCGACCGGGGCGCTGACCCAGGCTTCCGGCACGAACGGCTGCATCACCGTCGAAGCGGTGGCGGACTGCGAACAGGGCTACGAGTTCGCGGGCGTCAACGCGCTCGTCGTCTCGCCCAAAGGCGGCAACGTCTACGCGACCTCGCTGACCTCGAACAGCGTCACGATGTTCCGGCCGACCGCCGAAGGCGGGCTCGCCCAGCCGGCCCGGCCGGAAGGGGAAAAGATCCCGGCAGGGCTCGGCAACCCGGAAGGCTGCCTCGTCTACCTGCGCTCGCCCGGCTGCTCGTTCGGTCGCGCGATGTCGGTGCCGGAGGGCCTGGCGCTCTCCCCTGCCGGGGACAACCTCTACGTCAGCGCCTTCGTCAGCGGGGCGATGGACGTCCTCGACCGCAATTTCCAAACCGGCGCCGTCAACCAGAAGCCCGGTGAACGAGGCTGCCTCGCCTCGCCCAAAGTCGGCGGTTGCGCTTCCGGGCGCGCCCTCGGCCTGACCGGCTCGGTGGTCGTCAGCCCCGACGGCCGCAACGTCTACTCGACCTCGGAGGAGAGCTCCGCCGTCGACGTCTTCAGGAGGATTCGATGAGTGAAGCTGAGCGCCGCGAAGGCGGCCTGACCCGCAAACAGCTGCTCGGCACCGGGGCCGGTGCCGCGGCGGCGGCGCTGCTCTCGCGCGGGCTCGGGGTCGACACGGCGTTCGGCGCGCCGCAGGGCGAAGGCCTGAACGGCAAGAACGTGATCCTCTTCCTGACCGACCAGGAGCGGGCGATCCAGCACTTCCCGGCCAACTGGATGCGGGAAAACCTGCCGGGGATGCGGCGCCTGCGACGTCACGGACTGAGCTTTGAAACGGCCTGCACGGCGGCCTGCATGTGCTCGCCCTCGCGCTCCAGCCTGATGACCGGCTACTTCCCGGCTCAGCACGGCGTGAAATACACGCTCGAGTCGGAAATGTCGGAAGAAGCCTATCCCCAGGTGAACCTACCGCTGCCGGAACAATTGCCGAACCTCGGCACCGTGATGAGGGCGGCCGGCTACGACGTCGTCTACAAGGGGAAGTGGCACTGCGCCAAACCGGCGGGGGAAACCGACGAGCCTTACGACCTCGAACGCTACGGCTTCAGCCGTTGGGATCCGCCGGACGCGGGCGCCAACCAGTCGATCCCGCAGGCGGGCGGCGGCTACACCAACAACGACGGGCGCATCATCGAATCGAAAGGCCCGTACCAGGAATCGAAGGAAGGGGCGCTCCAGTACATCGAGGAGGTCGCCGGGCTGGGCAAAAGGCCCTTCTTCTTGATCATCTCGCTGGTCAACCCCCACGACGTCCTCTTCTACCCGAGCCGGACGTTCGAAGAATCGGGCTACGACACCTCCTGGCTGGCGGGCGACATCGAAGTGCCGCCGACCAGCGAAGAAGACCTCTCGACCAAGCCCACGGTGCAGGAAGAATTCCTCAAAATCTTCAACCTCACCGGGAAGCCGAAAAAGGAAGCCGAAAAGAAGGCCTACCTGAACTTCTACGGCAACCTGATGCGGAGCTCCGACAACTACCTGGTCGAAGTGCTGAACAAGCTGGAAGCGAAAGGCCTCTACGAAGACACGCTGATCATCCGTACCTCCGACCACGGCGAGATGGGCCTCTCCCACGGCGGCCTGCGGCAGAAGAACTTCAACTTCTACGAGGAGTCGCTGAAAGTCCCGCTCGTCTACTCGAACCCGAAGATGTTCCCGCGCCCGGTCACCTCGGACGCCCTCGTCTCCCACGTCGACCTCCTCCCCACGCTGGCGAGCCTCGCCGATGCGCCGAAGGCGGCGCGCCGCAACTGGCAGGGGGTCGACTACTCGGACATCGTCCTCAACCCGCACCGCGGTAAGGAGCCCCAGGACTACATCGCCTTCACCTACGACGACTTCCAGTCCGGGCAGCACACCGGGCCCTACCCCAAACAGCCCAACCACGTCCGCTCGATCCGCGAGAAACGTTGGAAGCTGGCGAAATACGTCGATATCAAGACCGAAGTCAAGGAAGCCAAGCCGGTCGAACGCCCGGGTCCGAAACCGCCCCAGTGGGAGATGTACGACCTGAAGACGGACCCGAACGAGGAAATCAACCTCGCCTTCGAGGGCTACGAACGGACCCCCGCTCAGGAGGCCCAGTTCATCCGCCTGAAAAAGAAGCTCGAACGGGTCGAAAAGACCCGCCTGAAGCCCCTCGCGCACGCGTAAAGCTCCGCGCTTAGCGGGATTCCGCGGCCCCGGAGGGGGCGAGAAGGCTTGTCTGCATGACTTGACCACACCATGGTGTGGTCAAGTCACTCAGCGCCCGATCGAGGGGCGGGCGGGCGCGATCGTGGCGCGTGGGCGGTGGTGCGGGCGCAGCACGGCGTCGTCTCGCGCGCTCAACTCGAAGCGCTCGGGTTCAGCCGTCGCGGGATCGAGCACCGGACCCAGAGCGGGCGCCTCTTCCTCGTTGCCCGAGGGATCTATGCCGTGGGTCGGCAGGAGCTCACTCCGGATGGGCGGTGGATGGCAGCAGTGCTCGCCTGCGGGGACGGGGCGGTGCTCAGCCACCGGAGCGCGGCAGAGTTATGGGGAATCGGCCGCGAGTGGGAACGGCGGATTGACATAACGATCCCGCGGCGCAGTCGACTGGAGCGCAAGGGGATCAAGGTGCGCTGTCGGCCCTCCCTCGATGCCAAGAACTTCACCCACCGACGGGGCATCCCGGTCACCGATCCGGTCCAGACGCTGATCGACGTCGCCACCGAACTCCTGCCGCTCCGACTCGAGCGCGCCGTCAACGAGGCAGACAAGCTCGACCTGGTCGATCCGGAGACTCTTCGCGCGGCGCTCGACGACCACGCCGGGGAGTTGGGCGTCAAGAAGCTCGCCACGCTCCTCGATCGGCACACCTTTCGCCTCTCAGATTCGGACCTCGAGGTTCTCTTTCGCCCCTTGGCGTTGGCTGCGGGCTTCGCCCGCCCCCTCTCCAAAGAATGGGTCTTGGATTACGAAGTCGACTTCCTCTTCCCCGACCACGACCTGATCGTCGAGACCGACGGCCTCCGCTACCACCGCACGCCGAGTCAGCAGGCGCGCATGGCACGGCGCGACCAGGTCCACACGGCGGCCGGATTCCGAGTTCTTCGGTTCACGCACTGGCAGATCGCCCACGCGCCGGACGAAGTGACCGACGTCCTCCGCCGCACGCGCCCGCACCTCCCCCAGCGCGATCCCGGCCACGGCCTGCCCGGGCCGTGGACGGGATCGCCCCGTCCAGACCCTCGTCCCTAACCCCTCTCCGCAAGCCTCCGCGCCGCGACCTCCCAGAGCTCCGCCACCTCGCCGTCCCTTCCCTCCGCGTGCGCCTGCGCGCACCTCCCGATCAGCTCCGAGAGCACCGCCACCGCCTCGGTGTCACCGATCGCCGCCAAGCGGTCCAATCCCAACGCGTAGAGGTAGTCCCCGGCCAGAAGCCCGAGGTCCGCGTCGTGCCCCGCCATCAGCCGCGGCTCGCCGTAGTGCAGCAGGTAGCCCTCGCGCACGGCCTCGAACACCACCGCGTACTCCTCGCTCAGCCCCGGCTCGTCGGTCCCGACGGGCTCGACGACGTGCTCGGCGATCGGCGTGTCCTCGGCGCGTAACTGCTCGGCCAGAACCTGGAGCGGGCCGGCGGCCGACGTGCTCACCCGAGCACCTCGTCCAGCGCCTCTCCCGCCGCTTCCAGCGTCCGGTCGACGCTCGCCTCGGAGTGCGCCAAGGAGACGAACCAGGCCTCGAACTGGGCCGGCGGCGGGTACACCCCGCGGTCCAGCATCGCGCGGCAGAAGTGGGCGTGGGCGTCGGTGTCGCAGGCGGTCGCGTCGGCGAAGTTCCGCACCGGCACTTCGCTGAAGAACAGCGTCACCAGGCCCGGCGCCCGCGACACGTAGAGCGGCCACCCGGCGGCGAGCGCCTCGAAGCCGTCGGCGAGCCGGTCGGTCAGCGCGCCGATCCGCTCGTAGGCGCGCGCGTCGAGGCCGTCCAGGGTCGCCAGCCCGGCGGCGGCCGCGAGCGGGTTCCCCGACAGCGTTCCGGCCTGGTAGACGTCGCCCGCCGGGGCGATGCGTTCCATCGACTCGCGCGGGCCGGCGAAGGCCGCCGCGGGCAGGCCGCCGCCGATGATCTTGCCCATCACGGTCAGGTCCGGTTCGATCCCGAACAGTTCCTGGGCGCCGCCGCGGGCCACCCGGAAGCCGGTGATCACCTCGTCGAAGATCAGCTGCGTCCCCGCCGCGCGGGTCGCCTCGCGAAGGAACTCGAGGAAGCCGTCGTCGGCCGGGACGACGCCCATGTTGGCGGCGACCGGCTCGGCGAGGAGCGCCGCGACCTCGTGCTCGGCGAGCGCGGCTTCGACCGCGGCACGGTCGTTCCACGGCACCACCACGGTCAACGCCGCCATCGCCGGCGGCACGCCGGGGCTGCCCGGCACCGACAGCGTCGCCATCCCCGAGCCGCCCTCGGCCAGGAGGCCGTCGGAGTGCCCGTGGTAGGCGCCCGCGAACTTGACCACGACCTCGCGGCCGGTGATCGCCCGCGCCAACCGCACCGCGCTCATCGCCGCCTCGGTGCCGGAGCTGGTCATCCGCACCATCTCCACCGACGGGAAGCGGTCGACCACCTGCTCGGCGAGCTGCACCTCGATCGCCGTCGCCGCGCCGTAGGAGGTGCCGCGCTTGGCGGCCTCGATCACCGCGCTCACCACCGCCGGGTCGGCGTGGCCGAGGATCAGCGGGCCCCAGGAGCAGACCCAGTCGATGTAGCGGTTGCCCTCGACGTCGACCAGCTCGACGCCTTCGCCGCGCTCGATGAAGATCGGCTCGCGGCCGATCTGACGCATCGCCCGGACCGGTGAGTTCACCCCGCCCGGCATCACCTGCCGGGCGCGGTCGTAGACGCTCAGGAGTGCGTCCTCACGAGTGCGCGGCCTCCCACTCGGCGTAATCCGGCGTGAAGTAGTGGAGGCGGATCTTCTTGTACTCGGTCGAGGAGTAGAGGGTGGCGCGGTCGTCGGGGCCCATCTCGCACTTCTCGGCGATCGAGTCGAGCACTGCGTCGCACTCCTCCTTGGAGCGGCCGTGGGCCATCGTGAAGACGCTGTAGGGCCAGTCCTCGTAGGTCGGCCGCTGGTAGCAGTGGCTGATCCCGCGGGTCGCCGCCATGCGGCCACCGACCTCGAGGATCTGGTCCTCGGGGACCTTCCAGACCCCCATCCCGTTGGCGGAGAAGCCGGCGCGGCGGTGGTAGAGGATCGCCGCGACGCGGCGGAGGATGTGGCGGTCGACCATGCCGCCGAGGTGGTCGAGCAGCTCCTCGGTCGACATCCCGACCTCCTGCGCCGCCTCGTCGTAGGGGCGCTCGATCGCCTTCATCGGACCCTGGAGGGCTTTGATGATCGCGATGTCGGTCTCGTCGTAAGGCTGCGCCTCGAGCTCACGCGGGGGCGCGGCTTCAACCGCGGCGGCAAGGGCCTCGGTGTCGCCCTCCATCTCCAGGTTCATGTTGATCTTGAACAGGGTGAGGGTCGGCAGTTCGCGCATCGAGACGGCGCCGGTCTCCTCCATCAGCGCGTCGATCTGCCCCTTCAGCCCGAGCTTCGAGTCAGGCGGCGTGGCGATCGTGAACCAGAGGTTGAAGTCATGGGTGCGGAGGTAGTTGTGCGAGACGCCGGGGTGCGCGTTGACCAGCTTGGCCGCCCGCTGCGGGTGCTCGGAGTCGACTTTCGCCGCCACCAGCATCGATTCGTAGCCGAGCGCACGGGTGTCGAAGATCGGCGTGATCTCGCGGATGATCCGGTTGTCCAGCAGCCTCTGGGTGCGGCCGAGCACGTCGTCGAGCTCCAGGTCGGCCTCGCCGGCGAGCAGCGCGAAGGGCTCCGGGTCGAGCGGGAAGTTCGACTGCAGCAGGTTCATCAGCCGCTTGTCGGTCTCGTCGAGCGGGATCGCAGCCCCGTCCTTGCGCGAGCGCGCCTTCGACTGGGGAACTTTCGCTGACGTCTTCACTGAAGCCAACCTGCGGCCTCCTTCGCGTAGTAGGTGATGATCGCGTCGGCGCCGGCGCGGCGGATCCCGGTCAGCGTCTCGAGGACGGCCTGGCGCTCGTCCAGCCACCCGTTCAGAGCGGCGGCTTTCAGCGCCGAGTACTCGCCGGAGACATGGTAGGCGGCGACGGGCGCGCCGGTCGCGTCCTTCACCCGGCGGATGACGTCCATGTAGGGCGTGGCGGGCTTCACCATCAGCATGTCGGCGCCCTCCTCGAGGTCGAGTTCGGCCTCGCGCACCGCTTCGGCGCCGTTCGACGGATCCATCTGGTACCCGCGCCGGTCGCCGAATTCCGGGGTCGACTCGGCCGCGTCGCGGAACGGCCCGTAGAAGGCGGAGGCGTACTTGGCGCTGTAGGCGATGATCGGCACGTCGGCGTGCCCCTCCTCGTCGAGCTGGAAGCGGATCGCCCCGATCCGGCCGTCCATCATGTCGCTGGGCGCGACCGCGTCGGCGCCCGCGTCGGCGTGCGAGATCGCGGTTTTCGCGATCAACTCGACGCTGAGGTCGTTCTGGATCCTGCCGTCGGCGTCGGGGATCCCGCAGTGGCCGTGCGAGGTGTACTCGCAGAGGCAGACATCGGTGATCACGGTGAGGTCGGGGTGGGCCTCCTTCAGCGCCCGCACCGCCATCTGGACGATGCCCTCGTCGTCGTAGGCGCCGGTCCCGTACTCGTCCTTGGTCGAGGGGATGCCGAACAGCAGCATCGTCCCGATCCCGGCCGCGGCGACCTCGCCCGCGTGCTCGACCAGGTTGGAGATCGAGTGGCGCTCGACCCCCGGCATCGACGGGATCTCCTCGCGGATCCCCTCGCCGGCGATCACGAACGCGGGCATGATCAGGTGGTCCGGCGAGAGCTCGGTTTCGCGGACCAGGGAGCGGAAGGTGGCGGTGCCGCGCAGGCGACGCATGCGGGTGGCCGGGAAAGGCATCAGGGTCAGTCTAGGGAAGGTCTGGGGTCTCCCCGCCCGGACGCGACTCGCTTCGCTCGCGCTGAGTGTCCGGTCGAGGAGACCCCAGACCTTCCTCACGGGGCGCTAGCTTTGGCGCGTGCTCGCACGGGGGCTGGTCAAGCGGTTCGGGGACCGACACGCTCTTAAGGGAGTTGGCTTCGAAGCCGCGGCGGGGGAGTTGGTCGCGGTGATCGGGCCGAACGGGGCCGGGAAGACGACGCTGCTGTCGATCCTGGCGGGGATCCTCCGCCCCGACGGCGGCACGCTGGAGATCGGGGACGGGGCGGTCGGCTGGGTGCCTCAGCAAGCGGCGCTCTACCGGCGGCTGACCGTGGAGGAGAACCTGCTGCTGTTCGCGCGGCTGGAGGAGCACCCCGACCCGCGCGCCTCGGGCGCCGAGATGCTGGAGCTGACCGGCCTCGGCGAGCGGCGTGAGGAGTTCCTCGCCCGCCTCTCGGGCGGCGACCAGCAGCGGCTCAACATCGCGATCGGGCTGCTCTCGCGGCCGAGCGTGCTGCTGCTGGACGAGCCGAGCGTCGGCCTCGACCCGCGCCAGCGAGCGAAACTGTGGGAGTTCGTCTCCGGCCTCGCCGGGCGTGGGACGACGGTGATCTTCTCCACCCACGACATCCAGGAGGCGGAGCGCTACGGCGGCCGCCTGCTCGTGCTGGCCGACGGCGAGGCGCTCTTCGACGGCTCGCCCGACGAGCTGCGGGAGACCGTTCGGCGCGAGTCCGACGCCGCCGTCGCGGCGGCCGCCGACCGTGACTTCGAGACCGCCTTCGTCGCCTACCTGCACCACCGGGGGCACTGAGCGATGCGTTGGCTGCTGCTGAAGGACCTGCAGATCCTCCGCCGCTCGCCGCTGCAGGCGGTGCTGCTGGTCGTCTACCCGGTGCTGATCGCGATCCTGGTCGGGCTGGCCGTCTCACGCGGGCCCGGAGAGCCGCGGGTCGCCTTCCTCAACGAAGTGCCGCAGAACGCCCGCATTTCCCTCAGCGGTAGGAAGCTGCCCTCCGCCAACGTCCAGCACCGGATCTGCGAAAAGGTCGAATGCGTCCGCGTCCACTCGCGCGAGGAAGCGGAGAAGAAGGTCGAATCGGGCGACGTCCTCGCGGCGCTGATCTTGCCCGAAGACCTGATCAACAAGATCAACTCGCTGTCGACCCTCTCCCCCGGCACGCCGAAGGTCGAAGTGCTGGTCAACGAATCCGACCCGCTGAAAGCGGGCGCCGTCGACGACAAGATCACGGCGCTGCTGGCGCAGGCGAACCTGGCGATCGCGAAAGCCATAGCGGTCGAAGGCGGCAAGTACCTGAACCTGGTGATCAAGGGCGGCGACCTGCCGGTGCTGGCCGGGGCGATCCACATCCTCGGGCTCGAGTCGAGCGCCCACATCCTCGAAGCGATCGAACCGGCGCTGCCGCAGGGGCCGCTGCGGGTGGCGCTCGGGCAAGTGATCGAATTCGCCAACGACGCGGGCGAAAACCTCGACATCGCCGGGCCGCTGATCCAACGCCTGGCGCAGCCGATCGAAGTCCACAAGGTCGCCGTCGGGGGCTCCTCGCCGCCGCTGGAAACCTTCGCCATCGCGATCGCCGCCACCCTCACCCTGGCCTTCGTCACCGTCCTCCTGGTGGCCGGGTCGCTGGCGCTGGAGCGCGAGGAGAACGCCTTCCCGCGCCTCACCCGCGGGCTCGTCTCGAGTGAGGCGCTGCTCGGCGAGAAGGTCCTTCTCGGGGTCGCGGTCGGGCTCGTGGTGACGATCCTGATGCTGGCCGGGCTGACGATCTTCGTGCCGCTCGAATGGGGGCGCTTCGGCCTCTGGCTTGTCGCGATCCTGGTCGGGGCGGGGGCGCTCGCCGCCTCCGGGGCGGCGCTCGGCGCGGCGGCCCGCGAGGTTCGCGCCGTCTCCCTGCTCGCCTTCATGGTCACGCTGCCGGTGGCGTTCCTCTCGCTGGTCCCGTCGGGAACGGTCGGCGTCGGCCTCTACGACGTGATCAAGGTGATCACCGCGCTCTTCCCGTTCAAGCCGGCGCTGGAAGCGATCACCGCGGCGCTCGAAGCCGGCAGCGGCAGCCTCGGCGAGCCGCTCCTCCACCTGGCGGCCCTGATCGTCGCCTACGCCGTGATCGCCCGCCTCGCCCTCCGCCGCTTCGCCCGCGTCTGAATGTTGATGGGCCGAAAAGCGCTGATATAGAGCGCTTTTCGGCCCATCAACCTCGTAGCTCGGGGAGGGGGCGGAGGCCGCCGCGCTCGATGTGGTGGAGGATGAACTCGGGGACCGTGAGGTCGGGACGGAGGGCAGCGCGGACGCGGTCGATCATCGCCGGCGTGGTCAGCTCGGGGAAGGCGCGGCCACGGGCCGGGATCGCGGCGAGGGCGACCGGCGAGCCGTCGAGGAGGAGCGGACCGTAGACGCCGATGAAGGCGTCGATCTCGGCCGGCGCCTCACCCCCGATCTCGAGCTCGGCGGTGAAGTCGGCGAGGCGCTCGAGCCGGTAGTTCTCGCCCTCTGTCGCCGCCAGCACGGCGAACTGCTCCTCGTCGGGGAAGACGAGGTGGACGCTCGCCACCGTGCCCGGGCTCGGCACCACCGCGGCGGGCACCGACCCGTAGCGGGTGACGTGGGCGGAGTAGACGACGTCCCAGCCGCTGAGGGCAACCCGCAGCACCGGGATCGGCCGTGGTGGGAGCGCCGCGAGCTTGCGGGTCAGCGCTTCCGGGGAGGCGTTCGACCCGTAGGCGAGCAGCGCCCGCCGTCCCTCGACCTCGATCTCCTCCGGCGGCACCGGCAAGGTGCGCGCGCCGATCTGGACGAACGATCCGGCCGGCGGGTCGTAGGGGTAGGCGAACGCGCGGCGTACGAGCTCCTCGGTGTCGGGCCGCGACGCCACGCGCCCAGACTTCCATAACCGCCGCCGGTGCCGCGGGGCAGGCACTAGGCTCGCCGCCATGCGGCTGCTCTTCATCGGCGACGTGGTCGGCGGGCCCGGGCGGCGCGGGCTGCGCGAGACGATGCCCGCGCTGCGCGAGGAGTACGCGCCGGACCTGATCGTCGTCAACGGCGAGAACTCGGCGGGCGGCATGGGGATCACCGAGCGGACCGCGAACGACATCTTCGACACCGGCGCCGGAATCATCACCACCGGCAACCACGTCTACCGCCACCGCGACGCCTACCCCTTCCTCGAACGCACCGACCGGGTGATCCGCCCGGCCAATTACCCGAGCGCCAATCCCGGCCACGGCCACACCGTGGTCGAGGCGGGCGGCATGCGGGTGGCGGTGATCAACCTCAGCGGCGGGGTCGGGCTGAAAGTCGCTGCTCGAACGGGGCGACGCCGACGCCACGATCGTCGACTTCCACGCCGAGGTGACCAGCGAGAAGGTGGCGATGGGCTGGCACCTCGACGGTCGCGTCGCCGCCGTGCTCGGCACCCACACCCACGTCCCCACCGCCGATGCGCGGGTGTTGCCGAAGGGGACCGCGTTCATCTCCGACGTCGGCATGACCGGGGCGCGGCAGAGCATCCTCGGGGTGCGGATCGAGGACGCGCTGGGGGCGTTGGTCACGCAGATGCCGACCCGCTTCGAGACCGCCGACGAGGACGTCTGGGTGATGGGCGCCGTCGTCGACGTCAACCAGCGGGGACTGGCGGATTCGATTCGGCCGGTTCTGGTTCCGGCTCCCGTCGCCGCCTGATCCGCTGGACGATGCCGGGGACCTCGTCGGGCTCCGGCTCGTCGGTGCGCTCGAGCAGCGCCAGCGCGATCAGCATCAGGGGGAAGAACCAGACGATGTAGAGGTAGAACCAGTGGTGCAGGGTGATCTGCACGCCCAGCATCAGCGCCGCCGAGAAGGCCGCCACCTGGAGCAGGGACTTCCGCCGCGGGACGAAGGCGAGCGCGATCGCGAGGACCCCGGTGGCAGCGAGGATCGCCACCCGCAAGGGCTCCAGCGATTCGTCCTGGCCCCAGATCGAGAACGGCGACACCCGCCCCGCCTGGGCGGCGATGGTGCGTTCGTAGAAGACCTTGAGGCCCGGGTTGATGGTCGGCCAGAGCATCGCGGCGACGGTGATGACGGCGAAGCCAAGGACGAAGAGGGCCGAGCGGCGGGAGAACACGGCATCCTGCGCGCGACGTATACGTGCTCGGAC
>ERZ778021.2704-NODE-2704-length-14894-cov-5.590471_pt1 | contig 14894 bp, 15 predicted proteins | sample MGYA00375751_ERZ778021 | MGnify/ENA primary metagenome ERZ778021 (study PRJEB29350, sample SAMN05389814) | bioreactor metagenome | isolation source: Thiocyanate stock bioreactor | place: South Africa: University of Cape Town | collected 2013-08-29 ... | reverse complement strand
AATCCACTTGCCACGCGCCTTCATTATCCCTACATTCAGGGAATCAGTCAGACCAGTATTGGATTTCGCAATCACGACAATACGGCTGTCATTCAATGCATGGCGCCGAATAATCGATAGTGTGTCATCTTTGCTGCCGTCGTCTACCAGGATGTATTCAAACTTTTCATATGACTGGCTCAGGACGCTCTGAATCGATTCATCCAACCAGCGTGACGCGTTGTAACAGGACATCAAAACCGACACTAACGGCTGTGTCATAGTTTTATCCAATCATCAGGCAATAGGCCGTCAAATCCCCAAGACATTTTGCCATCACTAATTTCAAAACCCGGCGCAATGACTCGTTTGCCCGGATTACTCGCGAGCCACGCGCCCCACCAACTGAATGTACTGTTGGCGATAATAAAATGCTGACATTGGGACATGAGCCAGAGGTCCGCGTAGGCATTTTCATCCCCCTGATTGTGCGAAACCAGCGTAACGCGCACATCCGGCAGAGGGATGCGGGTGCGAGCCACATCGGGTTGGTCTGAAAACACGAAATAATGCGCATCGGGCACGAGCCCCTCCATTTTTGCGATAGCACGCTCATAATATTCACCCGGAGCGTTGTTTACTCCACGCTCCTGTGGCGCATCGAAATAACGAACATGCAACGCTACCGCCCGGCAATCTCGAATTCGGACAGCCATTTCCCGGTTAACTTCATCATTAGGCGGAATAATGCGCAATTCCTGGCGAATCACCGACTCCGCATCCTTAAAGTAATTTTCGCTCTGCCAATACCCCTCGAGATATACAGTACCGCGCGATTTGATTAAAAGCAGCCGCGGATCAAAACCAACACATTCCTGCCGAATATAATTGCGCCGTTCAAAAGGCCGGTGGCGATTTACTGCGCGTTTGAGATAACGGCGCCAACGAGATAGTGGCTCAAGCCGCTCAACCGATGTTGCTTTTCGACATGGAATATTAAAGTGGTTGAGCTGAAAATGTCGTTTATACGCAAAGTCCGACGCAAACCCACTGACGTCATCAAGGGCTAACTCCGCGCCGCTCATAATGGCAAGCCGACGCGCGGCCGCATAAATAAACAACTGATTTCCAAGCCCACCGATAAGTCGTGGAACAACTAATTTCATAATTTATGCACCACAATGCGCGCAACTAAGCCGCCTTGTTTTAAGTCGCACCCTCATCAAAACAAACAACACAAAACTTACCATTACCCACCAATGCAACTTAAAAATATAATCCTGCGTTATCCCAGCAAACAAATACCAACCAAACAAAAGCGCCACCGTTTTTTCAAATCCGTCCAAAATAAATTTCTTTTTTCTCAGCAAGTAATCCAATAGAGTTAATGAGACCGCATAATACGCTGCAGAAACAAATGCGCCAAACGTAAACACCATAACCATAAGATCAGATTCAAGTACATTTAGCGCAAAATCCCGCGAAAGATATCGATATACGTCAGATACCTCTCGATAATCCCCGGAAGTAAATTGATAATGCTCTAGAAGATATTCTGCATATCCACCAATTCCAATGCCAACAGGATACTGATGGGCTACATCTAATGTTGCCTGAAGCATCAAACCCCTGATGTCAAACAACAGGATAAGCGGAACCGTAAATTGCTTCCAAAAAACGAGAAGCGCCAAAGAAAAAGGCGCCACAATATAAAATGCGCGAATAAATTTATACTTACTCAGAAACATAAAAATTGACAGCAAAAGAAAACCGGCAACAAAAGATCTAATGCCAACCCCAAGAAGCAACAACGTGGAAAACAAGATCACATGATTAACTTTTCTTTTATTTCCCACAACGAGCGACGCAATTAACATCCACGCAAGGAATACGCCAAGTTGCTGTTTCTCAACCCAAATCGTTTCATGAATAAAAGCATACCAATGATTCAATGAATTGGCGATTTGTCCAATTCCTGCGACTGCGCTAAAAAGCAAAGGGAGAAACAATAAAAAAGAGACGCGAACTATGTGGTTTAAAGCAAGGTCCATCCTGCATTGTCTTGCACTACGCTGCAAGAACAAGGCCGAAGCAGTGGCAGCAAACAAGAAACCGAGTTGATTAAGCAAATGTTTATGCACCGCATAATCAACCAAATACAAAGAATGAAATATAAAAAAAACAGAGCCCGCCAAATAAATAACCAACGACCTGGAATTAATATTTTTACCGGCCACCAAAAGAAACAAAAAGAGCGAAAATGCCAAGAACAGGACATTGGAGACCGAACTTAACTCAAACGACCCATCCTCATTTCTAAAAAAAGAAAGAATGGACAAGGCATACATCACAACAACAGCAAGGGCTGTCATTTTTTTAAATTTATATCTGTTATTAGACATCGACACTCTAATTTAGTCGGCCCTGCATTTAACGTTGCCAGCAGCAATACCAAGTGAAAGCCCCGTCGCCGGCTGAACGTGCTGGAGCTGATTCGCGCAGTAAGCCGAAAGGCGCGGTTAGAATCAACTTGCCACCGGGTTTGAGCAGACGGGTGAATTCATCGAGCGCGTGGGCCATGAGGATTCTGCTCTGTGCCGTCTTCCTCATTGATGTGAGCTGAGCCGAGCCGAGAAAGCCGTTTAACGTCATCGAGAAAACTTGCAACGATGTGACTATTGTCAAATTTTTTTCTTTCCGCAAAACACCTTTCTCTTAAATCCGCAAGCCTATTAGGATCGTTTAGTAACAAACTAATTTCTCGCGCAAGAGTTTTCGGATTGTTTTGGGATAAAGCCACTCCGCCTGGCAAATCTCTCACGCACCCGACATTGTATGAAACCCAAGGCGTACCACTAGCAATGGTTTCACAAATAACAAGTGGAAACGCCTCCCATAGAGATGCATAAGCAAATAAATGAGCGGATCTAAGAATTATTGATATTTCATGCTTGCTCAATCCGCTTAAAAAATACACCCTATCAGCGACCCCCGCAGCTTTTGCATAACTTTCTAAAAACCGTGAATAGTCGTTAATTGAGGAGCCCACAAAAACAAGATCGAAATTCAGGGATGTCTTTATGTACGCATCAAGCACATCCTTCTGATTTTTTAGGATATTATAATTCGCCAAGCAGACAATATACGGTTTAGCTGTTGGCGGGAGATAACCAACAGAGCCTTCGGTAACAAGAGGGTCATTTATGTAAATATCATCAACTCCATTGGGCAAAACTTTTAAAGTTTTTTTGTGGAATTTTTTGATAAAATTAAAATCGGGCAATGTTTCACTCAAACAATATATAATATCAAACTCGTCAAATCTATTTCTTAGCGACCAGAAGTAGTATGCCCATTTCACATTTTTGATCGGATTCCGTGATCTTCTTTTGAACCAAGAAAAGTCATGAGAGTGAAAGATCTTTAAGCATTGTTTTTTCGGTATTTCTTCAAGGGACAAATCCAAAGTCCAAGTTTGCGCACATTCAATAACCAAAACGTCACATTCAGAATTTCTTAACTCACACTTGAATCTTTCAGTCTCACCCGAATATCCCTCTACATAATTTCCCTTGATTTTGTACTCTCTTATAAGAACACCGTTAATTTCAAGCCTAGATCTTTCATTCCACTCAGTGAATACTATTACTTCGTGACCATATGTCACAAGTTTTTCACAAATGCTCTGTACAACATGGGACACACCGCAGCTATCCGGCGGGTAGGATTGAGTTACAAAAGCAAACTTCATTTGTATGCTCACCTCCACAGTCGCAGGGGCATCAAGAGGCCTGCAATTTCCAACTCATTCATCACACTCCTCATATAAAATTTTGAGGATCGACCGTGTTTTGATAAATATATACTCCGAATTTCCTTAGAGTGATCGCGAATAGATGAAGCCATTACCGAAACATCCCGCTTTATAAACAGCCGGATAACAAGGTAGACGGCGATCCTAATCGATATTTTTAATACGCTTCTCTTGAGCGGGGTTTTTCTAAAAAACCTCTCTCCTCTCAGCCACGTTTCATCTTCTATATAACAAACCGGCCCGATTAACAATGTCTCATAAATATACAATAGATCATCGCCAACATCCTGGCCACGAGCACCTATTTCTCTAAGTCTTGGCATATATTCTCTGCGGAACAAACCATAAATCAAACACGCTTTTGCAACGTCCCAATGATGTAATCTCATGTAGCTTACAAAAGCATCAGATTGACTTAAACAAAAAATATCTGATTCAATCTTATTGAACCTAAATCGCTTGCCAGTGGACAGTTCCCGATGTATCTGAGATGCGCTGACCAGAACGTATTTACACGTCTTATGCTTGCTAACCAGTACAGCTAGATGATGCTCAAAAAAAACATCATCATGTGCCGCCCACATAAAATACTCCCCCACCGCCTCATCCAGCACAAACTTGAAATTCGCAGCAGCCCCCAGATTCTCGGCCTGTCTCACATACCTGATTCGCGCATCTTTTGCGGCATAGCCCCGGCAGATGGCTTCGGTGTCGTCGGTTGATGCGTTATCCGAAATGATTAATTCGAAGTCGGTGAAGGTTTGCGCCAACAATGAATCCAGTGCATCGCGAATGAACTTTTCGCCGTTGTAAACCGGCATACCAATGCTGACTCGAGGTATTGGCTTCCCGGTGACGGGGGCCATTGCGGCGTCATCGTTCATAAATTGTTCGACAATCCATTGAATTTAAATCGTAATGCCGCTTGGTTCAGCAGCGCTGCGCGCACACGGGGGGCAGCTAAAGCCGAAGCAAGCAAGGCGATTAAGCTTGCGATCAGCAGCCAAGCCAATTGAATGGGGGCGGCTAAAGATTCCGGCATGGCCCAGGCAGCGGCGCTGGCGATGGCTGCGGCAGCGAGCAAAGGCTGCAGCACATCTTGTCCATACCAGCGCCATTTTTCCCGAGTCAGTATTTTTCGATACATGAAGTGGATGCCAATCAGGACATAGCCCGCGTTCAAACTCACCCACATCCATGCCGCACCTTCTGCGCCATAACGTGGGGTAGTCCACAAAATGGCGGGCACGATGATCGCCACCGAAACAATGTTGATGCGCGTGGCCAAACCTGTCCAGCCATGTGCGAGTTGGGTCTGGTAGGGAAGCCACATCAGGCCATTCAGCAAATTACCCAACGCCAGCAGGCTGAGCAAGGTGGCGCTGCGGTGGGCTAGGTCTGTATCGTGCGTCCACAACTGCAGAATGGGTTCGGCAAACACGATCAGGATGATGGCAGCGCTGCCCATGAGCACCGACACCAGTTGTGCGCCCTGGTGATATTTGCTTATCAGCTCGGTCTGATTGTTATTGGCGTGCAGTTCGCTCAGGCGGGGAAACCAGGCTTGGGTGATAGGGCCAGTGAGCATGTACAGGGCAGCAGCCACTACCGCTGCCAGTGAGTAATAGCCATATTCGCCAAGCGTGAGCAGCTTGGAGAGCAAGATTTTATCCACCTGCGTCAGTAGCAGTGCCAAGAAAGTAATTCCCGTCACCCCCCCGGCAAAGCGGCCGATGCCGCGCAAGGCTGGCACAGAAAACCGCCCGCTGCGCTCGGCCTTGGGTAGGCTGCGATAGGTGACGCCCGCCAACACGCCCAGAGTCAGCAGGGAAATGGCGCCTTGCCAGATAAAAAAGGCCTCGATGGTCGGCGACACCCACATCAGAATACCGACTGCGCCGAGCCCGCGCAGAGTCGCCAAAACGCTATTGACCGCGTTGAACAGCACCTGGCGTTGCAGGCCGATGATACAACTGCGATAAACGCCCTCGACGAAGCGCAGGGCGGCGACCGCGCCCATGATGGAGAATGCCTGCGCGACGGCGTCGATGGGCAGTTTTTCAGCCCGCAGCCAATCGCTGGCCAGCCAGCCCGAGGCGGCCCAGATGCCCACTCCCACCAGCGTGGCTACGCCGAGCGCGACGATCTCGATACTGCGCAGCAGATCACGGATGGAGGTGGCGCTGTGGGTACCCGCGGTAAAGCGCGCCATCTCGCGGTTGAGCGTGGGCGTCATGCCCATGTCGAGCAGGCTGAGCCACGCTAGGAGCACCCCAAACAAGCCAATCAAACCATAGGCCTCTATCCCCAGATACTTGATATACAGGGGAATAAAGGCCAGGCCCATCAGGGCAGCCCAGCCTTGGCCCAGGTAGTTTGCAATGAGGTTGCGTTTGAGGGACACGGGAGATCCGACTTGGGTTGGGCGGGCTACCGCACCCGTTTCAGATATCCATCGGGCGCTACACTGATCAAGAGTTGATAGTCGATATGTTTGTCGATCTCGAACTCGGAATGAGTCTTGAGATATTCCCATACGGCGGTCTTGGGGTTGTTTCCTTTACCCCAGGGGCGGTCAGAAGGGCAGCACTCAGCCGTATCCTCCACCACCGTATCGAACACAATGCAGTAGCTGCCCACTGTGGTGAGTTCAGCGTAGGCCTCCAGTTCAGCCAGCACATGATCGTGGGTGTGGTTGCTATCCAGGCACACCAGAACACGCTGTTTACCTGCCGCCTTGGCCCGCACCTGTTCGACGATGTCGGGGGCGATACTTGATCCCTGGATCATCGAAATTCGCCTGAACATGGGGTGGGCCTCAATAGCGGCGCGGTTGTGAGGGCGGATGTCGATATCTACGCCGAGGACTTCCGCGTCCTGAGGGCCGCCACAGGCTGCATTCAGTTCCAGCATCGATGCAGAAAAGATCAATGAACCGCCATGGGCAATGCCGGTTTCGATGATCAGATCAGGTTGCACCGTCCAGATGATCTCCTGCATGGCGATCAAGTCCTGTGGGTACTGGATGATCGGCCGGCCAAGCCAAGAAAAGTTATAGGAATATTGCGGCCCAAGGGAGTTTTTCATAAACGCCGCAGCGTTTGCGCGCAAGTCTGCATTCTCGCCATTGGCGATGATTCGGTCCTTAACTTCTTGTTCAAAGGTTTTCATGATCCACCGTAAGGTATTTGAATTTGTTCAGGGTCGCCTGCCGGATCTCCGGCAGATAGTTTCCATTCATTACGAAAATGGTTGCTCCCGGTTCGATGCGGGTGAGCACTTCTTCGGGCGAAGACACCCGCAATCCCGTGGCCGCAAGGAATTTCCCTTGCTTCGCCGGATTGATGTCGATCACGTAGTCGATAGTGACGCCTGCACGCTGCATGAAAAGCGCAAAGATGACACCTTTCGATGCGCCGCCCCATATGAGGGAAGGGTGCTTACCCGTATCGATTTCATCGCGCTGGGCTTTGATCGTTTTCCCGTAACTGTTGACCGTCTCCAGGAAGTCCGCCGGAAACGTGAATCCATCGGGCTCAGCCAGGCGCGGCCTGCCAAGCGAGGCCAGGTCGGCGACGACGTAAAGGTATTGCCCGCCAAAAACATGTCCCGACTCGTACACCTTGCCGAAGATGCGGCTGAAGTCGCTGATGCGGAAGTAGTTCACATGCTCGTAGAAAATGTCGAACCAGGCACGATGGGCGCATATCCAGTCGAAGCACGGCACTTCAATATAGATTTTCCCTTTTCCTCCATTCGAAGCCGCAACGTGCTCCAGAAAATCGACTGGATCCTGAATGTGTTCGAGCACGTGCCGCAAAATGATGCCATCCGCGCTCAAGCCCATTTCAGGGGTGAAATAGGCTTTGATGACCTTGGGGTTTTCTCCCTCGTAGGTCGGATCCAGTCCAGTGACCTCAAACCCCAGTGCGCTCAGATGTTCGAGAAAGTAGCCTTTTCCACAGCCCACTTCGATCAGCGTCTGATCCGAGAAATACTTGCCGATGATCCTGGACACTTCGTTCAGATGCGCCCGAAAAACCGAGCTGACTGCTTGTTCGTTCTGATAGTCGGCGTCGTATTCCATCAGTTCCGGACGAAACGCCTGGTTGAATATCAGGCCGGTTTCCATGTCCATCACGAGCACGACATCGCCTTTGACGCAATTCTGCGCGTCTTCCCGCGTACGAAACATGCGGTTCTGGAACACGGGCAGTTGTTCTGCCCGATAAAGCTCTTCGTATCTGTTCATTTCGGACTCAGCAGACCATCCAGCTTGCTGCGGTCACCCCAAAAGGCCAGGGGCTCATAATTTGGGTACGGGTAGTATCCAAGATTGGGTGCGATCGACCAGCCGTTCTGTTCAATCCAGCCCTCCACGAGTTTGCGGACGGAGATGGGGTTTCCGGAACAAACATTGACCAAACCGACATCCTTGTTCGCCAGGGCCAGAGAAACAAGGTGGCTAGCCACTTCGGTGACGGGCAGATAGTCGCGCAACTGTTCACCGCCCGACATATTAAAATGCGCGTCTCCCCGTTCAGCTGCCTGCCTGAGTTGCGGCCACAAGGAACCTTCGGCCTGCCCTTCTCCGTAAAGATAGAAAAGCCGTGCCCAGGTCATCCGGAAAGGATGGATTGATTTCAGGTACTCGAGTTGGCAGCGCAATGCATCCTTTGCATAGCCATAGGGATTGCTCGGCTGAGGAGCCATGTCCTCGTTCAAAGCCCCCGATTGCATGCCGTATTCGAAGCAGGTGCCTGCGACAACCAGGCTTTGCAAGCCGGCGTCGATCAATCCACGAAGAAACTGGTACTGCGCAGGCAGTTCTTGCTCGAAGTGGTGCAAGGATCTGTAATTGGGTAGGCCGGACCATGCCAGGTGGATTAGCACATCCGGCCGCCCCATCAATTCGAAAGCATCGGACGGGGCTTGATGCAGATCGAGGAATATGACCCGGTCACCCGAATCAACCGGTGACCGGGATACGGAAGAGCGGACCAGCGCGATCGACTCGACTGACCTCAGCTTCAGTTCGGCAAGAACATGCCGCCCGATAAAACCGCTTGCCCCGGTAACCGCAATTTTCATAATGTGATTTGCAACTCGGGGACTGCCGTCACGAAACGTCCGCCCCATGCCTTGATGTACTCGAGCTGTTGCGTCACCTCCGTCCTGAGATTCCAGGGAAGGATCACAACGTAGTCGGGCTTTGAGTTCTGAATAGATGACTCGTCGACAATGGGGATGCGGCTTCCCGGCATATATTTGCCCTGCTTGGCCGGGTTGCGGTCCACCACGAATTGAATGAGGTCGGGGCGGATGCCGGCGTAGTTCATCAGAGTGTTGCCTTTTGCCGCCGCACCGTACGCAGCCACGGCTTTGCCCCGACGTCTGGCTTCCAGCAGGAAGGCAAGAAAGTCATTCTTGACCCGGTCGGTCTTCACCTGGAAGCCGCTGTAATAGTCGGCGCCGAGCATGCCCACCCGCGCTTCGCGCTGGAGTAGTTCTCCCACCTTGGAACTGCGCGGCTGCTGCCCGGTATCGCTGCGCTGTGCAAATACGCGCAGGCTGCCTCCGTGCGTAGGGTGTTCTTCCACATCGAACACCGCGAGACCGTTGGCGGAAAAGATGCGGTCGACTGCCGTGAGCGACAGATAGGAAAAGTGTTCGTGATAGATGGTGTCGAACTGATTTTCAGCGATCAATTTAAGCAGATGCGGAAATTCGAAAGTGGCCACCCCCAGCGGCTTCAGCAGCACGGCAAAGCCAGCCACAAAATCGTTGATGTTGGGCACATGGGCAAGCACGTTGTTGGCGGCAGTCAGGTCGGCCTGCTTGCCCTGGGCTGCCAGGTCCTTTGCCAGCCGCACGCCGAAAAAGTCTTCCACGATCGGGATGCCCTTGGCCCGTGCGGCGGCGGCGGTGCTTGCGGTGGGCTCCACGCCGGTGCAGGGGATGTTGCGTGCCTTGACGTATTGCAGCAGGTAGCCATCGTTGGCGGCGACTTCGACGACGTGGCTGGCGGCAGTTAGATTGAAGCGCCCGGCCATGTCGGCCACGTAGCGCTCGGAATGCGCCAGCCAACTGCTGGAAAAGCCGCTGAAGTAGGCGTATTCGGCATCGAACAGTTCGTCTGCCTGGGCAAAGTCCTCGGTCTGCGCCAGCCAGCAGTGCTCGCACACCAGCACACGCAGCGGAAACCATTTCTCCGGCGCATGCAGGGTCTGCTCGGTGAGATAGGCGTTGGAGGGCGGCGCGCTGCCGAGGTCGACCAGGGGCAGCCTGAGTTCCGAGCCGCAATGGCGGCACTTCATGGCGTCACCCCGGCAAAGCCGTCATCCAGCAACGGATGCGCGGCATCGCGCGGCGAGAGTCCGGCAACGGGCAGCGGCCAGCGAATCTCCAGCCGGGGATCCTGCGCATGCAGGCCCCCTTCAGCGTCTGGCTGGTAGGCGGCGGTATGGAAATACAGCATTTCGCAATCGTCGGTTAGGGTTTGAAACCCGTGGGCAAAGCCCTCCGGGATGACGAGGGTCTTGTGGTTGTCGGCACTGAGCAATTCGGCATGCCAGCGCAAAAAGGTCGGCGAATTGTGGCGCAGGTCGACGGCGACATCGAAGACTTCGCCACGCAGGCAGCTCACGAACTTGACCTCGGCATGAGGTGCGCGCTGGAAGTGCATGCCGCGGACGGTGCCGCGGCTCGCGGTCAGGGTATGGTTGATCTGAGCGATCGGTTTGCCGGGAGCCAGCGCCTGCAATTCCGCGCTGCAGAAGAGGCGCTCCAGATAGCCTCGGCTATCGCCGAGAGGTTTGCGCTGCAAGACGCAGAGGCCGGGAATCGGCGTGGCCAGGATGTCGAAACGGCTGCTCATCCCTGCCCTGCCGCTGCTTCATATTCATGAATCTGCTGCACGCTGGCCGCAGCCATGTCGGCGCCCTGCTTCCATGCCTGGTGCCAGGCCAGGGTCATGCCCAGCGCGGTCTGCAGGCGCCAGCGGGGGCGCCAGCCAAGACAGGCCCGTGCCTTGGAACTGTCCAGTTTGAGCATGTTGGCCTCATGCGGCTGCGGTGATGCATCGCATTGCCAGGCCGCACCGGGCACCTGGCCACACAGATATTCAACGATCCACTGCACCGGGCGGGCGTCAGCTTCTTCCGGGCCAAAATTCCAGGCATCTGCATAGCCCGGGCTTCCGGAAAAAAGCTTCTCGGCCAGCACGAGATATCCGGACAAAGGCTCGAGCACATGCTGCCAGGGGCGCGTGGCCTGCGGCGAGCGGATGGCAAGGGTCTGCCCTGCGTCCAGCGCACGCAAGAAATCGGGCACGAGGCGGTCATCTGCCCAATCGCCGCCGCCGATGACGTTGCCGGCACGGGCGCTGGCAAGATGGATTCCGGCCGGTTCGAGGAATGAGCGACGATACGCAGCCGTAACCAGTTCGGAACAGGCCTTGCTGCTGGAATAGGGGTCGAAACCGCCCATGGCCTCGTTCTCGCGATAGGGCCAGACCCACTCCCGGTTTTCATAGCACTTGTCGGTGGTGACGTTGATCACCGCCTTCACGCTGGGTGTCTGGCGCGCCGCTTCCAGGAGATTGACGGTCCCCATGACGTTGACCGCATAGGTCTCCACCGGTGCAGCATAGGAATGGCGCACCAGCGGCTGGGCGGCCAGGTGGAAAACGATATCGGGCTCTGCCGCCCGCATGGCCTGCGCAAGCGCGGCGGCGTCGCGAATGTCGGCGATCGTGCTGCTGGCCAGGCGCCCCTGCAGGCTCGTGACGGTAAACAGATTGGGGGCGGTGGGCGGCGGCAGCGCGTAGCCGTGCACTTCGGCCCCCATGTCGGCCAGCCACAAGGCCAGCCAGCCGCCCTTGAAGCCGGTATGGCCGGTCAGGAAAACCCGTTTGCCGCGCCAGAATGGGCGATTCATTCCCACACTTTCCAGGGGGCATTGCCCGATGACCAAAGGTCTTCGAGCAGGTTCTTCTCGCGCAGGGTATCCATGGGCTGCCAGAAACCGTCGTGCTCGAAAGCCATCAACTGGCCATCGGCGGCGAGCTGCGTCAAAGGCTCGCCCTCCCAACTCGACTGGTCGCCGGCAACGAGGTCGATGCAACTGGGCGAAAGCACGAAGAAGCCGCCGTTGATCAAGCCGCCGTCGCCGCGCGGTTTCTCGCTGAATCCCCGCACGTGGGTGCCATTCAGTTGCAAGGCGCCATAACGGCCGGGCGGCTGAACCGCGGTGACGGTCGCCAGCTTGCCATGTTGCTTGTGGAAAGCGATCTCACGCGAAATGTCGACGTCCGACACGCCGTCGCCGTAGGTAAAGCAAAACGCCTCTTCGCCCTTGAGATAATCCGCAACCCGTTTGAGCCGTCCCCCGGTCAGGGTTTCCTCGCCGGTATCCACCAGCGTCACGCGCCACGGTTCCGCCTTGCGCTGATGAACCTCCATCGAGTTGTGTTCCATGTCGAACGTGACATCCGACATGTGCAGGAAATAGTTGGCGAAGTATTCCTTGATGACATAGCCCTTGTAGCCGCAGCAGATGACGAAATCATGCACCCCATGGGCAGAATACATCTTCATGATGTGCCACAGAATGGGCTTGCCGCCGATTTCGATCATCGGCTTTGGCTTGAGATGGGTTTCCTCAGAGATGCGGGTACCAAGACCGCCGGCCAGGATGACAGCCTTCATGATTTAACCTTGTCGTAATCGCAGGACCAGACCACACAACGCTGGATAGCGCCTGTCATGCTCAACCAAGTCGGCCATATCTGCGTAGGCGTCGTGTAGCCCGCTAGTCCGCCAGGACAATAGTTGCTTTTCTGTTGACTCATATCTGCTTTCCCTGCATCCGTTCCGCACGGCACGGATGGCGCCGCCCCTCCACTTGGTTCATCAAACGGTTCCAATCAGAAACTTGCGATATGCCCTCGGCACGGCATCCAGCATTTCCTCCGTCCGATAGGCCTGCGGCTCATTAGGCGAGATGATCGAAACCCGGATCACCAGGCCATAGGGGATTTTGCCGGTCAGGCCGTATTTCACTCGCGCGAGGTGCTGCTCAAAATTCCCCCGCACCGCTGAATCGCCCATCATGACCCAGTAGGTTATCGGCTCGACCCTCAGGCCTTGGGTGGCAACCAGCTTCATCACCGGCAATTTGCCTTCGCCAAGACCGACGAATCCCTTGGTCATGCTTCGGATCTGGAAGCCCTGCGCCGGATAGCACATCTCCGGGCGATGGACTTGCGTCGAGTAGCTTTGATCGCTGCCATAGGCAATGGACAACATGATCCGCTCGCCTTGGTCATTGATGTAATTACGCGTCAGGCTCTGGTTGTAAATGCCATCGAGCCTGGCTTTCAGATCCGGACTGATGACGAGGGACTCAAGCGCACCCTGTTGCCGCCATTCCCCAAACTGCCGGGGAATCATGGTTTCCAAATCGATCTTCTGCTCTTGGTCTGCCATCTTCAGACGCGGCGTCAGCGCGAGCGCCAAAGAGGCTGCCGTCAGCATGGCCAAGCCAACGGGAAGATAGCGGGAACTGAGCACGGGCACGGGCTAAGGTTCAGCGGCCCGCCTTGGCAGGGCGGCGCCAAGGCGTCAGCACCCGCAAAAAACCAGCGCGGATGGCCGTCAGCTTGGCCGTCGTTTCAGGATTCCCGGCAGCATTTTTCAGGGCGCGGCGCACGAACACGAACAACAGCAGCACAAAGCCGGCAGCCAGCGTGGCAAGGATGGTGATTTTGCTCTTGGGCGTATTACCCTTGCGCTCCGGCGGCACAGCCACATCCACCACCTGGATTGTTGCGCCATCGCTGGATTCGTCGATCTTGGCCAGTTCGTATTGCTTGGAAAGCTGCTCGAACAGCACTTCATGGTATTTGAAGTCCCGGTAGCGGCTGATGTATTCGGCATTATCTCCGGTGGGGCGGGTATTTTGGAACTTGCCCAGCTGCGCGCGCAGCGCCGCCAACTCTTGCTGGGCCCGGCGAAAGTCCGGGCTGTTCTCGGTGAGAACACCCCGCATGCTGGACAGCTGCAGTTCCTTGGCCATGATTTGCGCCTTGAGGGTGGCGAGGCCCTGACCCATGGCTGCAGGGTTGAACTTCAGCGTGTCTTCGCTGACACCGGCGCCACCCAAAGCGATTTCCGCCTTGACCAGATTTTCCTTGGTCTTGGTCAGCTGCTTTTCCAGAAACTGCCGGCGCTTCTGCGCTTCGGTCACCGCCAGCCGGCCGGTCAGCGAAGAGAGCTCATCGACATAGGCGTTCGCCATCGCGGCGGCCAGTTGGGGGTCGCCAGCGGCAACCTTGATGGTGATCTGGCCATCCTTGCGAACCTCCCCCCCGGTCATCTGGGTCAAGATGTCGCGGGCGTCCTCGCGGGTCTTCACGCCGGGTACTTTCATCATGCCGAAGCGGTCGACCATGCGGTCGGCAACCGTTCGGCTCCGGAGCAGCCCGACATACATATCGGCCGGGCTTTTGAGGCCGGAGGCCGCACCTGCCATACCCGCCAATGCGCCGAGCTGTGCCAGCGCGGCTGCGGCGCCGCTCTGCTGTTGCGGCGTCATGATGTTGGTTTCGGCGACGTAGAAGGGCTTGGATAAAAAGGTCGTGCCCAGCGCGATCAGTCCGACGACTATCGGACCGAAAATAAGCAATCGGGCGTTTTCGGCCAGGGTCTGCAGGATGTCCAGCAAGCTGATTTCATCGTCCTCGTCTGACAGGGCGGACGTGTTGTTTTCGTTCATGCCAGCTCCCTCGCCGCAGAGGCACTAAGGTGCAGGGGAATACCTTCAATCAAGAGCTTGTCAGCGAAGGGGGCGAAAGGGAGACTTTTCGAACTCATGGCCGCGCCCCCTTATTTCAGGGTTTTCCAGGCGGCAGCGCCCAGACCCATCTGGTAGAGGACCTGCGTCCAGTCTTTCAGGCCGGTCACAAACTTGGTCCAGCCGTTCTGGCGATCCAGCTTGGCCGGCACGACCACGGTATCGCCCGGCATGAGCTCGACGTCATCGAAACTGCTCATGCGAAACAGGCTTTTGCTGTCGCGTGCAGACTTGACGCTGCCATCGG
>ERZ778021.2703-NODE-2703-length-14899-cov-5.243870_pt1 | contig 14899 bp, 15 predicted proteins | sample MGYA00375751_ERZ778021 | MGnify/ENA primary metagenome ERZ778021 (study PRJEB29350, sample SAMN05389814) | bioreactor metagenome | isolation source: Thiocyanate stock bioreactor | place: South Africa: University of Cape Town | collected 2013-08-29 ... | reverse complement strand
GGTCGCCGTGACGCTTTCGGGGCTGCCGCCGAAGGTGTCGGTGCTGACCCTGCCCAGCGAGGACGGGTCTTCTTCGATGCTGGCCCCGGAGAGCGCGAAGGCGGAGACGATGAAGGCCCCCACCGCGGCCAGCAGCAGGAACATCACGCCACCGACGAGCAGGCGCTTGGGCCAGCGGCGCGGCGCCTCCGGCGTGAAGTCCGGTGTGGTCGATCGATCCTCGATCAGCATCGGTCTACAAATGGTAGGCGGGTCGGAGCGTGGGCGGGAAGGTTCATAGACGGATGAATGTCTCTTGCCGTCAGAACAGTTCCCGGCCAGCGGTCACTTCCCTGCGGCCCCGCGCCGCCCCAACCCCGAAAACCGTGATCGCGCCGCGCGCGACCGGGTCAGGACTCGTCGTTGAGGCGACGGCGGCGGGTAGGGACCTCGAAGAACAACGAGGAAGCTGAGGTCGGGATGCCCTCCTCGCCCGACTTGGTCATCCGTTCGGCGCTGCGGGCCTGGATCTCCATGTGACGCTCGAGCACTTCGGTGTGCAGCGCGCTCAGTTCCTGGAATCCCTCCTCGTCGACCAGCATCGGCATGCGGGTCGCGACCCGATTCGCGCGGGCGTCGAAGGTGTGCTCGTCCATCGCGCGGGCGGCGTCGGCCACCATCAACTGCAGCGTGTAGCGGGTGAAGACCTCACGTTCCTCGACGCTCTGCTGGGCAAATTCCCCCTCGGTGACCACGGCCCGCTCGATCGCTCGGTAGAAGTGCTCAACGGCGCCGCGCACGGGGCGCTCGTCGACCAACTCGATCAGGTCGAGCGCCAGCAGTTTCCGCACGTGGTAGCCGACGTGCCCCACGTCTTTGCCGATCTCCTGGGCGATTTCGACGGGGCTCGCAGTCCGTTCAGTGAGGATCACGAAGCACCGTGCCCGGGTGGGGTGGGCGACGATCGCGGCAAGCGTCGTCTCCATGGACGCGGTGGTACTGGCGGGGGGCATCGGTTGGTCTCCTTCGTTCAAGCGGGATAGCTCATTCGATCGTAGAGCACTTTCTGAGCAATTCCAGCGGTCTTTGCTGGAACTCGATGTACTGCTGGAATCTGTTTCAGCGGTGCAGATGGTCACAGCGGTGTCAAAGCCAGGGACCACTAACCGCCAAGGGGGTGAGCAAGGATGAAGATCGAGACCGTGCACGTCGCGCCGTCGGCTTCGCTGACCAAGGCCGCCTGACGGCCAAAAGCTTCGTCGGGGCCGGTCTCGCCTGGGGACCGGCCCCGCATCGGCCACAATCGGTCGATGCGCCACAACCCCGCCCACGCCACCACCGACCCCGATGCCGTCCGCGATCTCGTCCGCGAGAACCCGTGGGCCACGATCGTCAGCTCCAACGAAGGCGAGCTGGTGGCCTCTCACTACCCCGTCCTCCTCGATGAAGACAGCGACGAGCTGGCGCTGCTGACCCACGTCGGCAGGCCCGACGAGCAGGTGCACGGCTTCGGCGACCGCGAGGTGATGGTGATCGTCCAGGGCCGCCACGGCTACGTGTCGCCGAGCTGGTACGCGCCCGGCGCGACCGAAGCGCCGACCTGGAACTTCAGCGTCGCCCATCTGTATGGGGTGCCCGAGGTGGTCGGCCCGGAGGAGAACCTGGCGACGCTGACGCGGTTGGTCGAGCGCTTCGAGCGCGCCGTCGAGGAGCCGCGCTACCTCAACCAGGAGTGGGGCCGCGAGATCGCCAAGGGGACGGTCGGGCTGCGGATCCCGGTGACCCGCTTCGTCTGCAAGCGCAAGCTGAGCCAGGACAAGGACGACCTCAGCCGTGGCCAGGTGATCGCCAAGCTGCGCGAGCCCGGCCCCTACGGCCACCCCGAGCTGGCGGCGGAGATGGAGCGCGAGTGGGAGGCCGAACGTGCCCGCTGACGCGCAGGTCGTCGTCAGCGACGCGCCGGAGCGCGACCGCTTCGTCGCCGCCGTCGACGGCGAGCCCGCCGGGTTCATCGTCTACGGGCTCCGCCCCGGCCTCCTCGCCCTGATCCACACCGAGGTCGACGAACGCTTCGAAGGGCACGGGGTCGGCAGCCGCCTCGCTCGCTTCGCGCTCGAGCAGGCCCGCGCCAAAGGCCTCGAAGTGCTCCCCTTCTGCCCCTTCGTCATCGGCTGGATGAAGCGCCATCCCGAGTACAGCGACCTCGTCCCGGCCGCCTACAGAGCCAATTTCGATCTTTAGCGCGGCCGATGTCGCATTCGGGGTGCCGGCTCCGACACACTCGTAAAGGCACCGGAGAAAGCGTGGTCGCCGTGAACGAGGAGGTACTTGAGATGAAGTTCGTACTGCTGCAGCACTATGGCCGGGTCGTCGGCGACGTGCCGCCGATCACCGAGTGGAAGCCGGAGGACGCGCAAGCGCACATCCAGTTCCAGAAAGACCTGAACGCGGAGCTGCGCGAGCGCGGCGAGCTGGTCGAAGCGCAGGCGCTGACCGGTCCCGACCTGGCGAAGTTCGTGCTCGCCACCGACGGCGCCCCGGCCGTCACCGACGGGCCCTTCGCCGAGTCGAAGGAGCTGCTGGCGGGCTGGCGGATGGTCGACGTCGAGTCGACCGAGCGGGCGGTCGAGATCGCCGCGCAGGCCTCCGAAGGGCCCGGCCCCGACGGCGTGCCGCTGCGCCAGCAGATCGAGGTCCGCGAGGTGATGGCCCCGATCGAGCCCTGAGCGTGACCCCCGCCCGGCGCCGGCGCCGCGATGTCGAGGACCTGCTGCGCGAGAGCGCGCCGCGGGTCCTGGCCGCCGTGGTGCGGCGCTTCGGCGACTTCGCCGATTCCGAGGACGCGGTCCAGGAGGCGATGATCGACGCGTCCCGGCAGTGGCCCGCGGAAGGCACGCCGGCGAACCCGGTCGGCTGGCTGATCGCGGTCGCTTCGCGACGGATGACCGACCGGATCCGCGCCGACTCCGCGCGGCGCGACCGCGAGGATCGGCTCGCCGCCGAACCGGAGCCCGGCCCGACCGCCGAGGCCGACGACACCCTGGCGCTGATCTTCATGTGCTGCCGGCCGGAGCTCTCGCCCGCCTCGGCGATCGCCCTCACCCTGCGCGCCGTCGGCGGCCTCACCACCGCCGAGATCGCCGCCGCCTTCCTCGTCCCGGAGACGACGATGGGCCGGCGGATCGCCCGCGCGAAGAAGGCGTCGCCGCGGCCGAGGAGCCGTTCGGGCTGCCGGCGCCGGCCGAACGGGCGGAGCGGTTGCGGAACGCGCTCGGCGTCCTCTACCTGATCTTCAACGAGGGCTACGCGGCCAGCGAAGGTCCCGACCTCGCCCGCACCGAGCTCTCCGGCGAGGCGATCCGCCTCACCCGCATCGCCCGCCTGGCGCTCCCCGACGAGCCCGAGGTCGGCGGCCTGCTGGCGCTGATGCTGCTGACCGACGCGCGCCGCGATGCGCGCACCGACGAGCACGGCGAACTGGTGCCGCTCGACGAGCAGGACCGCTCGCTGTGGGACGCGGCGGCGATCGCCGAGGGCAGCGCGATGCTCGCCGAGGAGATCGCCAAGGGCGCCGTCGGGCCCTACCAGCTGCAGGCCGCGATCGCCGCCGCCCACGACCGGGCGCCGCGCGCCGCCGACACCGACTGGGCCGAGATCCTCGCCCTCTACGGGCTGCTCGAAGCGGTGGCGCCGGGGCCGATGGTGGCGCTGAACCGGGCCGTCGCGGCGGCGATGGCCGAGGGCCCGGAGGCCGGGCTGGCGCTGCTCGAGGAGGTCGAGCCGCGGCTCGAAGGCCACCACCGGGTCCACGCCGTCCGCGCCCACCTGCTGGAGCTGGCGGGGGACGCGAGCGGCGCCCACGCCGAGTACAGCCGCGCCGCCGAGCTGACCGCGAGCCTGCCCGAGCAGCGCTACCTCACCCGCCGCGCCGCGCGCCTCGCCGCCGGCGGCGCTTGACGAGCGGCGCGCGACCGCTCAACCTTTCACCGGTTGCTCTACTTCAGCGACCCTTCGAGCCTCGAACACGACCCCCGTGACCTGATGCCCGGGCATCCGGAGTCGCCGCCGCGGCTGGTCGCGATCGAGCGGCGGCTGGAGACGGAGGGCTGGCTCGGGTGGGAGCGCCGCGAGGCGCCCGCGGCGAGCAAGGCGGAGCTCGAACTGGTCCACACGCCGCGCCACATCGCCGCGATCCGCGAGCTGAGCGAGTCCGGCGGCGGCGCGATCGACGTCGAGACCTACGCCGGCCCCGCCTCCTACCGGGCGGCCGCGCACGGCGCCGGGGGTGCCGCGGCGATGGCCCGGGCGCTGCTCGCGGGCGAGGCCACGGCGGGCTTCAGCGCCCTGCGCCCGCCCGGCCACCACGCCGAAGCCGAGCGGGCGATGGGCTTCTGCCTCTTCGACTCGATCGCCGTCGCGGCGGCGCTGGCGGTGGCCGAGCTCGGCGCCGCCCGGGTGCTGATCCTCGACTGGGACGTCCACCACGGCAACGGCACCGAAGCGATCTTCGGCGAGCGCGACGACGTCCTCCTGATCACCATCCAGCAGGAGGGGATCTGGCCGGGGACCGGGCTGCCCGAGGACATCGGCAGCGGCGCGGGCGCCGGGTTCACGATCAACCTGCCGGTGCCGGCGGGGTCGGGCCGCGACGTCTTCCTCTCGCTGCTCGACCGCGTGGTCGCCCCGGTGGCGGGCGAATACGGGCCCGACCTGATCCTGATCTCGGCCGGTTACGACTCCCACCGCGACGACCCGCTCGGCGGCCTCGGGCTGACCAGCGAGGACTTCGGCCAGATGTCGGTCGAGGTACGCGAGCTGGGGGCGCGGCTCGGTGCCCCGGTCGGCGCCGTGCTCGAGGGCGGCTACGCGCCGCCGGCGCTGGCCGCCTCGGTGGAGGCGACGATGCGGGCGCTCGGCGGCGGGGGCGAGTCGGTGAGCGCGCCGGAGACCGCGGTCGCCGAGGAGGCGGCGGCGCGGGTGGCAGCCTACTGGCCGACGGCACGGGGGTGAGCGGGCCGCGGGCTCGACGGGCGCGCCCCGCGGCGCTAGGTTCTCGGCCGTGAAGTCGCCGCGGAAGATCGCCCTCGCCGTCCTGCTCGGCGCGCTCGCGCTGCTCTGCCTCGGGGCCGCGAGCGCCGGCGCCGCGACCCACAAGCCGCGGAAGCCCCTCCGTCCGCCGGCGAACGTGAGCATCGGCCGGGTCGAGCCGGCGCGGACCGCGGACGGGCGCCCGGCCCTGCTGATCGGCGTCCGTTACCCGATCGAGGCGACCGGGCGGGCGATGCGCTTCGTCGCCCGCTTCACGATGAAGCCCGGCACGGTGGCGCTCACCCAGGCCGGTGGCGCCCGGCTCAGCTCCGGGCCGCCGCGGGCGCCCGAGCGCCGGCGCGCCTTCACCTTCGTCCACGAGATCGACCTGAAGCCGAAGATCGTCGCGGGGCTGAAGAAGGCATGGGCCGAAGGGAGGGGGCCGACGGTCACGGTCGAAGCCCAGGGCGGGATCGACATCGACGGCGACGGCAAGGCCGACATCAAGTCGAAGCGGATCCCGCGGCGGATCGTCCCGCTGCCGGCGGGCGGTTCGAACGCGGCCCACGCGGGCAAGGGCGTGCAGCCCTTCTGTGCCTCCTTCCCGGTGGTCCAGGTCCAGCCCGGCGGCCAGACCAAGATCCCGCTGCCCGCCTGCGACAAGAAGGTGCGCTGGAGCGTCACCGCCGGAGCCAGTGCCGGGACGGCGCAGCTCGGTGCCGACGAAGTCACCTACACCGCGCCGAAGACCCCCGGCACGCAGACGATCGGGCTCGACCACGGCACCGTCGTGATCAAGGTCGCGGCGCCCTGGGCGGCGCTCACCCCGGCCGGGTCGGCGCCCAAGGTCCCCGGGCCGGTCGTCCGCGCGCTGGGCGACTCGGTCACCGCGGGCTTCGGCTACTACGGCGACGGCAAGGAAATGGGGATCCTCGAGCTGGACGAATGCAAGCCGTTCGGCGCCGTGCTCGACGACGCCTGCTCCTCGAACTCGACGGCGACGAAGAACGGGCTGAAAGAAGTCCCCTACGCACCCGACTACGGGCTCGCCAACAACATCTCCTGGGCGGCCCAGTGGGCGAACGAGTACGGCATCACCAACTACAAGAACTTCGCCGTGAGCGGTTCGGAACCGGTCAACTGGGCGCCCGGCGGCAACCTCTACCCGACGACGAAGAAGATCGAGGAAGAAAACCCGGACTACATCCTGATGACGATCGGGGCCAACCCGATCCTCAGCGAAACCCTCTTCGGCCTCGAACCGATGCGCTGCGCGCTCGAATCCGACATCTTCGGCGGCTACAAGGAATGCGTCGAAAAGGCGTTCGAGAACGTCGACCTCGAACGGGAACTGAAGAAGCTCTACACGAACCTGGTCGAAAGCACGAAGGCGACGATCTACGTCATGGAGTACCACCTCTCGGTGCCCTCGTCGGCCCTTCTCTACAGCTCGGTCCAGATCGCCGAGATGGCGAAGCTGATGAACGAAGCGATCGCCAAGGTCGTCGCCGAAGTGAACTCGCCGCGGCTGCAGGCGATCGAACCTCCCCACTTCAACGTCGGCGTGAACCTCTCCCCGGTCTATCCCTCGACCGACGAATGTCACTACCTCGGTGAACTGGTCGACGGGCCGAGCGTCCAGTCGACCCCGAGCCAGGTCGCGCTGCGGATCACCAACCCGCTGACGTTCTGCGGCGGCCCGGTCTCGGGCGAACCGTGGGTGATCAGCGGCGACACCGGCATCCATCCGAGCGCCACCGGCTACGCCCAGATGGCCTCGAAGCTGCCGCCGCCCGCGCCGCAGGGCTGACCCGCCGGCGCCGCGACCTGGGAAGAGCGGGACCGGCTCGCCAGGGAGGCCCACGGCGAGTAACCGACCCCCTCCTGGTGCTGCTCCTTCCCAAATTGACTCGGTGGTCCTCAGCGGACCCGAGATCTCCCTGGGGCCATAATTGCTCAGAACGATTTGTTTCTAAACCTGGGAAGGACGAGAAGATGAAGATCGCGACGATCGGGAAGGGGACCATCGGCGGCGGCCTGGCGGATCTCTGGGAGCAGGCCGGACACGAGGTGACGCGGCTCGGGCACGAGGGCGGCGACGTCGCGGGCGCCGACGCGGTCCTGATCGCGGTCCCGGGCGGGGTGCTGGAGGAGGCGCTCGGCGCGGTGACCGGGCTCGAGGGCAAGACGGTCATCGACGCGACCAACCTCTACGGCGGCGCGCTGCCGCCCGGCGGCCACGCCTCCAACGCCGAGTACGTGAAGTCGGTGACCGGCGGGCCGACGGCGAAGGCCTGGAACATCAATTTCGGCGCCCTCTACGACCAGGTAGCCGCCGCCTCCACCCCGCCCGGCGACATCTGGTGCGGCGACGGGGAGGCGCGGGAGACGGTCGAGACGCTCCACCGCGACGCCGGCTTCGATCCGATCTGCGCCGGCCCACTGTCCAACGCCGCCGCCCAGGAGGCGATGCTCACCCTCGCCTTCGGCATCGCCAAAGAAGGTGGCATGGGTCAGTTCTTCTACCGCTTCGCCCCGCCCGCGGACTTCTAGAGGTCGATGGTCGAGCCGAGGGTCACGGTGCGGTCGGCGGGGAGGTGGAAGTAGTCGGCGGCGCTGACCGCGTTGCGGGAGAGGGCGACGTAGAGGCGCTTGCGCCAGAGTTTCATCCCGGGCCCGTCGGTGGGCCGCAGGGTCATCTGGGAGAGGATGTAGACGGCGTCCTCCTCGCGGGCGTCGCCCTCGAGCCCGCGGGTGCAGGCCAGGGCGAAGAGGCGGGGCACCTTGATCGCTTCCTGGAAGCCCACTTGGGCGGTCAGGTGGGAGATGCCGTCGTCCTCGTAGCCGAGGTTGTCGACCACCAACTGGTCCGCCTCGGCGACGTAGGGCGTGCGGGTGGTTTCGATCGAGATGATCACGATCGACTCGTGCAGGGCATGGGCGTGTTCGAGGCTGGCGTGGAGGGCGAGCGGGGTGGTCTCGCGGCGGGCGTTGAGGTAGACCGCCGTGCCCGGCACCCGCGGCGGCTGCGGGTCGGACGCGTGCAGTTCGTCGACGAAGGACCGCAGCGAGCCCTCCGCCTCGACCCGCGAGTCGCGGATTTCCCTCGTGCCCCGGCGCCAGGTGCTGAGCACGATGAAGAGGATCGCCCCGACCGAGAGCGGGAACCAGCCGCCGTGCTCGGTCTTGGTCAGGTTGGCGCCGAGGAAGGCGAGGTCGACGGTGAAGAAGACGGCGGCACCGATCGCCACCTGCCAGCTCGGTTTCTTCCACAGCTGCCGGGCGATGACGAGGAAGAGCAGGGTGTCGGCGGTCATCGTGCAGGTGACCGCGATCCCGTAGGCGGAGCCGAGCTTGGTCGAGGAGCCGAAGCCGATCACCAGCGCGACCACGACGATCATCAGGAACCAGTTCACCGCGGGCAGGTAGACCTGGCCGATCTCCTCGGCCGAGGTGTGGCGGATCTGCAGCCGCGGCAGGAAACCGAGCTGGATCGCCTGCTTGGTCACCGAGAACGCCCCCGAGATCACCGCCTGCGAGGCGATCACCGTGGCCACCGTGGCCAGCACCACCATCGGCACCCGACCCCAGTGCGGGATCAGCAGGAAGAAGGGGTTGGAGATCGCGGTCGGGTCGTGGACGATCAGCGACCCCTGGCCCATGTAGTTGAGGGTCAGCGCCGGGAAGACGACGAAGAACCAGGCGCGCGAGATCGGCGGCCGGCCGAAGTGGCCCATGTCGGCGTACAGCGCCTCGGCGCCGGTGATCGTCAGCACCACCGAGCCGAGCGCGATGAAGGCGGTGCCGAAGTGGCGGCCGAAGAACTCGACCCCGTAGTGGGGCGAGAGCGTCTTCAGGATGTCCGGGTGGCTGAGCACCTGGTTCAGCCCGGCGACGGCGATGACCGCGAACCAGAACAGCATCACCGGGCCGAAGACGCGGCCGATCCGCTGGGTGCCGAAGCGCTGGAAGGAGAAGAGGACGACGATCACCGCGATCGTCACCGGCACCACCATCGAGTGGATGCTCGGCTCGACCACCTTCACCCCTTCGACCGCGGAGAGGACCGAGATCGCCGGGGTGATCATCCCGTCGCCGTAGAAGAGGGCGACGCCGAACATGCCGATCGCGATCAGCCCGAACTTCACCCCTTTGTCGTTCAGGTTGGCGCCTTCGATCTTCGCGATCAGGGCGAGGATGCCGCCCTCGCCTTCGTTGTCGGCGCGCATGATGAAGAGGACGAACTCGATCGAGACGATCAGCGTGATCGACCAGAAGACGAGCGAGATGACGCCGAAGACGTCCGCTTCGGTCGGCTTCACCGCACCGTGGTCGGCGGAGAAGACGGTCTGCAGCGCGTAGAGCGGGCTGGTCCCGATGTCGCCGAAGACGACGCCGAGCGCGCCGAGGGCCAGCGCCGCCATGCCGAGCTGCTGCTTCGCGCTGCGGCCCCGTGCTGAGGTCGTCATGGGGCGAAAACTAGGCGATGCCCGGCCTCGGGGCCGACTTCCGTCAGAATCAGTGGATGGCGTCTTCGCGAGTACCCGACCCGATCGAGTCGGTCCGCCACCAGCTGCGGCCGCTCTTCGACCAGATCGTGATCAAGGAGCTCGACCAGGACCGGGTGCGTCGCTCCGGTCTGGTCGTCCCGCCCGGCACCCACGAGCCGCCGCCGGAACAGGGGATCGTGCTCGCCGTCGGGCCCGGCCTCGACTGGTGGGCGAGCGCCGGGGTCGAGATGCCGATCGAGATCGGCGACCACGTCGTCTTCCCGGCCAGCGCCGGGGTCTGGGTCGAGGTCGACGAGGAGCGCCTCCTCGTCTGCCGGGTGACCCAGCTGCTCGGCGTGCTCGAGTCCGCCTCGATGAACGACTAGGACATCCGCGCGAAGGCGCGGGCGGTGATCGCGCCGGCGAGGCGCAGTTGCGAGCGCTGGCTCGAGTCCGGGATGCGCTCGAGGTAGGCGCGGGCCCGGTCGCCGACCGACGGTTCGTTTGCGGCGGCGATCGCAACCGCGGCGCCCGCCACCTCGCGGACGACCGCCGGCTCGACCGAGAGCAGCGCGTCGAAGGCCCGCTCCCGGTCGGCAAGCCCAGCGGCGCCGACCGTTTCCCAGCCGATCAGGCAGGCCGAGTAACCGGGGGCGAGGCAGATCACCGCCCACTCGTCGGCGACCGGCTCGGTGGTCGAGATCGGCACCTCGACCGGCGCATCGGCCGGCGAGCGGGCCTCCGCGAAGGCGGCGAGGACGAAGGTCAGCCCGGCGCCGCGGGCGAGCCGGCGCCAGCGCTGCTCGCTGGCCCGGTAGAACTCCGGCCGCTGGAAGGCGCCGATCATCAGCGCCCGCTCGGCCCGCGCCGCGCTCTCCTCCTCGACCGCGCGCGAGAGGTGCAGCATCTGCGGCTTGCGGATCGACACCGGCAGGAGGTCGGGACGGCGCTCGCGCAACGGCGCGAAGAGCGAGGGCGGGCCGCTCGGCTCGGCGGTCACCCGCTCGATCGCGACCGTCAGCGAGAGGCCGCGGTTACGCTCGCGCACGACCGAGCGGATCCGCTCGATGTCGTCACGGCTGTAGCGACGGTGGCCGGAGGGCTCGCGCCGCGGGGAGGGGAAGCCGAAGCGGCGCTCCCAGGCGCGCAGGGTCGCCTCGCCGACGCCGGTCGCGGCCACGACGTCGCCGATCGCGAGGGCCGTGTCCGCGTCGTACCTGGACTCGATATCGAGGTTCGCGTTCATCGCGGTTCAGGCTCTCATACCCGACCGCGCGAACGATTACTCAAGAGAGTGGCGCGTAATCCTTGCGCTTGAGCCGCAGCATGCGGTCGTCGGCGGAGCGCATCAACGTCTCGAAATCCTGACCGTCGTCGGGGAAGACCGCCCAGCCGACCGAGGTGGTCGGGGCCGGGAAGTCATCCCCCGGCTCGCCCGCCGAGACCGCCTCGCGGATCGACTGGGCCATCCGCGCGACACCCTCGCCGTGCGCCCCGGGGGCGATGATCGCGAACTCGTCGCCGCCGATCCGGGCCAGCGTGTCGGTCGAGCGCAGCACCGAGAGGGTGCGCCCGGTCGCCGCCTGCAGGACCGCGTCGCCGACCTGGTGGCCGTGGCGGTCGTTGACGCCCTTGAAGTCGTCGAGGTCGAGGATCAGCAGCGCCAGCGGGCTGGTGTCGAGGCCGCGCCGGCCGAACGGGCCCCGACGCCGCTCCAGCTCCTCTTCCATCCGCGTGTCGAAGAAGCGGCGGTTGCCGACCCCGGTCAGCGGGTCCCGGTTGGCGAACTCGCGTTGGCGCACCTCGGCCGCGACCAGCCGCTTCTTCAGCCCGACCATCACCCAGGTCGCGGCGAGGAAGCCGACCGCGAGGCCGAGATAGCGCGGCAGGAAGGCGTTGTGGATCGCGTCGGGGTCGTAGATCAGCGGCGCCCCGGCGACCAGGATCAGCTCGATCGCCAGCGGCCAGGCCCAGCGCTCGGGAAAGAAGAAGGCGGCATAGAGGAGCGAGCAGACCAGCAGCGGCTCGATGAAGGAGAGCGAGCCGCCGGTCAGGTAGATGGTGAATCCGGCGACCGGGACCGTCACCACCATCCCGATCGCCAGCATGTTCATCGAGGCGCGCTCCCAGGGGATCCAGCCGGTCACGCTGGCGAGGCCGTAGAGGAAGATCAACGCGCCGACCGCGAGCACCAGCGGGGTCGAGGCGTGCTGGGAGCCCGGGAGGAAGACGTCGACCATGCCGATCGTCGCCGCGGCGATCCAGAGGACGCCGGAGATCCGGCCCATCCGCGACCGCTCGTCGGGCGCTTCGGCGAAGGCCTCGCGGGCCTGGTTGATCTGCTCGGGAAGCGTCAACACCTCAATCGAGGCATCGGCGCCAGGAGGCCTTTGGATTAGCCCTCGGCCGGATTCCCGGACGTAAATGCCGGGGCTTCGCCTGAATGCTCACCCGAGTGCTCATCCGCCCGCTCGGGCTGGCGCAGGACGAAGATCGCGATCAGCACCGCGACGAACGACAGCCCGGCCCCGACCAGGTAGGCGAGGTGGTAGCCCGAGGTGAGCGCCGAGGCGGCCGAGTGGCCCGCCGACTCGAGGTTCTGGGTGCGCTCGGTGGAGAGCGTCGCCAGCACCGCCAGCCCGACCGCGCCGCCCACCTGCATGCTGGTGTTGACGAGCCCCGAGGCGAGCCCCGCGTCCTGCGGCGTGGCGCCCGACATCGCCAGGGTCATGATCCCCGGGAAGGAGGTGCCGATGCCGACCGCGATCAGCAGGAACGGCGGCAGCAGGTCGGTCAGGTAGTTGCCGTCGACCGGGGTGCGGGCGAAGAGCAGCAGCGCGATCGTGACCAGGACGAAGCCGGGGATGAGGATGTTCCGCGGCCCGAAGCGCATGATCAGCTTTTCCGAGAAGCCGAGCGAGAGGCCGCCCATCACCACCGTGGTCGGCAGGAAGGCGAGCCCGACCTCGAGCGCGCTGTAGTGGAGGACCTTCTGCAGGTAGAGGGCGCCGAGGAAGAACATCCCGAACATCCCGGCGACCAGCAGCGCCTGGGCCGAGTTGGCGCCGACCACGTTGCGCGAGCGGAAGAGGCGCAGCGGCATCAGCGGGTTGGCGATCCGGCCCTGGCGGCGCAGGAAGGCGAACAGCAGGGCGAGCGAGAGGAGCAGGCCGGCGATCGTGCGCGGGTCGATCCAGCCCCATTCGGTGATCTGCAGGATCGTGAAGACGCCGAGCATCAGCGCCAGGGTCACCAGGGCGGCACCGGGGAAGTCGGCACCCTCCTTCAGGCCGAGGCCCTCGGGGTTGTCGACCAGGCGCAGCGCCAGCCAGCCGACCAGCACCCCGATCGGCAGGTTGATGACGAAGATGAAGTGCCAGGAGATCGCCGGGGTGAGGACGCCGCCGAGCAACAGGCCGATGGAGCCGCCGGCGGAGGCGACGAAGCCGTAGACGCCGATCGCTTTCGCCTGCTCGTTCGGCTTCGGGAACATCCGCACGATCATCGCCAGGATCACCGCCGAGGAGAGCGCCCCGCCGACCCCCTGGACGAAGCGGGCGCCGATCAGCACGCCCTGGTCGGGCGAGGCGGCGCAGAGCGCCGAGGCGACGGTGAAGATCGTCAGGCCGACGATGAAGACGCGGCGCTGGCCGAGCAGGTCGCCGAGCCGCCCGGCGAGCAGCAGCAGGCCGCCGAAGGGGATCAGGTAGGCGTTCACGACCCAGGCCAGGTTCGCCTGCGAGAAGTGCAGGTCTTCCTGGATCGAGGGCAGGGCGACGTTCACGATCGTCCCGTCGAGGACGATCATCAGCATCCCCGCGCAGAGGACGTAGAGGGCGAGCCAGCGGTTGTTGTCGGTGTCGGTGGTCATGTGAAGTGGACGGGCGCCGGGCCGAAAAGTAATCGGTCGGCCTTGAGACGGGCTCTTAAGCCTCGCCGTCGTAGTAGTCGACGTTGGAGGAGCGGCGGACGAGGACGGTCGATTCGGGGTCGCCGGCCCAGATCCCGACCTTGTCGGAGTCCGGATAGACCGTCGCCGTGGGCAGGATGACAGAGGAGAACATCAGGACGCGGGCGTACCCCTCGGTCTCGTTGCGGATCGCGTGGGCGCCCTGCGGCCCGCGCGGGAAGCAGGCCACGTCCCAGGGCTGCAGCCGCTCCTCGCCATCCGGCGTGCGCAGGGTCGGCGTACCGGTCAGGACCAGCAGCCACTCCTCCTCCCCCACCTCGTAGTGGTAGGGGCAGACCGCCTCGCCGGGCGGCAGCTCGTAGACCGTGATCCCGGTCTCCTCCGCCCCCAGCAACTTGCCGAGGCGGGCCATCCCGGCGCGGAAACCCTGCGGGTCGGACTCGTCCCAGCTGAACTCCGGATTACCGATGTTGGCCTTCTTCACCCGATCGACGCTAGCAATGCCGGGGGGCGCTAGCTTTGACTGGTGCACTCGGTCCAGCAGCCGGTCGGGGAGGTAGCCGGGGATCGCGCCCGGGCGACCCTTGTCACCTCCGTGCTCGACGCGGTGATGGTGCTCGACGCCGCGGAGCGGGTGGTCGAGTGGAGCGCGGCGGCGGCGGAGCTCTTCGGGATCGCCAAGGCGGAAGCGGTCGGCCATGACCTGGTCGACCTGATCGTCCCCGCGGCGACGCGCGACGAGGTCCGCGCCGGCCTCACAGGTGGGAGCGGCGAGGCGGCCGGGGCTGCATGGCCGGTCGGCCGGCGGATCGAGCTGACGACTAGGCGCGGCGGTGACGGCGACGAGGTGCGGGTCGAACTGACCGTGGTGCCGGCCGCCGAGCCGGGGGGCGGGCCGACCGTCTTCGCCCGCGACGTCAGCTACCGCTGGGACCTCGAGCGCAACCGCGCCCACATGGAGCACGTCGTCGCCGGGACCCGCGACGCGGTGCTCTCGAAAAACCTCGAGGGGATCGTCACCACCTGGAACCCGGCCGCCGAGCGGCTCTACGGCTACAGCGCCGAGGAAGCGATCGGCAGCCACGTCTCCTTCCTCATGCCGGACGGGCTGGAGCATGAGGTGGAGAAGATCCTCGCCACCGTGCGCCGCGGCGAAACGCTGGAGACCTACGAGACGCGGCGGCTGCGCAAGGACGGCTCGACGGTCGACGTGTCGCTGACGATCTCGCCGATCGGCAGCCCGGCGCAAGGCCTCTACGGCGCCTCCGTGGTCGCCCGCGACATCACCGTCGAGCGGCGCCGGGAGCGTGCCCGCGACTTCCTGATCGCCGCCACCCGCGACCTCGACGCCTCGCTCGATCCGGCCGAGACGGCGGCCAACATCGTCGCCAAAGCGGTGCCCGACCTGGCCGAGATCTGCATCATCGACTTCATCCTCCCGAACGGCGGGCTCGGCGATTCGGTGGCCGCCTCGGGGATCCCCGGCGCGGCC
>ERZ778021.2701-NODE-2701-length-14914-cov-4.923548_pt1 | contig 14914 bp, 13 predicted proteins | sample MGYA00375751_ERZ778021 | MGnify/ENA primary metagenome ERZ778021 (study PRJEB29350, sample SAMN05389814) | bioreactor metagenome | isolation source: Thiocyanate stock bioreactor | place: South Africa: University of Cape Town | collected 2013-08-29 ... | reverse complement strand
CGCAGGCGCCGGGCGGCGCCGGCACCCGCGTGCTGCGCACCCGGGTGAAGAAGAAGAGCGGCCTCAAGGACTCCTCCCGCCGCTGGCTGGAGCGGCATCTGAACGATCCCTATGTCCAGCGCTCGAAGGCGGAAGGCTATCGCTCGCGCGCCGCCTACAAGCTGATCGAGATCGACGACAAATACCATTTGCTGAAGCCGGGCATGCGCGTGATCGACCTCGGCGCGGCGCCCGGCGGCTGGTGCCAGGTGGCGGCCGCGCGCACGAAATCGACGCCGGAGGCGCCGCATGTGGTCGGCATCGACTATCTGGCGATGGACGCGGTGCCCGGCGCTACGGTGCTGGAAATGGACTTCCTCGATCCGGATGCGCCGCGCAGGCTGACGGAGGCGCTGGGCGGCGAGCCGGACATCGTGCTTTCCGACATGGCCGCCCCCACCACCGGGCACCGCCGCACCGACCATCTGCGCACCATGCATCTGTGCGAGGTCGCCGCCGACTTCGCCGTGCAGGTGCTGCGGCCCGGCGGCCATTTCCTGGCCAAGACCTTCCAGGGCGGCACCGAGGCCGGGCTGCTGGATGCGCTGAAGCGGAACTTCCGCTCCGTCCACCACGTCAAGCCGCCGGCCTCGCGCGACGAATCGGTCGAGCTGTACCTGCTGGCCAAGGACTTCAAGGGGCGACAGCCGCAGGGCTGAGCCCCAGCCTTACCTGCCTGGCCTCACTTGCCGGAGGTGGCGGAGGTCACCGTCTCGACCTGCCTGGCCTGGCGCCCCTTGTAGCCGGATACGGCATTGCCGGCGTCCGGCGACAGGCGCACGAAGGACAGGCAGGCCAGCGCCGAGACGAAGGCGACCAGCCAGAAGGCGATGTGGAAGTCGGCCAGCGTCAGCGGCCCGCCATGGATCTTGGTCTGCACTTCGAGGATGCCGCCGGCCAGCGCCACGCCGAGCGCGATGCAGAGCTGCTGGGCCACCGCGGTGATGGGCGTGGCCTTGCTGGTGTCTTCCGGAGGGATGTCGGCATAGGCCAGCGCGTTGATGCCGGTGAAGAACATGGAGCGGACGAAGCCGCCGGCCAGGATGATGGCCAGCATCAGCGCATAGGGCGTGTCGGGGGTGAAGAAGCCGTTCACCGCCACCGTGGCGGCGGCCACCAGCGAGCCCGCGATCAGCACGCGGCGGAAGCCAAAGGCGCGGAAGACCCAGGGGGTGGCGAGCTTCATGCCCAGCGCGCCGATCGCGGTCACGAAGGTGATCATGCCGGACTGGAACGGGGTGAGGCCGAAGGCGAGCTGGAACATCAGCGGGAGCAGGAACGGCACCGCCCCGATGCCGATGCGGAACAGCCCGCCGCCGAGCACCGAGGAACGGAAGAGCTGGTTGCGGAACAGGTCGAGCGCCAGCAAGGGGTTCGGGGTGCGCCGCGCGTGCAGCAGATAGAGCGCGCCGCACAGCAGCCCGGCCGCGACGGTCGCGAAGCCCACGGCCGGCGGCAGCGCCGGAAGGCCGGCGACCGACAGGCCGAAGACCACGCCCGATGCCGCGAGCCCCGACAGGACGAAGCCGGTGAAGTCGAGCCGCGGCGTCTCCGCCGGCGCGGTTTCGGGCAGGTAGCGGGTGGCGAGCGCGATGCCGATCAGCCCGATCGGCACGTTGATGAGGAAGATCCAGTGCCAGCTGAAATAGGTGGTGATGAAGCCGCCGACGGGCGGGCCGACCAGCGGCCCCACCAGCGCGGGGATGCTCAGCCACGACATCGCCGCCACGAGCTCGCTCTTGGGCGTGGCGCGCACCAGAACCAGCCTGCCCACCGGCGTCATCATGGCCCCGCCGATGCCCTGCAGGAACCGCGACACCACGAAGGCCGGCAGGGAATTGGAGACGGCGCAGGCGATGGAGCCGACCACGAAGACGGCGATCGCCGCGCGGAACACGTTCTTGGCGCCGAAACGGTCGGCCATCCAGCCGCTGATCGGAATGAAGATGGCCAGCGACACCAGATAGGAGGTCAGCGCCAGCTTGAGCGCGATCGGGCTGGTCTGGATGTCGACGGCGATCGCCGGCAGCGAGGTGGCGATCACGGTGCTGTCCATGTTCTCCATGAACAGCGCGACCGCGAGTATCAACGGAATGATTCGGTTCACGGGCAATTCCGGGTGCTGAATATCGGTCGGTCCTGAAAGGCCGCGACATAAGATCGTCGATGGCGCGGGAAAGTCCAGCGGGGCGCCCGGGTAGCATGTCCGCGCAAGGATGTCGCGGCCAAACCTGTCACATTTCTGCGACCTTCCCCGCGCCGCCGCATCGGCGGAAGCAGGGTGCTTTTCATCGGCGCGCGGACGTGTTACCAGCCGGCGCCATCCTGAAGGATAGAAACGAGTCGGCGCGGACCAGCTGGTCGCAGCGCCTTTCCTGCATTTTTCGAGGAGCGGCATGGCCAAGATCATCGAAACGCCCACCGGCGCGCTGGCGCTGACCTTTGACGACGTGCTGCTGCAGCCCGGCCATTCCGAGGTCATGCCGGGCGAGACCGACATCGCCACGCGCATAGCCGGCGACATCGACCTCAACGTGCCGATCCTCTCGGCGGCCATGGACACGGTGACCGAGGCGCGCCTGGCCATCGCCATGGCGCAGGCCGGCGGCATCGGCGTCATCCATCGCAACTTCACCCCGCCCGAGCAGGCCGAGCAGGTGCGGCAGGTGAAGAAGTTCGAGTCCGGCATGGTGGTGAACCCGGTCACCATCGGCCCCGACGCCACGCTGGCGGACGCGCTGGCGCTGATGAAGGCGCACGGCATCTCCGGCATCCCGGTGGTGGAGAGCGGCGGCAAGGGCGGCCAGAAGACCGGGCGGCTCGTCGGCATCCTGACCAATCGCGACGTGCGCTTCGCCTCCGATCCGACCCAGAAGGTCTACGAGCTGATGACGCGCGAGAACCTGATCACGGTCAAGGAGAACGTGGATCAGGACGAAGCCAAGCGCCTGCTGCACCAGCACCGCATCGAGAAGCTGCTGGTGGTGGACCGCAGCGGCAACTGCGTCGGGCTCATCACCGTCAAGGACATCGAGAAGGCGCATCTCAATCCCAACGCCTGCAAGGACGCGCACGGGCGCCTGCGCGTGGCCGCCGCCACCACGGTGGGCGCGGACGGCTTCGAGCGCGCCGAACGGCTGATCGACGCCGGCGTCGACCTTCTGGTCATCGACACCGCCCATGGCCATTCGCAGCGTGTGCTGGAAGCGGTGACGCGCGCAAAGAAGCTGTCCAATTCCGTGCGCATCATGGCCGGCAACGTGGCCACGGCCGACGGCACCCAGGCGCTGATCGACGCCGGCGCGGATGCGGTCAAGGTCGGCATCGGGCCGGGCTCCATCTGCACCACGCGGATCGTGGCCGGCGTGGGCATGCCGCAGCTTACGGCCATCATGGCGGCGGTGGAGACGGCGCAGAAGTCGGGCGTCTCGGTGATCGCCGACGGCGGCATCAAGTTTTCCGGCGACCTCGCCAAGGCTCTGGCCGCCGGCGCCAGCGCGGCCATGATCGGCTCGCTGCTGGCCGGAACGGACGAGAGCCCGGGCGAGGTCTATCTCTACCAGGGCCGCTCCTTCAAGGCGTATCGCGGCATGGGTTCGGTCGGCGCCATGGCGCGCGGCTCGGCCGACCGCTACTTCCAGGCCGAGGTGCGCGACACGCTGAAGCTGGTGCCGGAGGGCATCGAGGGCCAGGTGCCCTACAAAGGACCGGTGGGCGGCGTGCTGCACCAGCTTGCAGGCGGGCTGAAAGCCGCTATGGGTTATGTGGGCGCGCGCGACCTGGCCGATTTCCGCGAGCGCGCCACCTTCGTGCGCATTTCCAACGCCGGACTTCGTGAAAGCCACGCCCATGATGTCACGATCACCCGGGAAAGCCCCAACTACCCGGGCGCTGTCTGACCTGCACCGCCGGCTCCGCGGGCTGACGCCCGCGGCGTCGGAGCTTTCGCGGCATGCCGCCGCGCTCTCGCTCGCTTCCGGCGCCGTCTTCGTGGCGATGACGGCGCTGGAGTTCCTCTATTTTCGCCGGCTGAGCGGCGGCCTGTCCTCTCTGGATCTGCGCGTCGCCGGCTTCACGCCCGACGAAGGCATGGCCTGGCTGACGGCGCTCGGCCGCCGGGGCAGCGAGATCGTCATCGTCTGGCACTATCTCACCTTCGACCTGCTTTTCCCGGCGCTGTTCTCGGTCACGCTGGCCAGCGTGATCCTGGCCGCGGGGCGGCGGCTCCCCCGCTTCCGCCGCCTTTCCGACCGGGCCCAGCTTCTGCTGGCGGCCGGCGTGGTGGCGCCCTACACGCTTGCAGACTACGCACAGAACGTGGCGGTGGCGCGCCTGCTGTCGGATTTCCTCCATGCCAACCCGGATTCGCTGTCGCTCGCCTCGGCGCTGGTCGTCACCAAGTTCGCGTTCATGGTCGTCCCGCTGGCGGTGATCGCCACCTTCGTCCTGGCGGCGCGGCGGCGGAAGAACGTTTCACCCGGCGAGGGGAGGTAGTGCGGAGATGAGCCAGACGGCGATCCTGTGGCCCATGATCGCGCATGTCGCGCTGGTGTGCATCATCTATATGCTGCTGGGCTGGCGCCGGCGGACGGAGATGCAGAGCGGCAGCGTCAGGCCCGACCAGTTCAAGCTCAACCGGCAGGAGCCGGACGCCAGCGCCGTGGTGGCCAACAACCTGGCCAACCAGTTCGAGCTGCCGGTCCTCTTCCATGCCGGGTGCCTGGCCATGTTCACCACCGGCGGCGTGTCGCTGCTCACCGTGGGGCTCGCCTGGCTGTTCGTGCTGCTGCGCTATGTCCACGCCTATGTGCACGTCACCAGCAACGATCTGCGCCTGCGCAGCCCGGTCTTCGCAGCCGGTTTCGTCGTTCTGGCCGCGCTGTGGGCCGTGCTGGCGCTCAATCTGGCGCGGGTGCCCTGAGCAGGGTCAGCGGCCGATCTCGAACACGGCGATCCTGCGGTTCTCGAACTTGATGCCGATCTCGCCGCGCACCAGCCGGAGCGCCTTCTCGCCGAACACGGCGCGTCGCCAGCCCTGCAGGGCGGGCACGTCCGCCGTCTCGCCTTCCGCCGCGATGCGGTCGATGTCGTCGCTGGAGGCGAGAACCTTGGCGGCCACGCCTTCCTGCTCCGCCACGATCCTGAGCAGCACCTTGAGCAGCTCGGCCGCCGCGCTGGTGCCCTCGGGCGGCTGGAAGGGCCTGGGCAGTTTCGGCAGGCTTTCCTTCGGCACCACCAGCGCGGCGTTGACGGCGCCGAGCAGCGAGGCGGCGGTGGCGGATTTCTCCCAGCCCTTGGGTATGGTGCGCAATCGCGCCAGCGCCGTCGCGTCGCGCGGCGCCTGCTGGGCGATCTCGTAGATGGCGTCGTCCTTCAGCACGCGTCCGCGCGGCACGTCGCGCTCGCGCGCCTCGCGTTCGCGCCAGGCCGCCACGGCATGTACGACCGCCAGTTCCTGCGGCTTGCGCAACCGCATCTTGAGCCGCTTCCAGGCGTCTTCCGGGTGCGGAATGTAGGTCTCGCGCGAGGTCAGCACCTGCATTTCCTCGTTCAGCCAATGGGCGCGGTTCTCGCGCTTCAGCTCCGCGCGCAGATGCTCATAGACGGGGATCAGGTGGGTGACGTCGGCCAGCGCGTAGTCGAGCTGCTTGTCCGACAGCGGCCGGTAGCGCCAGTCGGTGAAGCGCGAGGACTTGTCGATGCGCGCGCCGGTGATCTTCTGCACGAGCTGGTCGTAGGAGACGCTGTCGCCGAAGCCGCAGACCATGGAGGCGACCTGCGTGTCGAACACGGGATGCGGGATCAAGTCGCCCAGATGCACGATGATCTCGATGTCCTGCCGGGCGGCGTGGAAGACCTTGGTGACGGCCTCGTTCGCCATCAGCGAGAAGAACGGCTTGAGGTCGAGGCCGGGCGAGAGCGGGTCGATCAGCGCGGTCACGCCGGGCGCCGCCATCTGGATAAGGCACAGGATCGGCCAGAAGGTCGTCTCGCGGATGAACTCTGTATCGACCGTTACGAAATCCGACTTTTCGAGGGCTGCGACGGCGGCTTCAAGTTCGCTTTGGGTGGTAATGACGTGCATCAAATCGCTTTTGGTCGGAACCGAACCTTTCTTCCATTTCAGCCGCAGGAGGTTTCGTCAAGCGCGCGAAGCGCCGGCTTTGCTGGTTTGCCGGGCCGTTGCCTTGACAAACCGGGTTCGCCATGCGCTTTTCGCGCCGGTTTCAGGGCCGGGACCGACGTTCCGGCCCGCCCGTAACTCCTGACCGGAATTTCGACATGCATCGTTACCGCAGCCATACCTGCGCTCAATTGAGGAAGGCCGAAGTCGGCCAGACCGTCCGCCTTTCGGGATGGGTGCATCGCGTGCGCGACCATGGCGGCCTGCTCTTCATCGACCTGCGCGATCATTACGGCCTGACGCAGATCGTCGCCGATCCGGATTCGCCCGCCTTCAAGGTCGCCGAGACCGTGCGCGGCGAATGGGTGATCCGCGTCGACGGCGAGGTCAAGGCGCGCACGCCCGAGACTGTCAACGCCAATCTGCCGACCGGCGAGATCGAGGTGTTCGCCCGCGAGATCGAGGTGCTGTCGGCGGCCAAGGAACTGCCCCTGCCGGTGTTCGGCGAGCCCGACTATCCGGAGGACATCCGCCTCAAATACCGCTTCCTCGACCTGCGTCGCGAGACGCTGCACAAGAACATCGTCGCCCGCACCAGGATCATCTCCGAGATGCGCAGGCGCATGGACGAGGTGGGCTTCACCGAATTCTCGACGCCGATCCTGACGGCGTCCTCGCCCGAGGGCGCGCGCGACTTCCTGGTGCCGAGCCGCATCCACCCCGGCACCTTCTACGCGCTGCCGCAGGCGCCGCAGCAGTACAAGCAGCTCATCATGGTCTCGGGCTTCGACCGCTATTTCCAGATCGCGCCCTGCTTCCGCGACGAGGACCCGCGCGCCGACCGTCTGCCCGGCGAGTTCTACCAGCTCGACCTGGAAATGAGCTTCGTCGAGCAGGACGACGTGCTGTCGACCATGGAGCCGGTCATGCGCGGCGTGTTCGAGACCTTCGCGGACGGCAAGCCGGTGACGCAGAGCTTCCCGCGCATCCCCTATGACGTGGCGATGCGCAAATACGGCTCCGACAAGCCGGACCTGCGCAACCCGATCGAGATGCAGGACGTGTCGGAGCATTTCCGCGGCTCGGGCTTCAAGGTGTTCGCCAACATCCTCGCCAACGACCCCAAGGCGGAAGTGTGGGCAATCCCGGCGAAGACCGGCGGCTCCCGCGCCTTCTGCGACCGCATGAACTCGTGGGCGCAGGGCGAGGGCCAGCCCGGCCTCGGCTACATCTTCTGGCGCAAGGAGGGCGAAGGGCTCGAAGGCGCCGGGCCGATCGCCAAGAACATCGGCGAGGAGCGCACCGAAGCCGTGCGCACGCAGCTCGGCCTCGCCGACGGCGACGCCGCCTTCTTCGTGGCCGGCGATCCGAAGAAGTTCGCCGCTTTCGCGGGCGCCGCGCGCACCCGCGCCGGCGAGGAGCTGAACCTCGTCGACCGCGACCGCTTCGAATTGTGCTGGATCGTCGACTTTCCCTTCTACGAATGGAACGAGGACGAGAAGAAGGTGGATTTCGGCCACAACCCGTTCTCCATGCCGCAGGGCGGCATCGAGGCGCTGAACGGCTCCGACCCGCTGTCGATCAAGGCGTTCCAGTACGACATGGTCTGCAACGGCTTCGAGATCGCGTCGGGCGGCATCCGCAACCATCTGCCCGAAACCATGGTCAAGGCGTTCGAGATCGTGGGGCTGGACCGCGCCACGGTTGAGGAGCGCTTCGGCGGCCTCTACCGCGCCTTCCAGTACGGCGCGCCGCCGCATGGCGGCATGGCCGCCGGCATCGACCGCGTGGTCATGCTGCTGGTGGGCGCGAAGAACCTGCGCGAGGTCACCATGTTCCCGATGAACCAGCAGGCCTACGACCTCTTGATGAACGCGCCTGCGGAGGCGACGCCGCAGCAGCTCCGCGAGCTTTCGCTGCGCGTGGTGACGCCGAAGAAGGACGCCTGACGAGCTGTCGCTCTGGCAGGCGCAACGAACGGAAAAGGCCCTGGCAAGCCGGGCCTTTTTCTCATCCATGCCGTTTCAATGCCGCGACTGGCGCTTCGGCCCATAGCTGCCGTCGGGGCGCTTTTCGAACAGCTCGCGCACCTGCGGGTGGCGCACCGGCTCGCCGGAATCGTCCTCCAGCAGATTCTGCTCGGAGACGTAGGCGATGTATTCGGTCTCCGAATTCTCGGCCAGGAGATGGTAAAAGGGCTGGTCCTTGCTCGGCCGCATCTCGGCGGGAATGGATTGATACCACTCCTCCGTATTGGCGAATTGGGGGTCGACGTCGAAGATGATGCCCCGGAACGGAAACAGCCTGTGGCGCACCACCTGTCCGATCGAGAATTTGGCTGTTTTCATTCTGTCCACCACTTCGGTCGAAACCCTTCGACCCGTTGACTTTATCTGGCGCAGACGCCGCTCCAATTCAATCCCGCGGCTGTCCGCAACCGGCCCGCAACCGGCCCGCGACCGGCCCGCGACCGGCTTGACGCGCCCCGATGCGGCGGTTAGCCGGTGACACAGGCAGGCGGGAGAACCCATGTCTGACATCGTCGGTCTCGTTCTGCCGTTTTTCGGGCTGATCTTCATCGGCTTCTTCGTGGCGCGCATCAGCCGCCAGCCGGTGGAAGCGCTGGGCTGGATGAACACCTTCGTCATCTATGTCGCGCTGCCCGCCCTGTTCTTCCAGCTTCTGGCCCGGACGCCGTTCGAGGAGCTGACCGAATGGGGCTTCATCTTCGGCTCGGTGTTTTCCACCTATCTCGTCTTTTCGGCGATGTTCGTCGCCTCGGCCCTCCTGTCGGGCGGCGAGATCGCCGAATCGACCATCAAGGGCCTCGCTTCGGCCTATGGCAATATCGGCTATATGGGGCCGGGGCTGGCGGTGCTGGCCTTCGGCGAGCAGGCGGCCGTGCCGGTGGCGCTGATCTTCTGCTTCGAGAACATCATGCACTTCACCATCGCGCCGATGATGATGGCGCTGGCCGGCGACGACAAGCGGCCGCTGCCGCAACTGGCCGCCGGCATCGCGAGCAGGATCGTGCTGCATCCCTTCATCGTGGCCACGGCCATCGGCGTCGCGGCCGCCTATTTCGAGTTTCGCCCGCCGGTGCCGCTGGAGCGACTGCTTTCCTATCTTTCCGCCGCGGCGGCGCCCTGCGCGCTGTTTGCCATGGGCGTGACGCTGGCGCTTCGGCCGCTGAAGCGCGTGCCGCACGAGATCGCGCCGATCGCCGTGCTCAAGCTGATCGTGCATCCGCTGCTGTGCTATGCGATGCTGAGTTGGATCGGCCATTTTTCCGAGACATGGGTATTCTCGGCGGTGCTGCTGGCGGCGCTGCCGACCGCGACGAACGTGTTCGTCATCGCCCAGCAATATGGCGTGTGGGTGCAGCGGGCCTCCGCCAGCATCCTCATCACCACCTGCGTTTCCGTGGTGAGCCTGACCGGCCTCCTCTACATGATCCGCAGCGGCATGCTACCGGCGGACCTGTTCCCCTAGAGCATGTTGCAGCCGAGTGGAATCACTCGGCTTCGCAGACATGCGGCAAAATCAATTAGATAGACCGTGGTGTCGTCCGAAAGCCGCTTCACGCTTTTCGGCATCATGGTCTAAGGTGCCGGCGAGCGCCGAGAACCCGCTGCCGGGGTGCAGTCCCTCGCGCATGAACAGCGCCCGCAGCGGCCCGAAGCTGCGCAGGAGCGCAAGCCCGGTGCTGCGCGCCATCTGCGCCGGCAGTATGTCGGAAAGCAGCGAGCGGTTGAGCAGGTTCACCGCATTGGTCCGCGCCAGGATGTCGGGGCGGCGCCTGGCATCGTAGGCCGCGAGCGCCGCGGGCGTGCCGGGGTCCTCGCGGTGCAGGCCGGCGATGGCGGCGAGGTCCGACACGTCGCGGATGCCGAGATTGAGCCCCTGCGCGCCGATCGGCGGAAACACATGGGCGGCCTCGCCCACCAGCGCCACCCGCCGGGCCGCGAAGCGGCGGGGCGTGGAGGTGGAGAGCGGGTAGATCTGCCGGCCGCTGTCGACCGAAACCCGGCCCAGCATCGACTGCATGCGCTCCTCGATGCGCAGGGAAAGGGTGGCGTCGTCCAGCGCCGCGAGCTCTGCGGCCGTTTCCGGCCGCACCACCCAGACCAGGCTGGAGCGGTTGCCGGGCAGCGGCACCTGCGTGCACGGCCCGGTCTCGGTGTGGAACTCGGTCGAGACGAAGCCGTGCTCGCTGCGATGGGAGAAGTTGAGCACGAGCGCGGCCTGCGGGTAGGCATGCGAGGAGACGTCGATGCCCGCGGCCCGGCGCGCCGGCGACAGGCGGCCGTCGGCGGCCACGGCAAGCGCGGCGCAAACCTCGCTTCCGTCGGCGAGGGTCGCTGCGGCCCGCTCGCCGCCGAGGTTCCATTCCGCCACCAGCGACCTGCGCCACTCGATGCCCGGCTCCGCCGCGACGGCTTCTCCCAGCACCTTGTTGAGCACGGCGTTGGGCATGTTCAGGCCGAACCGCTCCTCGCCGATCTCGCTGGCGCGGAAGGTCACGGTCGGGCTGCGGACCAGCCGGCGCGTGGCGTCGACGATGCGCATGACCTTGAGCGGGGCGGCCTGCGGCTTCACCTTCTCCAGCACGCCGAGATGGTCCAGCATGGCCAGCGCCGGGTTCATCAGCGCCGTGGTGCGGCCGTCGCCGACCGATACGTCCGGCCCGGCGAGCGTCACCTTGAAACCGGCCCGCGACAGGGCGAGCGCGGCGATCATGCCGGCCGGCCCGGTTCCGGCGACGAGAACATGCGCGTGCTGCGGCTGTGTGCTCAACTCGGCTTTTTCTCCCGAAGGCGGCTCCGGCTTTGCGGTCCGCGACCGAGTCTGCATATAGGGCAGTGCGCGGTATAGGATCAACGCGGCGATTCACCCCAGCGGAGTGCGTCAAGAACCACATGGCCATGCGGCACGACGATTTCAGCCATCTCGATGCGGCCGGGCGCGCCGCGGCGCAGGTGGCGCGCCGTCCGCAGGTCGCGGTGGCTGCCGTGCTGGCGGCGGCCGTGGCCCTTTCCTGGGCGGTGCTGGCCGCCATGGCCATCGGCAGCATCGAAACCCGGCCGCCGGGCGCCGCCGCGCCGGGGGATGCGCTGCTGCGGCACCTGCCGGCATTGCCGCTGCCGGACCTGCTCCAGGCCTTCGTCGCGCTGTGCCTGACGCCCACGCCGCCGCCGGGACTGGCCGGCATGGCGGCGCAGGCGTCGGTTCTCGTGGCCATGTGGTTCCTGATGGCGGTGGCCACCATGCTGCCTTCGGCCGCGCCGATGATCCGCACCTATTGCGAGATCGCCGACACGGCGCGGCAAAAAGGCGAGGCGGTCGTGCACCCGCTGGTGCTGGTGGCCGGATACCTTGCCGTGTGGCTTGCCGCCTCGGCGGGCTTCGCCGCGCTCACGCTTGCGGTCCAGTCCCTGTCGCCGGCGCAGGGCGCGCTCGGCCCGGCGACCGGCCTGGCGGGGGCGGCGGCGCTTTTCGTCGCCGGCGCCTGGCAGTTCACCGGCCTGAAGCATGCCTGCCTGACCAAGTGCCGCAATCCCTTCCCGGTACTGTTCGGGCGCTGGAGTTCGAAGCCGGCGCAGATCCTGCGGCTGGGGGCCGAGCAGGGGCTGTGGTGCCTGGGCTGCTGCTGGGCGCTGATGCTGGTGATGTTTGCCGTCGGCATCATGAACCTGTTCTGGATGGCGCTGATCGGCCTGTTCAGCCTGGTGGAAAAACAGCTTTCGGGCCGGTTTGCCACTTGGATGGCCGGTGCGATACTGCTTGTGTGGGCGGCGGCGCTGCTAATAGTCTCGCTTTGACGGAGGAAGCAAAGATGGCCGATCGAAGCTGGGCCCTGAAGGGAGAGCTCGTGCTCTCCTGCAATTGCACGGTCTTCTGCCCCTGCGTGCTCTCGCTCGGCAATCATCCGCCGACCGAGGGCTATTGCCAGACCTGGGCGGGGTTCCGCATCGACGCCGGCCATTTCGGCGAGGTCGACCTGTCCGGCCTCAATCTCGGGCTGGTGATGGAGATTCCCGGCTATATGAGCCGCGGCAACTGGACGGCCGGCCTGTTCGTGGACAAGCGCGCCTCCATCCACGCCGCCAAGGCGCTCGGCCGGATATTCACCGGCAAGGCGGGCGGCACCACGTCGCTCCTGTCCATCCTCGTGGGCCGCTTCCTCGGGGTCGAGCAGGTGCCCATCACCTACGAGACGCAGGACCGGACGCGCATCTTCCAGATTCCCAAGGTCATAGACGGCGCGGTGACGCCGATTGCCGGCAAGGACGGGGACAAGGACACCGTCATCACCAATTCGCAATACTGGATCGCGCCGGAGGTCATCGTGGCCAGGTCCGACCGGAGCAAGATGCGCGCCTTCGGCCGCAACTGGAACTTCGCCGGCCGCTCGGCCGAGATCTGCAAGCTGGACTGGCGGGGACCGTGAGCAAGAACACCACAACCAGGAAGATCACCGACCGCATCCCGCGGCCGAAGAAGAAGGTGACCTGGCCGCAGGCACGCGCCTTTTCCGTGCATCTGCTGACCGCTTCGGGCTCGTTCCTGGCGTTCCTGTCGCTGGTGGCGGCGGCCGAGCAGCGCTGGACGGCGATGTTCTGGTGGCTCGGCCTGGCGCTGTTCGTGGACGGCATAGACGGGCCGATCGCGCGCAGGCTGGAGGTCAAGGAAATCCTGCCGACATGGTCGGGCGAACTGCTCGACAACATCATCGACTACGTCACCTACGTGCTGATCCCGGCCTTCGCGCTCTACCAGCGCGGCTTCATGGGCCCGGGCCTCTCCTTCACCTCGGCCGCGCTCATCGTCATCACCAGCGCCATCTACTATGCCGACACCGGCATGAAGACGAAGGAGAACTTCTTCAAGGGCTTCCCGGTCGTCTGGAACATGGTGGTGTTCACCCTGTTCGTGGTGGGCCCGGGAGAATGGATCTCCTTCGCCGCGGTGGTGGTCTCCGGCCTGCTCACCTTCGTGCCGATCCACTTCCTGCACCCGGTGCGGGTCAAGCGGCTGCGCCCGATCAACCTCGCCATGACGCTGCTGTGGTGCGCGTTCGGCATGCTGGCGCTGGCGGAATCGGCGCTTGCCGAGTTCTACAGCCAGATCGGCGTGCTGGCCGAGAACGTCAGCCGGTTCACCAAGATCGGCATTTCCGTCACCGGCATCTATCTTTTCTGCATCGGCGGCATCATGCAGCTTTTCCCGAAACTTGGCGCCCGGAGCACAGGACAATGAGCAAGGCAATCCGCATCCACGCGCATGGCGGCCCGGAGGCGCTGCGCTATGAGGAGAACGACCCCGGCCGTCCCGGCGCGGGAGAGGTGCTGGTCAGGCATACCGCCATCGGCCTCAACTTCCTCGACGTCTACTATCGTACCGGGCTCTATCCCGCCCCGAACGGCCTGCCGCTGGTTCCGGGTGCGGAGGCGGCCGGCGTGGTCGTGGAGGTTGGACCCGGGGTCGATCGCCTGAAGGCGGGCGACCGCATCGCCTATGCGGCGGCGACCGGCTCCTACGCGCAGGAGCGCGTGATCGCGGCCGACCGGCTGGTCAAGGTGCCGGACGGCATCGGCGACGAGCAGGCCGCGGCGATGATGCTGAAGGGCATGACGGCCGAATATCTCTTGCGCCGCACCTTCAAGGTGAAGGCGGGCGACACCATACTGTGCCACGCGGCCGCCGGCGGCGTCGGGCTGATCCTCGGGCAGTGGGCGAAACATCTCGGCGCCGTCACCATCGGCACCGTGGGTTCCGCCGACAAGGCCGAGCGGGCCAGGGCCAGCGGCTACGACCATGTCATCGACTACCGCAGCCAGGATTTCGTTGCCGAGGTCGCGGCCATCACCGGCGGCCGGAAATGCGACGTGGTCTACGATTCGGTGGGCAAGGACACCTTCCCGGGCTCGCTCGACTGCCTGCGGCCGCTGGGCATGTTCGTGTCCTTCGGCCAGTCGTCCGGGCCGATCCCGCCCTTCGACATCGGTCTGCTGGCCCGCAAGGGCTCGCTTTTCGCGACGCGGCCGACCTTGTTCCACTACAACGCCAGGCGCGAGGACCTGGAGGAATCGGCGGCTGCCCTGTTCGACGTGGTGCTGAGCGGGGCGGTGGAAATCAGGATCAACCAGAGATATGGTCTCGATGAAGCGGCCAGGGCGCATGCCGACCTTGAAGGCCGGCGAACAACGGGGGCCACCGTTCTTGTCCCGTGAAGCGGCCTCCGGCGTTGCCTTCCCGCTGAAATTCTTGAAGCACTTTCAAGATGCGCCCCGCTTTCCGATGCGGGCGGCCGCTGCTTACGATGCTTGCGGGAACACAGAACATATCCGGCAATCCGGATGGGAGGCACTGTGAGCACACAGCACGATGCTGCGAACCTGTTGGAGGTTCGCGGCCTTACCAAGATATTCGGCACGCTGAAGGCGTGCGACAATATCGACCTGACCATCGCGAAAGGTGAGATCCACGCGCTGCTCGGCGAGAACGGCGCGGGCAAGTCCACGCTCGTCAAGATGCTGTTCGGCTCGCTGGAGCCGTATTCCGGCCAGATCTTCTGGGAAGGCCAGCCGGTGCGCATCACCAGCCCCGGCGTCGCCAAGAAGCTCGGCATCGGCATGGTCTTCCAGCATTTCTCGCTGTTCGAGGCGCTGACGGCGGCCGAGAACATCGCGCTTTCGCTGGACGACGGCTCGCCCATCGGCACCATCGCGGCCAAGGCGAGGGCGCTGT
>ERZ778021.2700-NODE-2700-length-14927-cov-4.259145_pt1 | contig 14927 bp, 9 predicted proteins | sample MGYA00375751_ERZ778021 | MGnify/ENA primary metagenome ERZ778021 (study PRJEB29350, sample SAMN05389814) | bioreactor metagenome | isolation source: Thiocyanate stock bioreactor | place: South Africa: University of Cape Town | collected 2013-08-29 ... | reverse complement strand
CGAAACCGTGGGTGTTCCGCTTCAAGGATTTGCGCGCCTGGTGGCAAAACCCGCATTTCAACCGGCCGGGTGGGGAAGAAAGCGCGATGCCGACGGCATGGGTGCCGCAGTCCAAACCGATCTGGTTCACCGAACTGGGCTGCCCAGCGATTGACCGAGGCACCAACCAGCCCAACGTGTTCTTCGACCCAAAATCCTCGGAAAGCTTCACTCCCTACTTCTCGCGCGGGTGGCGCGACGATGCGATCCAGCGGGCCTATCTGGAAGCCAGTTTTCTATACTGGGGCACGTCGGCGAACAACCCGGTGTCCTCGGTCTACGGCAATCGCATGGTCCATGTGCCCGAATGCGCCGCCTGGACGTGGGACGCACGGCCTTATCCGTTCTTTCCAGAACTGACCGATGTCTGGACCGATGGGCCGAACTGGCGGCTCGGGCACTGGCTGACCGGGCGGCTGGGCGCAGTATCGCTGGCGGCACTGGTGCGCCACCTTTGTCTCCGCGCCGGAATGCCCGAGGAATTGATCGACGTCTCTGGCCTATGGGGCGCGGTCGAGGGCTATGTGATCTCGGCATTGGAAGCCCCAAGGGCCTCGATTTCCACGTTGGCCCGGCATTTCGGCTTCGATGCGGTGGAAAGCGAGGGCCGCATCAAGTTCCGGATGCGCGGTAGGATTGCCAGCGCCACCGTCATTCCCGACAGCATGGTTTCCCCGGCCTCCGCACAAAGCGACGTGATGGAACTGACCCGCGCGCAGGAAACCGAACTGCCGCAGGCGCTGAAATGGCAGGTCGCCCGCGCCGACGAGGATTACGACGCGGCACAGGTCGAAGCGCGCCGTATCACCGTCGACACCACCCGCATCGCGTCCGAGTCTTTCCCGATGGCGATCCCGCCCGAGGAGGCCGAACGCCGCTGCCGTCGCGCGCTGATGGAGGCGTGGGTTGGTCGCGAAAGTGCCGTGTTCCGCTTGCCGCCCTCGCGTCTTGCGCTGGATCCTTGCGACGTCATCCTGCTCGACCACGATGGCCGCCTAACGGAACTGCGCCTGGTGTCCATCGCGGACTCCGATCTGCGCAGTGTGGACGCGGTGCGTCACGATCGAGCAGTCTATGGTCTCCCACCCGGCGAACCACGCCCTGCGTCCTTGTCGACGCCCACCGTGTTTGGCGCGCCGGATGTGGTCCTGCTGGACCTGCCACAGCTGCGCGAGGATCAGCCTGCGCACCGTCCGTTTGTCGCGGCGCATGCCAAGCCATGGCCTGGCGAAATCGCGGTCTACCGCAGCGCCGCGACGGATGGCTTTGCGCTGCTGACCACCTTTGGCACCCGGGCGCGCATGGGCGTGTTGGCGGCCGACTTCTTTGCGGGGCCGGTGTCGCGCTTCGATCTGGGTAATGCGCTGGTGGTCGATCTCTATTCCGGCACATTGGAAAGCATCACGGACATCACCTTGCTGGGTGGGGCTAATGCGCTGGCAGTCGATACCGGCGCTGGGCAATGGGAGATCGTCCAGGCAGGCGCGGCCGAGCTGATCGCGCTGGGGCGATACCGGCTGACCCGATTGCTGCGCGGCCAGCGTGGAACCGAAGGAGCGTTGGTTAGCATGGTGCCGACCGGCGCGCGGGTGGTGGTGCTGGACACAACCCTTGCCAGCCTGCCGATCTCCGAAGCCGATCTGGGTCTGCCATGGAACTGGCGCATCGGCCCGGCATCAAAACCGGTCAGCGACGAGACCTTTGTCGCCACCACCCTCACCCCTGAAGGCGCTGGCCTGCGGCCATTTTCGGTCACGCATGTCGAACAGCCGTGGCGCACCTCCCGCAATCCCGGCGATCTGACGATCCGTTGGAAGCGCCGGTCGCGATCACTTGCCGCTGACACCTGGGGCGCGGGCGATGTGCCTTTGGCCGAGGACAGTGAAGCCTACGAGGTGGAAATCCGTGATGGCAGTACCGTCAAGCAGACGCTGACCACCACCACAACGAGTGTCCTCTATACCGCTGCCCAGCAGTCTTCCGATTGGGGCGCGCCCCTCGGCCCCGGCCAATCCCTCGCTATCCGCATCTACCAGCTCTCGGCCTTGATCGGCCGAGGCGCTGCACGATCCGTCACGCTCACCTTCTGAAAGCAGGATCATGTCCGACATCACCACCCATCTCCTGCTACCCTACATCCTGGCATCGCAGGCGCAAAAGCATGTCACCCACAACGAGGCGCTGCGGCTGCTGGACGCCATGGTTCAGCTGTCAGTGCTGGACCGCACGCGCACGGTGCCGCCCGCCAGCCCGACCGATGGCGACCGGCATATCGTGGCATCGGGCGCGACAGGCTTGTGGGCTGGCTGGGACCTGAACGTCGCTTTCTGGATCGATGGGGTCTGGATGCGGCTGGTCCCGCGCCCCGGCTGGCTGGCATGGATCGCGGATGAGGCGGTCTTCGCCGTATGGAACGGCTCTAGCTGGGATCCGGTCGGCGAGCCGGTGGATGTGTCGGATGCCGTGTTCAGCCTGGTGAACGTCGCCGACCCGACGAAGAAAGCGCTGTTCTCGCTGTCCGGGATCTCCACCGGCACGACCCGGACCTTCGCCCTGCCGAACACATCGTCGGAATTGGCAATCCTTGCGGGCACCCAGACCTTCACGGGCAACAAGACCTTCTCCGGCACTCTGACCGCCTCGGGCACCGTCACGGTTTCGGCGGCCGCGGCCACCATCGGCACGGCGACGACGACCGCCACCTACGGCATGGGCACCGGAGCCACGACCACCGGCATCACCAAGACCCTGAACCTCGGCACCGCCGGTGCGGGCGGAACAACGGTGGTCAATACGCCCACCGTCACATTCGCCAATGCGGTGACGCAGGTTGGCATGCCCCAGGCCAACCTGACTGCGCAGCTGCTGGGCCTCGGTGGGGCGACAGCTGACAGCTACAATCGCTTGTCGATGAACACCCCGGCGGTGCTGATCAACAACGCAGGCGCCGGGATCGAGGCGACAGTGAACAAGGCGGCGGCCGGGAACGATGCGGCCTTCGCCTTCAAGACCGGCTTCTCGGCGCGGGCGTTGATCGGCCTCCTGGGCAACGATGATATCAGCTTCAAGGTCAGCCCGAACGGCTCAGCCTTCTTTGACGCGATCCGGATCGACCGCACCTCGGGCCGGGTCGAACTGCCTGAACCGGTGGTGATGCCTGCCCTCTCCGCCGCTCCGGACCCGCCGCCTGCAGGCAAACTGGCCGTCTATGCCCGCGACCGCGCCGGGGCTGGATGGCTCGATGTGCAGCGCCCCTCGGGCCGGTTCTTTCCGCTGCAGCCGCATTTCGGGGTCAACCGGATCGCCACTTGGGCACCGTCCGCCAGCACAACAGTGAACACGAACGGCATGCCGCGTACGGCTGTCGGCACTGTGGCGACGCCGACATTGACCACCACAGGTCTGGCCGACAGCATGCGGCGATGGCGGGTCACCAGCGCGGCCACAGCAAGCGCGGTGGCCGAAGAGCGCTCTGCAGGCTGGGTCTGCTGGCGCGGCAATGCCGAGGGTCTGGGCGGGTGGAACTACGTCAACCGCCTGTCGCTGACCACCGTGCAGGCGACCGGGATGGGGTTCTTCGGGCTCTATGGTTCGATCTCGGCGCTGGCGACCACCTTGACGCTGGCTACCGTGCTAAACTGCATCGGCATCGGCTTCCAACGCGGCACCCACACCAACTGGCAGCTGGTGCACAATGATGGCGCAGGCGCGCCGACGCTGATCGACCTTGGGGCCAGTTTCCCGGTGGCCAGCATGACCAACGTGCTGACGCTCTTCATCGCCGCCGCGCCAAACGGGGCCGACATCGGCGTGCGGGTGGTCGAGGAGGTCAGTGGTGCGGCGGTCGAGTTCACCATCGCCACTGACATGCCAGCAGCCACCCAACTGCTCAGCCCACGCAACTACATGAACAACGGCGCGACGGCTGCAGTCGTCGCCTACGACTGCGCGGGCGTCTACGTCGAGACAGATTATTGAGGGATATCAACATGACTGAACGAACATCGCTCCTGCAAGAGGTCGGCCAAGCCTTCCGCGACAATGGCTTGACCGCAGCCATCACCGCACTGATCGGCGGTTTCATCTCCCTTTTGGCCGCCGTCACGCGCCGCGCCTTCACCAATGACGCGATGCTCGTCCGGATGGACCGTGAACTGCTGGCCGAGCGCGACCGCGTGGATCGCCAGCGCGCCGAAGACCGAAAGGGCGACGCCGACCGTCTGGAGCGCATCGAGACAGACATCCGCGCGATGCGGGATCTGATGTTCGAGGCGTTCCAGCGCGGCCGCACCGACTGACCATCACCCCAAGACCACCCCTGAACCTGTCCCCACCCGCCCTCGAGGCGGGTTTTGCATTTCTGGAGACCGACCATGCCGACCTCGACCTATGCCCATTTCCGCGACGTGCCTGAGAGCGCTTGGCGCTGGCCCAGCTTTTCCCCGGCTGAGATCGCCTGCCGCGGCACCGGCGCGATCAAGATCAACATCGAGGCGATGGACAAGCTGCAATCCCTGCGCAACCGCCTCGGCAAACCGCTGATCGTTCGGTCGGGCTATCGCAGCCCCAGCCACAACCGCGCCGTCGGCGGGGCCCCGGCCTCCAAGCACATGCAGGGCACCGCGTTTGATATCGCCATGTCGAACCACGATCCGGTGGCTTTCGCCGAAGCCGCACGCGCGGTTGGTTTCCTCGGCTTCGGCACCTATCCCCGCTCGGGCTTCATGCACATCGATCTCGGACCAGCTCGCAGCTGGGGCGAGCCGTTTCCAGTGCGCGGGGTGCCCTTTGTCGTGGAGACGCGCCCAGCGCGCGAGGCGCTTGCCGAGAGCCGTACGCTGCGCGGCACCGGGGCGGCGGGCGTGGCAACTGTTGGCGCAGCTGGCGTCGAGGTCGCGCAGGAGGTGCTGGCCGAGGCACAGGGCGCAGTTCTGCCGCTGCTGCCCTATCTCGACACGCTCCGCTGGCTCTTTATCGCGCTGGCGCTGGGCGGGATCGCGGTCGCCGTCTGGGCGCGGGTCGATGACTGGAAGAAGGGCCTGCGCTGATGTGTGGCTCTTTGCTGATCGGAGCCCTCGCCCGGCCATGGGCGCGGCAAATGGTGGCCCTCGCCCTTGCCGCACTCACCATCACCCTGTTCATCCTCAACTTTCGCCGCACAGCCGAGCGCGCTGGCCGCGCCGCCGAGCGGCTGGACCAACTGGAGCGTCACGATGCCGTTCACCGCCAGATGCTGGACGCAGCCGCGCGCCGCCCTCGCAGCCGCGACGATCTTCTTGACCGCCTGCGCGGCGGGGAATTCTGACACCCCGCGGCGAGCCTGCCCGCCTGTGGTGGAGTACAGCCGGGCCGAGCAGGCGCGCGTCGCGACAGAAGTGGCCGCGCTGCCCGGGGGGGCCGTGATTGCTGAATGGCTGGCCGATTATGCTGTGCTGCGCGCGCAGGCGCGGGCGTGCCAGACACCATGAACCGCGACACATCAAAATCGCCTTGGCCGGACGGCGCAGCGCGCACTAAGCTGGCTGCATGAACCACGACGACGAGAAGCGCATTGCGGCAAAGCTGGCCAAGATCATGGCCATCCTTTGCGTGCGCAACACGCAGCTCGAAACGCTGCATGCCGGCCTGACCCCCATCACGCGGACCGGCGACTACTCGGACGTCTTTGTTCTGGATGCCGATCGCCGCCGCATCCCCTGGACCGAAGTCTCGCGCTTCGATGAAGATGAAATGCGCGCGCTGATGCGCGACATCGTCAACCGCCTTTATACGTTTCACCTGCATGCGGACGAACCCAATCTCCAAGCGACCATCGAACGTTGGATGGGCGTTGCGGACACGTGGGATGCGCCGGAGATCGACCCAAGGATGATCAGCAGCAGCGCGAAGCCTCTATAAGGCGCGATGAACCCTGCAAGTGCGGGTGTTCATGTCAGGGCGGCCAGGCATGGGTCACGCGGGCATGAATTGGGAAAGACAGTGCTTCGTCAAGCACTTCAAATCCTTCACGTGTTTGCTCGACGGGCGGGTCATGTTCAATGTCGCCACGGACAGGATCGCCTCGGAATCCTTCGCCCCGATTGCATAGCGCTTGCAGATCGGATCGGGCGGTAGCTCACCATGGTGTGGATAAAGCAGCATGACATTCGGGCAATTGTACAGCTGGCTGTAGGCCATCAGCTGATAGACATCCCCTTGGCTGACACCCTGTTTCGGATCGTCGATCTGCGGGGTCATCCGCTTCCACTTGGTGTCGATAACCATCACGACCCGCTCACCCTGACGGATGATCACATCGGGCTTTGTCCGAAATCGGCCTGCCTCTCCTTCGAACAGACAGTCGCGATGGCCGCCTTGTGCTGCGACCCGCAGACCACTTCCGGCCAAGGCGCGGGGCAACAGACGGGCGACATAATTTTCGAACAGGGTGTTCATCTCGAAGAGCAGCGCGTGACCATCGACCGATCCCGCGCTGGTCTGCTGATGCCGGTCCGACAGGAACAGCCGTGCGAAGGACACAAGATCGCGCCAGCGTTGGTTGGTTCGATCAAGCGTGATCAGGTCCCAACGCAAAGCCTTGACCGGCACATCGGTAACATCGGCATAGGCGAAGCTCAGCTCGCGCAGCATCCGCTGATTGTCCGGTGCCTGAGCCAGGCGCTGCAGGCGTGTGATGGCGGCGCGCATAACTCGGTTCAGTGCGATATCAGGGGACAAGTCATCGAAACGGCAAGCCAGCTTTTGGGGCGCGACGGCGTGTCGCGAGAATTGCCGCGTGACATCCAGCCGACCGCGCAAGGCAGGCAGGTCGTCTTCATGTTCCAGATAGCGCCGGGGCATGCCTTGGCGCACAGCATCCGCAAGCCGTCTACAGAACAGCCGGATCAGCAATTCCAACACGGTGTCTCGTTGCCAGCCAAGCTGCGCCATCGATCCCGCATCGATGGGCAGGTCGTGCACGACCCCCAGCATGTGGATCAGCCGTGTGCGCAGGTCGGTGTCATGGGGCCTGCATTCACCCGGCCCTTCGATCTTCGGCAAAATCTCGAGCTGGCACCCCTGCGCTGCGATGACACCCACCACGCCACGGGCGCGCAGGCTCTTGCGGCCGTGCTCCAACACACCTTCACCTCCGCGTCCCGCGAAGGCGGACCGCTGCGCGATTGTCGCGATCCTGTCGGCCAGCACCTCAGGGATCGAATCCTTATCGTCCCCGTAGCCGATGCGCTGCCATTCACGCAGGGTGCGGTGGATCATGGGGCCAGTAGCCGCGTATAATCGAAGCCCTGCTCCACGCTGCGAACCGTCCAGCGAAACCGGGGCAGAGCCTCACCATTATCGAGCCCCGGCGGCGCATTGAGCGCCGAGCGGTTCAGAAACCCGCCGATGATGTCGTGGTCATGCGTTTCCAGATCGCCCAGCACTGCAGCGATCTTGGCCCAATCCTCGAAGAAATATTCGGCCAGAAGCGGGATCACCTTGTGGCGCATGACCTCGTCGAGGCCGGCGCGTGTTGCGCAGCCGGTGAAATAGGCATGCCCGATCTGGTGCTCGCGGTCATAGAGGTACTCGATGCGATCATTGATCGTGGTCAGTAGCATGGGTAAATTGATCTTAGTGCGCTCCGCCGCGTCTTTAAGAACGGCCGGATCAGGCATCAGCTCACGGAAGGTGAAACGCCTCCGCAGGGCTGTGTCCAGAAGCGCGATCGAGCGGTCGGCTGTGTTCATCGTGCCGAGGATGTGCAGGTTCGATGGAACCCCGAATTCATCCCCGGAATACGGCAGACGCACCTTGATCTGGTTCGGCTGACCGAGCCGTTTGTCGGGTTCAAGCAACGTGATCAACTCCCCGAAGACTTTCGAGATATTGGCACGGTTGATCTCGTCGATGATCAGGACGAAGCGTTCCGGGTCAGCTGGTCCTTCGACGTGCTGGCTGTTCATATAGCGTTCGAGAGCTGGCACGTTCAGTTCGCTGTCATAGAGCAGATAGATCGATTGCTGCATGAACCGGCGCGAGTAGATTTCATCGACGGGAACACCCTCGCGATCCACCCAGAGCCATTGAACCGCACGACGGTGGGCATAGTCACCTTCCGGTCGCGGCGCGAACTCGTATTCGCCGGTGAACAGGCCAATCGCACGAAACAGAGAATTGCCCTTCGATACGATGACGACGTCGCCTTTGCGGATCCAGTTGCGAAACCGAAACGGCATATTAACTGCGCCGGAACGGCCATCGATCTCACCGCTCTGCGCGCTCTTCGCCTTGCAGGCCTCAAGAATGGCCTCCCGGCTGGCATATTTTTCGTCGCTCCAGTCGATATCCTCAAATCCGAGAACCGCGTACCCGCCCTTGATCGCATCCTCGAACAGATGGGCATCCTCTGGATTATTCGCCTCGCCAATCGACATCTTGAACACTTGCCGTCCGGCGATCTGGACGCTGTCTGCGGTTGATGCGCGCCCTCGACTGGTCTCAGCACGCTTTGCTATGCGCCGAAATGTTCCCGGCACAGTTTCGAGCCTGAACCCGGCTGAAGCCGTGCTCTCTCCATCGTCGGACCCAGTCATAGGCTGCCTACCCTCGACGAAGTCTTCATAGGCCATTGACTGATGAAAGGTCACAAACTCGATCCGCCCTGCTGCCAACAGGCGCTGATACACATCCATCAACGCGCCGCGGTCAGCTGGCACCGGCTCACCACACAAGCGGACGGCTTCGGCTGTCGTGCTGTAGGTTTTTCCAGTGCCGGGCGGGCCATAGAGAATGAGATTTTGTGCCATAGCTGCGCCAACCCTATCTGTTGTCTCGATCTCAGTCTCGGCCGGTTCGGCCGCTTCCCATAGGCGTGCCAAAGCTCGGGCCGCAGTAGGTTTGATCAGGATGCCCGAGGATTGCGGGCTCCAGTCCTGACCCGCAATCTTACTGGTCAACATGTCCAACGGCACAAAAGCATCCAGCGCTGGATCCCGAATATCCTCGAATTCGACATCGATGAAATCAGCAGTTTCGCCAGCTTCCGCGCGCGCCTTGTCCCAATGGGTGTCGGGGTAAGGCGCTTTAGCCACCCTGCCGCGGGCGATCACGCCGCGTGGATCCTGCCCCGTTCGGAGGAGGTATACGCGGTCGTCAACCTTCGGTTTCTTCGAGCTGGTCCGCCAGGGATGCGTGACAGTCTCGCCCGCAACCGTGGTAGCGCGGTCTTCCGCGAAGGACTGCCAGTCCCACTTTGCGGGGTTCCAACTGACCAGATAGGTCGCCCCGCGTTCCCGCCACTTGCTTTCAATATCTGGCTCATAGAAGTCGATCGCCCGGCCATGCTCGGAGTCGAGCTTCTTTCGCAGCTCCCCAATGGCTGCATCGAGTGAGCCCGTGTCCATCTTGTTGGCATCCCGACGGGTGACCACGCCGAAGCCTTCGAGGATTTCTCGCTTGTGACGCGGGCTGGAAATGCGCTCAAATTCATCAGGAAACAGACGATGCGGCAGGATATGGCGCAATTGCCGCCCTTCTACCCCCGGCGCGGCGTCAAGGAACGCGGTGAACCGGTTTGACTGCGCGAGATTTTCCTCGCGTTGATCAGGCGGCAGCTTCTTCCAGAGCTGAAGCGCTCCGATCAGAAAGCTCAACTCGCGCCATCTGTGGTTCTTGTAGGCCTGCCCCGTATGGCCGAGACCTTCGAGAATATCATGATTCAGGAAAGTGACGTCATCGGGCAGGTCTTCGCCGGACCAAGCCCACATCTCTTTGATCCGCTCGACTTTCGTCGAGGCATTCATGTCGCTGGGGAAAACGAACAGCAGCCAGTGCAGCTCGGCCATGAGTTTGCGACTATCGGGCGAGCCCGCCCCAACCTGTTGCCCAAGTTTGACATAGTATGTGCCGTCACCTTCGTCGGGGTTCTGGACGAATGAACGATCAAGCTCTTCCAGGTTCTCGGACGTCCAGAGCGTTAGGCCGGGCTGCAACAGGGATCCATCGCGCAACAAACATTCCGCTGCAAATTCGCGCATTGCGGGATAGAGTTTGCTGTTGTCATGATGTGGATTAAACCTCGCCATGCAGTCTCGTCCTTCCAGAAATTGTATTTCTCAAACAGCAGATTGTTCCGCTCTGGCGTGGGGGTCTGATTATGCCCGAGCGTGGCATATCCCGTACTTATTCACTTGGAACCTGAAGGCGCAACTTCAGCCTTGTTCGAACATACTGAAATTGACGGCTTGCCTGCACCTTGCGATCACGCGCTGCCCGAGAAGCCAGCTTTGCCCGAGAGCACTCAGGGCTCGAAACGTTTCAGATAGGCTTCAATCTCTCCAACCAAGCCCTGATCAACCCCTGCCTTTGCGCGCAATTCACCCAGAGCGTCCTGCGCTTTCGCCAAGCCCGTCCACTCGATGTCCGGCGCATTGGGCGCAGACCAGCGTTCACGAAGCCAAGCATCAAATTGACAGCGCTCTTCCGGTGAGAGCAGCTCTGGCGCATGCGATGCGACAAGGCGTCGACCCAGCTGGCGCAGACGCGCGTCGGTGAGGGTCGCGGTAATCTCCTGACGCCGCCGCCAGTCCGCGCGCCGGAACTCGGTCAGCAGGGCTTTGTCAGCGTGGCTATAGAACCCGCCGAAGATCTGCTTTTCAACTGGGGGCGGTGGGGCTGCTGGGTCTTCTGGGAAGCGCGCGGCCAGCGCCGTGCCCACGCGGCTTCTGAAATCGGGCGACTGCGCGATGACCTCGGCGCGTTGGATGTGCACGGGGCTCGGGTTGGGCACAGTGAGAAGCGCGAGCGACTTGTTGATGGCGAGAGAGCGGATGATCTTCGGCGTTGCGTCCACCGCAGCAAAGATCGTGGCATCGTCGGCTGCCAGCAGGTCAGCCGGATCGGCAGCATCCAGATCGAAAAATGCGGCCTGACTAGTGTTGCTGGCTGACGTGCCACAGAAGCAGCCGATCGTGGCGCGGGGCGGGCCACCGCCAAAACGCTCGACCAGTGCCAAGGGCTGAAAGCTGGCAAGCCGGGTCTGCACGGCAGCTTTGTCGCGGTTGGAGAGGATCTCTGCCCAAAGCTCGGGCGCGCGCTGGGCGATCAGGCGCGCAAGATGGATGGTCGCTTCGACATCGCCAAGCGCATCATGGGCGTTGTGGGCGACAAAGCCGTTCTGTGGGGCCAAAAGATCGAGCTTGAAGCGCACGCGGCCAGTTTCATCCACCGGCCACTTGAGCAGATCAGGCTGGCGATACCAGACCGCATAGAGCGATGTGAGCACATCAAGCCGCGTGTTGCCATTGAACTGGGTCGCGAAGATGTCGGGCTGCAGGTTCTGGTAGAATGCCTGGCGCAGCATCTCCTCGTCGAAATGGATGCTGTTGAACCCGGTCCAGGTGCTGGGCGACCAGCGTTCGATCAAGGCCGCGATCTCTTGGGTGAACTCAAAGAGGCTCGGCAGGCTAGGATCAAGGAGTTGCGCTGGGCGCAGGCCGGTGACTGCAAGCGCCCAAGGCGACGGAATGATGTGCGGTGCGATCCGGCAGCGCAGATTGACCCGCTCTATTTCCCTGAATGCGTCATCCGTCAGAATGGCTGCGAATTGCAGGGGCTGGTCGAAGGCGGGCGAGATGCCGGTGGTTTCAAGATCATAAAACGCAAATGTCATGAACGCAGCTTAGCGCACCGCGTGTTAACCGTCATCCGTCAAACACAGGGAACTGCCGGGCAAGCGATCATGGTTGCAGTCGAGTCTGGTTGCGGCACAAGGTAAAGAGGCACAATTACTAGGCCCAGTTCTTTGATTCGACTGCAACAACGCCCATTTTTTGGTTTCCTCGCTGATCCCCTCGGCAGGTCCGCTCGCGTCCTAGAGCTGGATGGAGATCACATTCGGGTCACACGACGCGGCCAGGTTACCACCATGCCGTTACAGTCGATGGCGGGCGCAGCTTCTCTTCGAAAGGGGATGCTCGGAACCGCATTGATCATTCGCTCGGGAGAACTTGGCGCTGTAGTGCTGAAGGGTGCGGGTCACCAAGAAGCCCATGAATTTTCGGCGCAGGTCACAGTAGCGTGGACCCGCTTCAATCTCGCGGCCCTCGATAAGGAGGCCGCGCGACTGGATCGGATGCTCACCGAGGTGCTGTCGCTGGCGGCACCTTCCCGATACCCTGCCGCGTGTCGGATTGCACCCCTGCTGGATGATGCCCGTGATCTGGAGGCGTCGCTCCTTTCGAAGCTGAATATTGAGGCCATCGGTGTCGAGGCCGTTGCGCGTATTGCGCCCGTTCGGAAGTTCGCAGCCGACCCGCGAACAGCACGCGCCAAAGGCATTGCCACCTTTGTCACCGCGGAACTGGACCGATGGAAGGATTTCTTTGACACCATCGAAAGCATGCCGCTGACGCCGGAACAGCGCCTTTCGGTTGTTGTCGACGAGGATGCAACGCTGGTCCTTGCCGGGGCAGGATCCGGCAAGACCAGTGTCATCACCGCCAAGGCCGCATACCTTGTCAAGGCGGGCATCCGCCAGCCGGAGGAAATCCTGCTTCTGGCCTTCGCGAAGAATGCGGCGGAGGAAATGTCGGAACGGGTCGAGGCCCGATCCGGCGTGCCCATCGTCGCGCGGACCTTCCACGCGATTGCCTACGACATCATCGGGATCGTCGAAGGGTCCAAGCCCGCCTTGGCAGATCATGCCACCGACGACATGGCCTTTAGCAACCTGATCAAGCAGATACTGAAGGACCTAGTCTACCGCCTGTCAGAGGTGTCGAAGGCGATCATCCAGTTCTTTGCGCATTTCCTGGTCGAGCCCAAGACGGAATGGGACTTCAAGACCAAGCATGACTTCTACACCCACATGGAGAGCCAAGACCTGCGGACGCTGCAGGGCGAGAAGGTCAAGAGTTACGAGGAACTCCAGATCGCCAACTGGCTTTATGAAAACGGCGTCGACTACGAATACGAGCCCCTCTACGAACACAAGGTTTCCGAGATCGGCAGGCGCGATTACCAGCCCGATTTCCGCCTGACCGAAAGCGGCATCTACATCGAGCATTTCGGAGTGCGACGCGAGAAGGCGCGGGATGGGAGCGAAAGGCTGGTCACGGCGCCCTTCGTGGATCGTGACGAATACCTAGCGGGCATGGACTGGAAGCGGAAGGTCCACGCCGAGCATCAGACCACCCTGATCGAGACCTACAGCTATGAACGGCAGGAGGGCCGCCTGCTGACCGGCCTCGCCGAAAAGCTGGCGCCGCATTTCACCCTGAACCCCCGGCCAGTCGACACCATCTATGACCGGATCGTCGAGTTAAAGCAGGTCGATGACTTTTCCAAGCTGCTCGGAACCTTCCTGCGCAAGTTCAAGAGCGGCGGTTACAGCTTGCAGGACTGCGAGACCAAGTCCGACCGAATGAAGCTTGGCAAACGCGCCCGGGCGTTCCTCGATGTATTCGCGCCGGTCTTCGAGGAATATCAGAAGCGTCTGGAGGGCCGGATCGACTTCGAGGACATGATCTTGCGTGCCGCGCGCTATGCGGAGGAAGGCCGTTATGTCAGTCCGTTCCGCCACATCTTGGTCGACGAGTTCCAGGACATCTCGCAAAGCCGGGCCCGGCTGGTGAAGGCGCTGAAGGCCCAGCATCCGGATGTCCGCGTCTTTGCCGTAGGTGACGACTGGCAATCGATCTTCCGCTTCGCGGGGTCCGACATCCACCTGATGCGCCATTTTGGACGGGAGTTCGGGGGTCGCTTCGATGGCGAGACTGGCGTGCACAGAACCGTCGATCTCGGCCGCACCTTCCGGTCGGTCGACCAGATCGCCTTTGCCGCCCGCACATTCGTTCTGCGGAACCCTGCCCAAATCGACAAGAAGATCGTCCCGGCCGGGACCGCGACCGAACCGGCCATCAGGGTTGTCACGGTGTCCAAAGGTGAGGATGAGGCGAAGCTGAACGAGCTGCTTGCCGCCCTGTCTGCCGCCGCGGCGCTCGAGGCCAAGCCCGCGACGGTACTGCTCCTAGGCCGCTATCGTTTCAACGAACCGGACATGCCGGGTCTGCGGCGTCGCTTCCCGCGGCTGAAGATTGAATTCAAGACCATCCACGCCTCGAAGGGGCTGGAAGCCGACCACGTCATCCTGCTCAGCGCCGATAGCGGGCGCATGGGGTTCCCGTCAGAGATCGTCGACGACTCCCTCTTGTCCTTGGTCTCACCGGAAGAGGAGGCATTCCAGAACGCAGAGGAGCGGCGCGTCATGTATGTGGCGATGACGCGGGCCCGACATACCCTGACGATCCTTGCCTCGAATGCCCGACCGTCATCCTTTGTGATCGAGCTTCGCAAAGACCCCGCCTACGGAATATCGACAGCCCCCGGAGCTGAACCCGAGGCTCACGTCTGCGGCGAATGCGGCGGGCGATTGCTGGGCGTGACCGGGCAGGATGGCCGCATCTGGTATCGCTGCGAGCATGTGCAGCATTGCGGAAACCTGCTGCCCGCCTGCCCGTCCTGCGGTACGGCTATACCACGCCAAACCGAAGGGACAGGCGAAGTTCGATGTACCTGCAGTGCCAGCTATCCGACCTGCCCAGACTGCGAAGATGGCTGGCTGGTCGAGCGGAGTGGCAGCTATGGGAAGTTCCTTGGGTGCGTTCGCTATCCAACCTGCACCGGAAAAGCGAAGATTTCAAAAGGCGAAGGGCAGACCACGACGAAGCCACTTCGCCGGAAAAGAAAGTAAACCGCCCGACAGCTCCTGCAGGATGCCGTGGCAGAAATGCGATACTTCGAACAGACCGCTTCCTGCACCTAACGCTGAGGACTCCATATCGACGTGCCCGGCCGAGGCTGTCATCTAATCGCATGTCGTTCTGCAAGGTCTTTCTTGGCGATGG
>ERZ778021.2697-NODE-2697-length-14930-cov-3.730958_pt1 | contig 14930 bp, 17 predicted proteins | sample MGYA00375751_ERZ778021 | MGnify/ENA primary metagenome ERZ778021 (study PRJEB29350, sample SAMN05389814) | bioreactor metagenome | isolation source: Thiocyanate stock bioreactor | place: South Africa: University of Cape Town | collected 2013-08-29 ... | reverse complement strand
GCATGTTGCTGGGCCTATTCACGCCGACCGAGGCCGCAGCCGTCACCGTGGTCTATGTCCTGCTGATCAGCGGCCTGTTCTACCGAGAGCTGACCTGGCCGCATCTGTGGAACGCCATGCTGATGACGGTCCGCAGCACCAGCGCGATCCTGATCATCGTGGCCGTCGCGTCGCTGTTCGGCTGGATCCTCGCGGTCGAGCAGATCCCGCAGGACTTCGCCCGCTGGATCCTGCAATTCGCCGACAGTCCGATGGCGCTGCTGATCATCGCCAACCTGATCTTCTTCATCGCAGGGATGTTCCTGGACAGCACCACCGCGACGCTGCTGGTCGTGCCGGTCATCGCGCCGCCTCTGGTGTTGGCCGGTGTCGATCCGGTGCATCTGGGGATCATCGTGATCTTCAACCTGATGCTGGGCCTGCTGACGCCCCCCATGGGCCTGTCGCTGTTCCTGGTCTGCGACATCGCCAAGATCACCCTGCGCCAGCTGCTGCGCGCGCTGCTGCCCTTCTACGTGCCGCTGCTGGTGACGCTGGCGATCATCACCTTCTATGCAGACCTGGTGCTGTGGCTGCCCGGCCTTCTTCGATAACCCTCTGAAAGGTATTAAACATGCGAATCGTCATCGGATCAGATCACGCGGGCTTCCCGCTCAAGGCCACAGTCGTGGACCACATCCGCAAGCTGCGTCACGAGGTCGAGGATGTCGGCTCCCACGACGATCAGCCTGTCGATTTCCCCGACATTGCCCAGCTGGTGACCGGTGCGGTGGCCGACGGCCGGGCCGAGCGGGGCCTGCTGGTCTGCGGCACGGGTGTTGGGGCGTCCATTGCGGCCAACAAGGTCAAGGGCATCCGTGCGGCGGTTTGCCATGATATCCACTCGGCCCATCAATGCGTCGAACATGACGACGTCAACGTCATGTGCATTGGCGCACAGATCGTCGGGCCTTGGCTGGCGCTGGACCTAATCGATTCCTACCTGAAGGCCGAATTTTCGACCGACGAGGATTTCCGCCGACGCGTGGAAAAACTCCATAAGATGGACGCCGAGCGCTGAGGCGTGTGGGCATGATGGCCGCGCCTCATGCCCAAAAAACACGGGGCTTGGAACATTCGGCGGCACCCAATGGGGTTCGGGGGTCCGAATAGCCAATTGGCTGCAGAGTATCGAACGATCTTCAACTGAGCGCCCGCACGCCGGTCCGAATACCATGAAAGACAGCGATCACTCTACGGGCGCCATTATCGGCCCTAAACGGACAGTCGAGGTCATCAGCTGCTGCACTGCGGCCTCCCTAAATCGGTCGTTGGGGCTGCGTGCAGCGAGATCGCCTGCGTTGCATCTGCAACTGGGACGCAGTGGTCATTTATCCGGCGCGTGCGACTTGTCAGGATCAATGACGGCTGGACTATCCCATAAGGGTTATAAGGGCGGTCAGGTGTCCAAGTCGTGTGATATAGCTTCTCCAAGATCAAAATCTTTAAATCTGGCTTTAAACCCGGAACGCTGCGGTAAACAGCACATTAGTCCGACATCGACCGCGACAGTTGCTGCCGCAAATCACACGCTCGAGGACAGTGTCGCGGACCACCGAGTTCGCAGCAATGACCCCGCCCGACCCGATCACAGTTCCGGACAGGATCGAGGCCCCGGCACCGATCCAGACCCCGATCGTCACCGGATAGGCATATTCGAGAACTTGGTTCCGCCACTGTGCGTCCAAGGGTTGACCCGCCGTGTAGATCCCCACGATAGGAGCGATGGAGCAATTCCTGCCGATGGTCATGCCATGGAGCTGAAATGACCGCGTAAGTTCAAAGGTCGTGGCGATGCGTCTCCCGTCTTGCGGATATCAAGGCCGGGGTCATTCTGGCGTCAGTCAGCGGATCAAGACGTCAACGATGATCTTGGCGGCAAGAAGCACCAGCAGCAAGAGCGTGGTGATGTCGAAGAACCGCCGGGACAGTCGTGAGGCCAGCCACGCGCCGAGTGGCATGAAGGCCAGCACGGTGGCTAGTGCGAACAGGCTTATCAGGCCGCGTTCCCACGTGAGGATGCCAGACAGTGCAAGCGCCGGAATCTGCATCAGCGTCAGCGCCGTGAAGAAGACAGCGATGGTTCCGACGAAGACGCGGCGTTCCAGCCCCAGCGCGTTCAGGAAGGTCACGGATATCGGTGCGGACATGCCGGTGGCACCCTGCAGGGTGCCGGCGAGAACGCCAACCGGCAAGGCGATTTTCTGACCCAGCCTAAATGGCAGCGTTAGCCGCGGGTTGAACAGCCGCAGCGCAACATAAACAAATACAATGAAGGCGATGATCAGCGACAGCGTGTCCTGCGGCACACGCGTCAGACCATAAGTTCCAAAGGCGACGCCAGCACTGCCACCCAGTGCAAACGGCATCAGGAAGGGCCGCGGCAGCAGGTCAGCGCGGTAGGACCAGACCTGCACGAGATTGGCGACTAAGTTGGGCGCCAGAAGGACGGCGACCGCAAATTGGACGTCATACGTCATCGTCAGGATCGGGATTGCGATGATCGGGACGCCGGCCCCGAGGGCACCCTTCACGATGCCGCCGAAGGCCAAAGCGACGAATGCCCAGATCATCGCGGGCTCCCTCGCCGGGCTACACTCATGTGGCCGCAATGACTCAAACGAAGCGCAGGCAGACCAGAAGCAGGAAGGGGTCGAGAGCCAGCTCCAGCTTGCGCTGGGCAAGGTGATGCGCACGCCGGACGCCTAGGCGCCGAGGTTGCCGCAGAGAACAAGAGCTCTAGCAACAACATCAAGCCGATTCTGGTAGGCGGCAATTCCGGCGGCCGAAGGCCCGCGATGATATAGCCGAACGCCCTCGGCACCGAGATCAGGACCCCGACCCCCGCCAAGGTTGCCAAGGCCTGATTGATTGCCCGGGCGTGAAGGGTCATAATGATACTTGCGATCTGGCCGCCACCGATGCCCATGAATGGCGACTGAAATCCATTAATCCCGCCATAGAGCCGCAGCGGCATGCCCGCGGGGGATCGGTGGCGACGTTTCATCGGGCCGTGCCGTTGTTCAAGTTGATGGCATTGATGCCCGCGACCAGAACGAGCACTGCCTGCATCGCCACCGGCGGCGCAAAGCGCGCAATACCGGCCCCGACCGGCACCCCCGCAAGGATCGGATGCGCCCGGGCGGGAAGCAGCGCGTCGTCCACCGCTTCGCAAGCTTTGTGGCCGCGATAGGACCGGATCGAAGTCGAGATGATGATGGCCATAGACATGCCTACGGCCAGCGGCATCCCCACAACCTCGTCCAGCCCCATTACACCGAAGACCTTGTATAGGACGGGCACCATCAGCGCGCCGGCGTCAAAGACACCGGCGAGGGTAGCGGTCACAGCACTTGCGGCCAGCATGATCACAACCAGAAGAACGAACTCGGCCCCTGTTTGCATGACGCTCTTCCGATCTCACCGTTGCGCGAAAGGGGCAAGCCACCCGTTGCGCGGGCTTTTGTGCCCGCATCCGGCCGCGACCGCTGATCTTGGCCTAGCGATTAGACCACGGTGCAGGTCAGGTCGCCCACGCCCTCAACATGGCCGTGCAACTTGTCGCCCCGGTGAACGGAACCGACCCCCGAGGGCGTTCCGGTCATGATCAGATCGCCTGCGCGCAGCTCGAACAGTCCTGACAGATGCGCAATCACCTCGGCCGTCTTCCAGATCAGTTGATCAAGATCGCCCTCTTGACGGATCTCGCCGTTGATCTTCAGCCAGATGGCACCGCGCTCCGGGTGGCCGATCTGGGAGGCGGGGACGATCTCGCTGCACGGAGCCGACTGCTCAAACGCCTTTGCGGCATCCCAAGGGCGCGACATACGCTTCAGTTCGGCCTGAATGTCACGCCGCGTCATGTCAAGGCCCACCCCATAGCCGAACACGTGATCGAGCGCCTCAGCGACTGGAATATTACTGCCGCCGGAGACCAGCGCCACGACAAGTTCGATTTCGTGGTGGACGTCCTCCGTAGCGGGCGGATAGGAAAAGTCCCGGCCATCGGTCACCAAGTTGCTGGGGCTCTTCTGGAAGAAGAAGGGCGGTTCCTTGTCGGGATCGTGGCCCATCTCAACGGCATGGGCCGCATAGTTGCGCCCGACGCAATAGATGCGGTGGACTGGAAAGCGGTCGGAGGTGCCGCGCACCGGGACGGAGACCTGCTGCTGCGGCGCGATGATGAAGCCTGGAACGGGTTCGATGCTGTTCATGGGGATATCCTGTCTTTGCATTGCGGTTGTTTGTCAGGCAGTCGGGGTCTGCAGGGCGTGATAGCCGTGGACTTCGCGCGCCCTGACCAGCGACACGCCTTTGCGGATCTCGTGAAGGATGGCCTCTTCCTTCTTCTCGATTGCTTCGGCCGCTTCCAAGACCGCGTCCACATGCGCCAGCGGCACGACGACGACGCCGTTCCCATCCGCCCGGATCAGGTCACCGGGATCGACGCGCACTTCCCCGAGGCAGACGGGCACGCCCACGGCCTGAAGCGTCACCCGGTCCTTTCCGGTCCGCATGTGGCCGCGCCGCGACCAGATCGGATAATGATATTCCCGCGTCTCGGGCAGGTCGCGGTTCACGCCATCGATGACGGTTCCCTCGATCCCACGGCTTTTGGCGACCTCGGTCATGATGTTGCCCCAGACCGTGCAGTCGGTCCTGCCGCGATTGTCGATCACCACGACGTCGCCCGGCCCAAGATCGTCGACGAAATCGCCGACCGTCCCCCCTGAATGGCCCGCCGGCAGATAGGCGACCGTAAAGGCCTGTCCGGCAATGTTCGAATCAGGGTCGAGCGGAGCCAAGCCCTCGACGGCACCGGGCAGCGCCAGTTTGTCCAGCGCGTCAGAGACGGTCGATGTCGAAAGAGCTTTGAACCGATTTAAGATTTCGGGGACAAGTCTTTGGTGGTTATTCATGTCGCTTCCCTTGCTGAAGATGCATTGGTCAGATTGGTCATGTCGATTGGCTAAAGCTGCCTGTGGAAACGGCCATGAACAGCCGGCGTTCGACCGATGCCAGATGTGCAGCCATGGTCGACGAGGCCGCAGCGGGATCGCGATGTGCAATCGCATCGATGATCAGGTCGTGTTCAGCAAAGGAATGGTGGTCCGCCGGCGGACATTCCCGATCCTGTCGCAACCGACCCCAGACCACGGCCCGACGGATGCCGGCCAGGATATCGAAGACGGTCGAGGTGATCTGGTTGTGCGTGCTGTCCGCGATTAGCTTGTGAAAACGATTGTCGCAAGCCTCGTATTCCCGCCAGCTTTTGGCCCTGCGACTGTCGGCGGCGCAGCCCCGTAACGCTTTGATGTTCAGGGGCGTTGCATTCATGGCGGCCTCTGCCGCGATGGCCGGTTCGATCGTCAGGCGTGCCCGCATGACTTCGCGCGGGTTCGACTGCTGCGCGATTTCGGACAGGTTGTAACTCTCGTAAGGCTTGCCGAGCGAGATGAACGTCCCCTTGCCCACATGACGCCAGATCAATCCCTCGGCTTCCAGGACCGCCAGGGCTTTGCGCAATTCGCCCCGCGAGGTGCCCACCAGCCCTGCCAACTCGCGCTCGGAGGGAAGGCGGGTGTTCGCGACATTGCCGGCTTGCGACAGATAGGCACGCAGCTGCACCAAGGCGGCATGATGGTCGTTCACGAGATGCTCCAAGGAGAATGCGTTGCAGCGTGATCTATAATGCGAAAGGCGCAAGCGCAAGAAATTTCTTGACCAATAATCCTGATTGGTTACACCATTGGTCAGCTAAGGGGCTGAGGAGACCCGACGCTATGCGCCGCGGCGCATCCCTCTGGGGAACAAAAAGCGGGTGGGGCTCGACCTCGCCATCCATGGGAGGAACGACATGAAAAAGATAATCGCGGCTGCCGTAGGGGCGGTCGCCATGGCGCCGTTGGCTGTCATGGCGCAGGATTGGCCCAGCCAAACGGTCACCATCATCGTGCCTTACGCGCCCGGCGGCATCGCCGATATCGCCGCGCGGACCGTGGCGGATTCGATGTCCCAGCAATGGGGATAGGAGGTCATCGTTGACAACCGCACCGGTGGCGCAGGCTTTGTTGCCGCAACCGCCGTGGCGATGGCCCAGCCGGACGGCCACACGCTCTTTGTGTCGGACATGGGTGTGAACGTGATCAACCCTTACCTGTTTCCCGACATTCCCTATGATCCGGCCACAGATTTCCGGCCGATCACCATGATCAGCGACACGCCGCTGGCACTGGTCGCCTATAAGGACGCACCCTTCGACACCACCGAGGAATATGTTGCCTATGCGACGGCAAACCCCGGCCAGATCAGTTTTGGCTCGGCGGGTATCGGCTCGCTGAACCATATCGTCCCCGAGTGGATCAACTACGAGACTGGCATCGACGCCGTCCACATCCCTTATCGTGGCGGCGCGCCTGCGGCCACCGCAGTGGCGTCGGGCGAGGTCGATGTCGGGGTGCTCGCCCTGTCGTCGATCAGCCAGTTCGTGGACAGCGGCGACATCAAGATCCTCGGCGTGGCCCGGACCGAGCGCGTGGAATCCCATCCTGACCTTCCGACGCTGATCGAAGGCGGGGTGCCCAACGTCGCCGCGGGTCAGTGGGCCGGTCTCTTTGCGCCGGCCGGCGTCTCGGACGAGATCGTTGCCAGGATCGAGCAGGACGTCGTGGCCTTCCTGAGCAGCGACGAGGCAGCCGAAGGGTTCGCGTCGCGCGGGGCCATCGTCTCGCCCATGGCAAGCGACGAGTTCGCGGCAATGCTCGACGGGCTGCGCGACCAGTTCAAGGTCATCATCGAGGCTGCAGAGATCACGCCCGAGTAACCGCATCAATTTGTCAGATCCTCCGGGCCTGCGTGGTGGGCCCGGTCTTTCCCGATCGAAAGGCTGATCATGCAAAGGCTGCAATCAAAGAATTTTCTGGCGGGCGTCTCAGCAATGCTGATCGGCCTGTTCGTGATCGCGGTGACGTCTGACTACGGCTTCGGCACCCCGCGCCGCATGGGCCCGGGCTTCTTTCCCATGATCCTCGGCGGACTGCTGACGGTAATCGGGTTGCTGATCACCCTTGGGTCAGGCCGGGATTCCGCGAGGTTTCCAAAGGTGGACATCCGGGCATACGTTGCCATTACGCTGGCGATCCTGGCCTTTGCCATCTTGGTTTCGCGCATCGGCTTTGGCCCGGCGGGGATCGTCACCCTGCTGTTGGCCGGTGCTGCCGACCGCGGGTCTAATGCGCTTCGCCTCCTGCTGCTGGCCGTCACCATCGTTCCTGCGGTGTGGCTTCTCTTTTCTGTCGGTCTCGGCGTGCAGGTTCCCTTTGTTATGTGGAGGTTCTGATGGACGTGTGGGACAGCCTGCAACTGGGGTTCACGGTCGCCATGACATCGCAGAACCTTGCATATTGCCTATTGGGGGTCAGCGTCGGCATGGTCGTCGGCGTGCTGCCCGGGATCGGACATCTCGCCGCGATCTCGCTGTTGATGCCCCTGACCTTTCACGTTCCGGCAACGGCCGCGTTGGTGATGCTGGCAGGCATATATTACGGCGCCCAGTATGGCGGCTCCATCGCCTCGATCCTGCTGAACCTGCCGGGCACTGCCTCGTCGGCCGTGATCTGTCTGGACGGGTATCCGTTGACACAGCAGGGACGCGCGGGACCTGCGCTTTTGATCACCACGATCGCATCCTTCGTCGGCAGCATGCTGTCGATCATCGTGCTGATCTTTCTGGCGCCTCCGCTGGCGCAGCTGGCCCTGTCATTCCATTCGGCAGACTATTTCGCGATGATGGTCTTGGGCCTGGTTGCAGCGGGGTCGATCAGTCAGGGCAAGCCGCTGATTGGGCTGGCCAGCGTCGTGCTGGGGCTTCTGATCGGGCTTGTCGGCATAGACGTCAACAGCGGCGCGATGCGGATGACCTTCGGTATGCCCGAGCTGTTCAGCGGGATCAGCATCATCGTGATCGCCATGGCGCTTTTCGGCGTGGTCGAGGTCATCTCCAGCATTGGCAAGATGTCGGGGCGGAAAGAGTCCAAGACAACGATCACCATGCGGGGACTTTTGCCCACGGCGAATGAATGGCGGCAGACCTTCTGGCCGATGATGCGCGGCTCTGCGGTTGGCACGGGCGTGGGCATCCTGCCGGGCACCGGCGGAGGATCGATGGCAGCCTTCCTGGCCTATGCCGTCGAAAAGCGATCCTCGAAGACCCCTGAAAAGTTCGGCAAGGGGGCAATCGCCGGCATTACCGGGCCCGAGGCGGCCAACAACGCCGCCGCGCAGTCGGCCTTCATCCCGACTTTGACACTGGGAATACCGGGCGACGCGATTATGGCCCTGATGCTGGGGGCGCTGATGATCCACGGCATCGCACCCGGACCGCGGGTGATTACGGAAAGCCCTGAACTTTTCTGGGGGCTGGTGGTCAGCTTCCTTATCGGCAATTTCATGCTGCTGGTGTTGAATATCCCGCTGATCCAGGTCTGGGTGAAGATCCTGCAGATCCCGTATCGCCTGCTGTTCCCTGTCATCATTCTGCTGATCTGCATCGGTGTTTATAGTCTGAACCGGTCATCGGTCGATGTGATGCTTGTGGCGGGTTTCTCGGCGGTGGGCTTCCTGCTGCTGAAGGCTGGCTTCGAGGCCGCGCCCTTACTTCTTGGCTTCATTCTCGGGCCCATGCTGGAGGAAAATCTCCGGCGCTCGCTCATGCTGAGCCGTGGCGAGTTCACCGTCTTCATTGAAAGGCCTATCAGCGCGACCTTCCTTGGCCTGGCGGCCCTGCTGCTAGTCTGGGTGATAAAGGGTGAACTGAAGCCGAAACTTGCCTCGCCTGCCACCTCGGGTAGCTGACAAATGCAATTCCCTGACATTCTTAAGAAGGACAACCGAACATGATCGGAACCGCAGTTAGACATATCGAACGCGCCGACGCCAAAACCATCAAGGGTCTTGCCGAGGCCGGAGTCGCGACGGTCCACGAGGCGCAGGGTCGGACCGGGGCGATGATCCCCGACATGCGCTGCATCGTCGAAGGCACTGCGATCGCTGGCTCTGCGGTGACGGCCCTTTGCGCGCCTGGCGACAACTGGATGCTGCACGTAGCCATCGAGTTGATGCAGCCTGGTGACGTTCTGGTGGTCGCGACGACTTCGGAAAGCCGTGACGGCTATTTCGGCGACATATTGGCCGAGTATGTCCGCAAGCAGGGCGGCGCAGGCGTAATCCTCGACACCGGCGTGCGGGATGTCCGCGTTCTGCGCGATCAGGGCTTTCCGGTATGGGCCCGCGCCATCTCGTCCCAAGGAACCGTCAAGGAGACGATAGGTGCGGTCAATGTGCCGGTCATTTGCGGTGGTCAGCGGATCGTGCCGGGTGATGTCGTCTGCGGGGACGATGACGGGGTCGTGGTCGTCCCGCGGGTCGAGGCAGCTGCCGTTCTGGCAGCATCGTGGGCGCGGATCGAAAAAGAGGACCGCATGCGCGCCGAAATCCTGAAAGGTGCTAAGACACTCGACCTGCTTGGCCTGAGAGACAAGGCTGAAAGCAAGGGGCTGAGTTATTTAGAAGGCCCGATAACTTGGGACCACGGGCCGAAGGCATGATCTCGACCGTCGCTCCTCTCAAGATCGCGATCCTGGATGATTATGCCGATGTCGCAGTTAATATGGCGGATTGGTCCGACTTGGGGGATATCACGGTCTTCCGCGACACGCTGAAGGATGAAAGCGCCCTGATCCAGCGACTGCATCCATTCGAGGTCCTGTGCTTGATGCGCGAGCGCACCCCTCTTCCCGGCCGCATCATCCGCGCACTGCCGAACCTTCGCCTGATCGTCACCTCAGGTTTGCGCAACCTGTCGATTGACCTGGCCGCCGCAGCCGAACGCGGCATCCCGGTGTCGGGCACCGAGATGCGAAAGACCATGACGGCCGAACTGACTATGGGCCTCACGTTAGCGCTTGAGCGGCGTATCGTGGTCGAGGCCACTTCATTGACTGCGTCTGGCTGGCAGATCGGCCTAGGTCGTGACCTGCACGGGCTGACACTCGGGCTGGTCGGCCTCGGCAAGGTGGGTCAGCAGATGGCCACGCTTGGCCGTGCCTTCGGCATGCGGGTCGCTGCCTGGTCCCAGAACCTGACAGCCGAAACATGTGCGGCCCATGACGTGAACTATTGCGACAGCCTGCACGGGCTACTGGCACAGTCGGATGTGGTTTCGGTCCATCTTGTCCTTTCTGATCGTTCGCGCGGGCTAATCGACAGCGCTGCACTGTCGGCGATGCGCCCCACCGCCACGCTGATCAACACGTCGCGTGCGGCTATCGTGGATACGGTGGAATTGTTGACATGCCTCCGTCAGGGTCGCATCGCCGGCGCCGCGCTGGACGTCTTCGAGCGCGAGCCCGTGGCGGCAGATGATCCGATCTTGGACAATGAGCTGATCAAGTCAGGGCGGCTGCTATTGACACCTCATCTGGGCTATGCCAGCCAACAAACCTTCAAGATGTTTTACGCTCAGATGGCCGAAGCCGTGGCCGCATGGAAAGCCCGCAGCCCAATCAGGCTGTTGTCCTGACATGACTGCGCCCTTAAGCAAATCTCGAGCATAAGGTGAATGCCGCGGCCTTGGGTGAAAAACTAACCTGGGCGGCAATCGCCACCGAGGACCGGCTGGTCGCGCCCAGGCTGCAGCGCCGTATGGCGGCGCGCGCCGGTTCGACGGTCGTCGATATCGAGAACGGCTACATGCTGGCGACGACAAGCCCCGACGAGGTGGCCGAAGTGATCGCGCATGCCGCCGAGGGAGGGGATGTCCCGCCCTCCTTTGCGGACTGCGACAGTGGTCTGCACGCTTTTCTCAAGATACGGCAGACGGTCGCCGAAGCGGCGTCATCGATGACGGCCAAGGCCGAGTCCCTGCGCGCGCCTCTGAAATCGCTGCTGGCCGGTGTCACCGATCTGGTCGATCCGTCCGAGTTGCCGCTGGCCGAGATCCGTCATAGCCTGCGGATTTCCATGGCGGATTATCCGGCGCTGTTCGTGACCTGCCCGTTGCAGCGTGCCCTGGCCGAGACGGCCCCGGGCATCGATCTGGTGATCCAGCCCTGGCACGGCGCCGGGGCCGCCAAGCCCGCGCTAATGGACGGCAGCACCGACATCGCCATCTCGGTCTTCCCGGACGACGACCCGGACATCCAGCGCGACGAGCCGCTGTCCGAGCATTATGTCATCGCGCTGCGCCCCGGACACCCGGCGACCCCCGGCTTCGACCTCGACCGCTGGCTCGCCTGGCCGCATATCCTGGTGTCGGGCAGGGGCGAGGCGCATAGCCCGCTGGACGCCGAGCTGGCCCGCCTCGGTCGGTCCCGCCGCGTGGGGCTGGTGGTGCCGAGTTTCGGCATGGTGCCCGACCTGCTGCGCGGCTCCGACATGATCGCGATGCTGCCGCACCGGGTGATGGCCGGGGCAGGTGACCTGATCGCCCTGCCAACCCCGATCCCGGTCGCAGGCTTTCCCCTTCATCTTGCCTGGCATCGGCGCCGATCAAAGGACCGCGCGCTGCGGCATGTCGTGGCGATCCTGACCGAAGCGCTGACACCAGTTGGGCGATACGGTCGGCCCTTTGCAGACCTGCTGGCACCTACCGCGGGACAGCGTATCCCTCCCCCTAGTTGACATTTAGACATGGCGCAGCATCCGACTGGTTGATGCTCCGTTTGAGCGACGAGTAGGCACGAAGCCTTTGGATAGTGGGCCAAGCGCGCGTCCGGAGTCAGCGCTTCCGAACGGATGGTCTTACGAGCCTAGCGCCAAAGCGCGCTTCGATCTTGGGGGATCCTGCGCCAGCAGTTGACCCGTCCAGCCCTTCGCCGGCCCCCCTCATTCAAACTTATCGCGATCCAGGCATTGCTTCATCTGATAGCAAAATTGATCGCAACTGCTCTAATCCCGCTACGCCTCTCGCCGGCAAATCGTATTTAAAGCCAACCAACCCACGCTTGTTCAATACTTAGCCGAATCTTGCATGAGTTCGGGTAAACCTATTGCCCTGTTCAACTCATCAAAGTCTGCCATTCTGTCGGAGAATGGCGCATTTGAGCGATGCATGAGTAGGCTTGCAAAATAGCCCTGCATCTGGCGCAGCGCAGCTCTGGCAAGGCCTCCCGGGAAAATCACGATCCGAAAACCTTTTTCGTGCAGTGTATCCGCATCGTTGATCGGCGTGTCGCCGCCCTCTACCATATTAGCCAAAAGCGGGATACGCGCAGCGAACCGCTCAGCAATGCGATCCTGTTCTTCCAGCGATCGTGGCGCTTCAATGAACAGGACGTCGGCACCAGCCTCCAGATATGCCTCACCCCGATCGAGCGCTGCATCGAAGCCTTCTACGGCGATCGCGTCGGTGCGGGCGATGATCTGGAGTTCCGAGGAACCCCGTGCGTCACAGGCGGCCCGAATCTTTCCAACCATTTCCAGAGTCGGCACCAGCGTTTTGCCCCTGAGATGCCCACAGCGCTTCGGAAAGCCCTGGTCTACGAGCTGCAGTCCAGATGCACCGGCGCGCTCGAACAGACGCACCGTGCGCTTCACGTTCATTGCATTGCCAAAGCCCGTGTCGCCGTCGACGATGATCGGAAGCGTCACGCGATCACGGATCAGGGTCAGGGTGTCGGCGACCTCTGATGCGGTCACCAGTCCGACATCGGGCCGGCCAAGTCGGGTATAGGCAATCGATGCCCCAGAAAGGTAGAGACATTCGAATCCCGCCTGCTGGGCCAGAAGTGCCCCGAAGGCGTCATAGACGCCGGGCGCAAGAATACCCTGACCGCCCGTGCCGAGAAGTCGTTTCAATCCGCTCATGGCCGGAGTCCTTCCAAATCAGGTATTCCAAACTTTGCAGGCCTCGTCCGCGCTGCGGTCGAAGCTCATTTCATGTTCATAAGTGTCGGGGCGATACAGACCATGGATCCGTTCCACTGCACGTCCGTCGATGTCGAAGACAGTGCGCCGGATCGCAAGCAGCGCTTCTCCGGGTTCCACCAGCAGCAGCTGGGCCACATCCGGGGCCGCAAGGCAGGCCGAAATGGTTTGCCGGGCGCTGTGAACGCGATGTCCCGTGCCTTCGATCAAACGCAGCAGCGATGTGCGTTCGAGATCGTCCTGCGTGATCGCCTCACCGATATCGGCTGGCAGCCAGGTTGTCAGGTGACTGAAGGGCCGTCCTTCGAGGCTGCGCAGCCGCACGGCGCGTTGGACACGTGTGCCGGGTTCGATCTCCATCGGCGCCGCCATCTCGGGAGCGGCGTTCACGAAACGCAGGTCAATGACTGACACACGCGTCTTGCGGCCGAGTGCCATGAGGTTCTCGAAATTCCCTGACAACGAGGCCCCGACCGGCGATCCGACCGATTCTATCCTTGCAAATGTTCCCCGGCCCCGACTGCGTTGCACGCTGCCTTCGGACGTCAATCGCTCCATCGCCTTGCGGATTGTGATCCGGGAAACTCCGAATATGTCCGCCAATTGAACCTCGGCGGGCATCGGCTCATCTGCAGTCCAGACGCCGTCCGCGATTTGCTGCCGAAGCACCAAATAGACCTGATGATGCTTGGGCAACACCGAGGTCTGGCTCACCGAATGCCCGTCATCCCTGGCCATTTTCGCAGTCCTCCGTCGACCTTGGTGCATTGATAGCCTGCGTCGCGATGCGATAAAAGCCGAAATGTTATGTTGACATGACAATAGGACCATGTTGCTTTGAGGGCGTCGATCAGCCGGGAGGGGCCAGATCGATCTGAGTTCCAGGGGAGGATGACATGCACGATCTGACAGGCGTTTCACGACGCAAGTTCATTGCCACCGCAACACTGGTCGCAGGGTTCGCGACGGCTTTGGGTGTTCTGGGCCAACCGGCACTTGCGGCAGATTGGCCGGATGGACCGATTACGATCGTCGTGCCCTTCGACGCGGGTGGCAGCGCGGACCGCATGGCCCGCACGCTGGCTGATCCACTGTCCAAGGCACTTGGGCAGCCGGTGGTGGTCGAGAACAGGCCGGGAGGCGCTGGAGGGTTGGGCGCCACCTATGTGTCGCGGGGAGAGCCTGACGGAAACACACTGCTGCTTATGCAAGCGACGCCGTATCTGGCTAATGCGATCCTGATGGGCGGCGCGCCTGTCCAGTGGGACGATTTCCGGCTCCTGAATGCGCAATGGAATGACTATGGTATTGTGGCCGTTCACAAGGACAGCCCGTATCAGACCTTTGCTGAACTGACGGAGGCCATGAAAGAGCCGGGCACGGTCTCTTCGGGGATCATCTACGCGAATGGTGGGCACCTGCAGACTTTGGTGATCATGGATGCACTGGACATTCCCCATGAAAACGTTCGCTTCGTGACCTATAACGGTGGTTCACCGCTTCGGGCGGCGCTTGCGGGCAACCAGGTCGATTTCGAGGTGCTGGCCGCAGAGGGCGCAAGCAGCGTCATGGACAGCCTGCGGGTGCTGGCAGTCGTCAACGGATCAGACCCTGACGATCTGGGGGCGCCGCTGATGAATGACGCACTGGCCGAGATGGGAGCAGAGCCGCAGCCGATCATCGGTGGCAACGTCACCGGCCTGATGATCCCTGCGGCTTTCGCAGAGGAACACCCAGACCGCTACGAGACGCTGGTGATGGCCTATCGCCAGGTCGTCGAAAGTCCTGAATATGCCGAGGCAGCCCAAGCGTCCGGCTTGGGATACGACTGGGTGGGCCCGGAAGACAGCCAAGCGATGATCGACGAAGCGTTCGAAGCGCTGAGCACCTATGCCGACGTCCTCGAATAGTATCAGGGCGGGCAGCGAGGTGGATACAAAGGTGGAAAAGGAGCCGGTCGCGAAATC
>ERZ778021.2695-NODE-2695-length-14935-cov-3.696573_pt1 | contig 14935 bp, 15 predicted proteins | sample MGYA00375751_ERZ778021 | MGnify/ENA primary metagenome ERZ778021 (study PRJEB29350, sample SAMN05389814) | bioreactor metagenome | isolation source: Thiocyanate stock bioreactor | place: South Africa: University of Cape Town | collected 2013-08-29 ... | reverse complement strand
CAGCGCCGCAAGGTCATCGAATCCACCTCGGTCAAGTCCGTGGGTACGTTCGGCCGGCCGCGGGATCTGACGCCCCTGCTCGCGCTCGGCCTGCTGGCGCACGTGCCGACCTTCCGCCGCTCGAAGTCGGCCTTCGAGGCCAACAACGTCGACCTTGCCGACAACGTCGAACGCTTCTTCGAGCGCGGGCGGCGCACGGGCCTCATCGGCGGCGAGGTGCTGGCCGATCCCCAGAACGACCGCTCGAAGGGCTCTGGCGAGGGCGCTGGCCTGATGCGCATCGTTCGCGTCGAGGCCGATGGCGTCGTCGTTTCCGGCGCGAAATCCGTCGGATCGATCGCCGCTCAGGGCGACGAGATCATGTTCACGAACCTGCTGCGCCCGGACTTCCCGCCGGAGGCCTGCTTCTGGGGCGTCCTGCCCGTCGCGACGGAAGGCATCAAGCTGATCGCAAGGGAGATGGTGTCGTCGCCGGGCAGCGATCCTTTCGACCATCCGATCGGCGTCCTGGGCGAAGAGGCGGACCAGTTCCTGGTCTTCGACAATGTCTGGGTGCCGAACGAGCGCATCTTCAACCTCGGCGATCCCAAGCTCCTGCAATATTACGGCCGGGTCTCGAAGTGGGGGCACTGGCATGTGCTGACGCGCCTTGCGGTCAAGGCGGAACTGTTCGTCGGCACAGCGCAACTCGTGATCGATGCGCTGGGCACGGCGAAGTTCCCGGCGGTCCGTTCGGCGATGGCCTCGCTCATCGAATATGCGCAGGCCCTGCGCGCCTTCGTGATCGCGGCCGAGAACACGCCGGACTACTCCGAGAACGGAATCATCGGGCCGGATGTGGGCTTCCTGACGGCAGGGCGGCTCCATTCCATCGAGAACTATCCCCGCATCATCCACACATTGCAGGAGCTGTGCGGCCAGGGCCTGGTCATGCGCTTCAGCAAGGCTGCGTTCGACAACCCCGAGGTCGGCCCGCTTCTCGATAAGCTGCTGCCCGGCACCGGCGTCACCGCGCAGGTCAAGAACCGGCTGATGAACTTCGTCTGGGATCTCACCTCCAGCTCGCTGGCAGGGCGCGTCGAGCTGTTCGAGAACGTCAACTCGACCCCCGGCCCGCTGGTGCGTGAGCGTCTCTATTCCGAGTACGACCGTGAAGGCCTGAAAAAGACCATCATGGATCTCGCCGGGATCGAGAAATGGGCATGACCCCGGAAGCGAGACAGGCGGAAACGAGGACCCGGCTTGACGCCGGGTCCGTCCACGCGCTGGCCGAGGCATTCATCCATGCCTCGAACGCCCATGACGGCGCCGCACTTGCCGGTCTCTACGGGCCGGGCGGTTGCCACCGGGAGGCGGCGACCGGAAGCGAGCGGTCGGGCGTGCCGGACATTGAAGCGGGCTTCACGAAATTCGTGGCGGCCCTTGCTGACGCGCATTGGCAGCCGCTGGAAACCGTCGTCTCCGGCGCCGAGGCGATGATCATCTACCGGCTGACGGGACGGCTGGCCGGCCCTCTGGGCCCGTTTCCGGGCAATGGACAGGCGATCGACCTGTTCGGCGCCCAGAGGCTGAGCTTTTCGGACGATGGCAAGCTTGTTTCGAGCGTGGACTACTGGAGCCCGCGGAGCTTTGCCGCCCAGGCGCGGAAGGAGGTCGGATGACTGGCTCGCAGCCGCATGGTGGAAACGTGACGGGGCCCATAGTGGCGGAATTCCGCGAGGCGATGTCGAGGCTCGCTGCCGGCGTCAACGTGGTTACGACCGATGGTCCCGCCGGACGGGCGGGATTCACCGCCACTGCGGTCTGCAGCCTCAGCATGGACCCGCCGAGCCTGCTGGTCTGCATGAACCGCGCCAGCGAGCAGAACGGCGTGTTCCGCACCAACCGCTCGCTCTGCGTCAACATCCTGTCCGAAAATCACCAGGAACGGGCGGCCGAGTTTGCGGGCAAGACGGCCCTCAAGGGACAGGAACGCTTTTCGACGGCGAGCTGGGACCGCCTTGTGACGGGAGCGCCGGCGCTGCGCGGGGCGCTGTGCTGCATCGATGCCGAGGTGTGCGACATCATCGAGTTCGGCTCGCACGACATCTTCATCTGCCAGGCGAGAAGCGTCCGGATCGACCATCAGGACGAAGTCGGCGTAGTCTATTTCCAGCGGGGCGTCCACTTGATTTCGGGAACGAGCGGGTACTGATTTCGTGTCGCGGGCAATCGGCGTGCTATGTCGTCACTCGGGGGCCGGTCCTGGACGTGCCGGGGCTCACGAAAGGTCTTGCGGCCGGCAGCGATGCCAAGGACGTTTCCATGGCCCCGATAAATGCGATCAGTCGCCCTGAGGGAAGATCAGATGAAAAAAGTGGATTCGGGTGGGGAAAAGAGCGTCCGGGACCGCATCCTGAGCGCGGCGGAGGCGGCTTTCGCCGAAGCCTGCTACAGTGAGGTGTCCATCCGGCAGATCGCCGCCAGCTCCAAGGTCAACCTCGCGCTCGTCAGCTACCATTTCGGTTCCAAGGAAGGCCTCTACAGGGCCGTCGTGAAACGGCGGGGCGACGACATCGTCCGGGCTCGCGAGCGCGCGCTGGCCGAATTCGAGAGCAGGCAGACGCCGCCGACGCTCGAAGAACTGGTTCGTGCCTACATCAAGCCCGTGTTCGACATAAAGAGGGAGGGGCCGCGCGGCATCGCCTTCGTGAAGGTGCAGGCGCGCCTCCACAACGAGGCGGACGAGCTCTTCCTGCGCATCCGGCGCGAGATATATGACGAGATTTCCAAGCGCTATATCCGCATGCTGGAAAAGACCATGCCGCAGGTCAGGCCCCAGGACATAAGCTGGCGCATCGCCTTCCTGATCGGCGCGGTCAACTACATGCTGCCCGGTGTGGACCGGCTCAACGACCTGTCGGACAACACCGTCTCGGCGACCGATATCGATCAGCTCGAGGAACAGCTTGCGAGGTTCCTCGTCGCCGGCCTGTCCGCGCCGAGCGCCGGCGGCGAAGGGAAGGCGACGAAATGAGCCGACCTGTCTTCTGCGCCGCCCTGATCGCCCTGATCCATGCGGCATCGGCGGCACCGGCCGCCGCCGGCACGAGGGATTGCGCCGGAGACAAGACCCTGTCCCCCGCGGGCATGCGCGCATGCCTGGTCGGTGCGACACCCGAGGGCGAGGCGAGCGGCTGGTCCGATGTGGAGATTTCGGTGCGCCAGCAGGGAATGCCGGGCCTGCGCTGCTCGCTCGGGCTTGCGCATTGGTATGAGGTGACCACCGCCCCCGTCGGGGAAGGACGGCCCGTCCATGCAAGATTGATCGCGCGGGCCGCAACCGGGGAGATCGCGCTCCTCAACGATGTCGGGGACCGGATGCGGCTTCAGGAAATTTTCTGCGGAACACCGGACATGCCCCGGCAGGGCTGGCTGAGGGTGCCGATAGAGGCGTTGCGCGCCGCGCCGCCCGCCGCCGAGATCATCTGTGTCGCGGCGGAAGGCCGCGTCTGCAGGCTGGTGCCGCGCGCCGACTAGCGGTTCCAAGCCCGTGCAATCGTGAGCTTCCCCGGAAGCGGGTTCGACCGATCCCGCCTCTTCGGCGATGCCACCAAACCGAAGGAGACCAGGCCCATGCAATTCAAAACCTATGTCGAGGGTGGCCACGTTCGCGCAAACGGAATCCGGCAGCATTATCTGCGCTTCGGAGGGAAGGGACGGCAGCTCGTCGTCGTGCCGGGCATCACCATGCCCGCCGCGACATTCGCCGAATTCGCGGATGATCTCGGCCGGTTCTTCGACGTCTATGTCCCCGATGCCCGGGGCCGGGGGCTGAGCGAGCGCGGCGACCACCTGGACTACGGGCTCGAAGCCCTTGCGGCGGACCTGTCTGCCTTCGTCGAGGCGCTGAGACTGACCGACTATGCGCTGGTCGGCCATTCGATGGGCGGTCGGATCGTTCCCGCCGCGGTCGCCCGCCATGGCGCGAGACCGCGGTCCGTGGTGCTGGCCGACCCGCCGATGACCGGCCCAGGCCGGCGCGGCTATTCCGACACCGATGCCTGGTTCACCGACCAGATCGCCAAGGCGGCGCGGGGTGACATGACGGTGGAGGAGATGCGGGCGTGCTTTCCGATGTTCGACGACGACCAGCTCGCGCTTCGCATCGAATGGCTGCCGACCTGTGACCCGCGCGCAATCGAGCGGATACGTGCGGATTTCCTGATCGACGACATGCATTCCGTCCTGCCCACGCTGGGGTGTCCCATTCTCGTGCTGGCTGCCGAGCGCGGTGCCATCCGGCCCGAAGAGGTGGCCGAACTGTCGGCCATGGAAGGCGTGGAATGCGTCGTCCTGCCCGGAACCGGCCACATGATCCCGTGGGACGACAGGGACGCGTTCCGCGAGCGGATCGTGGGGTTCTGCGGCGCGGATGGACCGCGCGCGCAGGCAGGCCGATAGGCGATCGGAGGAGCCGGTTCGCCGCGTTACCCGGCCGGGCAAGGGTAGGGGTTCCCCGATTGCCCGATCCTATTTGCGGCGTACGGGTCCCTCTGCGCCTTCGAGTTCGACCGATGTCCACGATGAGCGATGGAATGGCACGCGGCTACAATCTTCACGCCAATGGCATTCGTCAGCACCTTCTGCATTTCGCGGGCCCCGGCCCGCAAATGCTGCTGGTTCCGGGCATCACCTCTCCGGCCGTCACCTGGGGCTTCGTGGCCAGGCGCCTGGCCGAAAGGTTCGACGTGCATGTCCTGGACGTGCGCGGCCGGGGGCTGAGCCAGGCCGGCGACCTGGACTATTCGCTGGACGCCATGGCCCGCGACGTCATCCAGGTCGTCGCGGAAGGCGGGTTCGAGCGCCCGGTGCTGCTTGGCCACTCCATGGGAGCGCGCATCGCGATCCGGGCGGCGCGGATCGATTCCTCGGGTCTCCGGCAGCTTGTCCTGATCGATCCGCCGGTTTCCGGACCGGGCCGGCGCGCCTATCCCGCCGAGTGGTCCTGGTATGAGGATTCCATCCTCATGTCGCGGAAAGGCTGCTCGGGTAAGGACATGAAGCGCTTCTGCCCGACATGGACAGACGAGCAGAACGCACTGCGCGCCGAATGGCTGCACACCTGCCATCTCGACGCGGTGCGCGTCGCTTTCGACGGCTTGCATGGCGACGACATCCATTCGGATCTGCCGCGGATCGACGTGCCGATGCGCCTGGTCGTGGCCGGAGCGGCTCCGGTCATCCAAGGCGAGGACATAGAGGAAATTCGCCGGCTCGCTCCCGCCATGGAGGTGCGCACCGTCGCGGGGGCGGGGCACATGATTCCCTGGGACGACCTCGAGGGCTTCCTCGCAGCAATTATGGACCTGAAGGTGGATCGCTGAAAAGCGGCCGAGAAGGGCCGCCGCGCGCCGGAACCTTCCGATCACTGCTGGTGCGACGAGTAGTTCACGCTTACGCGCCTTTCCACTTCCGCCACCGCCTTGAGCAGCGCGTCGAGCGACGAGGCAAGGTGCTCCCCGCTCATGCGCTGGCTGATCGAGCTGATGCTGATCGACCCGAAGGGGCGGCCGGAAGGGTCGCGCAGCGGCGCGGAGATGGTTCGCGCGCCGAGCGCCGGAATGTCCCGCTCCACATGCCCGGCGCGCCGCGCGGCGGCGACGTCCTTGCGCACCTGATCGGCGGTCCGCCCCTGCGCGGCATAGGCCGGCGTGTTGGCCTCGATCAGCCCGGACGCCTCGTCCTGCGGCATCGCCGACAGCACGGCGAGCCCGCTGGCGCCGGCGCCGAGCGGGCGGCGGAGGCCGACATCGGTGATCAGCGTCTTGACCGGGAATGAGCCGCTCGTGCGGCTGACGCAGACCATGTCGTTGCCGCTCCGCCGGGAGAAGAAGACCGTGTCGCCGGTGTCCTGCGCCAGCCGGTCGGTGATGTCGCGGGTCAGGGCCTGCAGGTCGAAGCGCGGCGCGGCGGTCAGGCCGAGGTCGTAGACCAGGGGGCCCAGCGCGTACCGGCGGGTTTCCATCTGCACGGCCAGCCCCAGATCGGTCAGCGCGCGCAGGATGCGGTGCACGGTCGGGCCGGTCAGGCCGGTCGCGGCCGCCAGTTCCGTCATCCCCGCCCCCTCCCTGTTGCGCTCGGCGACCGCCATGAGGACGGCGACGGTCCGGTAGATGCTCTGAGCCCCTTGCTCCACCTTTTTCTCCATAATATGGATTCCAATATAAATAATAGTCCACGATATTGACACCATATCCATACTGTGTAGAAAAATGGTGTAAACACTCAATACATAGTCCACATTATGGAGTCAAGCTCGATGCTCACCACTATTCCGGTCAACACCTCGGCCGGCGCGCGTTTCCGCCAGGCCCTGCGTGAGGAATCGCCGCTCCAGATCATGGGCGCCATCAATGCCTATACGGCGCTCATGGCCAAGTCGGTGGGCTACAAGGCGCTCTATCTGGCGGGCGCGGGCGTGGCCAACGCCTCCCACGGCCTGCCCGATCTCGGCATCACCACCATCAACGACGTGCTGACCGACCTGCGCCGGGTGTCCGACGCGGCCGATCTGCCGGTGCTGGTCGATGTGGACACCGGCTTCGGCGGCGCCTACTCCATCGCCCGCCTGGTGCGCGGCCTCATCAAGGACGGCGCCGGCGCCATGCACATGGAGGACCAGGTGGCGCTGAAGCGCTGCGGGCACCGCCCGGGCAAGGAGATCGTCGGCCGCGACGAGATGCTCGACCGCATCAAGGCGGCCGTCGATGCGCGCTATGACGAGAACTTCGTCATCGTCGCCCGCACCGACGCGCTGGCCATCGAGGGCCTGCAGGGCGCCATCGACCGCGCCGGCGCCTACATGGAAGCGGGCGCGGACATGATCTTCGCCGAAGCTTTCACGGAACTGGGGCAGTATCGCCAGCTCGCCGATGCGCTCGACCGGCCGCATTCCGTGCTCGCCAACATCACCGAGTTCTCCAAGACGCCGAACTTCACCACCGACGAGCTGCGGGGCGCCGGCGTCTCGGCCGCCCTTTACCCGCTGTCGGCCGCCCGCGCCATGAATGCGGCGGCGCTCAAGGTCTACAGGACCGTCCGGGAGAAGGGCACCCAGAAGGAGGTTCTCGACATCATGCAGACCCGCGAGGAGCTCTACGGCTTCCTCGACTACCATGCCTACGAGCAGAAGATCGACGCGCTGTTTGCGTCGCGCAAGAACGCCTGAACCGAAAAGGGAGGAGACCATGGGACTGAAGAAAGTGCTGGCGGGGGCCGTGCTGGCCCTCGGGCTGCTGGGCAATGCCGCGTCCGCGCAGGATTTCCCGACGCAGCCCATCAACTTCGTCGTGCCGTTCAATGCCGGCGGCGGAACGGACGTCACCGCCCGTATCGTCGCCCAGGAGATGACCAAGATACTGGGCCAGCCCGTGCTGGTCGAAAACCGGCCGGGCGCGCAGGGCATTCCCGGCACGCGCTACGGCGCCGATGCGAAGCCCGACGGGCACACCATCGTCTTCGTGCTGCAGGCCACCATGGCACTCAACCCCAGCCTGTATCTGGCCACCAACTACGACCCGCTGGCCGATTTCGCCCCGGTTTCCCAGATTTCGGAATCGCCCTATGTCATCGTCGTTCACCCCAGCCTCGGCGTGAAGGATCTTCCGGGGCTGATCGCGCTGGCCAAGGAAAAGCCGGGCCAGGTAAACTATGCCAGCGGCGCCGCTGCCTCGCATCTGGCGTCGCTGCTGTTCCAGAAGGCGGTGGGCATCGAGATGAACCACATCCCCTACAGCGGCTCGGGGCAGGCGCTGACCGATCTTCTGTCCGGCCGCGTCGGGGTCATGCTGAGCAGCCCGGTCTCCGTGCTGCCGCATATCCAGGCGGGCGCGCTGATCCCCATCGGCATCACCGGCGCCGAACGGTCGCCCTCGCTGCCGGACGTGCCCACGGTCGCCGAAAGCGGCTATCCCGGCTTCAAGGTGTCCGGCTGGTACGGCATCTCCGCGCCCAAGGGCACGCCCGAGGCCGTGGTGGAGAAGCTCAACCAGGCGGTCGTGCAGGCGATCGGCACCGAGAGCGTGCGCAACGGCCTGATCCAGGCCGGCGTCGAACCGAAGTCTTCCAGCCCGGCGGCTTTTTCCGAGCTCATCGCCAGCGAGTACAAGCAGTGGACGGCGCTGATCAAGGATGCCGGCATCAAGCCCGAATAGGCTTTCTTTCCTCATTCCTCCGGGGTGCCGGCACCCCGGAGCCGACCCGCAAAGCAGAACCAGGAACCCGATCGTGCCGCATATATGGATTGAATGCTCGAAGAACGTGGCCGCGGAGCCGGAGGCCCGCGCCCTGAAACAGGCGGTCTACGACGCCGCCCTGGAAACAGGGATCTTCCCCGTGGGCGGCATCCGCGTCCGCTTCCAGGTCATCGACGACTACATCGTCGGCGACGGCGATCCCGCCAACAGCTTCGTGCACATCGTGCTGCGGATCGGGCATGGGCGGGACCTCGATACCCGGCGCAAGGCGGCCGACCATGTCTTCGCGAAGGTGGTCGCCCTGCTCACGCCGCTGCGCGACCGGGTGCCTCTGGCGGTCGCCTTCGAGATGCAGGAGATGAGCGCCGAGCTCAACTACAAGTTCAACAACCTGCACGAACACATCCAACGGCGCCGCAGCGCCGCCTGAGGCGGCGCCGGCCACGGAACTGCGGGAGGAAGCAGTGAAACTCAAACGCGATATGGCGGCGGGGCTGATGTTCTCCGCCATCGGGCTCGGTGCCCTGGTCATCGCCCTCGGCTATCCGTTCGGGTCGACCCTGAACATGGGCCCCGGATACTTCCCCACCATCGTGTCCGGGCTCATGCTCGCCCTGGGCATCGTGCTCACGGCGCGCGAGCTGCGCGCGCAAGACGCCGCTCTGCTCACGGACATCGCCTGGCGGCCCCTCGTCATCATCATCGCCGCGGTCGCGGGCTTCGCCGTCCTCATCCAGCATGGCGGGCTCATCCCGGCCGTGTGCTTCCTGACCGCGGTCGGCTGGTATGCCGATCCGCGCCGCAGCCTGCGCGCCCTGCCGGTCCAGCTCGCCGTCGGCATAGTGGTGCCGATCCTCATCTTCCGCGTCGGCCTCAACCTGCCGATCCCGCTGTGGAGGTTCTGATGCTGGACGGAATCCTTCTCGGCTTTCACGTCGCCTTCTCCCTCGACAACCTGTTCTACTGTTTCGTGGGCGTCACGCTCGGCACGCTGATCGGCGTCCTGCCGGGCGTCGGCCCGCTGGTCACCATCGCGGTGCTCCTGCCGCTCACCTTCGGCCTCACGCCCGAGGCGGCGCTGATCATGCTGGCCGGCATCTATTACGGCGCCTCCTATGGCGGCTCGACCACGGCCATCCTCGTCAACCTGCCGGGCGAATCGTCGTCGGTGGTGACCTGCCTCGACGGCTATCAGATGGCCCGGCAGGGCAGGGCGGGCGCCGCGCTCGCCATCGCCGCGCTCGGCTCCTTCGTCGCCGGCTGCATCGGCACGCTGGCCATCGCCCTGTTCGCGCCCATGCTCGGCAATTTCGCGCTGCGCTTCGGGGCGGCCGAATACACGGCGCTCATCGTCAAGGCGCTGGTGGCCACGGCCGTCCTCGTCCAGGGAACGCTGGTCAAGGGGCTGCTGATGGCGCTGCTCGGCATTCTCGTCGGCATGGTGGGAATGGACCTGAACTCCGGCGTGATGCGCTACACTTTCGGCCTGACCTCGCTGATGGACGGCATCGACTTCGTGGTCGTGGCGGTGGGCATGTTCGCCTTCTCCGAGATCGTCACCCAGCTCTGGTCGAGCACGAAGGAGATCCGCAAGACCTCGGAGGTCACCAGCCTGCTGCCCAGCCGCCAGGAGCTCAGGGATTCCGCCCTGCCCATCATGCGCGGCACCGGCGTCGGCATGTTCTTCGGCATCCTTCCCGGCATCGGCACGACGATCAGCTCGTTCGCCTCCTACATGCTCGAGCAGCGCGTCGCCAAGGACCCCTCGCGCTTCGGCAAGGGCGCGATCGAGGGCGTCGCCGGCCCGGAATCCGCCAACAACGCCGCCGCGCAGGTCTCCTTCATCCCCACGCTGACGCTCGGCGTTCCCGGCAGCGCCACCATGGCCCTGATGCTGGGGGCGCTGATGCTGCAGGGCATCACGCCGGGGCCGAACGTCATCACCGAGCGACCGGCGCTGTTCTGGGGTCTGGTGGCCAGCATGTGGATCGGCAACGTCCTTCTGGTGGTGCTGAACCTGCCGCTGATCCGCATCTGGGTGTGGCTGCTGAAGGTACCCTATTCCTGGCTTTATCCGGTCATCCTCTCCCTGGCCTGCTTCGGCATCTATTCGCTGTCCAACGCCTCCTTCGACGTGCTGCTGGGCGCCGGGTTCGGGCTGTTCGGCTATGTCGCCTGCAAGCTGGACTGCCCGCCGGCGCCGTTCATCCTCGGGCTGGTCCTGGGGCCCATGCTGGAGGAAAGCGTGCGGCGCGCCCTGCTCATCTCGCATGGCGACCCCGCCACCTTCGTCACCAGCCCGATCAGCGCCGCCTTCCTCGGCGTCACGGTGCTGCTGCTGGCGCTGATGGTGCTGCCCGCCGTCCACCGCAGCCACAAGAAGCTGGATCTGGAGGTCCAGTAGAGCCCCCGCAGACCCACGCACCCCACCTATTACGCACAGGGACTTCTCGAATGAACTATCTCAGCTTCCGGGCCGCCGGCCGGGACCGCTTCGGCATTGCCTGCGACAATGGCGTCGTCGATCTTTCCGGCCGCACCGGCTTCGCCTCGCTGCGCGATCTGATCGCACGGGGCGGCGCGGGCGAGGCGGAAGCCGCGGCCGCTTCCGGCGCCGTCGATTTCGCCGCCGCCGACATCGAATACCGCATCCCGGTTCCGGATGCCGACAAGATCATCTGCGTCGGCGTCAACTATCCGGACCGCAATGCCGAATACAAGGACGGGTCGGAGCTGCCGAAATATCCCAGCCTGTTCCAGCGCACCCGCGGCTCGTTCGTCGGGCACGGGCAGGCCCTGCAGATGCCGCCCGAATCCGCCCAGTTCGACTATGAGGGCGAGATCGCGCTGGTGATCGGCAAGGCCGGGCGGCGGATATCGGAGGCGGCGGCGCTCGACCATGTGTTCGGCCTGACGCTGTGCAACGAGGGAAGCGTCCGCGACTGGATGCGCCACGGCAAGTTCAACGTCACGCAGGGCAAGAACTTCGAGGCTTCGGGCAGCATCGGCCCGTGGATCGTGCCGCTGAGCCGGGCCGGAAATCTCCAGGAGCTGGAGCTGAGCACCTTCGTCAACGGCGAGCTGCGGCAGCAGGATAGCACGGGCAGGATGATGTTCCCGTTCTCGCGGCTCATCAGCTACATCTCCACCTTCACCGAGCTGCTGCCGGGCGACATCATCGTCACCGGAACCCCCACCGGCTCCGGCGCCCGCTTCGATCCGCCGCGCTTCCTGGTTCCGGGCGACGTCGTGCGCGTCAGCGTTCCGGGCATCGGCACGCTGGAGAACCGGGTCGAGAAGGAGAACGTCCCGGCATGCTGACGGCCCCCGAAATAGCTGCGGCGGCAGAGGCGCTGGACAGGGCCGAAAGGACGCGGGTGCAGACGGGCCTGCTCAGCCTCGCCCATCCCGGCATGACCATGGACGACGCCTATGCCGTCCAGTCGGCCTGGGTCGACCGCAAGCTCGCCGAAGGCCGCCGGATCATCGGCTGGAAGATCGGGCTGACCTCGCGGGCCATGCAGCAGGCACTCCACATCGACATACCGGATTCCGGCGTCCTGCTGGATTCCATGGAGTTCCCCGACGGCGGCGAGGTTCCCGCCGGTCGTTTCATCCAGCCCCGGGTGGAGGCGGAGATCGCCTTCGTCATGAAGGACCGCCTCGTCGGGCCGGACATCACGCCGGAAGCCGTCATGGCCGCCACCGACCATCTGCTGCCGGCGCTGGAGATCCTCGATACGCGCATCGTGCGGGCCGATCCGCGGACCGGGCAGCTACGGAACGTGTGCGACACCATCGCCGACAACGCCGCGAATGCCGGCATCGTCGCGGGCGCAAGGCCGGTCAGGCCGGATGGCGTCGACCTGCGCTGGACCGGCGCCATCGTGTCGCGCGACGGCGGCGTGGAGGAAACGGGGCTGGGGGCCGGCGTGCTCGGTCATCCGGCGCTGGCCGTGGCGTGGCTGGCCGCGCGGCTCGCCCGCTACGGGGGGGCCATCGAGCCCGGCCAGGTGGTGCTCTCGGGCTCCTTCATCCGCCCCATCGAATGTCCGCCCGGCTCGCGCATCGTGGCCGATTTCGGCGGCTTCGGCACCGTGAGCTGCAGTTTCGCCAGGGAGGAAGCCGATGCCGGCGCCGGTCAATAGGTTCAGGCAGGCTCTTCGGGAAGGGCGCGCCCAGATCGGGCTCTGGCTCGGCCTGGCCGATCCCTACAGCGCCGAGCTGCTCGCCGGCGCGGGTTTCGACTGGCTGGTGATCGACGGCGAGCATGCCCCCAACGACCTGCGCTCCATGCTCGCCCAGCTGCAGGCGATCGGCGCCGGCGGTGCGGCGCCCGTCATCCGCCTGCCGACCGACGAGAACTGGATGGTCAAGCAGGTGCTCGACATCGGCTGCCAGACGGTTCTGGTGCCGATGGTGGAGACGGCGGAGCAGGCGCAGCGCCTTGCGCGCGCCATGAAATATGCGCCTGCCGGCACCCGCGGCGTCGGGGCGGGGCTTGCCCGGGCTTCGGCCTTCAACGCCATTTCCGACTATCTCGCCACGGCCGATGCCGAGACCTGCCTGCTCGTGCAGATCGAAACCCGGGCCGGCCTTGCCGAGCTGGAGCGGATCGCCGCGATCGACGGCGTCGACGGCGTGTTCATCGGGCCGGCCGATCTGGCGGCCGACATGGGCCACAGGGGCAATCCCGAACATCCCGACGTGCAGGCGGCGATCGCGGCGGGCATCGCGCGCCTGCGGGCGGCCGACAAGCCCGCCGGCATACTCACCTCGAACCGGGCCCTGGCGGAGCGCTTTGTCGATCTCGGCGCCGTCTTCGTCGCGGTGGGCTCGGATGTCGGCCTGCTGCGCCAGTCGGCCACCGCGCTGCGCCGGTTCTTCGGCCGCACGGAAGGGGCCTGAGCGGGCTGCTCCGGCCGCTTCGGGCTTAGCCTACATGACCGGGCTGCGCCGCATCAGGCTCAGGACCAGCAGCGGGATGAGCGTCGTCAGCACGATGGCCAGAAACGCCATCGCCATGCCGAGGCCGACCGAGCCCTGCTCGAACTGGCGCCAGATGAAGGTGGCCACCGTCTGCACGCCGACCGGCGCCACCAGCAGCGACGCCACCAGCTCGCGCGAGGCGACGGCGAAGACGAGCAGCATGGAAGCGACGAGGCTGGGCGCCATCAGCGGCAGCAGGATGCGGCGGAAGGCCACCATGCCGGTGGCGCCGCACACCCGGGCCGCCGCTTCCAGGTTGTCGCCGATCTGGTGTAGCGCTGCGGTGGTGTAGCGCACGGGCTGCGGCAGCAGGATGCAGCAATAGGCCAGAAGCAGGATCAGCGAGGTGTTGTAGGGCGTCAGCGGAAGCCATGGCTGGTTCCACGCCAGGATGAGGCCGACGGCGACCACGACGCCCGGCAGGGCGTTGGGCAGGATGGTCAGTATGTCGAGAAGCAGCCTGCCGCGCGCCTTCGTCTTGACCACGACATAGGAAGAGATCGCGCCGAGCAGGCCGGCGATGGCCGCCGTCGCGATGCCGAGCGCCAGCGAGAAGCCGAGCGCCTTCAGCGGCGCCGAGCCGCCCTGCAGGACCTGCGCGAAATTGGCCAGCGTCAGGTTGTCCAGCGCGAGGCCGCCGGAGATGGTGCGCGACAGCGCGGTGGCCAGTATCGCCAGCAGGGGCGCCCCGGCGGCGACGAAGGCGACCGCGCCGAAGGCCGCAAGCACCGGCGTGCGCCAGGCGCCCAGCTCGCGCTTGACGATCGCCTGCGGCTTGCCGGCCGTGGTCTGGTAGTTGCGGGCCGCCAGCACGCGCCGCTGGATCAGGAACGCCCCGAACGACAGCAGCACCAGCGCCAGCGCCATCACCGACGCGCCGGGAAGGTCGATCGGCCAGTCGGAAACGCGCACCTCTATCCCCGTGACCAGCACCTGGAAGCCGGTATGTCCGCCGAGCGCGGCCGGCGTGCCGTATTCCTCGATCGCCATGGCGAAGACCAGGAGCAGGCTGGCGGCCAGGCCGGGCGTGGAGAGCGGCAGCGTGATGCGCCAGAACGCCTTCCATGGCGACGCGCCGAAGACCCGGCCGACATCGGCATAGCGGCTGCCCACCGCCTCGAGCGTCCTCGACACGGCGAAATAGACGAGCGGGAAGGTGTTGAGCGCCATCACGAACGCCATGCCGGCGAAGGAGAACAGGAACGGTGCGAGATGGAAGCCGGCAAGCTGGTGGAGATAGCCGCGCGGCTGCAGGCTCATGATCCAGCCCAGCGTGGCGATGTAGGGCGGGATCATGAAGGGCACGAGCATCAGCGCGTCCCACAAGGCCGCGCCCGGCACCCGGAACAGCGCCCTGAAGACCGCGAGCGGCAGGGCGATCAGCGCCGACAGCGCCGCCACGGCAACGCCGAGCAGCACCGTGTTGACGCTCATGCGCAGCAGCGCCGGATCGGACAGCGTGGCCGGAAGATGGGTGAGCGGCGCCGACAGCGAGCCGCGCCCGAGATTCGGGAAAAGCGCCTGGAGGACGATGAAGACGAACGGAATTGCGACGATCAGGACAAGCCCGGCCGAGGCGATCCACAGCGCCGCCGGGGCCGGTTCGCCCCGGCCACCGAAGCGCCGCGGCGTTCCGGCGGCGGGCGGCGCGGCGGCTCGTCCATGTGCCGCCGTGCCTGCGCCGGCTTGTGCCGTCTGCGTCATCCCGC
>ERZ778021.2694-NODE-2694-length-14943-cov-7.228909_pt1 | contig 14943 bp, 13 predicted proteins | sample MGYA00375751_ERZ778021 | MGnify/ENA primary metagenome ERZ778021 (study PRJEB29350, sample SAMN05389814) | bioreactor metagenome | isolation source: Thiocyanate stock bioreactor | place: South Africa: University of Cape Town | collected 2013-08-29 ... | reverse complement strand
AGGGGGGGATTCGAACCCCCGTCAGGATATTATCCTGAACACGCTTTCCAGGCGAGTTATTTATGAGCATCATACCCCAATATTGACGTCACATTCAAGCTGATTAACACCATTTGAATTTGCTTTCGGGCACAATTCGGGCACACTTGGAACGAAATCATGGCAACACTCCGACAACGTGAAAGTGGTTACTGGCAAGCAATCGTAAGAAGACGAGGGCGCCCCCAGGAATCCAGAACCTTTGCCACAAAGTCCGAGGCGCGCGAATGGGCGCGCCAGGTCGAAGCACTGATGGATAAAGGTGTATTTCAGTCTTCCAGCGAAGCCGAGCGGACAACATTTTCCGAAATCATCGACCGCTTCATCAAAGAATTTGCGCCTGCCCATTACCGCCTGCGGGAGGATAGCAAAGAAGCCTGGCGATTCCAATGCGCGCGCCTGAGAGAAATTTTAGGGCCTTATTCCCTCGCCGCTATCGATCAGAAGCTCGTTGCTCGCTTTCGAGACGAACGGCTGAACCCTCCCCCTTCCAGCAACCGCAAAGGCGTAGGTGAAAGTACGGTCCGCAAAGAGTTGTATCTGCTCTCCAAGGTGCTGGGGTTTGCCGAAACCGAGTGTGGAATCCTGCTTCCACGAGGCAATCCGATTGCCCGGATCAGAAAGCCCAGCGAATCGAAACCTCGTGACCGTCGCCTCACGCCTGAAGAGTGGGACAGACTCGCTTTGCAATGTCAGCGCAGCAGAAACCAGCTGCTCTACCCTGCCCTGACGCTGGCCGTCGAGACTGCAATGCGGCAAGGCGAACTGCTTGCCCTACGCTGGGAAAACATCGATTTCAGCCGACGTATAGCAATGCTGCTACAAACCAAGAATGGCGAAGTTCGCGCCGCCCCGCTTTCGAGCCGCGCAATTGATACGCTGAAAAGCCTACCGCGACAAATCTCCGGGGTTGTCCTCCCGGTTGAACGGATGACCCTACACCACGCCTTCAATGCGGCCTGCATACGCGCCGAATTGGAAAACTACACGTGGCACGACTTGCGCCACGAAGCCCTCTCCCGCCTTGCGGAACGTGGGGACTTCTCGGTGCTTGAACTGGCTGCGGTCAGCGGTCACAAAACCCTGCAAATGCTTAAGCGCTATACACACTTTCAGGCCGAACGGCTCGCAGCAAAACTTGGGTAAGGCGCTGCGCGGTCCGACCACTGAAGTACTCAGCTCCAGATTGCAGATTCGAATCAATATTGAGCGGGAATGATCCTAGCCTGACCAGGCATTGACTGTATCTCAAATGAGATACACAATAGGCAAACTCATAGGAGGGTCTAACCATGTCCGCACACACTTCGATGCTTCACGTCCGGGTGGACGATGAAACAAAGGCGCAAGCAACTGAAACACTTGCTGCGATGGGCATGTCGGTATCCGATGCTGTCCGCCTTTTTTTACGCCGCGTGGTCGTCGATCAGACATTCCCGCTCGAACTCAAGGTTCCGAACGCTGAGACGCTGGCGGCCATGGAAGAGTCTCGCGCAATGATGGCCGCTCGCCGCACCCGCTTTGCCACCGCTGACGCGCTGTTCGATGACCTCGAAAAAAACAGCCGCAAGTAAGCGTGCCTCGCTGCCGCGTGCATCGGATTACACCAAGTCTTTCCTTAAAGACTGGGAGCGCCTTTCTCGCTCGGGGCGCTACGACATGCATCGACTCAAGGAGGCCATGATGTTGCTGATTGCCAGCGATGCGCCCCTTGGCGCCGAATGGCTCGATCACCCACTCAAAGGTGAGTGGGTCGATCACCGGGAATGCCATATCGGCGGCGATTTCCTGCTGATCTATCAGCTTGATGGAAATGCCATCAACTTTGTGCGGACAGGCACTCACGCAGAGCTGTTTAACCAATGACACGACGGACAGTCCACTTCCTGATCTGAGCAGACAATTAGGCGGAAGTGCACGACAGGATCAACTTGGGATAATCATGTTCGACCTAAGCAGATGGTTGAGTGGTGTCTATCAGTTCGTGCGAGTATTCGACATGAGGTGACACTCGCATCGGTCTTGTATCTCCCTCTCGAAAAGAAGGGATGCGGCACCACCACCAATCCCTAGCGGCAGAAAACCCACGGAGCCACCTCCTCTATATTTTCAACCGCAATCTGATAGTCCGGCGCCCGCTGAATTTCCGTGTCGATCGCCGCCCGAACGTCCTGGATGAAGTAAGAAACCAGCGCCGCGCGGCAGGTTTCCACACGGCTTGCAGTCCCGTTGAAAAATTCGGTCTGGATCACCCTGGCCTGTTCGGGAGAGAGTTCAGGGTGGGCAACCAGCCGCACCTTGACCTTGGTGTTCCAGTCGGGGTCATCGAATCGGGTGCGATCCGAAGGACGCGTCAAGGGTTTCACCTCGAGGATCCGCCCCAGTGCGTAATCCCGGAATTCCTGATTGGTTTCACTGTAGGCGCGCACATGCCACCTGCGGCCGGCGAGAACCAGGCTGTGCGGATAGATCGTGCGGCGATGCGGAGCCGGTTCGCTCATCGACATGTATTCGATTTCGACGGCTTTTGCCTGTCTGATCGAATTTCCGAGGCTGGCGAATGTCTTGGGTGCCGGGGCGGTGATGCTTGGCGTCGCCGACCAGGCCACCGAACTGCCATCTTCCATGGCCGACGCATAGGGAAGCCCGACCATGGACAGGTAACGGGAAAGCGATTCGGAAATGTCTGCCTGAGAGGCCTTGGTGTACCGCTTGTAGAAATCGGGCGTAGCGAAGTAGCTCCTGGACTTGCTGTCCCATTGCATCCAGGTTGGGTTCAGGTCGCGGATTTCCTTGATCCATTGGCTGGCCCGTGGCAAACCAATGCCAAACAGCTCGCATACCCGCGAACGGTAAATGCGCCCTTCCCAAACCAGCAAAAGCTCCAGAAGGGTAAGGCGTTGTTGCGGGCTGTCGTTCCGTTGGTCCATGTACATTTCCGTATGTTATAGAAAAATATAACATATAAATTCTTATAACATTGACCTTGCAGCAAAAAACCCCTGGCCAGCCAACACTGTAACCAGGGGGTTGCCCCAGCATGCGTTCCGTGGGCCCGCTTCGTGCGACCGCTTTGGCCAAAGAAGCGACGGAGGGAGGCTCTCTCAGACAGGCGGGTCGTCGGCCTGAGCGGACCATTAGGTACGCCGTCGCTTCAGTCCGCTGCTCGACCCTAAGCAGACGCTCCGAATGAAAGACGCGAGGGATCGGTATGCGGCCAGAGCAGATGGTGGCGTTCTGCGCACCTAAGCCACATTTCTCTTGGCTCCATCAGTCTGGGGTCAATGCCCATGGCGGTGATGGATGTCCGGAAAGTGGGGATGTTTGTGGGTTAAGACCGCATGCCTGTGCTGATGGCTGTGCGGCTCGGTGCCATTCCAGTCGAAATCGTGCTCATGTTGGTGATGCGCGTCGTGAACATGCGGATGGGTGTGTTCGAGCGGCTCATGCGTGTGCACATGCTCGTGATGCTCGGTCAGATGCAGCCAAACCCCAATCCCCATCAGGAGGGCGGCGACCCAGAACGGCGCAGGCGTCGCTTCGCCCAACAGCAGGATGGCGATGGCGGCACCGATGAAGGGTGCCGTGGAGAAATAAGCGCCGGTGCGGGCCGTGCCCAAACTCCGCAGTGCCCGCACAAAGAGAACCAGACTCAGGCCATAGCCCAGCAGACCCACTGCCATGGCTGCGCCCGCGGTGGACCAGGCGGGTAAGGATGCGCCCAACAACAAGGCGAGGCCAGTGTTGACGACGCCTGCCGTCCAGCCCTTTGCCCCGGCGATGAACAGGGCATCCGAGCCGGAAACCCGGCGCGTCAGGTTGTTGTCGATGGCCCAGCACAAGCACGCGGCGGCGATGGCCAGGGGACCGATCCAGTCCGGGGGCTCGCTGCTGGTGCCGGGCCAGGCGAGCACTGCCCCGCCCGCGACGATGAGCAGCATGCCGAGCACGATGCGGCGGTCGGCGTTTTCCTTGAAGATCACCCAAGCCAGCACTGCCGTAAGCACCGCCTCCAGATTGAGCATGAGGGAGGCGACGCCCGCATCGGTATGGGTGAGGCCGAACACCAGCAGCACCGGCCCCAGCAACCCGCCGAAGACGATGGCACCCGCAAGCCAGCGCCATTCCCCGGGTGCCAGCCCGCTCGGTTTCCAGCCGCGATCCCGCAGCAGGCGGATCGCAGCCAGCCCGAGTCCGCTGCCCAGGTAAAGCAGCCCGGCCAGCAGCAGGGTCGGCAGCTCGCCCACCAGCAGCTTGACCAGCGGCGTGCTCCCGCCGAACAGGGCGGCCGCAGCCAGGGCTGGCCAGATGGCGGAGCGTGGATTGCTCACGGGAAACGAGGCTGGCGCATCCGGCTTATTTCAGATTGAAGGTCGCCTTCGCCGGGGTTTTCCCAGGCAGGGTCGTCGTGAGCACCACTCGCACTCCGACGCCGACCTTGAAGTTGCCCTTGGCGACCATACGGTTCTCGCCGGCCGGCTCCAGCTTGACCGTGGTCTTGTCGTTGCCGGCGTAGATCACGGCCTCCGCCTGGGCGCCCTGGGTCGGGACCGGTTTGCCGTGATCGCTGACATAAAGGGTAAGGCTGTCGGGTTTGGCGACCAGTTCATAGGCCACGTTGTGGAGTTCGCGCACCACGCCGCCGTATTTCGGCCCGTGGTCGTGGCCTGCGCCGGCGAAGACGGGGGCGGCATTCAGCGCGGCAGCAAGACCGGCGGCGGCACACAGCGAGAGGATGGAAGATTTCATGCTTGACTCCTTATCAGTTGAGAAATTCAGACGAGGTTGGTGCCATCAATGGCGCGCCGGTCAGGTGTGCCGCCATTTTCCAGCAGCTGGTGGATCGCGCCGAAGCGCAGGTAAAGCGCGGGCACGACGATCATGTTCAGCACCGTCGAGCTCAACAGGCCGCACAGGATGACCACCGCCATCGGCGCCTGGATCTCGCTGCCCGGCTGGCCGGCGGCGAGCGCCAGCGGCACCAGCGCGAGGCCGGCGGCGAGCGCGGTCATCAGGATCGGCACCAGCCGTTCCTCGGCGCCGCGCTTCACCGCTTCCGCCGCGTTTGTCACGCCCTCGTGCTCCACCAGGTGGTGGATGTGCGAGATCATCATCACCCCGTTGCGGGTGGCGATGCCGAACAGCGTGATGAAGCCGATGATCGACGCCACCGACAGCACGCCGCCGGCGGCGAACACGCCGATCACCCCGCCGATCATGGCGAGCGGCAGGTTGAGCATGACCAGCAGCGCGTCGCGCGCGGTGCGGAAGGCGATGAACAGCAGCAGGAAAATGCCCACCGTCACCGCCACCCCCAGTAGCAGCAGCGTGCGCGAGGCCGCCTCGGCGCTTTCGAACTGGCCACCGTATTCGATGTGGTAGCCGGCGGGCAGCGTGACCCCCGCCGCCACCGCCTTGCGAATGTCGGCCACCACGCTGGCCAGATCGCGCCCGGCGACGTTGGCCATCACCACCATCTTGCGCTGCACGTTCTCGCGGCTGATCGAGTAGGGCGCGCGGTCGTTGCGGATGTCGGCCAGCGCCGACAGCGGCAGGCGCGCGCCGTCGGCGGTGGTGACGAGGGTGGCGCGCACCGCGTCGATGCTGGCGCGCGTCGACGGGTCGAAGCGCAGCACCAGGTCGAAGCTCGCCTGCCCCTGCTGCACGCGGTCGACCGGCATTCCGGAGAACGCGGTCTCGATCGCCTCCGATACCTCGCGCATCGACAGGCCGTGCTGCGCCAGCGCGGCGCGGTCGAAGCGGATGGTGAGGAAGGGAATGTCGGTCTGCTGCTCGTCGGTGACGTCGACCGCGCCGGGGATCTCCTGCACGACGGACTTCACGCTTTCCGTCAGCCGGCGCAGTTCGCCGAGGTCCGGCCCGAAGATCTTCACCGCGATGTTCGAGCGGCTGCCCGACAGCATGTGGTCGATGCGATGCGAGATCGGCTGGCCGACGACGATTTGGGTGCCGGGCACGCTGGCAAAGTCGGCGCGCAGCGCGGCGAGGAAGTCTTCCTTGCTGCGTTCGCCCATCTTCAGCGTGACCTCCATTTCCGAGGCCGACACGTCCATGGCGTGCGGATCGCCCTCGGCACGGCCGGTGCGGCGGGCGGTGGCGACCACCTCGGGGTGCGACAGCAGGATGTTCTCCACCATGCGTCCGAGGCGGTCGGACTCTTCCAGCGAGGTGCCGGGCAAGGTCGCCATGCCGACGGTGAGCGTGCCTTCATTGAAGTCGGGCAGGAAGGCGCGGCCGGCGAATCCGAGCGCGACAAGGGCGACGGCCAGCGTCGCCACGCTGACCCCGGCTACGGCCTTCCAGCGCGTCAGCGTCGCGTCAAGCACTCGCCGATAGCCTGCCTTGAGGCCGTGGATGAAGCGCGGCTCGATACTCTCGCGCACGGTCTTCGAATTCGGTAGCAAGAGCGCCGCCAGCACCGGCGTCACCGTGATCGCCACCGCGAGCGAGGCGGCCAGCGACACCACGTAGGCGAGGCCCAGCGGTGCCATCAGGCGTCCCTCGACGCCGGAGAGGAAGAACAGCGGCAGGAACACCAGCATGATGATGAGCGTGGCGAAGACGATGGAGCCCTGGATCTCGCGCGTGGCCTCGTACACCAGATGCAGCATGTTGACCTGCTGCTCGGCGGGCCTGGCGCGGTTCTCGCGCAGGCGGCGCACGATGTTCTCGACCACGATGATCGCGTCGTCGACCAGCGCGCCCAGCGCGATCGCCATGCCGCCGAGCGTCATGGTGTTGATCGTCGCGCCCAGTGCCTTCATCGACAGGACCGCCGCCACCAGTGACAGCGGGATGGCGACGAGGCTGATTGCGGTCGCCCGCGCCGACAGCAGGAAGGCGAACACGATGGCCACCACCAGCACCGCGCCCTCGACCAGCGCCTTCATCAGGTTGTCGATGGAGACGCGGATGAAGTCGGCCTGGCGGAAGATGTGGCGCTCGATCTTCATGCCCTTCGGCAGCCTGGCCTGGATTTCTTCCAGCGTGGCGTCAAGGCGGTCGGTCAGCTCCAGCGTGTTGGCGCCGGGCTGCTTCTGGATGCCCAGCACCACCGCCGGCTTGCCATTGTGCGAACCGACACCTCGCGTGGGCGCAGGGCCGATGGCGACCTCAGCAATGTGGCGCACCAGCACCGGTTGGCCGGCCTGCCGGGTGACAACGATGTCGCCGATGTCGGCCAGCGTCGCGATACGGCCCAGACCCTGGATCAGGTATTCCTGCCCGCCCTCGACCATGAAGCCGGCCGAGGTGTTCTGGTTAGCAGAGCGCAGCGCGTCGGCGACCTGGTCGACGGTGAGGCCGTAGGCCGCCAGCCGCTTGGGATTCAGCGTCACCTGGAACTGCTGGGTGTCGCCGCCGATGGGCAGCACCTCGGCCACGCCGGGCACTGCCAGCACGCGCCGCTTGATCACCTGCTCGGCGGTGTTTTTCAGCGTCATGCCGTCGTGCTTGTCGGAAGCGAGGGCGATGAACAGGATCTCACCCATGATCGAGGCAGCCGGTGCCATGGCGGGCGCCGGGATGTCCTCAGGCAGCGAGGCGCGCGCCAGTTGCAGGCGCTCGGCCACCACCTGGCGGGCCTTGTAGAGATCGGTGCCCCACTCGAACTCGACCGTCACGACCGACAGGCCGATCTTGGTGCTTGATCTCACCCGGCGCACGTCGGGCGCGCCGTTCAGCGCAGTCTCGATGGGAAAGGTGACGAGGTTCTCGACGTCGGTCGGCGCCATGCCGCGCGCCTCGGTGACCACGGTCACGCTCGGCGCGGTGAGGTCGGGGAAGACGTCGACCGGTGTCTTGGCCGCCTGCCAGCCGCCCCAGGCCAGGATTAAAACCCCGGCCAAGACGACGAAAAGCTTGTTACGCAGCGACCACGCAATGATGTGTCCGATCATGTTGGCATCCCCCGATCAGTGCGCATGGCCGTGGCCAATTTGCGCGGTGCCGGTGGACGCCAGCTTGACCAGATAGGCGCCGCGCGAGACGACGCGGCTGCCTGGGGTCAAACCCTCCAGCACTTCGACCCAGTCGCCTTCGCGTGCGCCCAGGCGCACCTGGCGCCGCTCGAAGGATTCGCCGCCGATCATCACGAACACCACGCTCATGCCGCCCTCGTCGAGCACGCTCGACGCCGGAATCGCCACCGCTTCGCGCACGCTGCCGGCGAACACCTGCGCCTGCACCGCCATGCCGATGGGGAGATTCCGGTCGGGTGCGGTGAACTCGAACACCACCGGCACGGTGCGGGTGGTGGCATCCACTACACCGCCGACGGCGATCAGCCGTCCGCTCTTGCCGGGGATGATCTCGATGCTGCGTTCGTCGCCCGCCACGCGGAAGGCGGCGCCAGTCGGGTTGGCCAGCCTCGCCGCGTCGGATTCGGGAACGCGCAGTTCCAGCCACAGCTTGCTGCGGTCGGCGATGTGGAACAGCAGCGTGCCCTCCTGGGCGAACGCCCCGGGCGACACACGCACGTCTGCCAGCGTGCCGGACACCGGCGCACGGACGGGGATGCCGCCACCGGCGCCACCGTATTGACCCAGCCGCTGCTGCGCGGCCGTCAGTTCGGCGCGTGCCAAGGCTACGGCAGCACGTGCAGCGAGCACCCGTTTCTCCGGCACCGCTTCCTCACGGAAAAGCGTTTCCATGCGTGCCAGCTCTTGCTGGGCGAGATCGAGCTCAACCTGAGCCTTGTTCGCGGCCGCCCGCAGGGTGGCGAGATCGGTTTCGCCGCCCATGCGCGGCACCAGATAGGCGAGCAGTTCGCCTTTTTTCACCTGCTGGCCCAGACGCGGGAAGGTGCCTGCGGACTGCACCTGTCCCACTGCCGCGGCAGTGAGCTGGGCCTCGCCATCCGGGCGGGCGCGCAAGACACCGGTCGCGTTGACTGCCGTGCGGATCGGACGCGTCACCACCTCGGCGGTGGCGAAGTCGACTTTCCACTGCTGTTCCTTGGTGAAGCCGATGCCTTCGTCGTCGTGCGGAGCCGGCTCGGCCTCGGCGGCCTTGCGGTCGGGATACACCGTGAACGGACCGAGTTCATGCGTCGCGCTGAACTCAGGGGTGGCGACCTCGATCGTCAGATCGCGATCCCCCGCATGCTTCGGCATGGCCTCGGGGCGGAAGATGCCGGGCTGGCTGGCGCCTTCCACGCTGAACACCTCGTCGGGCTGGCCGCCGCCCGACAGCCGGACCGTGACCTTGCCGCCGGTGAGTGCCTTGAAGTCGGCCAGCGTGGTCAGGTGCGCGGCAAAGGCGGATTTCTCGCCGACCACCAGCCGCGGGAACTCGACGAACAGTTCGGTACGGTCGCTGAAGTGGGTGAGCTTTTCACCGCCAGCGCCGTGGCCGTGTGCGGCCTCAGCTTCCGCCGCAGGGGGATGGCTGCCGTCTTCGGCATGTTCGTGGTCACGGCTGCAGCCCATCAGAAAGAGGGCGGCGCAAAGGGATGCGCCAATAGATCTAATCAGGGTCTTGTTCATTGGTCGACGCTCCCGGTCAACAGGTCATATTCAATGCGGGCGTCTCGTGCCCGCTTTTCAAGTTCGAGGGCGGTGGTTTCCGTCTCCAGGGTGTTGCGGTAGGCGTCGAGCAATTCCAGCAGGCTGGATTCGCCGCCCTGATAGGCGGTTTCCGCGATGCGCAACAATTCGGGGGAAGCCGCCACTGCGCGGCTGCGATAGTCGATTGCCGTTGCGCGCAGGCCCTCGGCCTGGCGATTGAGGCCGCGCAGGTCGCCCTCGGCGCGGCTCTTTGCCAAGCGGTATTCGGCGCGCGCCTGCAGGGCTTCTGCCACCGCGCGCTGCTGCCCGGCCTGCTGGCGGTCGAACACCGGCAGCGGAACGGAAAGCGAAAGTGCCACACCGTTGTCCTGGGTGATGCCGTTATCGACATACTTGGGTCCGACCCCCACGGTCACCTCCGGAATGCCACCGCGCTTGGCGGCACGCCCCTCCAGATCGGCTGCCTCTGCACGACGGGACAGTGCCTGCAGGTCGGGCCGCTGGTCGAGGCTGGTCAATACCGTTTCGACCGGAACAGGGGCCGAAGGCAATAGCTCGCCTTTCAGGAGGGGGACTTCGGGTGCGCCGGTGAGCGCCACCAAGTGCGCCAGGGATCGATCCAGTTCGGCCCGTTCGGCCGCCAGCCGGGCTTCCGCCGTCTGCCGTTCGCGGGCAAGGCGCCGCCGGTCATAGCCGGAAGCCTCGCCTGCGCGGGCCAACTTGCCAACCATGCCCTCGACCCGAGCGAAGCGCTGCGCCCAGGTTTCGGTCACGCGGATGGTCTCCTGCCGGAACAGGACTTCATGGAAACTGCGGCGAATTTCGGCGGCCATCAGGAGTTGCCGGCTGGCGTTGCCGGCGGTGACGGCCGCCACCCGGAGGCTGGCCGCTTCACGATGCAGCCCACGGCGCCCGGAAATGTCGAAGGCTTGTTCGAGCATCCAGGTTTGTTCCACCGTGTCCGGCGAGCCGTCAACACTTTCCCGGCTGTAGCTCAGGGTGGGATTGGGGAACAGGCCGGCGGCAAGGAGATCGGCCTCGGCAGCTTGCACCGCGCCGCGCTCAAGATCGGCGAAATCGGCGCGCGTCAGACCCAGGCGCACAGCCTCGGCCTCGGTAAGCGGGGTTTGTGCCCACGCTGCCAACGGCAGCGCGAGCAGGCATACGGATAGCGTGAATCGCATGGTTTTCCTCGTGATCAAAACAGGGGACGAAGAACACCGGCGTGCGACAGGAGAACACGGCCCAAAGCCGCGTTAGAGCAAGCGCTCGCCGGTTCAGGCGCGCGCTAGAGGGGGACGGTCGAGAAGCGGGGGGGTGCGGGACAAAAAGGCCGCGGGTTGATGAAGAATCGGCCCGCCGGACAAGGCTATATCCAGCGTGACGCCGGATTCCATAATGATGGAGGTGAAGACGGGATGGTAGTGTCCATGATGTCCGTCTTCGTTGTGATCCTGATTATCCGTGTCGCCATTGGAGTCGTGATCTGGATGAGCGCTTTCATGGTGGTCATGATCATGGGTATGAAAGCCCGAGGTGGCCACATCCTTCCCCGCATGCCCATGCAGCCCGGCCGCCGCTGCCCAGGCGAACTGGAGCGGAACGATGAGCATGATGATCAGGGCGATGAAGCGGCGCATGTGCCGGATTCTACAGATTCCAGCGTTTTCACCAAGAGTTCTATCGTACGCATTCGCCGGAGTTGGTCATTCATCGGCATTTATAGTCAATGGCCGGTGAGCGGTGCTTAGCTGACCCGACTGGCGCAGTACGCATACGGCGGCTCTGGCCGATTATGTAGACTGCACGATTATGTGGAATTGAGTCTGCGGATACGCGCTAACTGCAGATGGGCCGCGGCTGACGCGTATTTTGCGCTCCACATAATCACAGCGTCTTCAGGAAATCGAGTAAAGAGTCAGGCGCACGGTAGCGTTGAATCTTCACGTCGGGTTCGTGAAGTTTGGCCAAGGCCCTCTCCTTCATGGTCAGGTCGGCCTCGACGTAATGATGCGTGGTGACCGGACTCTCATGGCCAAGCCATAGGGCGATGACGCTGATATCAACACCGGCCTGCAACAGATGCATTGCGGTGGTGTGGCGAATCGTATGTGGCGAGACGCGCTGTTTCGTCAGGCGGGGATATTGCGTTGCAGCCGTTCGTGCCGCCAGCATCAGCCGCTTGGTCACGTTCGAGCGCGTCATCGCATTCCCGTTGCGATTTGGCAGCAACGCTGACGCCGCATCGAATTGCGAATTCAGCCTCAACCAGGCACGCACGGCCTTCACTGTCGAACGCCACAACGGTACGCTACGCTGCTTGCGGCCCTTACCGTGCAGGTGGACACAGGCAGCATTGTCGTCGAGGACCACATCGCTGACCTTCACCCCGATGATCTCCGACACACGCGCCCCGGTGTTGTACATCAGCAGGAACAGAACGTGATCCCGCTGGCTCAGCCAGGAATCATCCGGCGCGCCGATCACCGCCAGCATCTCCTCGCGTGACAGATAGCCGAACAACGGGCGCTCGAAGCGCTTGACCGGAACACCCAATGCACGTTCGATCACCTGTAGCGATGCCACATCCCGGTGGGCAGCAAACTTCAGGAACGACCGCAGCGCCGCCAGGCGCGCATTGCGACTGCGCACGGAATTGTGCCGCTGGCGTTCCAGATGGTCGAGGAAGGCCATGATGAGTTCCGGCGTAACGTCGGCCAAGGCCATTGTGGCCGGCGACTTGCCCAGGCGCGATTCGGCAAAGGCGAGGAAGAGCACGAAGCCATCGCGATAGGCGGCGATGGTCTGCGCGCTGAGCGCCCGCTGCTGGGTCAGATACTCGGCGAAGTAGGCTTGCACGAGTGCGGCGAATGAGGGGGGTGCCTTGGGTTGCTTACTCATCGCCACCTCCCATGAGATCGGCGAAGCGCTCGAACTTGCCACCGGCCAGGGCCATCAACTCAGGAACGGCGGTGAGATACCAGTAGGTGTAGAAGATCTCGGCGTGGCCCATGTAGGTCGACAGTGCCAGCATCATCTGGTCGATGTCGGTGCCATCGGCATGCCAGAGCATCATGCGCCGGACGGCAAAGGTGTGGCGCAGATCATGCAGCCGTGGCGCCGCATGTGCGCCGCGATTCACCCAGCCCAGGCTGTCACGCAGCATGTTGAAGACACGGTGGGCCTGCCGATTCCCGAGCGGCTGCCCCAGTCGCCGGCCACGACTGCTGATGAGGAATGGCATGTCGGTGCTTGTGGCAACATGCCGCGCACGCTGTCGCCGGTAGTGTGCCAACGCGACGACCGTGCTCGGATGGATAGGCAACTGCCGTGACTTGGCGAACTTGGTCTGCCGAATGGTCAGCATCCCGTGCTTGAGATCGGCATCGGCATCGCGCAGGTGAATGGCCTCCGAGACCCGCAGGCCGGCCGAGGCCATCAAACCAAACAAGGTCTCGAAGGTGGCAGGCCGCAGACTGCCGGGCGGCCCGAGCTTGCGGGCTGCCGCCAGCAGTTCGACAATTTCCTCTTCATGGAAGATGTGCGGGGCGACACGTCCCGACTCAGGGCCGAAGACCAATTCTTCCGGCACTTCGGTATCCGGTTCGAACTGCTTCAGGTAGCGTGCGAAATGGCGAACCTTCGCCAGACGGGCGGCCCAGGTGGATGGCGTTGCGCGATGCCTTTTGTCCTGCCGTGCCCAATTCACCATGAGATCAGCCGTCAGCGGCCCACGGTGATGCCGGTCGGCAACATAACGGGCGAAGCTAGCCAGCAGCGTATCCCGCGAGCGCAACGCGAATCCGAGGCGTCGCCGTTCGGCAAGATAGTCGTCGATCCTTGCCTGCAGGCTGATGCGCGCACTCATGATGCACTCCCGGGCCACGGCAGCGCGACGGCCGACAGCTTCAGCGTGTCGAGCTTGGCGTAGATCAGGGTGGTGTTCAACGAGCTGTGGCGCAGCAGGTCGGCTACTTCCTTGAGCGAACTGCCGTTCTCGACAAGGCGACAGGCAAAGGCGTGGCGTAATGCATGTGAGCGTGTATGCGTCAGGCCGATGCGCCGATACGCCCACCGGATCACGCCCCGGACAGCGGCGGCAGTCATCGGTCGATCATGATCGCCGAGGTGCAGAACGAAGACCGAAGGGCTGACGCTACGCGGCCGCTCGTTCTGAAGGTAGTCGGCCAGTGCCTGCCCGGTTTCCATCGGCAAGGGCAGGATGTCCTGCCGAAGCGACTTCGTGCCTCTCAGTGTCACCGTGCCGGTGCGCCAGTCGATGTCGCCGATCTTGAGATTGGCGACTTCACATGACCGCAGCCCCATGTCCAGGGCACAACGAACGATGGCATAGCCGCGCTTCGGCCAGCGGCACTCTGCCGTGAACGAATTCAGCAAGCGCTCGATCTCGTCTGGCTTGAGTGCGCGGGGCAATGAAGCCAGCTTCCAGTGGACCGGATTCAGGATGACGGCGGTCAGCTTGCCTGTCTGATCGCCGCAGGTGGTCCGATAGCGTAGGTAGCTCCGCAGTGCCGCCGTCAGCCGCGATGCATTGGAAGCCGTTCTGTGCGCATCCAACTGGCTGGCAAGGAATTGGCGAACGTCATCAGGCCGCAACCGCGATATATCGATACCGCGTCCTTTGAACTTCTGCTGCAGTAGCCGGCCCGCAACAAGACACCTGTCTTTGCGCGTGGTTGCCACCAACCCTCGTACATCGCGCAGATGTTCGTCGTAACGACGCAGTTCGTCAGTGATGTACGCCGGGAATGATGCGGATTTCCGAGCCTTCGGCGTGGCCCGATGCAAAGCGGTGGCTGTCATAACGATCTCCTGAAGTGGGATTACCACTTCAGACGACCGCTGAAATTATGTCGAGCGTGTCGCTACATCAATCGCTGCAAAACCAAGCCAGGCAAGGCATCTGAAAAATAGCCCTTCGGTAGTCCACATAATCGTGCAGTCTACATAATCGGCCTTATGTAGCGCTCCACATAAGGCCGATGAAGAGACGGACGGGCGTCCCAACTTGAACTTCCGCTCCGTACCCATAGCCGTCCTTAGGCTTGTTCCGATGCGGTCATTCAACGATAAGTCACCAGCGTGCGTCAGTGCGTACGCTGCGGCGCCTTGTTGCCCGCGATCCGCTTTAACTCGCCTTCATGTGCTTCATATTCGCCCAGATGCGCGCGCATCAGGCTTTTCCAAAGTTTTCCGTGGTTTGGCACGAAGAAGTGGAGCAGCTCGTGGACGATGATGTAGTCCCATAGCTCGGGTTTCAGGCCGGGCAGTTCGTCGCTGAAATTCAAATGGCCCGCGGTCGAACACGATGCCCATTTGTTCCTCATCGGCCGCACACCCAACCAGACAATCTTTA
>ERZ778021.2691-NODE-2691-length-14947-cov-5.147126_pt1 | contig 14947 bp, 6 predicted proteins | sample MGYA00375751_ERZ778021 | MGnify/ENA primary metagenome ERZ778021 (study PRJEB29350, sample SAMN05389814) | bioreactor metagenome | isolation source: Thiocyanate stock bioreactor | place: South Africa: University of Cape Town | collected 2013-08-29 ... | reverse complement strand
GATCGTAATTGACTCTGTTTAAAAATCCGCCCGACACTTGAAAGTCATATCAACGCATGATATAATGATTTACGTTGATTGCCTTTGTGTAATCGGCGGTGCTGGAGGCGGCTGTTTCTTGTCACAGAGGAGCCGCTTCCGTTTACTTTTCATCGAGTTCGTCATGAATCTTTTTAATCCCTTTTCTAACGACTTCCGAACGATTGAGTTCCAATTCCGTACTGCATTCATCCAGCATTTCCATCATTTCTGCATCCATTCGTATCTTAATCATTCTGTCCTTGGGATTGTCTGACACAGGACGCCCCATTTTTTTATCAGGCATTTTTTCACCTCACTTTAATGTGCCCACATCTATTATATTGTGGTGGGCACAAAATGTCAAGTACAAATTTAAAAATTTTGAAATGAGCAAGCGGGGTTGAAATCCACCCCGCTTGCTCATTCGATTTTTTGTATATTTCAACAGCAGAACCATTATTAATATTTGTTTTTGGTGTAAACATAATGCGAGGTTAGTAAATGTATTATAATTAGCACTTATGATTATCCTTTCTTTCGATGAACTTTGACATTCGCAATGCACTCTTATTCAACATTCCAACATCAACAACAATCTAATAACATCGCTCTAAATTTAATTATATTATGCTAAATACTTAATTATCTTACTATACTGCGGCTCTTTAAATGAAGGGTAATTGTTACGATGCTTCACTATTTCTAAAAAACAAACCAATAGAATTGTCGTTATTGTAGTTAACCGAAAGGTAATATTCTGGACAACCAACTCATAAATGAATGAAAACAACAATGAGAGCATAATCGTTAGTAAGATTGAATCAGTACTATAATCTTTTTTTCTTTGGAATATATTTATTATTCCACTAATGAAAAATAGTCCAAACAAGAAAACAAAATAGAAAGAATTAAATGGCAGTATGGATATATCTTTCATATGTTCAAACCGAATTTCCCATCCTATGTAGAATAAATCTAATATTTTAGTATGCTCAAATAGATACATGATCAGTTGGAGAAAAAGCAGTGCAATTATAGTATATATGATGATCCTATTAAGAACAGAAATATTAACTAATCCGTTTAAATGAAAGAAAAGTCTTCTTTTCTTTTTTCTTCGACCCCAATGATATGCAAATTCTACAACGGATTTCACTTCAAATTCTTTTATATTTATCAATTCACTTCTAACTTCATCTTCCTCTTCGCTGATAATGTAACTTAATAAAAAAGCAATTTGATTTTGTATTAAAGCAATATTTAATCCCAATCTATCTTTGATTATATTTTTACTTAAATGAATAAGCATAAAAAGATTTTCTCGTGCTGAATCTGTAAATTCATTTTCAATCCAACCATACTTATCTTGTAAATGCCTTGAATCTTTCTTGCATTCCTCACTTGCACTCTCATAAAACTTTTTAGATTCAAGCCAATCAAGTAACGCTGGTTCTCTTGACATATAAAGCATCCCTATTGTTGCTAAATCTTTATCGGTACCCACACCATACTTGTAAATGTTGTAAATCGCTTCAAAACGATATGTTCTTGCGAGCAATTCAATGAAATGTATTTTAATCTTTTCATCAATTATCAGACCTATTATTTCTTTTGCCAAATCATCAATCATATCGCCGGAATATTGCACTAAATAATTTAAATTAATTTCTTCAAGATGGACACTCAACAGATTGTATAGAAAATCTTTGTCGCAGAAAATCATAAGCCCCACAATGATGTTGACTTTAATCTGTTCGCTTTCACAAGTTGAAAGCTTATCCGAAAGATTTTTCTTAATTAATGATTCTACTTCATTATATTGCTGTGCTATATAACCTAACGCTTGCAACTGGGTAATATCCCTGTAATTGGTTGATTTTAATATATCGATGGTGACTTTTCGTACAACACTGGCATTTTTAATTTTACGTTCAATCAGAATATCTTGTATCAATTTGGTATAATTGAGGTTATCTTCCATAAACTTTGTTACAACCAACTCATCGTCGATCATTGACAAATAAAAGAATAAAATATTCTGTTCATTCTGAACATTATTATAAAGCCGCAATGTGTCTATCTCTAGTTTCGACATGTACCTGGCAATAAAGTACTCAAAAAAAGATCTATGTCGAAATCGCAAATGATTATCATCTGTCTTTTCGAGCAATCCGCTTTGATTCAAAATATCATCCAGTACGTCCTTTGATTTGCCGTGATAATAAACCGGTTCAGAACAGTGGTCGCTCCATAGCTCGAGCAATTTACTTTCCTTTATATTCGAGCTATTATTTTGATATAGATGATATGCTGTAAGTGACAATAATTCCATTTTTAACTCGGTATTATCAAGTGTTGTATATCTCCTTAGTCTTTTGAACATTCTTTTTTTATCTTCCCAATTTTTTAATAAACACTCACAACATTGCTGATATAGGTTTAGCCTGCTTTCTAAAAATGAAAAGTTAGAATTACTATATGTATGAGCAATCATAGTTAATAGTAAAGGATTTTTAACCACACTTTCAAGCTGAACAGTATTAACGATTCTCTGATATAATTCAGTTCCGGACTTGTTTTCTGGAAAAGACCATTTCCCTAAGAACTCACGGATCTGTTCATTCGACAATGGTGATAGATACAGGGTGTTTTGTGATAGAATATTGGCAAATCGTTCTTCTTTATATATCTGAGTTCTTGAAGTAATAATAAAGCTACATCTCTCGTATTCGCTCATAAAATTCATTAATATATTAGAAAACGCAAGTCTGGTTTCCGTATTTACTATTTCGTCATAGCCATCTATGAATATTACAAATTTTCCAAGCGAAAGATATCGTGTAATCACTCGTAAAACTCGCCCTTTTGTACTTGTAAGAAGCCGTCCTCTTTTCTTTTTTGCAACCTTATGAATTTTTTCATAGATGTAATTTATAATATCATCATCGCTTCTACTATCTGAAATTTCGGAAAAGTTCAATATTATCGGTATTAAATTTGTCACCTTTTTATATATATGTTTTTCGCTTTTTTTATTGAAACCAAAGCCATTTAAAATCCCCAAAGCCACTCTTGATATAGAAAATGTTTTACCTTCTCCTGCATTACCAAGAATAGCATGTACTGCTGCTTCCTTTCCAGAGATTGCAGCGGAAAAATAATTCAACAAATTAAATTCCTTTAGCCCTTCATTCAAATAAACCTTAACTGACACATAAATATCATTGGGTGAGTTATTTCCAAACCAAGTATGTTCCTCAGGGAATAACGCTTCTTTCAGATAATGTTTATATCTTTTCTTCAGCAATTGAGATGTCCTATTAAAGATGAATATGAAAACAACGATAAAACCTATTCCACCTGCAAATATTTCCCATATCCAAGGAATAATTGCATCATTTAAAAAATCATGAAACCAATTTTGTTGTTGCTCACCTGCCGCATCATTTTTTTGTGTATTGTTTGGCTTATAAGTACCCGAAGACTGATTTAAGACGACTGCCCCCTTGTTATTGGGGTACTTAAAGTTGCAACCATATGAATCAACATTAAAATATTTATCTCTTAATTCCATTTTTCCATTATCATAAATAAAAGAATAGGTTTGTTTCATATTCTCACTAGGAAATATTATAAAGCAAGAATAGTTATTCAGAAAATATATTGTGAGGTTGGTATCTCCGTTTGAATTATTTCTTTTCCACATATAGTTAATATTTTTCATTGGTATGCCGTTCTCGGTTTCTATCTCGGTTGCACCGGGGTCAATTTCTTCACGATGGTATTCTCCTGAAAGGTCAAAAGGTAAACCGTGAAAATTGCTATTACGAAGCAGAACCATTGATTTGCTTATACTCTGAGGGACAATATCTATCCTATTCTGATAATCATTTCTTGTTTGCAATTTTGAATAATCAATCTGAAAGCTACTGCTGCTCGTGTATAATTTCAAACCACATAAAAACGAAAGTAAAACTATAGCGATTATCAAGACTACTTTTTTCAAGATATGCCCACCTTTTTTATTCTTTGCAAAGATGTTTAAATCATTATTTGGGTTCTCTTTCTGATTATTATAGCATTTTCCATCCGTCGTTTGTTTGTCTCAAACAAACCTTAATAGATAATCAGAATTCCCATAACAGACATCTCACTGACATTTTAAATGAATTAAATTATTTTATCTATTATAGCATGATTTCAAACAAATTACAAAATCAAATGTAAAAATATATTTAATATTGTCGAAATATTCTATGTGTAACACTTGTTGAGAAAAATTATAATTTTATTTCTTTCATTAAATAACCCCTGTAAGCGTAAAGCTTGCAGGGGTTATTTGGGCTATCTCTGAACAGTTGAAACAGTCGGATTTTTCGCCTTTGTTCCTATTAAGTTATTCCGTAGCTCATGATTGCGTCGACGTAATAATTCGGGGTTGCGCTGTTGAGATTGTTGGTGAAGGTTATTTTGTCAATGGTCCCTGCGTTTGCCGCTGTCAGGCTGCCGAAGCTCGTGTAGGGGATTTCATACCATGTACCAGTGGAGGTAAAGGTGGGTTTTGTGCCCGACATCTGATACATGGTGGAGCCTGCATTGAGATAAATTCCTGCCAGAGATAAGCTGGCACCGTCTGTTTTTGCCCAGAAACGAACGCCTGTAGCGCCAGTGGAAAACAGTCCCGATGATTTGGTGATCACCACCTGCTGGTCTCTGTAATCCGTTACCTGATAGGTATTGACCGCAGAATTGATTTTCAGCGACTTGGAACCAAGTGCGAATGCTTCCGTGGACAGCTCTGCCGTAGCCCTTGTGGAGGCGGTGCGTGTGCCGCCGCTGATGACCGTGCCCGGTGTTGAGGCGGCTGTTCCCAGAAATCCCACGGAAGGCATGCTTTCTTCAAAGTCTTCCCACATCAATGTGCCGGGTGCTGTGGTCGTGGTCGTTGTGGTAGATGTAGTTGCCGCTGTGGTACTGGTCGTCGTGGTTGTAGTAACCGTCCCCTGTGGCGGAGTGGTCAGCTCAATGCAGTCAAACATTCCGCTGAAGCCGGAGCTGGCCGTGTTTTTTGCGGTAACGGTAAAGCGGAAGGTCTGGTTTCCTGTGGATGCAATTACCACATTGCCCAGATTTACCTCCCCGAACATATTGCCGGTGTTATAGCAGTCAATCACGCTGCCTACATTGGTACCGTTGACGGTCAACTGATAGCTTCCCTTGGCATTGTCCAGCTTGATCCTTGCTTTCACGGTATACGTAGCCGCCGTAACACCCGGAATGGTGTATTGTACATAGTCCCCGACGGCGTTGGCTGTCAATGCGTTGACATTGCCGACGCTGGCATCCTGGTTGACCACATTGCCTTGGCTGTCGCCGGAGGAAGTGGTTGCCGCCAGAATTTCACACTCATATTTTGTTTTACTGTTGGGTGGAATTGCGGTGGTGCTTGTAGTAGTGGGCGGTGCGACGTTTGTTCCGAACATCTGCATGTCGTCAAAATACACCGTCTGTGTTACGCCGCTGGTCGCATCGAAGGTGATTTCTATGGCGTTCAGCCCGGCAAAAAAGGCACTTCTGTCCGCTTCGGATATATCACTGAGCTTTTTGCTGCCGCCAAAGGTACCCCAGTACATGGTAACCCATCCGCTGGCTTCCGGCGCCGTTCTGGTACAGCCAAACACGGTTCCCACGCCAGGGACAGAATAGCTGGAGAACAGAGTGATGGTCACCTTGTATTTTGCCGGTGTTCCTGCTGTAAACTTGGCCCATAGCCGCATACCTTCGGAATAAAATCCCTGATAGGCACTTTTCACAGCGTTCAGAATGGTGGCATTGCTGGTATGCATTTGGGTTGCTCCCGTACTGTTAGGGACATAGGAAACCTTCATGGATTTAGTGCTGGCGGTGTTCGGGTTTACCTGTTCGGTGCTCAGGGCAATTGTTCCGGTGGGACCCACACCCCACTGGACATAGGGAGTGGCTGTTTCCATAGGATCTACCGTTACATATTGTCTGGTGGGGTATGTGGTTGTGGTGCCCGAGATGCCGGGTCCGTTATAAGCGCCCCGGTTGGGTGCTGTGCTGGAGGATACTGCGTTTCCGAAAAAGTCCAATCCACCGTTGTTGGCTTTGATCCTGCCCGATGCCAGTGCCGGGGAAGCACTGTTCAGCCGATAGCCGTTGACCGAGCTTCTGCCCACGCCGCCGGAGCCGACATTGACGAATTGCGGGTCAGAGGTCAGCTTATGGGCATCCGTCGGTTCTCCCGATGGATGGTTGCCGAAGAACAGGTTATAATCCCACTCCAAATTGGTGCAGTTGGCAATGGTGTAGTTGCCATAGCCTAAGTTATAAATGATGTTATTATAAAACTTGGTGTTGTCGGGATATATCCCTTCTTTGGTACCTTGCTGTACCACATCGGTCATAGAACCGTATGCAATGTACATGGTGCTATTATAAATGGTGGTGTTGGTGACTTTAGTGACCAGGCTCATTTCGGCTCTGCCGTTATTCTGGCTGATATTATAGCGGACTACCGTGCCGTCATTGTAAGAAACACCGCCGTCCCAGTTGGTGGGTTCACAGCAGATCAGCAAGAACCCGCCCTCGTTGTTGTGGGCATAGTTATACTGAAACAAGGAGTTATGGCATTGATAATCGCTGTCAAAGCCCTGTCCGTCTATGGTGGTTTTGGTGTTGAATGACTCGTTGTATTGAATGACTGCATTGTCGCAGTTGAAGGACCAGATGGCAACACACCACTGCAAGGATCTTACATGGGAGCTTTCCACCACGTTATACTCCACTAGCGGTGCTTCTGAGTTGATTGCCAGAATCCCATCGCCGCCAATGTCATGGAGATAATTGTTTCTGACAATCATACCGGAGGACGTTGTGCCGTTGACGCCGGAGCTGGCATAAATACCGGTGCTGCCTGTTGTATAGACCTCATTGTTTTGGATGAGAACATTGGTAACGGCTTTGTAGCCTCTTGGCAAGATGGATATGGCGGCAATGGCTGCATGGTTGCCGTCGTCTCCATTGCTGGCGATGTTATGTACCTTGTTATTTTCTATGGTAATATTGCCACAAGCGTTTGAGGTTGCATCCACATGAATCCCGGACCGGTCCGCCAACACCCGGGAATCATTGACCACCTCAAGGTTTCTGATGGTGATATAGCTTTGGTTGTTGAGATAGACCGCCGAATCAATGGGATCTGTTGCTGTATAGTATTCTTCGTTGCCGTTGATCAAGGGGAGATTTCCGGTTCCGTATGCATCGATGGTGATGCGTCCGTCAACCGAGCCGGAGCCTTTTGGATAGAGCGTCCCGATCCAGATGCAGTCCCGTTTGAATAAAATCGTGTCACCGGGTCCGAAGGTGGTTGCGTTTACCTTGCTGAGCGTCTGCCACGCACTGCTTTGACTTGTACCGTTGTTTGAGTCATTACCGGTCGTTGAGTCTACATAGTAAGTGGTATTGGTTGCAGATGCCGTGAGTGGTATTGCAGTGAATACCACTGTGATGACGATTGCCAAAGCAATCACGATACTGAAAATTCTCCGATTTTTCACGCTCTTCATTTTTTCTCCTCCGTTTGTGAAACAAATTTATACCAACACAACATCCCTCAATAAGCACAAAAAGGTATATTTTGCTAGTATATTTATATGATACTCGTTTTTCTTATTAAAAAACAAGATAATAAACTAACAATTATTCTCATTTTATTTGTGCAGTATTCACATAGCAATTGTTTTGTTTTGTACTTTTCTGTATTATTGGGGAGTATCATATCCATATAAAATACAAATTTCTTTCCGGATACATGCTTGTTTCTGGTGAATAAAAAGAGTATAATTCTATTTGGAGGGTTGCCCATGAACAGAATCACCGAGCGATTTTTGGAGCTTTTTAAGCAGCTTGAGGATATTGCGGAAAGCAAATTCCCGTATCGCAGAGAATTTGCCGTCAATAACTTTATCAATCATCCACAAAACAGAAGCATTCGCAGAGAACTGGATTATTGCCGGGAGGTTCGCAATTTTTTGGTTCATACCCCAAAGCTGGGCGATGAGTTTTCCGTTGTTCCCAGCGAAAAAATGGTTATATTATTGGAAAGTCTCATTCACAAAGCCAATCACCCGAAACTGATTTTGGATTATGCCGTAAAAACAGCAAACATATTTTCTGTCAGTTTGCAGGACTTTGTAGCAAACGTGATGAGAGAAATGCGGGAAAGAGGGTTTTCTCATATTCCCGTCATAAAATCCGGCGTTGTAACCGGGGTCTTTAGTGAAAATGTGATTTTTCAATACATTCTTGATCACGGAATGCATGAGCTAGGGGACGAACCCTTATCCTTCTTTTCTGATTATCTCAGTTTGAGTAATAAGAGCAGCGTTAGCTACCGTTTTGCTTCCCGTGGCACTTACTTTTATGAGGCAGAGGATCTGTTTGAAGAAGCTTCAAAACATCACGAACGGATTGCTATGATTTTTATTACGGAAACCGGAAACGAAAATGAAAAATTGTTGGGTATCATCACTCCTTGGGACATTCTTGCCAACATGGACTAATGAAGTCGATTCCTACCTCTGATATTGATATACAGGATTATATTTTAAATACTGCGGATACCGGCTGTAGCGTTATCATCCACCGGGCTTCGAAGAAAAACAAGGGGAAATCCCTATCACACATAAAAAGGCTGCCTGTCCCCATACATGGCTGCCTGTTTTTCTATGTTCTGCTTTATAAAAGCATTATCAATCACAATCCCCCGAACTGTAAATTACAGTTCGGGGGATTGTTTAGGATTAAGATGAAAGATGTTATTGAGCTGTTATGGTGATGGATTTGGAAACGTCACCGGTACCAAAAGAATTTTGATCCCTGACATATACCACGATTTTGTATTCCATCGCTTTTCTTGCTGTCCAGACAACGAAATTATCCGGTGAGTTGGTGCTTAGATTATAGGCGCCTAGCTGGGCATCCGAGCCTGTGAACTTATAGGCGACTTCCTCTGTCAGATTGGCAATGCTTGCTGTCACCTTAACAGGTGTTCTTGCCGGAATGTTATTTGCTGTATATACCGCTCCGGTTGCCAGATCGGTAAATGTAAGTGTAATATCGTCTGCATCGATAGAGGACATACTATTAGGATCAACCTTCAGCTTTAAGGTTTTGACCGCTTCATAGGAGCCTGCCGATGAACCCTTTGCTCTGACCTGGATTTCATAGTCACCAGCCATTGCCGGTGTCCATGTCAGACTGCTGCCGGCGCTGTAATCCTTAATCAACGTAAAGCCGTTTGCATCGCTTCTCCAGAAGGAGTATAGGATTGTCTCGTCGGCAGCCAATCCGGGAATTGTTGCCGTTGCTGCGAAATGGATGGTCTGGCTGACTGCAATATTATTAATATCTGCCGCATCACTTTGTATGCTCACAGATGCTGTACCCGCTGCTCTGCTGTAGGTGTAGTAGGTCATATAGGCATCGTCATAGCTTGAGGCATTTCCTCTTTTTGCATATGCTCTGACCTGATATGTACCGTATTGGCTGCTCTGTAAGAAGAATGTAGTTGTTTTGCTGTTGCTGTAATCCTTGCTGCCTACTGCCTTACGGTTCGGCTCTGAGAGGATATACATATACTGTGCCGATCCTCCGCCGATAACATCCTGAATGTTGATGGAAACTTGATTTTGGCTCGCACCGCTTGCCGCGGAAAGCGCGCTGATTTCAGGATAGCTTTCTGTGGGGTTCTGACCGTATACATTGAGTATGATTATTTTTTTCGCAATCTGATTGCCGAGTGCAGAAGCTGCCACTTCATATTTGCCTGTTTCCAGAGCACTGACATCAATACTGTATTCGCCCTCTGCGATTTTCGTTGCGGCTATGCCTGTCAGGCTATAACCAGTTGCATTCTCTCCAAGAATTTTGACATTGATGATACCGGCGTCATGTTTAAAGAACTCTGTTCCGGTTGTTACCTTGTCATTGATCAGAACCTTGCTTATCTCTGTGATACCCGCTTTTGCTTTGGTTACTACATCAATAAACTGTCCGACAAATTCTCCGGTTTCTTTCTGAACTCGTACCATCACCTGATAATTGCCATTCTTGTCAGCTGTGTTTGCCGCCACTGTCTGTGCTGTCAGCGCATCTGTGAAGTCTTGAATTTTCACCCAGCTGTACAGGCTGTTGCCACTACCGTCAATCAGATCCTCGGAAACCTTTTGATAGCTCCAATACTGGTATCTATAATTTTCAGACTGATTGTTAACAGTGATTTTCAGGTTGCCCTCGTCTGTAATTTCAGCAGTAATCTGATTTTGCACAAACGGTATATTTTCTATTTTTGTGGTTGTTGTCGTGGTTGTCGTCGTCGTGGTTGTAGTTGTAGTTGTGGTTGGGGTCGTTGTAGTCGTTGTAGTCGTAGGCACAGTTGTTGTGGTTGTGGGGGCCGCGCCTGTTGCCATTTCAATGTCATCTACATAAACAACCGATCCGGATGTTGTGCTTCTCATTTCTATCATGATTTGCGTAGAGGCAGAAATTGCATCGAAAGATCTGACTGCCCAGCCCGCATTGTATAACGGTTCCGTTGCCCAATCAATGGTGATCCATGCCCCCGCAGCCGTTACTGTTTTTTCAGCGGTGTAGTATTGATTCGAGCCTTTGAACCAGATTCTCACATTTCTTGTTACCGGGGACGCTACCCATACCCGCATGCCGGTTGTTCCCGTAAAGCTTGCCGCAGTTGTCTTTACCGCCAGCTTTGCATCGTTGTTGTATCCGGCTGTATAGTCGAATCTGACACCTACCGTGCTTCCCGGTGCAAGTCCTGCTGCATCGTTTGTATACTTATAGGTTCCAAGCCAGTTCGTATTATCTCCGCCGCGTAAGGCGTCAGGGATTACTGCTCCTACCGTCCCGTTTTCCCAGTTCATCAGTGAAGTATATCCGCCTGCTGACGGTGTTGCGGTTGTAGGTGCCGTTGTAGTTGTAGTTGTATTTGTAGTTGTAGGTGCCGTCGTGGTTGTGGTTGTCGTAGTAGTTGCGGGGACTGTGGTTGTGCCTTCCGGTTCCGTTGCATCAGAAATTGTCATAATATCATCGACATAATAAATATCGCCGTTTGAACAGCCCATGAAGTCAAACCGGACTCTGGTTGCAGCAGAAAGATCCGCTGCTGTTTTATTATTCGTAGACCATTTTATAGTCTTCCAGCCTGAAGCTGTGGATACCGCTGATGAATAAAACTTTGTGATTTCATTTGATCCAAAGAATTTGATTTCAATGGAATGAGAAGCCTTGCTGGTACCAGCCCAGAATTTGATTCCGGTGGTACCGGTCGCCCACCCGGCGGGCAATGAGATATTTAATTGGCTGGCGCCGGTATATCCGGCTGTGTAGCTTGCCTTCACTCCCACAGTGCTTCCGGGAGCCATATCAGCATAATTGGTTGCCAGAAAAGACGTGTTCCAAGTAGATAAATCACCGGTCAGTAGCCCGACAATATTTGCGTTTGTCTTTCCATTTTGCGCTTCCCAGTCATGCACCACTGTATAGGTTTCTGCGCTTGAACTGAACACCGATGCAAAGACTACAACGCTCAGAAGTATTGCAGCCGCAATGCAAATGCTCATAAACTTAATCATACGCTTTTTCATTCCATTACCTCTTTCATTTTAAATCTCATTTGATTGAACAAATGACCGTCAACGGTAATTTTAATGAATCGATATGTAATATAGATAGGTTGTAAGAGAAAATATTATGAATTGATTGATCCATCGCAAAATCATTCTATTACAAAACACATACAAATAATATAATGATTTTTGTCTATTTCATATCTATTATTGCTATTTTTCATTTACTTTTCTTTCTTGTGGCTACCTGTTTCTCCTGCTTGTTACCTTTCTTATCAAAAAAAAACGACGTCTATGATAACAAAAATCTCACTGTTTCATTGGACTGCAGCCTAATTGTGTGTCTGTGCTGTCGGTCGCAAGACAATGGATCTTCCCTCCGGTTCTAATTCACAAAAAAAGACAGCAGACACTTGTTTCATGTCTGCTGTCCTTCTATTGCTGCACAAATTTTATCATCAGTTTTTTATATTAAAATAGATTGTTTGCAGTGCTGATAAAATCTCTTACTGACCAATATGGAACTCTAATTTTTTATCAGCTGAACATCATCGATATACGCCACCCCGGTTCCGGACCATTTCTTGAGGAAAACATTCAGTGTGGTTCCCATATAAGATGTGTTAAAGGTTATGGTGTATAGGGTATATCCCGTGGCAGTACAAGTTACCTGAGCGTTGCCAGTGCCTTGGACTCCGAAATAGCATTCGTTGCCGCTTGGGGACTTTACATATGCTGTCAGGGTATAGCTTGTATTTGCCTGCAAACCGGATATGGTTTGTTCCAAACCTGCGCCCGATGCGCCGGTTCCGTTATTGACGGCACAGTAGCTGCCGGAACGCTGATTGTTGTTGACCGCGGCTACCGAACCCCAGGAACTGCCCCAGCTTGTAATGCTGCCTGCTTCAAATCCCGGATTTAGCACAAGGTTTCCTGAAGCGGCTGTGGTTGTGGTCGTCGTAGTCGTTGTGGTGGTCGATGCAGTGGTTGCACCGCCGCTGCCATAAACCTCAAACTCATACAGCGAATAGCCATATGTAGTGGCTCTTGTGGTGCCATACATTCTTACATATCTGCAGCTTACTGCAGTAAGGCTGATATCATCAACACCGCCGTTTCCGGTGGTTGTTGTGAATCTGTCAGTCCAGTTGGACGCGTCCGATGAGGTTTGGATTTGATAAGAGCTTGCATATGCCCCATCCCAGGTTAGCTTCACGTTGTTGATGTTATAGGTTGCACCCAAATCAACATATATCCAATGTGGGTCAGTATATTCCGAACCCCATCTTGTTGACAGGTTTCCGTCAACTGCACGGCTTGGGGCATAATCCCCTGACCCGTTGGAGGCTACGGCAGTTTTGTTCAGAGCCAGGTTGCTGCCGGGTGCTGCGGTTGTCGTAGTGGTCGTGGGTGCAGTCGTTGTGGTGCCGCCTGCAGAGAAAATAGCAATACCGGCACAAAGCGGGTCACCTGTAACTTTTATGATATCGATATTTAAGGTTCCGTCGCTAACCGTTACATTGTAAGGTCCGTATTTCGCCCAGGTGCCATATGGCATCTGTCCGATATTACTTGCTTTTACTGAACCTTCTAAGGATATATTGTAAGAGCGGAAATTGCTTTGATAATCCTCCACCCCCCACAGATAAACCTGATAGCTTCCGTTTGCAATTGTCTGGGTCATATTGAGATCGGATCCCTTCCAGACCACGGAATTCAGCATGGCAGAACAATCACTGTTTGCAGGTGTCGGACTATAAGCGATTGAATTGGATGCTGTGTTGGCGCCGCCCACGGAGAAGCCCGAAGAAACTGCCGCTGAATGGGACAGCCAAGTGTTTCCTTCGATTGCGACCGCATTGCCGTTACAGTTGATTCCTTTTACAAAACTTCCCGGTGCACCGGTTGTGGTTGTGGTCGCAGCTGTGGATGTTGTGGTCGGCTGCGCTGTGCCTGTTCCGGGAACTGTGTAGCTCTGGGCAGCATTGTCAAGCACCAGAACCCAGTCGTTGGTTGTGCTCGATCCCGGCGGGTCAAAGGTCACGCTTGCCTTGGCAAAGGTCGAAAACGGCGAGGTGGTCTGTGTTCCGCTTTGGGTATAGCATTTTCCGTCCCTCGGGTTATACCACCAAGCCTTGATGGTTGTTCCTGCCAGATAATTGGCATAGACGGTTTTGGAGATGGTTTCCTTCGGGAAATAGACAAAAGCGTAATTTCCGCTGCTGTCTTTTGTTGCAGTCATATAATCGGCGCCGCTTCCTGTGCCGTTGATGAGTCCGTTGTCCGGCACCCGGGTTAAGTAAGGGCGAGACAACATCAGGTTTTTGCCATATCGTACCTGACCGGCACCTGCCGCATTCAATTCACTATTATCATCCCAGTCGCCTGTTGTTTCAATAAATTCATTGTCCCAATCCGCTTTGTCCGAGTTATACATATAGCACATAGATGCATTTCCGTAGGTATAACCTGCAGCTCCTGCAAAAACAGACCAATAAAAGGATTTTCTCACATCATAATCGTTAAACCAGCCATTTGCACTGTTCCATGCCACCGGATGATTTTCATAGTTGGGTTCTGTATTAATGGTTGGTTTTGTCGGGCTTCTGTTATAGTCATTTTGAGCCAAGGAATAGATGTTACTCTTGTCTTTCACATCGTGACCCGACTGATAAGAATTAAAATCCAGCCAAGCGCTGTTTTGATAATAATTACCTGAGGTTTCCCATGACATAGGTGCATGGTAAGTCATAATCGTAGTGCTGTAATCTGCACTACTGTTGTAGTTGTAAGCGGCGCTGTTTGTACCATCGGCAATCCCTTCAGCCATTGCTCCCCAAAGTGTGGATGCTTCAGGAAACACGCCAAAACCATCCCCGCCCAAAGTCCATATAATATTTTTTTTGCTCTTATAGCGATCTCCTAAGAAAAAGCCGTAGGAATATGCCTGGGATGCATTGTAAATCGTCCTTGGCCCCAGTCCTGTCCAGTTCTGATTGAGAGTACCACTGCTGATTTTGTCGCTCCAACAGGGCAGAACTGCCATGTACAGTCCCAATTCATCTGCTTTGTTGATCTGGTAATCACAGTTATCCCAATAATCGTTATTGGAGTCTGACGTTACCGCACGTTGTGTAGGGTCATTGTTCACAAAGGGAAAATACCCGTAGGCGTTTCCGGGATGCTCGTTGTAGAATGGTGGAAACAGACAGTTTTGAATAACATTATAGCCTTTTGCCAAACGGTTGGCGAGATAA
>ERZ778021.2690-NODE-2690-length-14950-cov-5.209399_pt1 | contig 14950 bp, 15 predicted proteins | sample MGYA00375751_ERZ778021 | MGnify/ENA primary metagenome ERZ778021 (study PRJEB29350, sample SAMN05389814) | bioreactor metagenome | isolation source: Thiocyanate stock bioreactor | place: South Africa: University of Cape Town | collected 2013-08-29 ... | reverse complement strand
AGCTGCCGCCCGGCGGCATCGTCGGCGTCATCGGCCCGAACGGCGCCGGCAAGACGACCCTCGTCAAGATGCTGACCGGGCAGGAGAAGCCCGATGGTGGATCGGTGCGCGTCGGCGAGACCGTCAAGCTCGGCTATGTCGACCAGAGCCGCGACACGCTCGATCCGGCCAAGACGGTGTGGGAGGAAATCTCCGGCGGCGCCGAGGTGGTGAAGCTCGGCAAGTACGACGCCAACACCCGCGCTTACTGCTCGTCGTTCAATTTCCGCGGCGGCGACCAGCAGCAGAAGGTCGGCAACCTGTCGGGCGGCCAGCGCAACCGCGTCCACCTCGCCAAGATGCTGAAGACGGGCGGCAATGTGCTGCTGCTCGACGAGCCGACCAACGACCTCGATACCGAGACGCTGGCGGCACTCGAGGACGCGCTGGAGAGCTTCGCCGGCTGCGCCGTCATCATCAGCCACGACCGCATGTTCCTCGACCGCCTGGCCACCCACATCCTCGCCTTCGAGGGGGACAGCCACGTCGAGTGGTTCGAGGGCAATTTCGAGGAATACGAGAAGGACAAGATCCGCCGCATGGGCCCCGAAGCGGTCAACCCCCACCGCATGACCTACAAGCGGCTGACGCGGTAGCGCTCAGTCGACCCGGGAAACCTCCCGGCCGCGCGTGCATTCCCTGTCGAGGTGGCGGAGGGCTTGGCGAAACCCGAGGCCTTCCGCCGCCCGGCATCGGCGTCCGAACGGGGCGGCATCGGCCGCGACGAGCGGGGGTGCCGAATGAGGTGGAACCGCAGCAATCTTCGTGCGTTATGGCGCGACGTGGGGGATTTCGTCGGGGTGTAGTCGGTCTCATGCAACTCGATTTCGAGCGTCTGTTCGACGCCTTGCCCAGCCCTTACATGGTGCTGGACGCGAAGCTGAACTACATCACCGTCAATGCCGAATATGAGCGCGTGACCATGCGGCCGGCCGGCGAGTATCCCGGCCGTTTCGTGTTCGAGATGTTCCCGAACGAGGGCGAGAGCGGGCGCCGGCTTCGGGATTCGTTCGAGCGGGTGCTCGCCACGGGGCAAAGCGATTCGATCGCGTACCTGCCCTACGACATTCCCCGCCCGCCGGAGCTGGGCGGCGGCATGGAGCGGCGGTTCTGGACCTGTCATCATACGCCCATCCTCGACGACGACGGCGTCGTCAGGTTCATCGTCCAGAACACGGTCGATGTGACCGAGGTCGTGCGCCTCACCGAGGCCGCGACCATTCCCTTCAGCGCCACGGCCGGCGCGACGCGGCTGCTCGAGCGTGCCCGCGAGGTCGAGGAGCAGCGCAAGGCGCTGCTGGCCGAGAGCGACGAGTTCCGGCGGCTGTTCCAGCAGGCGCCCGGCTTCTTCGCCGTGCTGTCCGGCCCAGAGCACGTGTTCACCTTCGCCAACGATGCCTATGTCCGCCTTGTCGGCGGACGCAACGTGACCGGCCGGCCGATCCGCGAGGCACTCCCCGACATAGCCGGCCAGGGCTTCTACGAGATGCTCGACGAGGTCTACACGACGGGCAGGTCGACGGGCGGGGAGGCCATGCGCGTGGTGCTCCAGCGCCATCCCAACGAGGCGCCGGAGGAGGTCTTTCTCGACTTCTCATACGACGCGATTTGCGACCGCGACGGCGACATTACCGGCGTGTTCGTCCAGGGCATGGACCGGACCGAGGCGGTACGGACGCAGCAACGGCAGCGCCTGCTGCTCGACGAGCTCAACCATCGCGTGAAGAACACGCTGGCGACGGTGCAGTCCATCGCCTCGCAGACGCTGCGCTCGGCGCGCGACCTCGCCTCCGCGCGGTCCGACTTCGAGGCGCGCATCCTGGCGCTGTCCAAGGCCCACAACCTGCTTTCCGCGCAGGAATGGGAGAGCACGCGCCTGACGGAGGTGCTGGCGAGCGAGTTTTCCGTCTACGACGCTGCGCGCATCTCGGTCGAGGGGCCGCCGGTGACGCTGACGCCGAAGGCCTCCATCTCGCTGGCGCTGGTCGTGCATGAACTGGTGACCAATGCGGCCAAGTACGGCGCGCTGTCTGAAGCGGGCGGCGCGGTGCGCGTACGCTGGCGGCTGGAGGAGGGCGACGGCCCGCTCGTGCTGGAATGGACGGAACGCGGCGGCCCGCCGGCGACGGCGCCGGAGCGTCGCGGGGTCGGATCGCGCATGATCGGCGCCATCGTCGCAGGAGAGCTTGGCGGCAGCTTCGAGCCTGCCTACGATCCGGCGGGGCTCTCCTGCCGCATCGTCGTTTCCGCCGATGCGGTCATGAAGGGGTAGTGCGATGGCGCCGAACGACGTGCCGCCGGGGCTGGCGGTGTTCGTGGTCGAGGACGAGGCGCTTGTGGCGCTCAACCTGGAATCGATGCTCGACGATCTCGGCTGCCGCGTCGTCGGCCCGGCCATGCGCTTCGACAGGGCGCAGGCGATGATCGACGAGGGCGTCGAGGCCGACGTGGCGATCCTCGACGTCAACATAGGCGGCCGCAGCGTGTTCGATCTCGCCGTGCAGATCCGCGAGCGCGGCATTCCCATCCTGTTCGCCACGGGCTATGGCCGCGGCGGCATCCCCGGCGAATGGCAGCACCGGCCGATCCTGCAGAAGCCCTACACCGAGCGCGACGTGGGGCGGGCGATCAGGGAGGCGCTGGCCGGCGCGGAGAGAACGGGCGACTGAGCGAGCAGGGAGGCGGCATGCGCGCGACGATTTCACTGGCGGCTCTGGCGGTGGGGCTCTCATTCGCCGGTCCGGCGCTGGCCAAGCCGGCGAAGTGCTTCACCACGGACGACGGCGCCTATCCCTGCAATTTCCGGGCGCTGGACAAGGCGGGGAGCTTCGAGATCTCGGCGCCGGGCAAGCCGACCTTCACGCTGGAGGTCGACGAGCCCGGCCTCGCGCATGTCTTCGCCGATTTCGGCACGGGCCGCAGCGTGGCGCTGCCGGGGCAGTTCGCGCGCAGCCGGCAGGACGGCGCATGCTGGGAAAACGGCGAGACGCAGGTGAAGCTCTGCGCCTGGTGAAGGCCGGGCCGCGCGCAATTTCCGGTCGCGGCCGCGCCGGTTCGCGCAATGTTTCCATGGTTGGTGGCAAGTTGTCTTTGCAACAAGCTTAAGCTGGCGTAAACCGCTCGCGTCGCAAATAGAGACGGGTGGGTTCGCGCGCGGCGGGCCTGGGCGGCCTTACGGCGGGGCAGACTGAAACATGAAGCGTGTGGCAATCAGCGGCATCGGGATCGAAATCCCGGCGGCCGTGATCAGCAATGAAGAGCTGGTCGCCAGCTTCAACGAATGGGTCGACACCGAGAACGCGCGGCTCCACTGCACCGGCGCCGAGCCGCTGCAGCATTCCAACGACGAATTCATCGTGCATGCTTCGGGCGTCAAGAAACGCCACGTGCTGCAGCCCGACGGCATCCTCGACCCGGCGCGCATGGCGCCGCGGATCGCGTCGCGGCCGGACGACGAGCTGTCGGTGATGGCCGAGTTCGGCGTCGCCTCCGCCCGCAAGGCGCTGGCCGACGCCGGCATCGCCGCGGCCGACGTCGACATGGTGATCTGCTCGGCCTCGCACCAGCAGCGGCCCTATCCGGCGATGTCGATCGAGATCCAGAAGGAGCTCGGCACATCGGGCGCGGCCTTCGACATGAGCCTCGGCTGCTCGTCGGCCGCGGCCGGCCTGCACGTCGCCTTCAACCTGGTGCGGTCCGGCGCGCAGAAGCGCGTCATGGTGGTGACGCCCGAGATCATCACCGGCCATCTCAACTTCCGCGACCGGCAGACGCATTTCATCTTCGGCGACGCCTCCACCGCCGTGATCGTCGAGCCGCTGGAGGACGGCGACGAGCGGCCCGGCCGCTTCGAGATCGTCGACACGCGGACCTGGACGCAGTTCTCCAACAACATCCGCTCCAATTTCGGCTTCCTCAGCCGGCTGTCGCAGGAGGACACGACCTTCCTCGCGATGGAGGGCAACATGATCAAGCAGGTCGGCAACAAGGTGTTCAAGGAAGTCACCGTCGCCGGCCACCGCTTCATCGTCGAGTTCCTCGCCGAGCACGGCCACACGCCGCAGGACATCCGCCGCTTCTGGCTGCACCAGGCCAATTCGCGCATGAACGCGATGATCCTGAAGCTCTCCTTCGGCCATGAGGTCGGCCACGACCGGGCGCCGATGGTGCTCGACCGGCTGGGCAACACCGCCGCCGCCGGCGCGATCATCGCGCTGGAGGAGAACCACCGCGACATGAAGCCGGGCGACTACGGGCTCGTCTGCGCCTTCGGCGCCGGCTATTCGATCGGCGGCGCGCTGCTCAGGATGATGTGAGCGCCCGGCCGGCTCAGCCGGACAGCAGCTCGATGTAGCGCTCGACGATCGGCCGCATCAGCGATTCCCGATCGAGTTCTAGGAACTTCCGGTAGGCGGCGATCGCCTCCTCCTTCCTGCCGCTCTCGCGCAGGCTGTCGCCCCTGATGCGCTGGATCTCGCCGTCGGCCGGGGCCAGCGCTTCCGCCTCGGCCAGCACGGCCAGCGCCTCGTCGTGGCGGGCGAGCGCCTGCAGGCAGCGCGCGACCTGCAGCTTGTAGGCGGCGTCGGCAGGCGCCAGCGCGGCGGCCTTGCGATAGCGCGCCAGCGCGTCGTCCCAGCGCTTCAGGATCGCCAGCAGGTTGGCGTGCGCCGCCTGCGCGGCCGCGTCGTCGGGAGCGTAGTCGGCCGCGTCGCGATAGAGCTTTTCGGCCGAGGCGTAGTCCTCCCGGACGAGGTCCATCGCGGCGAGGAAGGCGAAGGCCGGCAGGTAGCCGGGGTCGATCGCCAGCGCCTCGGCGAAATGGCGGCGCGCATCGGCCTCGCGGCCGGCGTCCATGGCGACCTTGCCGGCACTGGCGAGGTAGCGTGGCTCGAGCGGATCGGCCTCGGCGGCGCGCAGCAGCAGCGCGATCGCGCCGTCGGTGTCGCCGCCGGCCAGCGCCAGCTCGGCCGAGGCGGCGAGCGCCAGCGGGTCGCCGGGGCGCGATTGCAGCGCGGCGTCGAGCTCGGTCTTGGCGCCGGCGAGGTCGCCCGACCGGCGCAGCGCGTCGCCGAGGTTCGAGCGCGCGATGCCGAAGTCGGACCGGATGGCGAGAGCGGCCCGGTATTCGGCCACGGCGCCGGGCAGGTCGTCCGCGTTGACGCGGATGTTGCCGATCAGATTGTGCGCCCAGTGCGCGTCCGGATGGTGCGAGCGGATCAGCCGGCGGGCGAGGATCGTCGCGCGCAGCGGGTCGGCATCGGCGGCCGCGGCGATCGCCACGAACGGGTCGAGCACCGACAGCACGCCGGAGGCGGCGTCGTCGAAATAGGTGCGCTCGTCGCGGTCGCCCATCGGCGGCAGGTCGACGAGATCGACGCCGGCCCGCACCACGCGCAGGCGCAGGCGCAGCCCGTCGGCCGCGCAGTCGGCATCGGCGCAGGTGAACTCGCCGGCGATGCGCGTCTCGTAGGCGTTGAACATGCGCCGCACGTGGAAGATCAGCGATTCGATGGAGAAGCCGGAATCGGGGAAGGAAAATTCGACGCGGCGCGAATCGGGCAGGGCGGCGATGCTCTCCTTGGAGGTGCGCGCCTTGCGCTCCACGTCGAGCAGCCCGTCCCACAGGCGGCTGGCGGCGACGTCGGCCGTTAGCCCGCGCGCGGCCAGCGCCTCGGGCACGGCGATCGGCTCGATGATCACCTGGTCGCGCCGGAACTGGCCGATCAGCACCGGCAGCAGCAGCACGAACGCGCCGAGGAACAGCGCGTTGAGCATGACCGTGCGCAACGTCGTCGACCAGCTTTCCAGCGTGGGCAGCGACACGGCCTCGCGCAGCCGCGCATAGAAGCCCGGACCTTCATCCGCCGCAGGAGCCTGCTCCTGCGTTGCCGCGGTGCGCCGCCGACGCGCCATGTCCCCTCCCGCCACCTTTCAAGCCCGCGTGCAAGCTAGCAGAAGCGAGTAGCGAATAGGGAGTAGGCCTGGTCCAGACGGTCGGGCAGTCCAACCCTTTCACTATTCGCTACTCGCTCTCTTCCGTATCTCCCGCGCCCGCGTCGCCAGCGCCTTGCTGCCGGAGGCGTCGAACTGCGCGAGGCAGCGCTCGAGGTCGGGCAGCAGCGCGGGGTTCTTCTCGGCGAAGCGGGCAAGGCTGTCGGCCGCCCAGGCGCGAACGAACGTCTGCGGGTGGGCGATATCGCGCCGGACGATCTCCTCGGCCCGCCGCAGCTCCGCGCCGGACCAGCGAAAGAGCGGCAGGGCGCGCACGACCTGGAGGCGGACCTCCCATTTGTCGCTGTCGGCAAGCGGGCCGATGAACAGGCGCTTGTGCGGCTCGACCCAGTCGGGGTGCTCGTGGGCGAACTTCTCCAGCAGGTCGACCGCGCGCATGGCGACGAGCCAATCCGCGTCCCCGGTCAGCGCGGCCAGCTCGCCGACGAGCTCCGGCCTTGCCCGCACCCGCTCCAGCACCTCGTCGGAGCGGGCGATCGAGCGGCGGTCGCCACCTTCCAGCAGCGGGCGCAGCGTCGCATCCGTCATCATTCGCCTCCCTCGGCATCGAGGTCGTCGACCTCCAGCAGCCGCGTGGCGCGCCAGGCAGTCAGCACGCGGTTGATGTCGTCGACGACGAAATGGCGCGCGGAGTCGCGATCATAACCCTCGGCGAGCAGTTCGTCATAGGGCGTGTGGACGTGGCGGACATGCGCGATCGCTGCGATCCACACCGCGATCGAGGGCGGCAGCTCGCGCATCTTGCGGGCCAGCGCCGCTTCGCGGATCGGCTCGGTGTCGGCATAGGGCGCCATCGGCAGCAGCGCCGTCAGCGCCTTGCCGATCTCGCGCCGGCGCGCGGTGCCGATGCTCACGCGCGCTCGGCCGCGTGGCCGTCGACGGCCTCGGGGATCGCGTCGTTCGAGGCGAAGTAGGGCTTTACGTCGATCACCGGCGTCCCGTCGAGCACGTCGATGCCGTCGATCTCGACGCGGCCGGCCGCGATGTCGACGCCGAGGATGCGCACCACATGCAGGCCGACCGGGTTGGGCCGGGCCGGCGAGCGCAGGGCGAAGACGCCGCGCGCCGTCTCGGCATGGCGCGGCTTCTGCACGATCAGGTTGCGCGCGGAGCGGTCGAGCCAGGTCAGCAGCGCGGCATGGCTGAAGCGCGCCAGCCCTTCGAGGCCGGGGCGGTAGGCGGGTTCGATCAGGATCGCCGCCGGGCGGCCGGCCTCGCGCGCGGCGCGCATGTTCTTCGGGCACCCGGCGCGATCCCGCCACGGCGATTCGACCCGGCCGATGAAGACGACATGCGCGTCGGCGGCCGACTGTGCCGGATCGAAGGAGAGCGGGATCTCGCCCTCGCGCGGCGCCTTCTCCCAGTCCGGATGCCGGGTTTCCATCGTCACCGCTCCCATTTCGCCGGTCGGCGTTGCATGAGGCTCGGAATTGATATAAACATATCTTTATGTCTTTTCGGAGCCGCAGATGCTGACCCGGTCCGCCATCAGTCTCGACAGCACCGTTGATACCTTGAAGGCGGCGGCCGAATCCAGCCGCCTGCGCATCCTGCTGCTTCTGGCGCATGGCGACCTGACGGTCTCCGACGTCACCGAGATCCTCGGCCAGTCGCAGCCGCGCGTGTCGCGCCACCTGAAGCTGCTGCTGGAGGCCGAGCTGATCGAGCGCTATCAGGAGGGCTCCTGGGCCTATTTCCGGCTGTCGGACGCGGAGCCCGCGCACGACTTCGTCACCAGCGTGATCGCGCGTATCGACGCGACCGACGCGGTCGTGGCGCGCGACCGCGAGCGGCTTGGGCGCGTGAAGAGCCGGCGCCAGCAGCGCGCGAGCGAGTATTTCTCCGCGAACGCCGAGCGCTGGGACCGCATCCGCTCGCTGCACGTGCCGGACGGCGCGGTCGAGGCGGCGATGCTGAAGCTGATCGGCGACCGGCCGTTCCAGGCGATGGCCGACCTCGGCACCGGCACCGGCCGCCTGCTCGAGCTGTTTGCGCCGCTCTACCGGCGCGCCGTCGGCATCGACCTGTCGCGCGAGATGCTGTCGGTGGCGCGGGCCAATCTCGACCGCGCCGGCGTCGCCAATGCGCAGGTCCGCCAGGGCGACCTCTATTCGCCGCCGATCGAGCGCGACGCCTTCGACCTCGTGACCATGCACCAGGTGCTGCACTATCTCGACGATCCGGCCCGCGCCATCCGCGAGGCGGCGCGCCTGCTGCGGCCGGCCGGGCGGCTGCTCGTCGTCGACTTCGCGCCGCACGGGCTGGAGTTCCTGCGCGACGAGCACGCGCATTTGCGGCTGGGCTTCTCCGACCGCCAGATCGAGGACTGGTTCGCCGAGGCCGGGCTGGAACTCGTCGCCAAGCGCGACTTTGACCGCCGCGCCGCCGCGGCGCCCGGCCTCACCGTCAAATTGTGGCTGGGGCAGGACCGGCGCCTGCTCATCGCCCAGCCCGCGCAATCGCATACCGGCAAGGAGACAGTCTGATGTTGCAATCCCGCCTCTCGCGCCGGCCGGACATGGGCGACCGCGTCCGGGTGTCGTTCGAGTTCTTCCCGCCCAAGAACGACGAGATGGAGACGCGCCTGTGGGAGACGGTGAAGCGGCTGGAGCCGTTCGCGCCGCGCTTCGTCTCGGTCACCTACGGCGCCGGCGGCTCGACGCGCGAGCGCACGCAGCGCACCGTCACCCGCATCAAGGCCGAGACCTCACTGACGCCGGCCGCGCACATGACCTGCGTGGACGCCAGCCGCGGCGAGGTCGACGCCGTGATCGCCGACTTCGCGCGCTCCGGCATCCGCAACTTCGTGGCGCTGCGCGGCGACCCGCGCGAGGGCGTGGGCGCGAGCTACCGGCCGCATGACGACGGCTATGCCAACGGCGCCGAGCTGGTGGCGGCGCTGCGCCGCGCCGGCGATTTCGACATCTCCGTCTCGGCCTATCCCGAGAAGCACCCCGAGAGCCCCGACTTCGCCACCGACATCGACATGCTCAAGCGCAAGGTCGACGCCGGGGCGACGCGGGCCATCACCCAGTTCTTCTTCGACAACGACACCTACGAGCGCTACGTCGAGCGGGTGCGCCGCGCCGGCATCCTGGTGCCGATCGTGCCGGGCGTGCTGCCGATCCACAACTTCGCCCAGGTCGCGAACTTCGCCTCGCGCTGCGGCGCGCATGTGCCGGCCTGGCTGGCAAGGCGCTTCGAGGGGCTGGCGGGCGATCCGCAGACGCACATGCTGGTTGCTGCGGCCGTTGCCGCCGAGCAGGTGCACGACCTCGTCGAGCGCGGCGTCGGCGACTTCCACTTCTACACGATGAACCGCGCCGACCTGCCGGTCGCCATCTGCCACATGATCGGCCTGCGCCCGGCCGAGCAGCGACAGGCGCTCAGCGCGGCGTAGCCACCATTCAGGACTGCGGCGGACCAAAGAAAAAGGCCGGGCTTTCGCCCGGCCTTTTCCATTCTTGTCGCCTCGGAGGCGAGGTTTACCGTTGACTTAAGCCGTCGTCAGGGCAGGACGCCGATGACGGCGGCACCGAGGAATGCAAACACCGCGCAAAAGATCAGTGCGTTGATCGGTCTCGAAAGTCCCATGGCATAGCCTCCTCTGCAGACTATGCATTGGAGTCTAGTGGCGGAGGGCCGCCAGACAAGCGGAAGTTTTGCTGCAATGCGGCACCAATGTGAAAAAAGCATGCCGCCCAAACCCGCAATCCGGCCAAATCCAACAGGTGCGGGCGCCGTCAAGCCCCCTTGGAAAAAATTCACCGCCTGTGACTTTCCGGTGCCGCTGCCGGTATCGGGCTACCGCCGGAAGAATCGCCCGTCGATCACCAGCAGGCCGAGCGCGATCAGCGCCATGCCTCCCAGCTCGAAGATTTCGAGCCGCTCGCCGAGGAATATCGTCCCGAGCAGGATGGCGCTGACCGGCACCACCAGCGTCACCAGCGAGGTGTTGGAGGCGCCCGCCGAGGCGATCAGGTTGAAGAAGATGACATAGGCGAAGGACGTGGCCAGCAAGGCGAGCGCGATGGCCGCCGACCAGGCCGCCCAGCCGGCCGAGAGCGCGCCGGCGGGATCGTCGAACAGGAAGACGACCGGCAGCATGATGATGGTGGCGGCGGTCAACTGGCCGGTGGCGACGAGCTCGGGCGGCAGGCTGGCGAATCGCCGCGCGAAGATGCCGGCGAAGGCATAGGAGAGCGCGGTGCCGAGCAGGGCGAACTTGGCCCAGGCCGGGCCGCCGAGATGAGCGATCAGGCCCGGCCCGACCAGAACGGCAGTGCCGGCGACGCCGAGCACGACGCCGACGGCGCGGCGTGCCGTCATCTTCTCGTCAGGCAGCAGCGCGTTGGCGAGCAGCATGGTCCAGAAGGGTGTGGTGGCGTTCAGCACGGAGGCCAGCCCCGCGCCGATCGCCGTCTGGCCGGTGAACATCAGCGTGTGCGGGATGGCGTTGTTGAGCAGCGCCAGCCCGAGGAAGGCGAGCAGGAAGGGCTTCAACTGCGCCAGCGCGAAGCCGCGGATCAGCACGTAGATCCAGAGTGCGGCGGCCGCCAGCGCGACGCGCACCAGCACGAGCACCACCGGCGACATGTCCCTGACGGCGATCGCGGCGAAGAAGAAGGAGCCGCCCCAGATCGCGCCGAGCAGAAGCAGCATCGCCCATTCGCGCGTGCCCATCGTCCGCTGCCCCGCCACCGCCACGTCCGCCATCGCATTCTCCCGCATCGCCGTCGCCGGCTCAGGCGCGGACATTACCCGGCATCGTGCCGCCCGCCACCCGGAAGCTGCGCTGGACCAGCACCTGCGGCCCGCTGGCCGCACCTTGCCGGCGGGCGGATGGCTGCTAGTTTCGACATCCGTTTCGAGGAGACCCGATGCAGCGATTCCAGAATGCGCGCGAGGCCGCGCTCGCGCTCCGCCCGGACGCTCCCGTCTACTGCTTCCGGCCGGAGGTGCTGAAGGCGGACGCGCGGCACTTCATGCGGCTGTTCCCCGGCAAGACGGCCTATGCGGTCAAGACGAACGGCGAGGAGATGGTGCTGAAGGCGCTCGCCGAGGCCGGCGTGAAGGCCTTCGACGTCGCCTCGCCGGGCGAGTTCGCGGCGGTGCGCTCGGTCGCGCCGGAGGCCGAGATGCTCTACATGCACCCGGTCAAGGCGCAGTCGGACATCCGGCTGGCGCTGGAGACCTACGGGATCCGGGTGATCGCGGTCGACCACGAGGACGAGATCACCAAGGTGACGCGCATCGTGCGCGCGCTCGACATCGACCCCGGCACCATCACCGCCTTCGTGCGGATCCAGACCAAGGGCCACGCGGCCTACGAGCTGTCGAAGAAGTTCGGCGCCGGGCCGGCGGCGGCGGTCGAGCTGCTGCAGCGGCTCCACCGCACCGGCTTCAGGGTCGGCATCTGCTTCCACGTCGGCAGCCAGATCGAGGACCCCGACACCTACGAGCGGGCGCTGGCCTCGGCCGACTGGGTGCGCAACCGCGCCGGCGTGCCGCTCGCGGCCCTCGACGTCGGCGGCGGCTTCCCGGCGCAGTACGGCCACGACCCCAACCGCCGCGCGCCCGAGATGCCGGCGCTGGAGGAGCTGATGGCGCGGCTCAGGGCCGACATCGCCGAATGGGGCTTCGGCACGACCCCGCTGGTCGCCGAGCCGGGGCGTGTGATCGTGGCGCGCGCCTTCTCGCTGATCGTGCGGGTGCTGCTGCGCAAGGGCCGGCGGCTCTACATCAATGACGGCATCTGGGCGTCGCTATCGGATTCCTGGACCGGCAAGATCACGCTGCCGGCCCGCTTCATCCCCGACCCGGCGATCCGTTCGCGCAACGGGAACGAAGCCACGATCGTGCCGTTCAAGGTCTGCGGCGCGACCTGCGATTCGGTCGACATCCTGTCGCGGCCGTTCTGGCTGCCCGAGACGGTCGACACCGGCGACTGGATCGAGATCGGCCATATCGGCGCCTATTCGATGGCGCTCAGGACCCGCTTCAACGGCTTCTATCCCGACACCTTCGTCGAGGTGACGACGCCGTTCGAGGAAGGCGAGGCGCCGCAGGGCATGGCGAGCCTCGAGACGATGGCGGATTGAGACGATGAAGGTCAGACGGATCGTCGCCAACATCGCGGCGGCGGACATCGCGGCCGCGCGCCGCTTCTATGTCGACGTGCTCGGGCTGGACGTGCTGATGGACCACGGCTGGATCGCCACCTTCGGCAATGCCGAGGAGGCGAGGGTGCAGTTGAGCGTGGCGACCGAGGGCGGCTCGGGCACGCCGGTGCCCGACCTGTCGATCGAGGTCGACGACGTCGACGCCGCCCTGGAGCGCATGCGGCGGGCCGGCTTCGATCCCGAATACGGCCCGGCCGACGAGCCGGGGGGCGTGCGCCGCCTCTACGTGCGCGATCCGCTGGGAAAGCTGGTCAATATCCTCCAGCACGCATGAGCGTCAGCTCCGCCCGGGCTTCGCGGCGGCCGGCTTCCTGGCGACGGATTTCGTGGCCGCGGTCTTCCTGCCGGCGGGGGCAGCGGATTTTCCCGCTCCCATGGCGACCTTCGCATGGTCGCCTATCTTCGGCTTGGCGGCCCCGACGGCTGCCGCGAGCATCAGCACCCCCGAAACCAGCATGCCCGGGCTATCCCAGATCTCGGCGCGGTCGGGGCGGAAGGTGATGAGGCGGATGTCCGGATCGTCCGGCGATTCCCACCATGCCTTGTCGGCCGATTGCCACAGTTCCCTGATCTTCGCACGATCGTTCGAGACGGCGGCGCGGCCGCTGAAGGTCACGAACTTCATCTTCGACGAATTGGCGAAACTCGCCGTCACCGCGGGATATTCGCTGATCTCCGCCGTCTTCCCCGGCGTCTTTGCGGTCAGGAAGAAGATGACGCCACGGTTCCCATCCAGCCGCGCCGACATCGGGCGCGCCTGCTGCTGTTTCCCGTCCCAGGTGACCAGCACGCAGATTGCAATGTCCTCGGCGAGCTCCCAGATGCGCTCCCGCAGTTCGGCTTCCGATTTCCCGGTGTCTTCTTCGCGCGCCATGGATCGTCCTCATGCTGGCGTTGACCAGCATAAGAACATGGGCGGGGCCGGATCGTTCCGCCTAAAGGTTGGCCAGCAGCGCCGGGGTCGGCCAGCCGTCGGCCGGCAGGCCGAGCCGGAGCTGCTCCTTGCGCACGGCCTCGCGCGTCATCGCGCCGAGCACGCCGTCGATCTCGCCGACGTCGTGGCCGTGCGCCTTCAGCTTGCTCTGCAGGAGCTTCATCGATTCGCCGGTCAGGCCTTCCTCGGGATGGCCGGGATCGAATTTCGGATCGCCGGCCAGCCTCGCGGCGAGATGGGCCGCTGTCAGCGTGTAGACGAAGGACTGGTTCCATTCGAGATAGATGTCGTAGTTGGGGAAGACGAGGAAGGCCGGCCCCTTGCGCCCCTGCGGCAAGGCGAGGCCGGCATCGGGTCCCGCCCCGAGCGGGGCGCCGTCATGGCGCGTCACGCCCCATGCCGACCATTGCGAGAGCGGATGGCGCATGGAGATGCCGGCCTGCTCCCATGGCAGGCTTTCCGGCACCGTGACCTCGACCATCCACGGCTCGCCGGCGCGCCAGCCGTGCGAGCGCAGATTGTTGGCGGTGGTCAGGATGACGTCGGGCGCGCTCCTGCGCATGTCGACATGGCCGTCGCCGTCGCCGTCGATCCCCTTGGCGAGGATGTCGGCCGGCAGCATCTGCGTCTGGCCGATCTCGCCCGCCCACGCGCCCTTGACGTCGGCCGGCAGGTCGCCGCGGTCGATCAAAGTGAGCAGCGGCACGATCTGCGGCCGGAAGAGCTGCGGCCGCCGGCAGTCGAAGGCGAGCGTGACGAGCGCGTCGAGCGTGGAAAAATCGCCCTGCACGGCGCCGAAATCGGTCTCCAGCGCCCAGAAGGCGGCGATCACCGGCCCCGGCACGCCGTAGTCGCGCTCCGCCTTCGCGAACACGTCGGCATATTTCTTCAGATTGGCCGCGCCGTTCTTCAGCCGGTAGGAATTGATCATCCGGCCGGCGAACTCGGTGAAGGTCTGGCTGAAGACGCCCTGCGCGCGGTCGCGCTGGAGCACCTTCTGGTCGACGCGGGCGCCGTCGAGCGCGGCAAGCCCCACCTGTCCGATGCCGGCCTGTCGGGCCTCGTCCGCCACGCCCTTCTTCCAGGCGTCGAAGTCGCCGCCGCACTGCTGCGCCAGAGCCGGACCGGCGGCGAGGCTGCAGGCGAAGAGGGCGGCGAGGGCGGCCAGCTTGGTGTTCATGCTTCGTCTCCTGAATGCGTCCCGTCCGCTCGGGCGGTCATTGCGTCGTCCTGCGCAGCCAGTCGCGCCATTGCGACGTGCTGCCGTGGAAGACGTTGATGTCGGCGTCGCCGTCGATGCCGGGCACGATCCCCGTTCCCGTATACTGCCAGAACAGGAATTCGCGGTTGTCGTAGCGGTCGTGCGGATGCGCCGCAACCGAGCGCAGCCACCAGTGATAGCCGTGGAAGTCGCGCAGGCCGTTGTCGTCGTAGAAGTCGACCGAGGTGTAGACGATCGGCCGCTTGCGGTAATGCGCGCCGACGATGTCGAGGAAGGTCTTCATCTCGGCGTGCACGATCTCGGGAGAGGGGCGCAGTTTGCAGGTCGGCGAGGCGGGGTTCCACTCCATGTCGAGCACCGGCGGCAGCGCGGTCGGGTCGTTCGGCACGTTGGCGATGAACCAGGCCGCCTGCTCGGCCGCCGGACGGCAGAAATAGAAGAAGTGGTAGGCGCCGCGCGGCACGCCAGCGGCCCTCGCGCCGCGCCAGTTGTCGGCAAAGCTGTCGTCGACCCGGTCGCCGCCCTCGGTCGCCTTGACATAGGCGAAGGCGACGCCGCTCC
>ERZ778021.2686-NODE-2686-length-14981-cov-5.652620_pt1 | contig 14981 bp, 14 predicted proteins | sample MGYA00375751_ERZ778021 | MGnify/ENA primary metagenome ERZ778021 (study PRJEB29350, sample SAMN05389814) | bioreactor metagenome | isolation source: Thiocyanate stock bioreactor | place: South Africa: University of Cape Town | collected 2013-08-29 ... | reverse complement strand
CAGCCTGCCCGGGTCGCCTCCGAGACGCCCGGGACGGCCCGTCCCCGGCCGCAGGCGCCCCGAGCCGCGCCATCCGTCCCCCGCCGCCAGCGCACCCAAGCACGCCTCCCCACCCGCCAATAACGCGAACCCACGCCGCCGGCGGCCCTCATCCCGACGGCCACGAACCGCACCGCGCGACCTCGGCCTCCCGGCTGCGGGCTAGGCGAAGTAGTGGCCCTCGGCGAGGTCCTCGATCAGGCCAGGGTGCCGGGGCTCCCAGCCGACCACCTCGCGGGTGATCGCGTTCGAGGTCGGGTCGTCGAGGGTGATGAAGCCGGCGAGGAAGCTGAAGTAGCCGGGGATGTCCTCCTCGGCGACCGCGCGGGCCTCGAGGCCGGTGCCGCGGCCGATCGCCTCGGCGATCTCCTTCAGCGTCACGCCTTCGTCGCCGACCCCGTGCAGGACCTGGCCGGCGGGGGCCTTCTCGACCGCGAGGCGGTAGAGGGCGGCGGCGTCGCGGGTGTCGACGGCGGGCCAGCGGTTGGCGCCCTCGCCGGGGTAGCCGGCGAAGCCGTTCGCGCGGGCGAAGCCGATCAGGGTCGGGCCGAAGCCGTGGTGGTCGAGGTGCGAGTGGACGAGGGGGGAGAGGCGGATCACCGAGGAGCGGACGCCGCGGTCGGCGAGCGCCAGGGTGGCGTTTTCGACGTCGGCGCGGTGGCCGCCGGGCGAGCGGTCCTCCTCGGTGCCGGTGCGACCGAGGTCCAGCATCGCCAGCATCAGCGTGCCGCTGGTGTTGACGAAGGGCTTGTCGGTGCCCGCGAGGGCGTCGCCGAACGCCTGCGTCGCGGCCATGTCGGCGGCGATCGCGGCCTCCATCTCACCGGTCGCCATCAGCTCGTGTTTGAAGGCCAGGTGGATGACGCCGTCGGCGCCCGCGGCGGCCTCCTTCAGCCCGTCGAGGTCGTCGAGATCGCCGCGCCGCGCTTCGGCGCCCGCCTCCTCCAGCCTGGCCGCCGACTCGTCCGAGCGGGCGAGGCCGACGACCTCGTGGCCCGCCTCGAGCAGCTCGGGGACGACCGCGCCGCCGATGTGGCCTGACGCTCCGGTGACGAATACGCGCATCGGGAACCTCCAAGTTCGTGGGTCGGACATCGGGTCGGGATCGCGTCCCAGGAACCTGATGTCACTCTGTGCCATCAGCGTAGCACCGTGATGTCACGAGGTGCCATCACTACAATCGGCGGATGGGCAGATGGGCACCAGACGCGCGAGGCAGGCTCGCCGCGGCGGCGATGGAGCTGTTCGAGGAGCGCGGCTACGAGGACACCACGGTCGCCGACATCGCCGCGCGCGCCGGTCTCACCAAACGCACCTTCTTCCGCTACTTCGCCGACAAGCGCGAGGTGCTGTTCTCCGGCACCGAGGTCCTGCGGGAGAAGTTCGTCGCCGGGATCGCCGCCGCGCCCGCCGACGACTGTCCGCTCGACGCGATCGCCGCCGGCCTCGAGGCGATGGCCGACCTCTTCGACGAGTTCGGCGAGCACCCCCACAAGCGCCAGGCGATCATCGCCGCCAATCCCGAGCTGCAGGAGCGCGAGTTGATCAAGCTGAGCGCCTACGCGGCCGCCGCCGCCGGTGCATTGCGCGAGCGCGGCGTCGCGGAACCGGGCGCGAGCCTCGCCGCCGAGGCGGGCCTCGCCGTCTTCCGGATCGCCTTCGAGCAGTGGACCAGCGGGCCCGAGCGCCAGGATCTCCACCAGCTGATCCGTGACGCGCTGGCCGAGCTGAAGGCCGTGACCGTCCCCGCTTGACGCCCTCTCCGCTCGCCGGGGAATCCCTACATAAAAATGTGGACGAGGTCTCGTGACACGAGCTACAATCGCCCCATGCACAACCCGCTTCGTTCGGAGGCGGATGTCTTTCGCCTCGTGGTCGTCATCGGGGTCGCCGCGGCCCTGGTGGTCGCCCTGTCCCTGATCGCCAAGCCGGTCTGGGGAGTGCTCCTCGCCGCCCTGCTGATCGGGGTCGGGATCGGGTTCGTCTGGCGCGCGGTCCGAGGCTCCGAGCCGCGCAGCGTCGAAGGCCACCCGGTCGCCGACGACACCCGACGGATCCTCGTCGTTGCCAACCAGACCGCCGCCGGCCGTGAGTTGCTGCAGGAGATCGGCAACCGCTGCCGTGGTCAGGACTGCGAGGTGATGCTGGTGTCCCCGGCGCTGGTCGGCTCGCGCGCCGAACGCTGGGCCTCCGACATCGACGAAGGGCTCGACCTCGCCCGCGAGCGGATGGCCCGCTCGGTGACCGCACTGCGCGGGATCGGCGTGGAGGTCCGCGCCGAGGTCGGCGACCCCGACCCGAACATGGCGATCGAGGACGCGCTCCGCGTCTTCCCCGCCGACGAGATCGTCATCTCCACCTTGCCCCCGGAGCAATCGCGCTGGCTCGAGCACGAAGTCGTCGAGAGGACCCGCCGCGAGGTCGAATTGCCGATGACCCACGTCATCGTCGACCTCGACGCCGAGCGGGCGGCGACCCCTCTGCGCTCGGTCGGCTGAGCGCGATAGCCCCGACCCGGCCCCCGGCTCCCGCCGGCGCGGCCGGGTGTGCGAAATTGCCGCGATGCCCACCGTCGCGACGCCCACCGGGATCGACCTCTACTACGAGACGATCGGCGAGCCCGAGAACCCGCCGCTGCTCCTCGTCATGGGGTACGGCGCGCAGATGATCGCCTGGCCGCGCGAGTTCTCCCAGCTGCTCGCCGCGGGCGGGCGCTTCGTGATCGAGCTCGACAACCGCGACTCGGGGCTCTCGACCAAGCTCGACGGCGCCGAGCTCGACATCGACGCGGTGATGGCGGCCGCCGGCGAAGGCGACCTCGCGCGTGCTGCGGCGCTCGCCCCCTACACGCTGAGCGACCTCGCCGACGACTGCGTCGCCCTCCTCGACGCCCTGAGGATCGACCGCGCCCACGTCCTCGGCGCCTCGATGGGCGGGATGATCGCCCAGCAGCTGGCGATCGAGCACCCCGACCGCCTCCTCACCCTGGTCTCGATGTTCTCCAACACCGGCGAGCCGGGCGTCGGCCAGCCGACCCAGGAGGCGCTCGAGGCGCTGCTCACCCCCTCGCCGCTGGAGCGCGCCGCCTACATCGAGGCCTCCTCGGCGAAGGCGATGATCTGGGCCTCGCGCCGCTACGGCGACCGGGCGCGCGCGGAAGTCCTCGCCGCCGAAAGCTTCGACCGGGGGATCTATCCGGACGGCGTGACCCGCCAGCTCGCCGCGATGCTGGCGAGCGGTTCACGCGCCGACGGCCTCCGCGACCTCACCGTCCCGACCCTCGTCATCCACGGCCTCGACGACACCCTGATCCAGCCCGACGGCGGCGAACGCACCGCCGAACTGATCCCGGACGCGCGCCTGCTGCTGGTCGAGGACATGGGCCACGACCGCCCGGAAGAGCTCTGGCCGATCCTCGCCGAAGCGATCCTGCTGCACACCGACGCCGTGCCGGCGTAGGGGGTCGAGCGAGGGTTCATGCCCCTTCGGTCGGGGACGGTCCCGTCCCGGGCGTCTCGCGGCGGCCCGGGCAGGCTGTGGCCGCCGCGAGACGCCCGGGACGCGAGGCTTTCGGGGAAAGTGCGCGGCGGGTCCCCCCGCCGAGCGTGCACTTGAACACACCCTGGTGTGCCCAACTGCACGCTCGGGCTCGAGTGCGAGGGGCCTGTCACGGAAGGCTCGCGTCTCCTCGCCTTCGTCACGGATCTCCCCCGGGACCCGCACGGGAGGCGCACTCTCGCCTCTCCCCGAGACCCGGCCCTCTCGTAGGCGGTCACAGCCTGCCCGGACCGCCTACGAGAGGGCCGCGTCCCTTCCCTCGTCCCTCGCCGTCCCTCGCCCCCACCCAGCCAACAGCGACGACTCCGTAGGGTGAGTCCCATCGCTACCAAGCCCGACAGCGCCCGCGCCCGCAGCCGCCCGCTACTCACTGCCACCGTGGAGTCGGTCGAGCCGCTCATGCCGACCTTGACCCGGATCGTCTTCGGGGGGGAGGGGCTGGCGGAGTTCGAGCTCGGCGAGTACACGGACCACTATGTGAAGCTGCAGTTTCCGCGCGAGGGGGCGCCGGCGGACGAGCGGCCGAAGGTCCGCACCTACACGGTGCGCGAGTGGGACCCCGACGCCGGGCTTCTGACGATCGACTTCGTCGTCCACGGCGACGAGGGCGTTGCCGGCCCCTGGGCCACCGCGGCCCGCCCCGGCGACACGATCGACCTGCGCGGTCCTGGCGGCGGCTACGCCCCCGACCCCGACGCCGCCTGGCACCTGATGGCCGGCGACAGCAGCGTGATCCCGGCGATCTCCGCCTCGCTCGCCCGGGTCCCGGCGGGCGCCACCGTCCACGTCGTCCTCCAAGTCCACGGGCCCGAGGAGGAGGTCGAGCTTTCGTCCCCCGGCGACCTCCACCTGCACTGGCTCCACGGCGACGCCGACGACGGCCTCGCCGAGGCGATCGCCGCGCTCGACTTCCCCGCCGGCGACCCGCACGTCTTCCTCCACGGCGAGGCCACCTCGGTCCGCCTCGCCCGCCGCCACCTCGTCGTCGACCGCGCCGTTCCCGCCGAGTGCCTCTCCGCTTCCGGCTACTGGAAACGCACCCTCACCGACGAAGGCTGGCGCGAGGCAAAAGCCGACTGGAACGCCCAGGTCGAGGCCGAAGCCCCAGCCCGCGGTTGACGGGCCGAAAAGCGCTCTATATCAGCGCTTTTCGGCCCGTCGACGGTGAAGTGTATTCGACGGTGAGGTGTATTCGGCGGTTGGGGGCGAGGGAGTTGCCGGTTCGATGCTCGGGCAGTTCGCGCCAGACTGCGGACGTCGCCCGCGATCATCACGCCGTCGCCCTCGCCGATCCCCGGTTCGTTGCCCGCCGTGCCTTCGAGCTCGCCGAGCGCGCCCTGGGAGATCTGCAGCGGCGTCGTCGGGCGTGCCGCGGGTGCCCATGATGAGCTGGTTCACCGTGTGGACGTAGACGGGGATGCTCTCCGGCGTCGCGTATTCGGGCTTCGGATCGATCGTCGGTCCAGGCAGGGTTTACGCCTGAAGCGACTTCGGGTAGGCCTCCGTTCATGTCGTGCCGGACCCCGAGGAGCGCGACGCGGCGAACTCTCCTCCTCCTCGTCGCGCTCCTCGGGATCTCTGCCGCAGTCGGCACGTCCGGCGCCTGCGCGGTGGTCGAGGCCCCCTTCGCGACCCAGTTCGCGACCAGCGCCCGGGGCGGCGTCGCGACCGCTGCCAACACGCTGATGACCTGCCCCGCGGCGGCGCCCAACTGCCTCGAATCGCGCGCCGGGACCGCCACCGGCGCGGCCCTGAACAACAACGCCTACGCGATGGAACGGGTCGACGTCGACGGCGACCTGACCACCTTCGACTCCTCGACCGCGACCCTCGCCCTGCCCGCCGGGGCGACCGTCCAGTTCGCCGGCCTCTACTACGGGGCGCGCCTCAGCAAAGGGACGGGCGGCGAAGCGGCGACCGACGCCGCGGCGCGCGGCACTGTCCTCCTGCAGACTCCCGGCGCGCCGGGCTACTCGACCCTCACCGCCGCCGTTGCCGACAGCACCGCGGTCGCCGGCGCCTACACCGGCTTCGTCGACGTCACCGCCCAGGTCGCCGCCGCCGGCTCCGGCGAATACACGGTCGCCGACGTCCAGGCGGGGACCGGCGAAGACCGCTACGCGGGCTGGTCCCTGATCGTCGTCTACGTCGACCCGGCCTCGCCGCCACGCAGCATCCGCGTCTTCGCCGGCCTCGCCTCGATCGTCGCCAGCGAAGCGCCGCTGCTGATCCCGGTGTCCGGGCTGGAGACGCCCGCCGCCGGCACCGTCACCGCGGAAGTGGGCCTGGTCGCCTACGAGGGCGACCGCGGCTCGGCCGGGGACCGTCTCTCGCTCGCCGGCCGCAACCTCTCCGACCCGGCCAACCCGGCCAACAACGTCTTCAACAGCTCGATCGCGGTGGACGGCGTCGATGTCGGGACGAAGAACCCGAGCTACGTGAACCAGCTCGGTTTCGACTCCGACCTGATCCAGGCGGACGGTTTCCTCGGCAACGACGTGAAGGAAACGACGCTGGAAGAGTCGACCAGCCTCGAGCAGTACCTGACCCAGGCGATCGTGGTCGCTGTGGAACTCGACCCGGCGGTGCTCGAACCGCCGCCGCCCTCCTCGGGGGGCGGGACCACGACGCCCCCGGCCCCGAAGCCGGCGACCACCGAGCCCAAACATCACAAGGGCGGCGGCAAGGGCGGCGAAGGAGAAGCGAGGAAGGAGCCGGCGCCGACGCTCACGGTGGGCGCGCCGGAGGGGACGGTGCGGCCGAGCGCCGTGGTCCGGTTCCGGGTCGAGGTCGAGGCGCCCGCGGCGGAGCCGCTGCGCAAGGTCGAGGTCTGCAACACCCTCGGGCCGGGACTGACCCGCCTGCGCGCGCCGGGCGCCGACCGCCGTGGCGAGACCGTCTGCTGGCACGTCGGCAAGGTCCCCCGCGGCAAGCACCTCACGCTGACGACGACCGCCCGTGTCGACGCGACGGGGCGCGCCACGCTGCTCAGCCGCACCGTGGCCCGTGCCCGCAACGTCCGCACCGTCCGCCACATCACCCGCATCCACGTGCGCCCGCTTCCGGCGACGGCCTGCGGCAGCTCCCTGGCAGGCCTTGCGGCTAGCTTTCTACCGCGCTGTTGAAGGCATCCTCCCGCGCGGCTGAACTCCGCCCTCGCGTAGCGCTAAGGTGATGCCGCCAATCACCTTGAGCGTGCAGGCATCATGAACCGGTTGCGATCGAATCTCACCTACGCCAACGTCATCTCGACCCTCTGCCTCTTCCTCGTGCTCGGCGGCGGCGCCTGGGCGGCGACCTCGCTGCCGAAGAAGAGCGTGGGCACGCCGCAGTTGAAGGCCAACGCGGTCACCGGCGCCAAGGTGAAGAACGGCTCGCTGACCGGGGCCGACGTCGACGCGGCGACCCTCGGGCAGGTGCCGAGCGCCGCCGCCGCGGGGACCGCGACGAACGCCGGCCACGCGACGAGTGCCGACTCGGCGGCCCACGCCGACTCTGCGACCCGCGCCGACCACGCCACCAGCGCCGACTCGGCGAGCCAGGCCGGCGACGCGACGACGCTCGACGGGCTCGGGTCGGGTGCCTTCTACGCGGCGGCGGGCATCCAGCGGATCGACGCGAGCTCCAGCCGAGGCGCTCCGCTGCAGACGATCTACACGGGGAAGGGGCTGGTACTGACGGCCCTGTGTCAGGAAGGCGGGCTCGCCGGGTCGACCGTCCTCCAGATCTTCGCTGCCTCCACCGCGACCTCACCGCGCGTCGACGCCGCCTACGTCGAAAAAACGGCGGGCACGGAAAAAGCAGAAGCCCGCGAACGGACGTTGGAATCGACGCCCCTCGAAGTGTGGACGGCAGGGACCGGCGCCGGCAACTTCGCCGAGGTCGTCGGCACCCTCCTCTACACCGACGCGCAGCGGACCATCGACATCACCCTGGAGACGCGGGCGACCTCGAGCCACGAATGCTTCGCCACCGGCACCGCGGCGGAAAGCGGCTGATGCGCCGTCCGCACCTCACCTACGCCAACGTCATCTCGACCCTCTGCCTCTTCCTCGTGCTCGGCGGCGGCGCCTGGGCGGCGACCTCGCTGCCGAAGAAGAGCGTGGGCACGCCGCAGTTGAAGGCCAACGCGGTCACCGGCGCCAAGGTGAAGAACGGCTCGCTGACCGGGGCCGACGTCGACGCGGCGACCCTCGGGCAGGTGCCGAGCGCCGCCGCCGCGGGGACCGCGACGAACGCCGGCCACGCGACGAGTGCCGACTCGGCGGCCCACGCCGACTCTGCGACCCGCGCCGACCACGCCACCAGCGCCGACTCGGCGAGCCAGGCCGGCGACGCGACGACGCTCGACGGGCTCGGGTCGGGTGCCTTCTACGCGGCGGCGGGCATCCAGCGGATCTCCTATGAAGCGCACTGGGAAGTGGAACCGGGGGCCACCAAGACGATCCTGACCGCGGGCCCGCTGACCCTCGTCGCCTACTGCAACGAGTCGGAGGAAGGAGGTGCCCGCACGCTCTTCGAGGTCAGCGCCACCGGCCCCGCCGGTTCGACCATCGGCTACGCGCAGCAGGCCGACGGCAACGTCAAAGCCGGCGTCGTCTCGCTGGAACCATCGACGCCCGCCGTGGTGCAGCGGTGGGTGTCGACGGAAGGCGAATCGCTCAGCTCGCTCGCGACCCTCGTCTACCGCGATCCGTCGCGCACGATCTCGATCCCGCTCAGCATGTTCATCGATGGGATCGGCGATACCTGCCGCGCCGCCGGCAGTACCCTCGTCGCCGAATAGATGGTGGAGCCACTGCGGAGCTTCGAGGAGATGTACGCGGCGGCGGGGGATGACCTCGCGGCGCTGCCGTGGGCGAACCTGAAGCCGTTCCCGCCGCTGGTCGAGTGGCTCGATGACCGCGGTGCCGGCGTCGATGGGGCGGCGCTGGTGATCGGGAGCGGGCTAGGTGACGACGCCGAGGAGCTGGCGCGGCGGGGATTCGAGGTGTCTGCGTTTGACGTCTCGCCGACCGCGATCGAGCGGACCCGGGAGCGGTTCCCCGACTCGACCGTCGAGTATCGCGTCGCCGATCTCCTCGACCTGCCCGCCGAGTGGCGCGAACGGTTCGACCTGGTGGTCGAGATCCGCACGCTGCAGTCGCTGCCGATCGCGGATCGGAAGGCGGCCGCCACGGCGATCGCCGGCACCGTCGCTCCCGGCGGCCTGCTCTGGCTCCACGCTCTCGGTCGCGAGGAGCGCTCGCCGCGCGACACCAGGCCGTGGCCGGTGACCCCGCAGGAGCTGGCCGTCCTCGAGGCTGCGGGCCTGCGCTGGGAGTCCCACCGCGAGGACCTCTTCGACGCCGACCTCTACGAGGTCGCCGGCACCCTGCGCCGCGTCAGGTGAGTTCGAAGATGACGTGGACGGTCGCCTTGACCGTCGAGGTGCCGGGCTTGGTCGGCGGGGTCGGCTCCGGGGCGCCCTTGGCGGCGCCGCTGACGGATTCCGCTTCGAAGCTGCGCGGGCCGATGAATTCGGCGCCGGAGCCTTCTTCGATCGTCAGCGCCGCACCGAGGTGGGCGCCGGCCTGGGTCGCCAGCACCGTCGCCCGTTCCTTCGCCTTGGTGAAGGCCGCGGCGAGGGCTTTGGCGAAAGCCGCTTCCTGGTTGCCGACGCTGAAGCTCGGGCCGCTCACCCCGGTCGCCCCGGCGGCCAGGGCGGCGGAGATGAGTTCGCCCGCCTTCGATGGTTCGTGGAGGGTGACCTGGATCCCCTCGGTGGCGCGGTAGACGGTGACCTTGCCCTTCTGCACGGGGCGCACGTCGATCCGCCCGGTGCGGATGTCGCCTTCGCCGACGCCGGGGAAGCCCTGGGCCGCGGCGATCACCTTGCGAAGCTGCTTGGCGGTCGCCTGCAGCGCGGCGCCGCGGCTCTTCCGTTCCTGTTTCACGCCGAAGCCGAGCTTGGCCGTGTCGTTCGGGACCTTCACGGTCGCGCTCGCGGTGACGGCGACGGAGCGTCCCGTCGCGGCGCCCGCGCCGGCGGGGAGGAGGGCGCAGGCGACGGCCAGCGCGGAGAGGGCGAGGATCAGGGCTGTCTTGCGGCTGGAGATCATCATGCTCTCACTACCCTCGACATGATGATTGATCACAGGTCATCTAGGGAGTGATGACGATCTTGCCGAGCACGTCGCCCTCGGCGAGCGCCTTGATCCCCTCGGCGACCTCGCTCAGCGGCAGCACCTTGTCGATCCGGGGGTGGATCCTGCCGAGGTTGACCAGCGAGACGAGGCGGCCCAGCTCGTCCAGGGTGCCCATCGTCGAACCGACGACCTCGAGCTCTTTGAAGAAGACCCGCGCGAGGTCGGCGGGGGGATCCATGCCGCTGGTCGCGCCGGCGACGACGATCCGGCCGCCCGGCTTCAGCGAGCGCAGCGAATGTCCCCAGGTCGCTTTGCCGACCGTCTCGATCACGACGTCGACTTTCTCCGGCAGCCGCGCGCCGGACTCGAAGGCGGCGTGGGCGCCGAGTTCGAGCGCGAAGTCCCGCTTGCGCTCCTCGCGGCTGGTCACCCAGACGCGGAAGCCGCCGGCCCGGCCGAGCTCGACCGCGGCGCTGGCGACGCCGCCGCCGGCGCCCTGGATCAGCACCGTCTGGCCCGGCTTCAGCCCGGAGCGGTCGAACAGCATCCGGGAGGCGGTGAGCCAGGCGGTCGGCAGGCAGCAGGCTTCCTCGAAGCTCATCTCGGCAGGCTTCGGCACCAGGTTGCGGCGCGGCACCGCGACCTTCTCGGCCAGCGTGCCGGGATGGAGCTCGGAGAGCAGGGTGCGGTTCGGGTCGATCAGTTCGCCGCCGGGGGAGTCGGGGTCGCCGATCACCGCGTGGACGATCACCTCGTCGCCCTTCTCGTCGACCCCGGCCGCGTCGCAGCCGATGATCATCGGCAGGCGGTCCTCCGGTAGGCCGATCCCGCGCAGGCTCCAGACGTCGTGGTGGTTCAGCGACACCGCCTTGACGTCGACCAGCGCCCAGCCCTCGGGCACGTCCGGCGCGTCGACCTCGCCCACCTCGAGCGCCGAGAGCGGGTCCTCCATCGAAGCCGAGACGGCGCGGGCGGCAAGCATCGACTGAAACCTATCTGTCGGAGACATGTGACACCCGTCACCCTGTGAGCGCGGTCACAAACGGGTGTTCGCTACTTGCCGATACTTGTATACAAGCCGCAAGCAACATGGAAGAGACCGCATCATGCAGAAGACCTGGAACGTGACCCTGTACTCCGACGGTAAGCCCGTCAGCGAGCGTCGTGGTGTCAGCCAGAGCGACGCCGTCGCCCAGATCTACCGCCTCGCGCGCACGACCGCCCCGGTCGAGCTCGCCGAGGTCGAGGAGATCGTCGCGCCGCGCACCGAAGAACGCGAGCTCGTCGCCGCCTAGTACGAAGCACCCAAGCGGGAGCCGGTAGGGCTCCCGCTGCCGTTCGCGGGAGCCCCAGGGCTTCCCGTTCGCGTTTAGGAGGCGGGGCCGTGATGGCCGCGCGCTAAGAGGTTGTCGCAAAACCCCCGCGCACGCCTGGCGGCACCGGACACACTTCGCGGGGCGGCGTCCTCGGTCGGCCAAATGGCGCTGCCATTCGGCCTCCCTGCGTCCTACCCCCGCTCGGTCCGGCACTCGCCAGTCGCAAACGCGGGTTTTGCGACAACCTCTAAGAGGCAGGGGCCTTGACGCTCCCGCCGCGCTTGGCCGCCTCGGCCATCGCCCGCTCCACGGCGTCGACGTCGCGGACGGCGCCGGTATCCGCCGAGGTGGCCATCGCCGCGTAGGCCCGCAGGGCCGGCGAGACGACCCGCTCCCGCGCCGCCGGGCGGTAGCCGTTGCCGGCGAGCAGGGCCTCGCGGCGCTCCTCCAGCACCGCGCCCGACACCTGGAGCTCGATCGAGCGGGAGGGGATGTCGATCGCGATCGTGTCGCCGTCCTCGACCAGGGCGATCGTCCCGCCTGACGCCGCCTCCGGCGAGACGTGGCCGATCGAGAGGCCCGAGGTGCCGCCGCTGAAGCGCCCGTCGGTGAGCAGCGCGCATTTCGCGCCCAGGCCGAGGCCCTTCAGGTAAGAGGTCGGGTAGAGCATCTCCTGCATACCGGGGCCACCCTTCGGTCCCTCGTAGCGGATCACGACCACGTCGCCGGCGGCGATCTGGCCGCCGAGGATGGCCTCGACCGCCTCGTCCTGGGACTCCACTACGCGGGCCGGGCCGTTGAAGGTGAGGATCGACTCGTCGACCCCCGCCGTCTTCACCACGCAGCCGCGCTCGGCGAGGTTGCCGTAGAGGATCGCCAGGCCGCCGTCGGCCGAGTAGGCGTGGGCGATGTCGCGGACGCAGCCCTCGGTGGGGTCGAGGTCGAGCGACTCCCAGCGCTCTGACTGCGAGAAGGCGGTGGCGGAACGGACGCAGCCGGGGGCGGCGTGGAAGAGCTCGACCGCCTCGTCGGTGGCGTCGCCGCCGCGCACGTCCCAGTCCCCGAGCCACTTCGCCAGCGAGTCGGCGTGCACGGTGTGCACACCCTCGTTGAGGAGTCCGCCGCGGCGCAGCTCGCCGAGGATCGCCGGGATGCCGCCGGCGCGATGGACGTCCTCGACCAGGTAGTCGCCGCTCGGGGCGACCTTGCAGATGTTGGGCACGCGGCGCGAGAGCTCGTCGATGGCGGCCATCGTGAAGTCGACCTCGGCCTCCTGGGCGGCGGCCAGCAGGTGGAGCACGGTGTTGGTCGAGCCGCCCATCGCGATGTCGAGGGTCATCGCGTTCTCGAACGCCTCGCGGGTCGCGATCGAGCGCGGCAGCACCGACTCGTCGTCTTCCTCGTAGTAGCGCGTGCAGAGGCTGACCACGGTGCGGCCGGCGTCCTCGTAGAGCTCCTTGCGCGCGGTGTGGGTGGCGAGCGTCGTGCCGTTGCCGGGCAGGGCGACGCCGAGCGCCTCGGTCAGGCAGTTCATCGAGTTGGCGGTGAACATCCCCGAGCAGGAGCCGCAGGTCGGGCAGGCCGCCTCCTCGATCCGCGCGATGTCGTCGTCGGAGACCTCGGTGGCGACCGCGTCGGCGATCGCCGAGATCAGGTTCACGCGCTTGCGCACGGTGCCGTCCTCGAGCACCGCGGTGCCGCCCTCCATCGGCCCGCCGGAGACGAAGACCGTCGGGATGTTCAGGCGCAGCGCCGCGTTCAGCATCCCCGGGGTGATCTTGTCGCAGTTGGAGATGCAGACCAGAGCATCGGCGCAATGGGCGTTCACCATGTACTCGACCGCGTCGGAGATCAGGTCGCGCGAAGGGAGCGAGTAGAGCATCCCGCCGTGGCCCATCGCGATCCCGTCGTCGACCGCGATCGTGTTGAACTCGCGCGGCACGCCGCCGGCCTCGTGGACCGCCGCGGCGACCACCTCGCCGACCGGGCCGAGGTGCGTGTGGCCGGGGACGAACTGGGTGAAGGAGTTGGCGATCGCGATGATCGGCTTGCCGAAGTCCTCGCGGGCGACGCCGGTGGCGCGCAGCAGCGCGCGGGCGCCGGCCATGTTGCGGCCATGGGTGACGGTTCGGGATCTCAGTTCGGGCATGCCTGAAACGGTACAGCTAGGCGGGATCGGCGAGGGCTGCCGCGAGCGCCCGCCAGTCCGCGGCCGGGATCCCCTTGGCGCCGAGCGGCTGGAAGCAGACCTGGTCGGCGCCGGCGTCGCGGTGCTCGCGGGCGGCGGCGGCGATCTCGGCGGCGCTGCCGTGCGGGATCACGTGGTCGATCAGCCGGTCCGAGCCGCCGTCGGCGATGTCGACCGCGGTGAAGCCGTGCTCGATCAGCGCGTTGGTGTAGTTGCGCAGGCCGAGGTAGAGCTGCGCGTAGCTGCGGGCGAGGGCGCGGGCGCGCTCGACGTCCTCGTCGATCACGCAGGCGAGCTCGCAGATCACCAGCTTGTCCGGGCCGACGGTCTGGCGGGCGAAGCGGGTGTGGTCGACCGAGCTGAAGTAGGGGATCGTGCCGAGCGAGCGGCGGGCGCTGGTGGCGAGCATCTTCGGCGCCAGCGCGGCGAGGATGCGGCGCTCGACCGGGATCGGCGTGGCGGCGCCGTCGACCCCGTCGAGGAACTTTTCCACGGCCGTCAGCGGGCGCTTGTAGTCGCTGGTCGCCTCCGGGTGGCCGACGCCGATCCCGACGCAGACCCGACCGGGGAAGTCGGCCTCCAGTTCGTGGAATTCGCGCGCCAGGTCGGCCGGGTCGTAGCCCCAGATGTTCACGATCGAGGTGCCGACGACAAGCTTCGTCGAGCCCTCGAGAAGGCGCCGCACCTGGGCCAGGCGGGGCGAGCCGCCGAGCCAGAAGGAGGGGAAGCCGGCGGCCTCGGCGACCGCCGCCGCCTCGCCCGCCTCGTCTTCGCCGATCTGGCGGAAGGAAGTCCAGACGCCCCACTCACCGAAGTCCATGCGCGCAGCATAGGGAGGTCGTTTCGTCGGCCCTCCGGGGTCGCCCGCGCGCCGGATTCCGCTTCCCCAAACGGAGCGTTCGAGGCCGCCGCCGGCGTGTGCTTCAATCGTCGGACCAGAGAAAGGAGGTGGTCCTAATTTTGAGTCACATGCTTCAAGGGACTCTGGAGGTGCAGGGCCGCTAGGCGCCGCACTGGTTCGGGCGCCCGGCGAATCCACCCCGGGCACCGGCGTGCGTGTGGGGGTCGCGCTTTGTCCCACGCGACCGCGGTGTCACGCGTACGTTCCACTGCACCAGCTTGAGGGCCGTCCTTCGGGGCGGCCCTCTTTTTTGCGCTAGGCGGCGTGTTCGGCCAGCTCGACGAACCAGTCGAGGGCCTCGGGGTTGGCGAGCGAGTCGCGGCTCACCACTTTGTCCGGGTCGGCACCCATGAGGATGCGTTTGGTCGGCACCTCGACCACCTTGCCGGAGAGCGTGCGGGGGACGGCCGCGATCGCGCGGACTTCGTCGGGGACGTGACGGGGGCTGCAGCGTTCGCGGATCGCCCGGGCGAGGGTCTTGCGGAGGTCGTCGTCCAGCTCGGCGCCCTCGCGGAGGACGACGAAGAGTTCGATCACGCCGTCGGTCCCCTCCTTCGGCAGGTCGACGACGAGGGCGTCGACGATCTCGTCGGACTCGAGCACGGCGCGGTAGATCTCGGCGGTGCCGATGCGGATGCCGCCGCGGTTGATGGTCGAGTCGGAGCGGCCGTGGATGATCGCCGTGCCGCGCTCGGTGATCTCGATCCAGTCGCCGTGGCGCCAGATCCCCGGGAACATCTCGAAGTAGGACTCGCGGTAGCGGGAGCCGTCGGGGTCGTTCCAGAGGTAGAGCGGCATCGAGGGCATCGGCTCGGTGATCACGAGCTCGCCGACCATGCCCGTGTGCGGGT
>ERZ778021.2684-NODE-2684-length-15008-cov-5.149936_pt1 | contig 15008 bp, 14 predicted proteins | sample MGYA00375751_ERZ778021 | MGnify/ENA primary metagenome ERZ778021 (study PRJEB29350, sample SAMN05389814) | bioreactor metagenome | isolation source: Thiocyanate stock bioreactor | place: South Africa: University of Cape Town | collected 2013-08-29 ... | reverse complement strand
CGGCGATCTGGAACGCGACCCCCACGGCGTCTCCCAGCCGTCGCAGCCTCTGGATCGGCTCGTCGGAGGCGCCGGAGTACTCGCCGCCGAACTGGGCGGCGGCCGCGATCAGCGACCCGGTCTTCTCCCAGATCACGCGGAGATAGTGACCGGCGGCGTCGGCGGCGTCCCCGCCGTCGCCCGGACCGACCGTCTCCCGCATCTGCCCGGTGACCAGTTCCGCGAAGGTCTGGGCGATGAGCTGGACCGCGGCCGGGCCGAGGTCCGCCAGGAGCATGGAGGAGTGGGCGAAGAGGAAGTCGCCGGCGAGGATCGCGGTGGAGTTGTCCCAGCGGCTGTTGGCGGACTCCACGCCGCGGCGCACGGCCGCCTCGTCCATCACGTCGTCGTGATAGAGCGTGGCCAGGTGGATCATCTCGCACACCACGGCGGCCTTGACCAGGCGCTCGCGGTCGGGTTCCGGACCGAGCTCTCCGGTGAGCAGGGTGACGACGGGGCGGAAGCGCTTCCCGCCGGCGGTGACCAGGTGCAGGGCGACCTCGGTGAGGAAGTCCTCCCCGGTCTCGAGTCGGCTCACCAGGAGCTCCTCGACCTCCACCAGTCGCGCCCTCAGCAGCGCCGCGAGATCCGCGTCGCCGACGTCCACGCCCGCCACCACATGGTCGGGCGCCGTCTCAGCGGTGCCGGTCGTCACAGAATCGCTCGACATCCTCATTCGTCCTCGTCGCCTGGTGCGGACCGGCATCGAGGAGTGGGGGGCGAAAGGGCTGAAGCTCTACCCGACCAATGGCTTCGCCCCCGACGACCCGATCGTCTACCCGCTCTACGACATCGTCGCCGAGCACGGCCTGCCGGTGCTGCTCCACGGCGGTCACTCCTCGCGCCGTCAGAAGTCGAAATACGGCCACCCGATGCTGGTCGACGCGGCGGCCGCCGACTATCCGGAGGTCAACTTCATCATCGGCCACTCGGCCCGCTGGGAGGCGTGGTCGAAGGAGGCCTTCGCGGTGGCGATCTTCAAGACCAACGTGATCCTCGACATGTCGCTGTGGCAGCACTGGGCCAGCCCGGATGAAATCTGCAAGGCGCTGTTGTGGCTGAAAGACCGGGTCGGGTTGGACCGGGTCGTCTTCGCCAGCGACATGGCGGGGATCGAGGTGTCCTGGACGCTGAAGGAGTGGGCGGACCAGGTGTGGAGTTTCAAGGAGATCTCCAAGCAGCTCGGTGGAGAAATCACCCAGGAGGAACTCGAGCTCGTGATGGGCGGTAACGCGGCGCGGCTGATGGCGCTCGAGACCCCGGTCGGTGTCGGGGCATCAGCTCGGTCAAGTTCAAACAACACGGAGGAACGTAAATGAGATCGTCAAAGCTGCGCTGGATCGCGGCGGCCTGTGTCGTCGCAGCCCTGTCGCTGATCCTCGCCGCCTGCGGGGGTGGAGGCTCTGATTCCTCCAGCTCGCAGAGCAACACCACGGAAGAAGCAAGCACGACCGAAGAAGGCAGCACGACCGCGAGCGAAGAAAGCGGCGGCGGCACCCAGACGGTGTCGTTCCAGCTCGACTGGACGCCGAACACCAACCACACCGGCCTCTACGTCGCCCAGGAGAAGGGGCTCTACGAAAAAGCCGGGATCAACCTCGAAATCCTTCCTTACAGCGAAGGGTCCGCCGACACCTTGATCGGCGCCGGCAAAGCCGACTGCGGGATCAGCTTCCAGGAAAACATCCCGATCGCCGTCGCCGCCGGCTCGTCGGAGAAGGCAGTCCTGCCGATCCTCCAGCACGAGGCCAACGCGCTGATCGTCAAAGAAGACTCGGAATTCAAGTCGCCGAAAGACCTGTCGGGGAAGAAGTACGGCGGCTTCGGGATTCCCTACGAGGTCCCGATGGTCAACCAGATGATCGAATACGACGGTGGCTCCGGTGAAGTCCAGAACGTGATCCTCAACACCGGCGCCTACGAAGCCGTCTACCACGGTCAGGTCGACACTTCGCTGGCCTTCCGCACCTGGGAGCTCATCGAAGCGGCGGAACGGGGGATCAAACTGCGCGAATTCCCGGTCCAGGACTACGGCGTGCCGGACACCTACAACGTCCTCATCGCCTGCAACAACGGCTGGCTCGAACAGAACCATGAATTGGCGAAGAAGTTCATCCAGGCGACCGCCGAAGGCTATGAAGATGCCTCGCAAGACCCGAAAGAAGCCGCTGAAATCCTGATCAAGGCCAACCCGGGGGCGTTCCCCAACGAAAACCTGGTGTTCGCCTCGGCGGAAAAGCTGGCGAAAGAATTCTACCTCGGCGAAGAAGGCAAATTCGGCTGCTGGACCGCGAAACGGTGGGAAGAATACCCGCAGTGGGCTGCCGAAAAAGGCATCATCTCCGATGCCAACGGCAACAAAGTGACGGAACCGCCGAGCGGCGAAGAAATGTACACCGATGAATTCCTGCCGAGTTGGTGCGGGGAATCATGAGCACGGTCACCGACACCTCGTTCCGCGAGGAGCTGTGGTCGACGGTCGCCCCGACGTATGCGGCGATCGTCGGCCACCCGTTCCTCGCCGGGATCATCGACGGCTCACTGCCGCCCGAGGCGTTCGTCCGCTTCGTCGAACAGGACCGGCTGTACCTGCGGGTCTACTCGCGGGCGCTCTCGTTCACGGCGGGCCACGCGTCCGACCCGGACGACACCGCCGTGTTCACCGGCTCCGCCTCGACCGCGATCGCGGTCGAGGCGGGGATGCACGCCGAACTCCTCGAGGGGTTCGGCGCCGACCCGTCCCACCAGCGGGAGGAGCTCTCGCCGAGCGGCGAGCTCTACGCGCAGACGATCCTCGCCCACAGTTCCCGCGGGCCGTTCGCCGAGGCGCTCGCCTCGGTGCTCGCCTGCTTCTGGGTGTACGCCGAAATGGGGCACGACCTGCGGGCGAAGGGCTCGCCCGACCCGCGCTACCAGCGCTGGGTGGACACCTACGGCGACGAGGCGTTCGCGGCCACTGTGGAGAAGGTCCTGGCGATCGTCGACCGCGTCGGGCTCGAATCCGGCCCGGTCGAAAAGGCCCGCTTCCAGGAGATATTCGCCCAGGGCGTGCGGCTCGAGTGGATGTTCTGGGACTGCGCCTGGCGGCTCGAGGAGTGGCCGGCCATCGGCTGACCCACGGTAAGGAAAGGGAGAGAAGAGATGAGCGATACGCGCGAGCCGCTGGTGATCCGGGGCGGCACCGTGGTGACGATGAACGACGCCGACGAGGTGCTGTTCGGCGGCACGGTGGTGATCGAGGACGACCGCATCACGAAGGTCGCACCGGCCGGCGAGGCGGTCGAGCTGGCCGGGGCGCGGGAGATCGACGCCGGCACGAAGATCGTCATGCCGGGGCTGATCGACCTCCACTACCACACCGCTCTGGGTAAGGGATGGAGTGACCACCTGCCGCTGTGGGAGTACCTGCAGACCTGTTGGTACCCGATGATCCGGGCGCTCGACCCGGAGGCGGCGAAGCGCGCCGCCCTCGCCAGCTACGCCGAGTCGATCCGCTGTGGGGTGACCACGGTGAACGACATGTACCGCCAGCTGGAGGCGCTCGGCGACGCCGCCGAGGAGATCGGCATCCGCGCCGTCCTCTGCAACGACGTCGCCACCGACGAGCACGAACTCGACACGCTCGCCGACAACGCTGCTGCCTTCAAGTCCAAGCACGGCGCCGCCGAAGGGCGGCTCGAAGTGCGGGTCGGGATCGAGTGGCTGCCGCTCGCCTCGCGCGAGCTGCTGCGCGAAGCGCGGGAGCTGGCGAACGAGCTCGGCGCAGGGATCCACATCCACCTGAACGAGTCGCTCAGCGAGGTCGAGATCTCAAAGGAACTCTTCGGCCGACGGCCGACCGAGGTCGCCTACGAAGAGGGCATCCTCGGCAAGGACTGCATCGCCGCCCACTGCGTCCACCTCTCCGACGCAGAGATCGCGCTGATGCGGGAAACCGGCACCCAGATCTCCCACAACCCGTCCTCGAACGCGAAGCTCGGCAACGGCGTGATGCGGCTGCCGGAGATGCTCGGCGCGGGCCTCAACATCGGCCTCGGCCACGACGCGGCCGAGTGCAACAACAGCCGCGACATGTTCGAGGTGATGAAGTGGGCCTCGCTGCTGCACCGGGCGGTGCGGATCGACGCCGGGCTCCAGCAGGCCCCCGACGTGGTCCGCATGGCGACCCGCAACGGCGCCGCCGCGCTCGGCCACGAGACCGGCGAACTGGCGGCCGGCCGCAAGGCCGACGTGATCCTGGTCGAGACCAACTCGACGATGTTCACGCCGATGATGCCCGAATCGGTCGACCACGTCTTCTCGCACCTGGTCTTCGCGTCGAACGGCTCCTGCGTCGACACGACGATCTGCGACGGGCGCGTGCTGATGGAGGGTCGCGAGATCCTCACCGTCGACGAGGACAAGGTGATCGCCGAGGCGAACGCGTCGTTCCAGGAGGTCGTCGGCCGGATGGTCGTCCCCGATCTCGCCTCGGTGCAGGCGTGAGCAAGTCCATCACGCTCACCTGGTCGGAGCGCTTCGGCCAGGCCGACATGGGGGATTGGGCGATCTACATCCCCCCGACCGGCCTGGTCGAGCCCGACCGCCATCTCGACCACCCCGAGCGGGTGGCGCGCCTGCGCCGCCTGGTGGCGAAGACCGGCCTCGACCAGCACCTCGACCAGGTGGTGCCGCGGGCGGCGACGCCGGCGGAGATCGAAGCCGTGCACAGCGCCGAGCACGTCGCCCGCATGGCGGCGGTCGCCGAGGCCGGCTGGGGCGACGCGGGCGGCGGCTTCACGCCGATGAACGCCGACTCCTACGACCTCGCCCTGCTCAGCGCCGGCTCCGTGCTCACCTGCACCGAGCGGGTGCTGTCGGGCGAGACCGACCGCGCCTACGCGCTCGCCCGCCGCTCCGGGCACCACGCCTCGCGCGACACCGGCTACGGCTTCTGCATCTTCAACAGCGTCTGCGTCGCCGCCGCGGCGGCGAAGCGCGCCGGGATCGAGCGGATCGCGATCGTCGACATCGACGCCCACCACGGCAACGGCACCGAGGCGATCTTCTACGACGACCCCGGCGTGCTCACCATCTCCCTGCACGAGGACCGCATGTTCCCGGCCGAGACCGGCGCCGCCGAGGACCGCGGCGGCGCGGGCGCCGTCGGCTCGAACCTGAACATCCCGCTCGCCTCCGGCACCGGCGACGGCGGCTACCTCTTCGCGATCGACGAGCTCGTCGTCCCCGCCCTCGACCGCTTCGAGCCGGAGCTCGTCTTCGTCGTCGCCGGCGTCGACGCGGCGATGTACGACCCGCTCTCCAACCTCGCGCTCACGGCGGGCGGCTACGCGGCCACCGCCGAGCGCCTCGTCGCCGTCGCCGAGCGCCCCGCCGAGGGCCGCGTCGTCTTCGAGCAGGAGGGCGGCTACAGCCTCGTCTACTCGCCCTTCTGCTGGCTGAAGCTGATCGAGGTCCTGGCCGAGGCACCGCGCTCGGAGGACCCCTTCGCCCCGTTCCTCGCCGACGGCGGCTTCAACGAGTTCGCCCCCCACCAACGCGCGCTCGTCGAGCGCCTCGTCAAGGAGAACCAAGAATGACCGAGTCCACCGCCCTGCTCGACCTCGAGGCCAGTGACCTGCGCCTGCTGATCGGCGGCGAGCGCGTCGACGCCTCCTCCGGCGAGCGCTTCGACGTCCTCAACCCGGCCACCGGCGAGACGATCGCCACCGTCCCGGCGGGCACCTCCGACGATGTCGACGCCGCCGTCGCCGCCGCCCGCGCGGCGCTGCCCGGCTGGATCGCGATGGCCCCGGCGGCGCGCGCCGAGCTGCTCTGGAACCTCGGCACCAGGATCGCCGAGCTGAGCGAGGAGCTGGCGACGCTGGAGGCGATGGACAACGGCAAGACCCGCGGCGACGCGCTGATGGTCGACATCCCGCTGGCCTCGGAAATCTTCCGCTACTACGCCGGCTGGGCCACCAAGATCGAGGGCTCCGCGATCCCCACCGCCGGCGGGCTGGCCCAGCACGTCTACACGATCCGCGAGCCGGTCGGGGTGGTCGCGGCGATCGTCCCCTGGAACTTCCCGCTGTTGATGTGCGCCTACAAGGCGGGTCCCTCGCTGGCGGCCGGCAACACGCTGGTGATCAAGCCCGCCGAGCAGACGCCGTTGGCGGCACTGCGGCTCGCCGACCTGGTCGCCGAAGTCGGCTTCCCGCCCGGCGTCGTCAACGTCGTCACCGGCGACGGCCCCAACGCCGGCGCCCCGCTCGCCGCCCACCCGGGCGTCGACAAGGTCACCTTCACCGGCGAGACGACCACCGGGCAGAAGATCCTCGACGCCTCGAAGGGCAACCTGAAGCGGGTCTCGCTGGAGCTCGGCGGCAAGTCCCCGAGCGTCGTCTTCGCCGACGCCGACATCGACGCGGCGGTGGAAGGCACCTACGGCGCCGTCTACTTCAACCAGGGCCAGTGCTGCATCGCCGGCGCCCGCGTCTTCGTCCACGAGGACGTCCACGACGCCTTCGTCGAGAAGCTGCTGGCGAAACTGCAGTCGGTGAAGCTGGGCAGCGGCCTCGACGCGGACACCGACATGGGCCCGCTGGTCAGCGCCGAGCAGGCCGAGCGGGTGGCTGGCTACATCGCCGCCGGCCGCGAGGAAGGCGCGCACGAGCTGGCGGGCGGCGGCCCGGCCGAACTCGGCGGCGAGCACGCGAACGGCTACTTCGTGAAGCCGGCGCTGTTCACCGACGTTAACCCGGAGATGCGGGTGATGCGCGAGGAGATCTTCGGCCCGGTCGGCATGGTCAGCCGCTTCAGCGAGGAGGACGAAGCCATAGCCGGCGCCAACGACACGGTCTTCGGGCTCGCCTCGGGGATCTGGACCCGCGACGTGAAGCGCGCCCACCGGGTCGCCTCGCAGATCCACGCCGGCACGGTCTGGATCAACACCTACGGCTTCTTCGACGTCGCCGTCCCCTACGGCGGCTTCCGCATGAGCGGCTACGGCAAGGAGCTCGGCAAAGAGGCGCTCGACCCATACCTGCAGACGAAGTCGGTCTGGACCGACCTCTCCTGACCCCCCGCGACGAGAGAAGGAGCAAGCGATGAAGGCAGTAGTGATGACCGAGGACCTGAAGCTCGAGTACGGCGAGCACGACGCCCCGTCGCGGCCCGACTGGGCGGTGGTCGACGTGAAGGCCGCGGGCGTCTGCGGTTCCGAGCTCCACTTCCTCGACGGGATGATCCCGACGCCGTTCTCGCCGTTCATCCTCGGCCACGAGATCGCGGGCACGGTCAGCTCCGCCCCGGAGGGCTCGAAGGTGAAGGCCGGCGATCGCGTCGCCGTCTACAACTTCGTCGGCTGCGGCCAGTGCAAGTGGTGCCGCACCGGGCACGAGTCGATCTGCCCCGACCCCGAGGCGCAGATCGGCTGGACCGCCAACGGCGGCTTCGCCGAGCAGGTCGAGGCGCCGGCGGCGAACCTGATCAAGCTGCCCGACTCGGTCAGCTTCGAGGCCGCCGCGGTGCTCAGCTGCAGCGGCATGACCGCGGTCCACGCGGTGCGCCTGGCCGACGCCGAGCTGGGCCAGACGGCGATCGTCGACGGCGTCGGCGGGGTCGGGCTGATGGTGATCCAGGTGCTGGTCGAGGCCGGCCTCCGCGTGCTCGCGGTCGCCGACGCCGAGTCGCGCGTGGCGCTGGCCGAAGAGGCCGGGGCCGACGCCGTGATCGTCCTCTCCGGCGAGGGCTACGACGACCTCCCCGACCGGGTCAAAGAGCTGACCGACGGGGCGGGCGCCGACCACTTCTTCGAGCTGGTCGGGACCGAGGCCTCGATGCGGGGCGGCATCCGCTCGCTCGGCCGGCGCGGCACCGCGGTGCTGATCGGCTACACCGACGACGACCTGAAGATCCACCCGATCGACCTGATCCTCAGCGAGGCCCGGGTCGTCTCCTCGGTCGCCGCCTCCCGCCACGACCTGGAGACCGCGATCGCGCTCGCGGGCGCGGGCAAGCTCTCGGTCGCGATCGACACCGCCTATCCGCTGGAGGAGGTCGAGACCGCGGTGACGAGGCTGCGGAAGCGCGAAGTCGCCGGCCGCAACGTCCTGGTGCCCTGATGCGGACGCTGGTCATCGGCGACCCGGTCGTCGTCCTCGGGGCCGAGGACACGATCGCCGACGGCGCCCTCGTGATCGAGGACGGCAAGGTGGTCGACGTCGGCCCGCGGGAGAAGTTCGAGGGCGGGCGGTTCGACGAGGTGATCGGCTCGCCCGAGCACTTCGTCATGCCCGGCTTCGTCAACTGCCACTACCACAGCGAGGTCGGGCTGGGCGCCGGTGTCTACGAGTACATCTTCGAGCGGGCGAACATCTGGATGCACTCGATGTTCAAGACGATCACCGAGGAAGACCTCTATAACGCCGTGATGATCCACCTGATCAAACTCGTCCGCGGCGGGCAGACGGCGGCGGTGGACATGTACTACGGCACCCCGACGCTGCCCGACTTCGGCACCGAGGTGACGCTGAAGGCCTACGAGGACATCGGCCTGCGGGTCGCCTTCGGGCTCGTCTCCCGCGACCAGAACCGCTACGTCCACCAGGACGACGACGAGTTCCGCAAGTGCCTGCCCGCCCAGTTGGCGACCGAGATCGCCAATTCGCCGATCGGCTACACCTGGCCGCTCGACCGCGTCTTCGGCACCTACCGGGACCTGGTCGCGCGCTGGGACGGCCGCGACGACCGGATCCGCGTGATCCTCGCCCCGGACTGGACGCCGGCCTGCTCCGACGACCTCTACCGGGAGACGCGCCGGATGGCCGACGAGTTCGGCACCGGGATCACCACCCACGCGCTGGAGACCCGCTCGGAGATGAGTTTCAACTTCGAGCACTACGGGATGTGCGGGCTGGAGCGGCTGCAGAAGCTCGGCGTGCTCGGCGAGGACACCAGCCTCGCCCACTTCGTCTGGGCCACCGACCGCGACATCGACCTGCTGGTCGAGACCGGCAGCGTCTCCTCCAACGACCCGGGCTCGAACCTGCGCCTCAGCTCCGGCATCTCGCGGGTGCGCGACATCATCGACAAAGGCGGCAAGGCGGGCTTCGGCACCGACGGGATCAGCTTCGGCGACCGCGACGACTTCTTCGACGAGATCCGCCTCGCGGCGCTGCTGCAGCGGCGGCCGATGGAGCTCGAGTCGGGCCGGATCTCCTCCTCGAAACTGTTCCGCTCGGCCTTCACCAGCGGGGCAAGGGCGGTCCGCGCCGAGGAGCAGCTGGGCAGCCTCGAGGTGGGCAAGGACGCCGACCTCCTGGTGCTGCGCCGCGAAGACGTCTTCTGGCCGCCGCAGCGCTACGCCGCCTCCGACCCGCTCGACGTGATCATCGACCGCGCCGACCAGTCCGACCTGGAGACCGTGATGGTGCGGGGACGGACCCTGATGCAGGGCGGCGAGATGGTGACGATCGACGAGAAGAAGGTCCGCGAGGGCTATGCCGACGCTGCTGCCAACCGGCTCTGGGAGTTCGTCGACGAGGACGAGCGCAGGCAGTCGCTCGACCTGCCGGCCGAGCTGGAGCCCTTCGTCCTCGACTTCTACGGCCGCTGGACCGACATGCCGACCGACCCCGGCTACTCCTACAACACGACCACCGGACCGGAGCGCCGATGAGTCGGCGTATGATGTATTAGGTGGCTGCCTCGGCGAAACTCCAGCCGCAGGCGCTCGACGCGGCCGCTTACAAAGCGATCCGCGACCGGATCGTCTCGGGTGAGCTCGGCCCCGGCGACCCGCTCGTCGAGGCGCAGCTCTCGGCCGAATTCGGGATCTCCAAGACCCCCGTGCGCGAGGCCTTGATCGCCCTCGGCCGCGACGGCCTGGTGACCCAGGTGCCCCACCACGTCACCCGCGTCGCCACCCCGCGGCCGGAGGACATCCGCGAGGTCTGCCAGCTGCGGACCTGGCTCGAGGGGGAGATCGCGGTGGAAGCGGCGCTGGCCGGCGACGCCGAGCTGATCGAGGACCTCACCGACAGCGTCGAGGGGGCCCGCCGGGCGCTCGGGCGCAAGAAGCTCCCCGACTACGTCGCCTCGGTGAACGCCTTCTCCGACGTGCTGCTCGCCCACTCCGGCAACCGCTTCGCGGTCGACGTCGGCGAACGGCTGCGGAACTTCCTCGCGCTGATGGCGAACGTCGCCGAAAGCACCGCCGGGCGGCGCCAGCGCTCGATCGAGGAGCACGCGGCGATCCTCGACGCGATCACCGCCGCCGACCCGGCCGCGGCCCGCGCCGCCACCCGGGTCCACATGCAGAGCATCGAACTCGACGCGCTGAAGTCGCTGGAGAAGCGGCTCGCCGAAGACGGGAAGGAGGGCTGATGGAGGCGCCCTTCCCGCTGGTGCGCGTGGCCGCGGCCGACCCGCGCGAGCGCGGCCGCATCATCGGCGAGGAGACGCGTGCCGGGGTGATCGAGTCGGTGGCGATCTACGAGGAGACCTTCGCCCACTACACCGGGCTCGGCTGGGACGAGGTGAGGGTGCTGGCGGGTGAGTTCGCGGCGCCGATCGAGGCCTACGACCCGGTGATGCTGGCTGAGCTGGAGGGGATCGCCGAGGGCGCCGGGCTCGACCTCGGGGACGTGCTCGCGATCAACGCCCGCAGCGAGATCATGTTCGGGCTCCAGATCACCCCGCCGCCGGAGTGCACGGTCTTCTTCGCCGGCGAGGGCGCGACCGCCGACGGCCACGTGCTGCTCGGGCAGAACTGGGACTGGCGCCCGCGGACGGCGGCGACGGTGACGATCTTCGAAGTCGACCAGGGCCCCGAGCGGCCCGCCTACTTCACCGTCGCCGAGGCCGGCGTGCTCGGCAAGACGGGCTTCAACGAGCACGGCATCGGGCTCACCGTGAACGCCCTGATCAGCGACCGCGACCTCGGCGAGCCGCTGCTGCCGATGCACGCGGTGGTCCGCGGGATCCTCAACTCGGCGACGGTCGAGGAGGCGGTCGCGGCGGTGGTGCGGGCGCGGCGCGGCGCCTCGATCACCTACACGGTCGCCGATGCCGGCGGGGTCGGGATCGCGATGGAGACCGGGCCCGGCGGGGTGGAGGCGGTGCGCTTCGTCCATCCCGAGGACGACCTGATCTTCCACACCAACCACTTCACCTGCACGGTCCCCTTCCGCGACGTCGGGATCGAAGCGTGGGCCGACACGGTGGACCGGCTGGCGACGATCGAGGGCTTCCTCGGCGCCCGCCGCGGCACGATCGACCTCGACCTCGCCAAGGAGGCGCTGAGCGACGAGACCGGCCACCCCGACTCGATCTCCCGCTTCGTCAACCCGGAGTTCCACCCGGTGCTCCAGGGGGAGACGGTCACCTCGGTGATCATGGACCTCACCGCGCTGCGGGCCGAGGTCACCGCGGGGCCGCCGAGCGCCAACGAGTACGTGCCGATGACCCCCGAGTTCGCCGCCCGCGCGTCCGTCCGGTGAGCGCGGTCGAGCAGAGCGATGGCGCCCCGGCCCGGTCGCTCGACGTCTGCCTGACCTTCGACTTCGACGCGATGTCACTCTGGGGGGCGATGGGGCAGACCTCGCCGACGCCGGTCTCGCGGGGCGAGTTCGGCGGCCGGGTGGCGGTGCCGCGCATCCTCGACCTGCTCGCCGAGGCGGGCGCGCCGGCGACCTTCTTCGTCCCCGGCCACACGATCGACACCTTCCCCGAGCTCTGCGCGCGGATCCTCGCCGAGGGGCACGAGATCGGCCACCACGGGTACTTCCACGAGAGCCCGGTGGGGCTCTCGCCGCTGCAGGAGAAGCGGGCGCTGGAGCGCGGGCTGGAGACGATGGAGCGGCGGCTCGACGGGTACCGCCCGGCCGGTTACCGGTCGCCGGCCTGGGACCTCTCGCCGCAGACGACCGAGCTGCTGCTGGAGTACGGCTTCGCCTACGAGTCGAGCATGATGGCGCAGGACTTCGAGCCCTACTGGTGCCGCACCGGCGACGTCTTCCACACCGACAAGGCATTCGAGTTCGGGCCGGAGATCGAGCTGGTCGAGGTTCCCGTCTCCTGGGCCCTCGACGACTTCGTCGACCTTGAGTACGTCTACGCGCCGCCGCTGATCCTGCCCGCGGCGAAGGACCCGGGCGCGGTCGAGCGGCGCTGGCTCGCCGACATGGACTTCGCCGCGGCCACGGTGCCGGGCGGCGTCTATACCCTGACCATGCACCCGCAGGTGATCGGCCGCGGGGCGCGGATCGACATCGTCCGCAGTGTGATCGCCCACGCGCGTGGGCTCGGCGCCGAGCTGGTCACGGCGGGGGCGGCGGCGCGGTCCTGGGTCGAGCGGGCGCCGGCCGCCCGAGATTCTCAGGCTACGGTCTGAGCCAAATGGGATATGATATTCCGAAGGGTTGAAGAGGAGCGATGAGCGTCATTTCCAACATGCGAGGAAGGACCACCGCAACTGCGACCGCCGGCGGTGGGAGCGTCGACGGCCACGTCGAACTGGCCCCGACCACTGGTGAACGCTGGCGCGCCGCGCTCCGTTGGCTCCCCGCGGTCTTGGTCCCGATCCTGATCCTGGTCTGTTGGCAGCTCTACGTCACCGCTGCCAACGTCGATCCGCTGGTGCTGCCGTCGCCGAGCCGGATCGTCTCCCAGCTCTGGGAGAACCGCGATATCGCCTGGACGAACACCGCCCAGACGCTGGAAGAGATGGTGATCGGCTTCGGCCTTGCGGTGATCGTCGCCCTGCTGATCGCCTTCGTCATGGACAACGTGCGCTGGGTTCGCAATGCTCTGTACCCGACGCTGATCGCCTCGCAGACGATCCCGGTGATCGCGATCGCCCCGCTGATGATCATCTGGTTCGGCTTCGGTCTCCTCCCGAAGGTGCTGCTGATCATCCTCGTCACCTTCTTCCCGATCGTCGTCGCCCTGCTCGACGGCTTCGCCCAGACCGAGCGCGAGGCGATGGACCTGCTGCGCACGATGGGCGCCTCGCGGCTGCAGGCGTTCCGCCTCGTCCGCTTCCCCGGCGCGCTGCCGAACTTCTTCACCGGCCTGCGGATCAGCGCCACCTACGCGGTGCTGGCGGCGATCTTCGCCGAGTACGTCGGCGCCTACCACGGCCTCGGCATCTGGATGTCGCAGTCGAAGAGCTCCTTCCGCACCGACCTCGTCTTCGGCGCGATCGGGATCTGCGCGCTGATCAGTATCGCCCTCTTCGCCCTGATCGCGCTCATCTCCCGCTTCGTCATGCCCTGGCATTACGCCGCCCGACGGGACGGTGACTGATGGAGGTCGCGACGACGCCGGGGATCTCGGCGAGCATCGAGATGTCGAACGTCTCGAAGACGTTCCGCCAGGGCAACCGCGGGGTCCAGGTCCTGAAGGACATCCAGTTCGACGCCAAGCCGGGCGAGTTCGTCTCCGTGATCGGGCCCAGCGGCTGCGGCAAGTCGACCCTCTTCAAGCTGGTCGCGGGGCTCGAGCGCGCCGACACCGGGACGACGACGATCAACGGCAAGCCGCTGAAGCAGTCCGATCACCCTGTGGCCTACATGCCGCAGAAGGACCTCCTGCTGCCATGGCGCTCGGTGATCCGCAACGTGACGATGCCGCTGGAGATCGCCGGGATGTCGAAGGGCGAGGCGATCGATAAGGCGAAGACGCTGTTCCCGGTGTTCGGCCTCGAGGGCTTCGAGGACGCCTACCCGTTCACCCTCTCGGGCGGCATGCGGCAGCGCGCGGCGCTGATGCGGACGGTGATCCAGGAGCGGCCGCTGATGCTCCTCGACGAGCCCTTCGGCGCCCTCGACTCGCTGACCCGGACCGAAATGCAGGAATTCCTCCTCGACATCTGGGACCGCTTCGGCCACACGATCATCTTCATCACCCATGACATCCGCGAGGCGATCTACCTCTCCGACACGATCTACGTGACGACCGCGCGCCCGGCGCGGGTGCGGATGAAAGTCGACGTCGACCTGCCGCGGCCACGGGCGCTCGAGGTGATCACGACCCCGCGTTTCACCGACCTCGAGGCGGATCTGCTGCACGCGCTGCGCGAGGAGAACCGCCAGCAGGAGGCGACGGCAATTGAGTAGCTCGCTCTGCGACCGCCTGAAAGCGGCCTGCCTGCCGATCTGGACCGCGCTCCACGAGCACCCGTTCCTGATCGAGATGGCCGCGGGGACGCTGCCGGAGGAGAAGTTCCGCTTCTACATCGAGCAGAACCTGATGTACCTGCCGGAGTACTCGCGCGCGATCGCCCTCGGCGCCGCAACCTCCCGCGACGACACCGAGCTGAAGGCGTTCGCCGCGGCGTTGGAGAACATCGTCGCGGTGGAGATCCCGGAAAACGAGGCCCTCCTTGCCGGGGTGATCGAGCTCGGCGCCGAGGACCGCGGCGGCACCCTGGAGATGGCGCCCGGGACCCTCGCCTACACGAGCTACCTGAACGCGGCGGCCTTCCGCGGCGGCCCGCTCGACGTGATGACCGTGATCATGCCCTGCGCCTGGAGCTACGGCGAGATCGCCCGCGGCCTCGACGTCTCCGCCAACGAGCACCCGGTCTACCGCAAGTGGGTCGAATTCTTCGCCTCCGACGAGTACGACGAGCTGATCGAGAAGATGAAGTTGGAGCTCGAATCCTTCGCCGGCGACGCCCCGGCCGACGAAGCCCACCTGGTCGAGCTGTTCAAGAACGGCGCCCGCCTGGAGCTCGGCTTCTGGGAGATGGCCTACGGCCTCGAGCAGTGGGCGGACCTGGGCCTGGACGCCCAGGTCGCCTAGGCGCGCCCTCGCTTTCGCGGGGACGGCGTGCTGCGGGGCCCTTGCGGCCGGGGACGCGAGGCTTCCGGGGGGAAGCGCGCAGGCTCCGCGCGCTTACGGGGAGAGACGCCACGCCTCCGCGACGCCCCCAGGTCGATGGGCCGAAAAGCGCTGATATAGAGCGCTTTCCGGCCCATCGA
>ERZ778021.2678-NODE-2678-length-15073-cov-5.056865_pt1 | contig 15073 bp, 11 predicted proteins | sample MGYA00375751_ERZ778021 | MGnify/ENA primary metagenome ERZ778021 (study PRJEB29350, sample SAMN05389814) | bioreactor metagenome | isolation source: Thiocyanate stock bioreactor | place: South Africa: University of Cape Town | collected 2013-08-29 ... | reverse complement strand
GCCGAGGCCTTCCGCCGCCTGTCGGACGCGATCTTTTGCTTCGGCGAGCTGGGCATGCAGGAACACCGTTCGGCGGAGCTGATGTGCGCGCTGCTCGCGGAGCATGGTTTCGAGGTCGAGCGCAACCCGTCCGGCTTCGCGACGGGGTTCGTCGCCACGACCGGCACCGGCCGGCCGGTCATCGCCATCCACACCGAATACGACGCCAACCCCACCAATTCCCAGCGGTCCGGCGTCGCCGAGAGATCCGAGATCGTCGAGGGCGCGCCGGGCCATTGCGAGGGCCACAACGTCAACGCGGCGGCGATGGTCGCCGCGGCGATCGCGCTGGCCGGCATCATGCGCGCCGAGGGCCTGCCGGGCCGCCTCAAGATCGTCGGCGCGCCGGCGGAGGAGCAACTCGTCAGCCGGCCCTATTTCGTGCGCGACGGCTATTTCGACGAGGTCGACGTGGCGCTCCACCCGCACATACTGGACAGGTTCGATTCCGAGCACGGCCTCATCCAGTGCGCGGCGATGTCGGTCGACTTCGTCTTCCACGGCCAGCCCGCGCATGCGTCCGCCGCGCCTTGGGACGGGCGCGATGCGCTCGACGCGCTGGTGCTGATGGACGTGGCGCTCGCCCAGCATCGCGAGCACATGCGGCCGGGCCTTTCCATGCACCGCGTCGTCACGGCGGGCCCGGACGTCGGCCTGGTGGTATTTCCGCGGGCCGACGGCCGAGAGCGTCGCCCCGCTCTTCGAGCAGGCGCGCAAGTGCGCCGAGGGCGCCTGCCTGATGACGGGCTGCACGTTCGAGACCCGCATCCGGGCGGGCGTCTGGCCCGTCCTGCTGGACCGGACGGTGGCCAGGGTCATCCACGACAACATCGCCGAGATCGGCATGCCGGAATGGACTGCCGCGGAGCAGGACTTCGCCCGCCGGCTGCAGAAGGCAGCGGGTAAGGGCAAGGACGGCCTCAAGCCGGCGATCACGCCGTTCAAGGGTCCCGCCGCGCAGATCATGGCCTCCAACGATTGCGGGGACGTGTCATGGAAGGTGCCGATGGGGCGCGTCTGGTTCCCGGCCAACGTGCCCAACCTGCCCTTCCATCACTGGGCCGCGGGTGCCGCGCTGTGCACCCCGATCGCCCACAAAGGCGGCCTCGCGGGCGCCAAGGCGCTGGCGGGCACCGTCATCGACTACCTGTGCCATCCCGCGCTTCTCGAACAGACGAAGGCGAGCTTCGCCGAGGCCACGGCCGGCGTCCGCTACGTGCCGCTGATCGAGCTCGATCAGGCGCCGCCGGCCGATCTCAACCGCGAGACGATGGAGCGGTTCCGGCCGGCGATGGAAGCGCACTACCGCCCGGAGCGACCGCAGTTCGGCAGCCTGGCCTGAGCCAATCGGAGGGAAAGATGTCCTATCGCGATCACACAAGGAAGAACTGGCGCCTGCCCGGCAACGCCCGCATCGCCTTCTCGGTGAACCTGGCGCTCGAGGCCTTCCGCGCCCGCAGCCAGATCACGCTCGAGAAGCGACCGGACAAGGTCGACCATTTCTCGCTCTCGTTTGCCGCCTACGGCGGGCGTGCCGGCATCTGGCGCATCCTCGACACGCTGGACGAGCTCGGCGTCAAGGGCTCGATGTCCACCAACGGGCGCGCCGCCGAGCTCTATCCCGAGGCGGTGCGGGCGGTCGCCCAGGCCGGCCACGAGCTGGTCGGCCATGGCTGGGAGAACGACGTCGTCATCCCCGACGACGACCCCGAGGCGGAGCGGGAGGAGATCCGCCGGGTGACGCGGGCCATCACCGAGGCGGGCGGGGTGCGTCCGGTCGGCTGGACCAGCCCCGGCTCCGCCGGCTCGGCCAACACCTATTCGCTGCTCGCCGCCGAGGGCTATATCTGGAACGGCGACGTCGCCGACGACGACCTCCCCTACAGCCGGCAGACCGACAACGGCCCGATGATCATGATGCCGCGGGTGAACCTGCCGCAGAACGACCTGTTCATGTGGATATTCGGCAACAACTCGCCCGAGCCGATGTGGGAAAATTTCAAGGACACGTTCGACCAGCTCTACGCCGAGGGCCTGAAGGGCCGCCCCGGCTGGGTCGAGATCGTCATGCACGCGCAGTTCGGCGGCCGGCCGACCCTGTTGCCCATGCTGAAGCGCTGCATCGCCTATGCCCGCGAGCATGAGGGCGTCTGGTTCTGCCGCAAGGGCGACCTCGCGCGCTGGGCCGCGGAGCTGGAAGGGCTCGACCTCGGCGGCCGCGGGTGAGAAGCGGCCATGACGGGAGCGAAGGGATGAGAAAACGCTGGGCACCGGACGGCACGATGCGCTTCGGCCTGTTCTGGCCCTATTCGCGCACGCCGATCCCCTCCGAGGAGGTAGCGCGTCGCAATCCCGACGTGCTCGACATCGACAACCACGTCAGGCTCGCCCGCGCGGCCGAGGAGGCCGGGCTCGACTTCGGCCTTATCGCCGACGGCTATGCGCCGGCGTCGGAGGAGAACAGCCGCGTCGGCTTCCAGGATCCGTCGACGAACGCGGTGCTGTGGGCGCCGCAGCTCTTCGCGGCGACGAGGCATCTCGGCTTCGTCTCGACGATGCACACGGCCTACCTGCACCCGACCCTCATCGCCCGCCTGGGCGCGCATCTCGACTTCCTGAGCGGCGGCCGCTGGGGCTGGAACGTGGTCAACGGCTTTCGCGAGCACGAGGCGCTGCTGTTCGGCCTGGAAAACCTCGACCATGACGGCGGCTACGACCGCTCGGAGGAGGCGACGACGATCATCCGGTTGCTGTGGGCGGGCGACTCCATCGACCACACGGGCAGCCATTATCGCGTCAAGGGCAGGATCCGCCGGCCGCTGCCCGCCGAGACGCCGCTGCTGGTCAGCGCTGCGTCGTCCGCGCGCGGCCGCATCTATGCCGCCCGGCACTGCAACTACCTGTTCGCCGCACCCAACGATGCCCGCACCATCCGCGAGTTGACGGCGGAGCTGGAATCGAACGCGGCGGCTGCCGGGCGGGAGCCGCCGCGCATCATCATGCTGTGCGACCTCTTCATCCGCGAAGAGCCGGGCCGCGCGCAGGAGGAGTACGGTGCGCTGATGGAGAGCCAGGACGCGGAAGCGCGGAAGGTGTGGGCGCAGCACCTGTCCAGGATCAACCCGCATGGCGCCAGGGCCGACCAGATCACCGCGTTCGCCGGGACGCCGGCCGAGATCGCCGAGCAGATCGTCAGTCTCCACCGCGACAGCGGCCTGACCGGCATCCTGTTCCGCCCGATCATCTGGCAGCCCGAGGAGATTTCTCGGTTGGCCGGCGTGTTCGGGCTTCTGGAAAAGGCCGGTGTGTGGGCGCCGCCGGCGGCGCGGGGGCATTCGTGGTGACGGCACGGGGCGAGCGGACGACGGGAAGGGTTCGGGACGAATGAACGTGGCCTCCACACCCAGAATGCGGGATCCGCGCCGGATCGACATAGACGGCGTGGAGACGACCTATTTCGAGGCCGGCTCCGGGGAGACGATCTTCTTCGTCTATGGCGGCCATTTCGGCGGCGCGGACGCCGGCAGCAGCGCGCAGGCCTGGGATTTGAACTTCGGCCCGCTGTCGTCGCAGTTCAGGGTCGTCGCGCTCGACAAGCTCGGGCAGGGGCGCACCGGCAATCCGAAACGCGACGAGGACTACACGATGGCGGCGGTGGTCAGCCACGCGGCCGGCCTGATCAAGGCTCTGGGCCTGCGCGACCTGCACATCGTCGGCCATTCGCGCGGCGCCTTCGCGGCGACCCGCCTGGCGCTCGAATATCCCGAGCTGACGCGGTCGCTGACGATGGTGTCGAGCGGCACGACCAGCCCGCTGATCTCGACCAACGAGATCAGGCTCGCAGGCTCGCCGCACCCGTTCTACACGCGCGAGAGCGCCCGCTTCACCTATGAGGGCTACTGCCACGACCCGCGCGCGGTCTCCGAGGACTGGATCGACCGTTCGATGGAGATTTCCTCGCTGCCGCGCGTGCCGGAATGCATGGACAAGATGTACGGGGAGGGGCTCTATTTTCGCACCTTCATCCCCAACCTCGCCCGGCTGAAGCGCGAGACGCTGCAGTGGCTGGGCGAGGGGCGGCTGCAGCGGCCGCTGCAGATCTTCTGGGGGCTCAACGACCAGACGGCCGACGTCGGCGGCGCCTTCGAGCTGCACGACCTCGTCAGCCCGCACCAGCGCGTCGAGGTGAACATCTTCGGCCATTGCGGCCATTCCCCTATCGCGAGCATCCGGCGCGGTTCAACCAGCTGATGTCGCGCTTCGTCCGGAAGGTGGCGGCGCAAGCGGAGCCTGCCCATGCCTGAGCCCGAAAAGAAGATCATCGCGGTCGACGGGACCGAGACCGGCGTGGCCGACGGCGGCGACGCCGCCGCGCAGCCGATCGTCTTCCTGCACGGCGGAACGCCGGGGATCACGCCCTATGCGGGCGGCACCCATGTCTGGGGCGGCGTGCCGGGCCGTTTCGCGGGCAGGCACCGCGTCGTCGCCATCGACCTCCTCGGCAGCGGCAGGACCGGCTATCCGGACCGGCCGGCGCTGATCGACGACTACGGCCGCCATGCGCTGGCCACGCTCGCGGCGCTCGGCGTCGAAGGCGCGCATGTCGTCGGCCATGATCTCGGCGGAGCCGTCGCGTTCTGGCTCGGGGCGAAGGGCGGCGGCCGGGTCGCCTCGCTCACCGTCGTCGCGAGCGCCGAGCCGACGCCGCTCATCGATTCGCTCGAAGACCTGACCTTCCTCAACCCGCCGGGCCGCGACTACGACTACGAGATGCAGCGCTGGGCCTATGATCGGGTGTCCTATTGCGACCGGCACATCGACGGCGCGCTGATGGCAGCGAGCCTCGCGGCGGCTGCCGCGCCGGGCGTGACCAAGGCGCGGCACTTCATGGCCGACCCCGCCGCGCTCCCGCGCCTGACCGCCAGCATCGGCCGGCTGAAGGCGGAGATGTGGACGCTGAACAAGACCACCGGCTGGCCAGTGCCGGTCCAGTACATCTGGGGTGCGGACGATCCCCTCACCCCGCGCGAGAGGGGCTTCAAGCTGTTCGAGACGCTGGCCGCGAGCCAGCCGCACTGCCAGTTCCATCTCGTGCCGAGATGCGGCAGCTTCGTCTTCCGCGAGCATCCGCAGCACTTCGTCGACCTCGTCGACGCCTTCGTCGACGGGCTGGCCGAGACGCCGGAAGCGTTCAGGTATCCCTGACGCCTACACGTCGCCTCCCGCCAGCCAGGCCCTGTCGCGTTCGAGCGCGCGCCGGACGATGTCGGGGCGATCCATGCCGGGCCGGTCGTGGCGCGCCTGCAGGCCGCGCGCCTCGAGCATGTAGGACAGGAACTTGTAGGACGGGCGGTAGCCCTTGAGCCGGTCGAGGTCGAGTTCCGGCAGCCGCCCGGGCACGACGGGGACCATCGTGTCGTGGATGTAGATGGTCTCGCTGCCGGCGATCAGCCACGCGCCGATGCGCCGTTCCACGCGCAGGCGCCCGAAGGAATAGCCGACGCAGTCCACCTCGACGCCGCCGATCTCGGCGATCAGGTGGATGGCGACCATGTTGGTGCTCAGCGCCCGGTTGCCGTCGAGCTCCACGACGGCAGGGAAGACCTCGTGGAAGGAGGACATTTTCGTCGCCATGCCGACGCTCGCCTTCGCGAAGTCGGCGACGGTGCCCTTGAACCAGGAAAGATCGAGGATGGCGTCGGGGTGGTAGCAGGCGACCAGCTCGTCCCACCATTGCATGTCGCGGGCAAGCCGCGCGCGGTGATAGACCTTCTCCACCTCGTGACGATCGAGCATGGCGGCCATCCTGTCGAGCGTTGATGCCGATCCGGCCTCGCCCGGCCCATGGCTCGCGGCCGTTCCCATCAGCCTCGAAAGCTCGCTCAAGGTTGCAGACGCGCTGCCCCGATTCCCCGTATGCGTATTCGACATGCCGGCTCTCCCGTCGAGGAAACCTAGCATCAGCCGGCACCGGGCCGGCTGAACGTTTGCACGCAAGCTGCGGACGCCAAAACAGCATTGGGCGGGCCGGCCGCGCCGGCTATCGTCCGTATCGATGAAGCTTGCTTTCGAGATCGCTAGGCCGGCGGCGGCCTTGCCCGCGATCGGTCGCGGCCACCGGTCAGGCGACGCGCGGCTGGGACGCCTTGACCCGGCGCAGCGAAACCGACGACTGGATCGAGGCGATGCCGGGAATCTTGGTGAACACCCCGGTCAGGAACGCTTCATATTCCTTCAGGTCGCGGGCGAGGATGCGCAGCAGGTAGTCGTTCTCTCCCGTCATCAGCCAGCAATCGACGACCTGCGGGTGCTTGCGTACTTCGGCCTCAAAGGTGGAGAGCGCGGAGTCGACCTGCCGCTCCAGCTTGACCGACATGAAGATGGCGACCGACAGGCCGAGCTTCTCCTCGTCGAGGGTCGCCGTGTAGTCCCTGATGATGCCCTCGGTTTCCAGTCTTCTGAGACGGCGCAGGCAGGGCGACGGGCTGAGCCCGACCCGCTCGCTCAGCTCCTGGTTGGTGAGCCGTGCATTGTTCTGCAGCTCGCGCAGGATGCGGATGTCGATCTGGTCAAGTGTGGCAGTTTCCATCTCTCGGCTCGAAGTTCGTGGCAGCCCCTGCTTTATTGCTAATCGATCCGCTGCGGGAATCACAGGAAAAGGCGACCGCATGAACGTTCTCTGGATCATGGCGGACCAGCTCCGCTACGATTATCTGGGCTGCGCGGGCCATCCAGGCATCAGGACGCCGAACATCGACGCGCTCGCGGCGAGAGGCGTGCGCTTCGACCGCGCCTACGTGCAGTCGCCCTGCTGCGGCCCGTCCCGGATGAGCGCCTATACCGGCCGGTACTGCCGCTCCCACGGCGCCACCGGCAACGGCGTTCCGCTTCGCGTCGGCGAGCCGACGCTGGGCGACCATCTCAGGCGCATCGGCGTCCGCCCCGTCCTGGTCGGCAAGACCCACATGGTCGCCGACACGAAGGGGATGGAGTGGCTGGGGATCGACCCGCGCTCCGACGTCGGCGTCCACCTGTCGGAATGCGGCTTCGATCCCTACGAGCGCGACGACGGCATCCATCCGGACGGACCGTTCAACCCGCCGGACCTCGCATACGCCCGCTACCTGCGCGAGCACGGTTTCGAGGGCGAGAATCCCTGGCAGGACTGGGCCAATTCGGCGCAGAGCGACGACGGCGAGCTGCTATCGGGCTGGCTGATGCGCTACAACGACCGGCCGGCGCGCATTCCCGAGGAGCACTCCGAAACGCCCTACATGACGCGCCGAGCGATGGAGTTCATCGAAGAGGCGGGCGAACAGCCCTGGCTGTGCCATCTCTCCTACATCAAGCCGCACTGGCCTTACATCGTGCCGGCGCCCTACCACGGCATGTATGGCGAAAAGGACCTGCTTCCCGTCAATCGCAGCGAGGCCGAGCGCGACCCGGCGATCGCCCATCCGGTCTTCAAGGCCTACCAGGATTCGCGCATCTGCCGGGCCTACTGCGCCGACGGCATCCGTGAGGCGATCATCCCCGCCTATATGGGCCTGATCACCCAGATCGACGACCAGCTCGGCGCTCTCTTCGCGTCCATGGAGGAGCGCGGACTGATGGAAGACACGATGATCGTGATCTCCTCGGACCATGGCGACTATCTCGGCGACCACTGGATGGGCGAGAAGGACCTCTTCCACGACTGCTCGGTGCGGGTGCCGCTGATCGTCTACGATCCGCGACGCGAAGCCGACGCAACGCGCGGGCAGGTGCGGCGGGAGCTCGTCGAATATCTGGACCTCGCCCCGACCTTTCTCGAAGCCTTCGGCGGCGAGCCGCTGCCGCACATCCTCGAGGGGCGCAGCCTTTCGCCGCTCCTGCACGACAGCGGCACCGGGCCGGTCGCATGGCGGCAATATTCGATCTCGGAATACGACTATTCCACCCGCTACGCCCGGCTGGCGCTCGACGTTCCGATCGAGGACGCCAACCTCATCATGATCTGCGACGACCGCTGGAAGTATGTCTACGCGAAGGGCTTCAGACCCATGCTGTTCGACATCGAGAACGATCCCGGGGAGCTCGTCGATCTCGGCGGCGATCCAGACCACGAAGAGGTGCGCGCGCGGCTCTACGAGGCTCTTTGCGATTGGTCGCGCCAGATCCACAACCGGATCACCGTGACGCGCGAGGCCATCGACGCCCGTCTCAACCGGGAATCGCCCGGGGTCCTGATCGGCGTGCTCGACGAGGCCGACTACGAAAAGCATTTCGGCAAGCCGTTCGGACGCGGCCGATAGGCCGGTCAAGGCCCATCGGGCCGGCTTCTTGCGTCGATATGCTGCGTGCCGGCATCTTCGACTACCTATCGATCAACTTGAAGCAGAAACTGCCAAGCTTCCACCGTCATATCGTGAACTACGCAACAAAATGGCGTGCAAAATCCGGTAGCGTGCTGTCAAAATCGGCAAGCGCCGCGCCGGGCGCATGGAGGAAGATATGGGCGGAGCGAAGCAGGACGCCGCGCTGCTGCGCGAGATCGAGCGCAAGGTGCTGTGGCTCGCGTGCTGGATGATCGACCAGGCGAACCGGCGCGAGAAGGTGGACGGGGTCAAGGTGGGCGGACATCAGGCCTCGTCGGCCTCGATGGTCTCGATCATGACGGCGCTCTACTTCACCGTGCTCAGGCCGGAGGACAGGGTAGCGGTCAAGCCGCATGCCTCGCCCGTGTTCCACGCCATCCAGTACCTGATGGGCAACCAGAGCCGCGAGAAGCTCGAGAACTTCCGCGGCTACCATGGCGCGCAGTCCTATCCAAGCCGGACCAAGGACAGCGACGACGTCGATTTCTCGACCGGCTCGGTGGGGCTCGGGGTCGGCATCACCGCGTTTGCGTCGATCGTCCAGGACTACATCAAGGCCCGCAACTGGGGCGCGCTGCCGGAAGGGCGGATGATCGCGCTGGTCGGCGACGCCGAGCTCGACGAGGGCAATGTCTACGAGGCGCTGCAGGAAGGCTGGAAGCACGACCTGCGCAATACCTGGTGGATCATCGACTACAACCGTCAGAGCCTCGACGGCGTGGTGCGCGAAGGGCTCTACGACCGCATCGAGACGGTGTTCCGCGCCTTCGGCTGGGACGTGGTGACGATCAAGTACGGCGCCCTGCAGCGGGCGGCGTTCGAGGAGCCGGGCGGGGCGGCGCTGAAGCGCTGGATCGACGCCTGCCCGAACCAGCTCTATTCGGCGCTGATCTTCCAGGGCGGCAAGGCATGGCGCAAGCGCCTGCTCGACGACCTCGGCGACCAGGGCGAGGTCTCGGCGCTGATCGAGCGGCGCTCGGACGATGAGCTCTCGGCGCTGATGAACAATCTCGGCGGGCATTGCCTCGAAACCCTCAGCCAGACCTTCAACGGCATCGACCACGACCGGCCGACCGCCTTCATCGCCTATACGGTGAAGGGCTGGGGCACGCCGCTCGCGGGCCACAAGGACAACCATGCGGGCCTGATGACCTCGACGCAGATGGAGGCCTTCCAGGCCGACATGAAGGTCCGGGCGGGCCATGAATGGGAGCCGTTCGAGGGGCTGGCGGCCGGCGAAACGAAAATCCGGTCCTATCTCGGCAAGGTGCCCTTCTTCGCCGAGGGCACGCGGCGCTTCGAGGCGGCGCGCATCGGGGTTCCCGCCGGCACGGAAGCGGCGCCCGCGAGGCTGGGCGAAGCCGTTTCGACCCAGGCCGCCTTCGGCAAGGTGCTCGATACGCTCGCGCAGAGCGACAGCGAGCTTGCCGCGCGCATCGTGACGATGTCGCCTGACGTGACCGTCTCGACCAATCTCGGACCGTGGGTCAACCGGCGGCAACTGTTCGCGCGCAAGGAGCTCGTCGACCTGTTCCGGGCGGAACGCATCCCGAGCGCGCAGAAGTGGGATTTTTCGCCGAAGGGCCAGCATATCGAGCTGGGCATCGCCGAGATGAACCTGTTCCTGCTTCTCGGCGCGGCGGGCCTCTCGCATTCGCTGTTCGGCGAGCGGCTGCTGCCGATCGGTACGCTGTACGACCCGTTCGTGTCGCGAGGCCTTGATGCGCTGAACTACGCCTGCTACCAGGATGCCCGTTTCATGGTCGTCGGCACGCCATCCGGCGTCTCGCTCGCCGGCGAAGGCGGCGCGCACCAGTCGATCGCGGCGCCGCTGATCGGCATGAGCCAGGACGGGCTGGCGAGCTTCGAGCCGGCCTTCGCCGACGAGCTCGCCATCATCATGGCCTGGGCCTTCGATTACATGCAGCGCGACGGCGAGGGCGACCCGGACGAGCGGACGTGGCTGCGCGACGAGACCGGCGGGTCGGTCTACCTGCGTCTTTCCACGCGCCAGATCGAGCAGCCCGGCCGAAAGGTCAATCCGCGGTTCGCGCAGGAGGTGATCGACGGGGCGACCTGGCTGAAGGAGCCGGGGCCGAACGCCGAGCTCGTCATCGCCTATCAGGGCACGGTCGCGACCGAGGCGATAGCCGCGGCGGGCAAGCTGGCCGACCTCAGGCGCGACATCGGCGTTCTGTCGATCACCTCGGCCGACCGGCTCAACGCCGGCTGGCAGGCGGCCCAGCGGGCCCGGGCCCGCGGCAATCCGCAGGCCACGAGCCATATCGAGCGGATGCTCGCGGCGCTGCCGCCGCACTGCCGTATCGTCACCGTCATCGACGGGCATCCGGCCACGCTCTCCTGGCTCGGCGGGGTCCACGGGCACGCCACGATCAGCCTCGGGGTCGAGCATTTCGGGCAGACCGGTACCGTCGCGGACCTCTATCGCCATTACGGGATCGACGCCCAGTCCATCGCCGAGATCGCCACCGGCCTCACCAGCGGCCGACCCTTCTTCAGGAAGGTCGTGGGGATGTAGGTCGACACCGGCGGTGCGCCGCCGCCGGACGGCATTCCAGCGGATCCCGGGGCCGGTGAGGGCCGGGACCGGGCGATCGCATTCGCCGTCGGCGGGAGATGCCGATGGTTAGGATCGTCCGAGGAAATCGACAAACGATATTGACAGCGTACTGACAGCAGTCGAAGCTACCGATGCGGCTGGCGGGCCCAGATGCCGTGACGGCGGAAAGGCTTGCCGGCGGCGGTCCTAGTGCGTCGGCAATTGGCGGAGCGTCGACAGGGGAGGTCTGGTCAGCGAAGGCAGCGGCGGATCGCCGGGGGCCGAGCCGCCGACAGCGTCGAAAACGAGTCATCTCAGGGAGGAATGAACATGCAACACATCGCCAACCCCGATCGCAGGACGGGAACCGTGCTGCGCGCCGCGGCCGGCCTCGTTGCCGCGGGCATCGCATTGTCGCTGCCCGCCATCGCCTCCGCGCAGACGCAGGACGAGATCTACGAGGCCGCCAAGAAGGAAGGGAAGGTCGTCTTCTGGTCCGTCCTCGACAAGGACCCGATGAGCGTCATCACGGCCGGCTTCCAGAAGGCCTTTCCCGGCATCGAAGTCGAGCATTTCGAGATCCAGCCGGGGCCTGCGGCGCAGCGGATGATCGCGGAGGCGCAGGCCGGCCAGGTGAACCTCGACGTCGTGCATTCCGACATCCCCTATCTGGAGCCGTCGCTCGACCGCGACCTGCTCGAACCGTACGACTGGAGCAAGTCGGGCATCGACCCGCAGGTGGTGGCCTATGACGGCCGCTGCATCACGCTGATGAACCTGGGCCTGCCGATCATCGTCAACACGTCGATGGTGCAGCCGGACGACATCAAGGGATGGGACGACCTCCTCGACCCGAAATGGAAGGGCAAGATCGCCGTCGAGGCGCGCGGCAAGGGCCTCGCGATCCTCCTGCAGGAGTGGGGCGAGGAGAAGACCGGCCAGTTCGTCGATGGCCTCAAGGCGAACGGCGCGCTGATCGTCAAGGGCAGCACCCCGACGATGGAAGCGGTCGCCGGCGGCCAGGTGGCCATCGCGCTCGGCTCCTATATCGGCAAGGTGATCGACTACCAGGAGAAGGGCGCGCCGGTCGACTGGGCCCGTGTCGGCCCGCTGCCGGTGGAGGACCAGTTCGTCTGCATGACGAAGAAGGCGCCGCACCCGAATGCCGGCCGCCTGTTCGGGATGTGGCTGACGACGCGCGAGGGACAGGACGCTCTCTGGCAGACCCAGCATTTCGGCCACATTGTCGGCCCGGTGCTGGATCCCTCCGGCGAGGAGGTCAAGGCAAAGGGCATCGCCGTCGTGAACAGCGATCCCGAGCCGGCGGAGAGCCAGAAGCGGCAGGCCTGGGTGGCCAAGCGCATCGCCGGCCTCTGATCCTTCGCCCATCACGGGAGCCGCAGCGCCCGGCACGCCGCGGCTCGTGACACCCCGATCCGCCAGCGACCACGCAAAGGCAGCCCGTGTCCGACCGATCCCCGTCGAAGCCGCGACTTCGCGGCGCGGACGTCATCCGCCACCCGGTGCCGATGCTCGCCTTCGCAGCGACGGTGCTGGTGCTCGCCTATCTCACGCTCGTGCCGCTCGCGCTGCTCGTCTACGGCAGCTTCATCGACGAGCCGGGCAGGCTGCCGATCGAGGCCAGCGCGCTTTCGCTCCAGAACTACGTGCAGGTCGTCACCGATCCGGCGACCTACCGGCTTCTGGCCAACACGGCCGTCTTCACTATCGGCGCCACCGCGCTCGGCATCGGTCTCGCGGTGGCCTTCGCCTGGCTTATCGAGCGCACCGACATATGGGGCCGCAACCTGCTTCTGGTCGGCATCGTCGTCCCGATGGCGATCCCGAACATGATCTATTCGTCGGCGTGGATCCTGCTGCTCAACCCGCAGAACGGCTGGATCAACGATCTGCTGCGGCAGGCCGGGCTCGGCTGGCTCACCTTCAACATCTACAGCCTGGCCGGAATGATCCTTGTGCAGGGCCTGTCGCTCGCCTCCCATGCCTATCTGCTGGTGGCGGCGCCGTTCAAGATGCTCGACCCCACCTGGGAGGAGCAGAGCGCGATCGCCGGCAAGGGCGTGGCGGCGACGCTGTGGCGCGTGACGCTGCCGTCGCTGAAGCCGGCGCTGCTCGCGGCGATCATCTTCTTCACCGTGGTGAACATGGAGACCTTCGACGTGCCCGGGACAATCGGCATCCCGGCGCAGGTCAACGTCTTCAGCACCATGATCTATGCCGCGACCCAGCCCGAATACAGCGGTCTGCCCGACTACGGCCTGGCGAGCACGCTCTCGATCGTGCTGCTCCTCGCCGCCGCCTGCCTGATCTGGGTCTACCAGCGGCAGACGCGCCACGCTAAGCAGTTCGTCACGGTGACCGGCAAGGGCTTCCGGCCGCGCCGCATCTCGCTCGGGCGCTACCGGCTGCCCCTGACCGCGATCGCCTTCGCGGTCGTGGCGGCGATCTCGCTGCTGCCCGTGCTGATGCTGATCTGGCGCAGCCTGATGCCGTTCTACATGGCGCCGTCGCCGAAGGCGCTGGGCCTCGTCTCGCTCAAGGCATACGTGGACCTGTTCGCCGGCTACGACCTCGGCCAGGTGCTGCGCAACACCGCGCTGATGTCGATCACCGCCGGGATCGCCACGACGCTGCTCGCCGCGCTCGTCGCCTGGCTGGTCCTGCGCGCGCCGGTCCCGGCCGGCTGGCGCAGCATGCTCAACCGGCTCGCCTTCCTGCCGATGGCCATTCCCAGCATCGTCATCGGCCTGTCGTTCATCTTCGTCTACCTGACCCTGCCGATCCCGATCTACGGGACGATCTGGATCATCGCGATCGCGATGGTCACCAAGTACATCGCCTTCAGCAGCGGCATGATGATGGCCGCCCAGATGCAGATATCGCCAGAGCTGGAGGAGGCCTCGCGCCTCGCCGGCGCGGGATGGGGGCGGACCTACCGCAGGATCACTTTCCCGCTTCTGACCGCAGCGCTTGTGAACTGCTTCCTCTGGGTCGTCATCCACGTGGTGCGCGAGCTCGCCGTGGCGGTGATGCTCTACAGCTCCCGCTCCGAGGTGTTGTCCACCAAGGTCTGGTCGCTGTGGCTCGGCGGATGGGTGGCCCAGGCCTCCGCGCTCGGCGTGCTGACGATCCTGGCGCTGGTGCTCCTGCTCGGCCTGCCGCCGACCGTCATCCGCCTGCGCAGGAAGCTGCGGGACCTGCGCGAGGCGGCGGCTGTGCCCGCCGAAGCGTGAGCAGCGTCCACGACCATCCGGCCTGGTCCGGGCATGAGGAGATCGAGTTGATATTCGCGAACGAATTGTCCAAGGCCTATACAGGCGAGCGCGGCAGCGTCAGGGTGCTGAACGCCGTCTCCTTCGAGGCGGCGCCTGGAAGCGTCTTCACGCTGCTCGGCCCGAGCGGCTGCGGCAAGACGACGACGCTGCGCTGCATCGCCGGCCTCGAGCAGCCGGATGCGGGCGAAATCCGGCTGGGGGACCGCAAGGTCTTCTCCTCCCGTGAGGGAATCCAGCTCGGCGCCGAGCGGCGCGGGCTCGGCATGGTGTTCCAGTCCTACGCGATCTGGCCGCACATGACGGTCGGCGAGAACGTCTCCTACCCACTGGACGGCTTGAAGCTCGGTCGCGCCGAGCGCGATTCGCGCGTACAGCGTGCGCTCGACCTCGTCGGCCTCGCCGCACTCGTGGACCGCCCGGCGCCCAATCTCAGCGGCGGCCAGCAGCAGCGCGTGGCGCTGGCGCGCGCCCTGGTGGCGGAGCCGCAGATCCTGCTGCTGGACGAACCGCTCAGCAACCTCGACGCCAAGCTGCGCGACCAGATGCGGCGCGAGATCAAGCGCCTGCAGCGCCGCCTCGGCGTGACCGCGCTGTTCGTCACGCACGACCAGGAGGAGGCGCTGGCGCTGTCCGACACGATCGCGCTGATGAACAATGGCGAGGTGGTGGAGGTCGGCCCGCCGCGACAGCTCTACGACGCGCCGATGCACCGGTTCACGGCCGGCTTCCTCGGGCTCGCCAATTTCGTGCCGGGGACGGTCGTCGGAGAGGCGGGGAACGGAGTGGTGGTCGAAACCGCCTTCGGCCGCTTCGCGGGCAAG
>ERZ778021.2676-NODE-2676-length-15078-cov-6.081209_pt1 | contig 15078 bp, 14 predicted proteins | sample MGYA00375751_ERZ778021 | MGnify/ENA primary metagenome ERZ778021 (study PRJEB29350, sample SAMN05389814) | bioreactor metagenome | isolation source: Thiocyanate stock bioreactor | place: South Africa: University of Cape Town | collected 2013-08-29 ... | reverse complement strand
GCGACTTCCTCCCCGCCGACAAGGCCCGCCGCGAGCGCGTGCTCGCCGTCATCCGTGAGCGCTACCGCGCGCACGGGTTCGATGAGATCGAGACCCCGGTGATGGAGGACTACGACCGGCTCCACGCGGGCATCGGCGGCGACAATGAGAAGCTCGCTTTCAACGTCCTCAAGCGTGGACTGGATGCGGACGCGATTCGCGCCGCAGCCGATGACGCGGCCGCGCTCAGCGACCTGGGCCTGCGTTACGACCTCACCGTGCCCCTGGCGCGCTTCTACGCGACGCACCGCGCCGAGCTGCCGACGGTCTTCCGCGCCATTCAGATGGCGCCGGTGTGGCGAGCTGAGCGGCCGCAGAAGGGGCGCTACCGCCAGTTCGTGCAGTGCGACATCGACATCATCGGTGACGCGACGGGCCGCGCCGAGGCGGAGCTTCTGGTTGCGAGCCTCGACGCGCTCGATGCGCTCGGTCTGGTCGGCGGCAGCATCCGCATCAACGACCGCCGCGTGCTCGACTGGATGCTCGGCTGCTTCGGTTTCGCCGCGGAGGAGCGTGCCGGCGTACTCATCACCATCGACAAGCTGGACAAGATCGGTGCCGAGGGCGTCGCCGCCGAGCTGCGTGAGCGGGGCGCCACGCCGAACGCCGTCGACGCCTTCGACGCGTTCCTGCGTCGACCGCAGACGCGTGAGTACCGTCCGTACGGGGAGGGGCAGATCCTGAAGGCGCTGCCCGAGGGGGCGCCCGCAGACATCGTGGCCGACCTCGTGGCGATCGGCGCGGCGGTGTCGGCGGCCCGCGGGGTCTCTGCGGACGACGCGCAGGGCGCGCCGCTCGTTTTCGATCCGTTCCTCGTGCGCGGGATGGGGTACTACACCGGCACCATCTTCGAGCTCGCCCACTCCAGCGTCACGTACTCGCTCGGCGGGGGCGGCCGCTACGACGGGATGATCGGACGCTTCCTGGGCCAGCAGGTGCCGGCGGTCGGGTTCTCCCTCGGCTTCGAGCGCATCGTCGACCTCCTGGAGGATGCCGAAGACGCGGGCATGTCGACCATCGTCCTCGTGCACGAGCGCGACGTGCCGGTGGGTGAGCTCCTCGCGCTCAAGGCCGCACTGGTCGCCGAGGGGGCGCGGGTGCGTGTGGAGCAGCGCACGAAGAACCTGAAGGCGCTGCTGGAGCGTGCTGCCGCCGACGGGTATTCGTCCTTCGCGACGGTGGCGGCGGGTCAAGCGCGGGAGGCGCTGGAGATCAAGCCGCTCGGCTGAGACGGCGCGGGGGTCGATCCGGACAGCACCGGCTCCTCGGCGGCGTAGCGGGCGAGCACGTCGAGTCGGCGCGCCGTCGCCGCATCCTGCGGGCGGAACCAGACCACTCGCTGTCCGCCGGCCTCGCCCGTCCAGAGGCTCGTCATCTGACGGCGGGGCTGCTCCTGCCGCCGTTCGCGGTCGTATCTCTCTCGCTCGTGCCGATCCAACGCCGGCTCGGCGTGCGCACTCTCGTCTGGGGCGTGGCGCTGCAACTGATCGCCCTCGTCGGATTCCTCCTCGTTTCGTTCATCGCGTGGGGGCCGTCGCTGATCTGGTGGGCCCAGCCTGCGCTCGTGTTGCTCGGCGCGGGGCAGGCGCTCGTGTTCTCGCCGCTGACCCAGGCGGTGGTTCGGGAGGTCCCCGTCGAGGCGGCGGGTCTGTCGGGCGGCATGTTCAGCACCGTCCAGCAGCTCGCGCTCTCGCTCGGCGTCATCGCGATCGGGGCCGTCACGACGGCGACCGGGTGGAGCGGGCGCGAGGAGGTGGTGGCGGGCTTCGTGCTGGACGCCGTCCTCGCCTGCGGCGTTCTCGCGGTCGCGCTCGTCCTCACGGCAGCGGCCGGGCGCGGGCATCGCTGAGCCCGGCGTCCGTGGCAGGGCACGGTCCGTCACCTTCCGTCCACCCGACGGGAGCGTGTCGTTCACCCGGGGGGAGTGTGATCTGTCCGTGGCATCGCGTTCGCACCGTCGGCGTGCTCTCCGCCCGCGCGTGGCGACGAGCGCGGCGCTCGCCGGCGCGGTCGTGGCCGGTGCGTTCGCCGCGCGGAGCGTGCTGACGCGTCAGGCCGCCCTTGCGCGGCTGCGCATCGGCAAGCCGCTCGGCGAGAGCGCGTTGGAGGCCGACCGCGTGTGGCGGCCGAAGCTCGCCGGCGCGCCGCTCGAGCTGCTGGTTCTGGGTGACTCGATCGCGGCCGGCCTCGGCGCGCAGCGGCCCAAAGACGTCCTGGGGGCGCGGCTGTCCAAGGGCCTCGCCGACTTCCTGCATCGGCCGGTGCGCCTTCGCACCGTCGCGGTGGTGGGTGCCGAGTCGAAGGATCTCGCGGACCAGCTCGATCGCCTTCCCCCGGACTATCGGGCGGATGCCGCGGTCATCATCGTCGGAGGCAACGACGTGACGCATCGCACGCCGGTCTCGCAGGCGGCGGGTGATCTCGAGGCGGCCGTGCGGCGCCTGGGCGACGCAGGTGCGTCCGTCGTCGTCGGCACCTGTCCCGACCTGGGGGCGTTGCGACCCGTGCCCCAGCCCCTGCGGGCGCTGGGGGCTCAGGCCTCGCGACAGCTCGCCCACGCGCAGGCCGTTGCGGCCCGCCGGGCCGGAGCCCGCGTCGTCTCACTTCGCCGGGCTGTCGGTGCGATGTTCATCGAGAACCCCGACGACATGTTCAGCGTCGATCGCTTCCACCCCAGCGCACTCGGCTACCGGCGCACGGCGGATGCGCTGCTCCCGGAGATCGTCGCGGCGCTCGCCCAGGGCGTGCGCGCTCGGGGGTAGTCGGGGGGCCGTCTCGATTCTTCCCTACGCAAACTGTTCTATTTGTCATAGAATTGTTGTCGGGAGACCGACATGCTGATCCGCACCGACGCGACGAGCGACGTGCCGCTGTTCGCACAGATCGCGGCATCCGTCCGGGCGGATGCCGTCGCACGTCGCCTCCGCCCCGGTGATCGCCTGCCCTCGGCCCGCGAGGTGGCGTCGGCCCTCGGCATCAACCTGCACACGGTGCTCCACGCCTATCAGCAGCTGCGGGACGAGGGGCTCGTCTCGATGCATCGTGGTCGCGGAGCCGTCGTGACGGCGGCGGCGGACCGTCTGGCTGAGCTGCAGCCCGACATCGCCGACATCGTCGCCCGCGCCCGCGAGCGCGGGCTGTCCCGGCAGGCACTCGCCGCCCTGATCCACCACACGTCCGACCCCGAGGAGTCACCATGACCACGCCACGACCGCGCGCCGTCTCCCGCTTCGTCCTCGTCGCCGTCGCGGTCCCGGTCGTCGTCATCGCGGGCGCCGTGCTGCTGCAGCTCGGCGCCCGCGATGCGCTGCCCGACCCGATCGCGATCCACTGGGGCGCGGACGGCGCGCCCGACGGGTTCGGCGCGCCGTGGGTGACGGTGTTGGCGACCGTGCTGGTGGGTCTCGGTGTGCCCCTGCTGATCGCGGCATCCGCTGTGAACGGGCTGCGCCGGGGCGATCGCGGCCCGACCTATCGGCTGATGGGCGCCCTCGCGGCGGCGATGTCGGCCGGCGCGGGCGTGCTGATGACGTCGTCGGTGCTGATCCAGCGCGGGCTGGCCGATGCCGCTGCCGGGCCGTCCCTGCTGCCGTGGCTCGTCCTGGCCGGTCTCATCGCGATCGGCGTCGGTGTCGCCGGCTGGCTGGTCCAGCCCGATGAGCGTCTGCCGGCGACGGGGAGCATCGCGACGATGGATCCGCCCTTGACCGACGGGGAGCGGGCGGTGTGGTTGCGCAGCGTCCACCTCGCGCGGGCGGGAGTGGTCGTGCTGTGTGCGGCGTGGGCTCTGCTGGTCGTTGTCGCCGTGATCACCCTCACGGTCGGCGCCGGCGCGACGGTCGCGACGATCCTCGCCCTCCTCATCGCCGTGATGGCCGCCGTCATCGCTGCGACCGCGGTCTTCCACGTCCGTGTCGACGAGACGGGGCTGACCGTGACCTCCGCGACGGGCTTCCCTCGGTTCCACGTTCCCGTCGCCGAGATCGAACGGGTCGAAGTCGTCGAGGTCAGCCCGATGGGGGAGTACGGCGACTGGGGTCTGCGTTGGGCGCCGGGCAGAGGCTTCGGCGTCGTGCTGCGTGCCGGAGCGGGGATCCGCGTCCACCGCACCGGTGGCAAGGTCTTCACCGTGACCGTCGACGACGCCGAGACGGGTGCGGCGCTGCTGTCGGCCGAGCGCGAACGCACCGAGCGCGAGCGATGAACCCGCCGTTGACCCCTCCGCGCCGAGCGGGTTTGCTGGGTGCATGACGGAGCTCTCCCTCGCTGCGGCCCACGCGGTCGACCGCTATCTCGTCGATGCGCTGATCGGCGCGGATGCCATGCTCGACGCTGCCGTCGCCGACCAGCGCGCGGCCGGCATGCCCGCCATCGAGGTGGCGCCCACCGGCGGCAAGCTCCTGTGGCTGCTCGCCCGGGTCAGCGGCGCCCGCCGCGTGCTCGAGATCGGGACGCTGGGCGGGTATTCGACCATCTGGCTGGCCCGCGGCATCCCCGACGAGGGCCGTGTCGTGACGATCGAGGCGGAGCCGCGCCACGCCGACGTGGCGCGCGCGAGCATCGACCGTGCGGGAGTGGGGGAGCGCGTCGAGATCCGCATCGGACGCGGTGCGGAGGTGCTGCCCACCCTGGCGGAGGAGGCCCCGTTCGATCTCGTGTTCATCGACGCCGACAAGGAATCCAACACGGTGTACCTGGACTGGGCGGCGCGACTGGGCCGGCCCGGCACTCTCGTCGTCATCGACAACGTGGTCCGGGGCGGCCGAGTGGCGGATGCCGAGGACGAGAACCCTCAGGTGCGCGGCGTGCGTGCAGGGTTGGAGATGCTTCGAGACGATCCGCGCTTCACGGCGACGGCGCTGCAGACGCTCGACGCGAAGGGCTGGGACGGGATCGCGCTCGCGCTGGTCGTTTGATCCGGTGCCCGACGTATGGCGGCGGTACCCGGGTCACTAGACTCGATGACGGAGCGGGAACACACCCGTGACGCTCCGAGATTCATCCTCCACAAGCAAGGAGTCCCCTGTGGCACTGATCGAGGCTGTAGGCGCACGCGAGATCCTGGATTCGCGTGGCAACCCGACCGTCGAGGTGGAGGTGTTGCTCGACGACGGGATCGTCCAGCGCGCGGCCGTCCCCTCCGGCGCGTCGACCGGCGCATTCGAGGCGTACGAGCTTCGCGACGGCGACAAGAGCCGTTACGGCGGAAAGGGCGTCCTGAAGGCCGTCGCCGCCGTCATCGACGAGCTCGGCCCCGCCATCGAGGGTGTGGATGCCAGCGAGCAGCGCGTCATCGACGAGATCCTCATCGCCACCGACGGCACGGAGAACAAGTCGCGCACGGGCGCCAACGCCATCCTCGGCGTCTCGCTCGCGGTGGCCAAGGCGGCGGCCGACAGCGCCGACCTGCCGCTGTTCCGCTACCTCGGCGGACCGAACGCGCACGTCCTGCCCGTGCCGCTGTTCAACGTCATCAACGGCGGTGAGCACGCCGACAACGGCATCGACTTCCAGGAGTACTTCCTCGCGCCGATCGGCGCCGAGACCTACGGCGAGTCGCTCCGCTGGGGCACCGAGGTCTACCACGTCCTCAAGGGCGAGCTGAAGGCGGCGGGCTACAACACCGGCCTCGGTGACGAGGGCGGCTTCGCGCCCGACCTGCCCAGCAACCGCGAGGGCCTCGACTTCCTCATCAAGGCCATCGAGAAGGCCGGCTTCACCCCCGGCAAGGACGTCGCGGTGGGTCTCGACGTCGCGGCGACCGAGTTCTACAAGGACGGCGTGTACACGGTCGAGGGCAAGGCCTGGTCGGCCGAGAAGCTGACCGACTACTTCGCCGACCTCGTCGCCAACTACCCGGTCGTCACGATCGAGGACGCCCTCGCCGAGGACGACTGGGAGGCATGGAAGCACCTCACCGATGCCATCGGCTCGAAGGTCCAGCTCGTCGGTGACGACCTGTTCGTGACCAACCCGGTGCGCCTGCAGAAGGGCATCGACCTCGGTGTCGCGAACGCTCTGCTCGTGAAGGTCAACCAGATCGGCACGCTGTCCGAGACGCTCGACGCGATCTCGCTGGCCACCCAGAACGGCTACCGCTCGATGCTGTCGCACCGCTCCGGTGAGACCGAGGACACGACCATCGCCGACCTGGCCGTCGCGGTCAACGCGGGTCAGATCAAGACCGGCGCGCCCGCCCGCAGCGAGCGCGTCGCGAAGTACAACCAGCTGCTGCGCATCGAGGAGGAACTCGGCGACGCCGCGGTCTTCGCCGGTCGCGGCGCGTTCCCGCGCTTCAAGGCCTGAGGGTGCTGGAGATTCGCTGAGCGATTCGGGGCGCCTCCCGTCGCACGTCCGCGTGCCACGTAGGCTGGTCCCATGACGAGAGAGGGAGCCGTGCGCACTGCGCCGGCTCCCTCTTCCGCGTCCCGCACGTCGGGCGGACGCCGGGGGTCGGGCCGTGTGGACGTGCGCGCCTGGGCCGGCGGCATCCGCTTCTCGGCCTTCACCGCGATCATGCTGGGCCTGGTCGTGTTGGCCGTCTTCACGCTGGTGCCCACCGTCGGCACGTATCTCGGCCAGCGTCAGCAGATCGCGGCGCTGGCGCACTCGGTTCAGGTGAGCGAAGCGGATGTGGCGACCCTGCAGCAGCAGAAGGACCGTTGGAACGACCCTGCGTACGTGACCTCCCAGGCGCGGGAGCGACTGTATTACGTGCGACCGGGCGAGGTCGTCTATCTCGTCGACAACGATCTGCCCGCCACCGCGATGCCCCCGACGCAGGCCGCCGTGAGCGCTCAGGTGCAGGAGACCCGCACCGACTGGATGGCGCAGCTGATGCGCTCGGTCGCCGGGGCAGGTCTGGCTCAGACGGCGGCGGTGCCCCCGGCCGCGCCCGCCGGCTGATCCAGCGGTCGGTCAGCGCGCCCCGGTACCCTTGACGGGTGCCGCATCCCCCTCTCAGCCCCGCTTCCGCCGCCGACCTCGAGGCCATGCGGTCCCAGTTGGGGCGTCCGATGCGTGGCGTCGTCGGCATCGCCGCGCGGTGCGTCTGCGGCAACCCGACGGTTGTCGCCACAGAACCGCGGCTTCCCGACGGCACACCGTTTCCCACGTTCTACTACCTGACGCATCCCGGGGCGACGGCCGCGATGTCGGCATTGGAGGCGAACCAGGTGATGCCCGAGCTGGCCGCCCTGCTTGCCGACGATGAGGACGTCGCCGCCGCGTATCTGGCGGCGCACGAGGCGTACCTGTCCGATCGAGCGGTCTACGGCGACGTGCCGGAGATCGCCGGCATCTCCGCGGGCGGGATGCCGACGCGGGTGAAGTGTCTGCATGCCCTGGCGGGGCACGCGTTGGCCGCCGGGGCCGGCGTGAACCCCATCGGCGACCTCGCGCTCGCGCGCGCCGAATGGTCGCCCGAGCGCTGCACGTGCGCCCACCCGCGGAGCGCGGTGTGAGCGCTCGGCGGCGGCGTGTCGTCGCCGTCGTCGCGGCCGTGCTGATCGCGCTGGGCGGGCAGGCGGCGGGTGCGGCGAGCATTCCCGCGGTCGCCGTCGCCGCTGGCGACCCTGCCCCGACGGCTCCCGCCGGGCCGTCGGCCCTCGCCGCGACGGCACCTCCGCCGGGAACGGGCGATCCCGCCCGCGCGGCGGAGTACTGGCTCGACGAGTACGGCATCCGGCAGGCGTGGCAGACCACCCGCGGCAAGGGGGTGACGATCGCGGTCATCGACACCGGCATCGGCCGATCCCCGGTGGAGTTCTCCGGTGCGGTCGTCGGGGGAGCGGACTTCTCCGGAGCCGGGTCGTCGGACGGGCGCACCCCGGTCGGGGCTGTCGATGCCAACCACGGCAGCTGGGTGGCCTCGTTGGCGGCCGCCCGCGGAACCGGTGCCGACACTGGGATGATCGGCGTCGCCCCCGAGGCGAATCTGCTCTCGCTGTCGATCGGATTCGGCGCGGCATCCTCGGTGCCGTTCGTGCAGCAGGTCGCCGATGCGATCAAGTGGGCCGTCGATCACGGCGCCGACATCATCAACCTGTCGTTCACGACGAACACCCTCACCTGGGATCCGTCCTGGGACGACGCCTTCCAATACGCGTTCGACCACGACGTGGTGGTCGTGGTGGCAGCCGGAAACAAGGGCAGCGGCACCGAGGAGGTGGGTGCGCCCGCGACCATCCCCGGGGTGCTGACGGTCGGCGGCGTCAACCGTGCGGGCACCGCCAGCGAGCAGGCCTCGACGCAGGGCATCACGATCGGTATCTCCGCACCGAGTGAGCAGCTTCTCGGCGTCTCTGCCGATGGACAGCTCGTGGTCTGGGACGGCACGAGCGGGGCCGCGCCGATCGTGGCCGGCATCGCCGCGCTCGTGCGTTCGGCCCATCCAGAACTGAACGCCGACAACGTCATCAACCGCATCATCAAGACGGCGCGGCCGGCCGCAGCGGCCACGAAAGTTCCTGACGAGAAGTACGGCTACGGTCTCATCGATGCCAACGCCGCGGTAAGCGCGTCCGTCGGGAGCGTCGACAGCAACCCGATGGGAAGCCTCTCCGACTGGATCCGGCTGTATCGGCGCGCCGACGCCGGCCCCCAGCCCACACCGACGTCCTCTCCGGTCACCATCGACCAGCTGCCGGCGGCCGAGACCCTCGAGCGAAGGTCCCCGCTGCTGCCCAGCATCGATACCCTCCTCTACGGCACCGTGCCGCTCGTGGGGGTGACCCTGACGGCTATACTGGTCGCGCTCGGTGTCACTGCTGCTGCCCGGCGCATCAGATCGGAGCGCGCACCTCGTACTCCGAGCCGTTGATTCAAGGAGTGCTTCCACCTGTGACTCACACAGAGACCAGTACGGCCGCGCGTGCCGTGCCCAAGATCCTCATCGTCGGCGGCGGTTACGCCGGCTTCTACACCGCATGGAAGCTCGAGAAGCACCTGCGCAAGGGCGAGGCCGAGGTCACGATCGTCGACCCGCTGCCGTACATGACGTATCAGCCCTTCCTGCCCGAGGTGGCGGCCGGTGAGATCGAAGCTCGTCACGTCATCGTGGGCCTGCGCCGCCACCTGAAGAAGACGCGCGTGGTCACCGCCAAGGTGACCGGAATCGACCACGCGACGCGCACCGCGACGATCACTCCGGCCGAAGGCGAGCCGTGGCAGGAGAACTACGACCAGATCGTGGTCACCGCCGGTGCCGTCTCGCGCACCTTCCCGATCCCCGGCATCGCCGAGAACGCGATCGGCCTGAAGACGATCGAGGAGGCCGTCGCCGTCCGTGACCGCATCCTCACCAACTTCGACCGTGCGGCCAACCTGCCCGCCGGTCCCGAGCGCGACCGCCTTCTGACCGTCGTGGTCGTCGGTGGCGGGTTCGCGGGCATCGAGGTGTTCGCCGAGACGCGCGCTCTGGCTTCCTCGCTCCTCAAGGAATACCCGCAGCTGCGCTTCGAGGACACGCACTTCCACCTCGTCGAGGCGATGGGGCGCATCATGCCCGAAGTGTCGCTGAAGACGAGCGAGTGGGTGCTCAAGGACCTCGCGAAGCGGGGTGCGAACGTGCACCTCGACACCCAGGTCACCGGCGCGGTCGACGGCAACGTCGAGCTCTCCACCGGTGAGGTCATCCCGACCGATCTGATCATCTGGACCGCCGGCGTCATGGCCAACCCCACCGTCGTGCGGGGCAGCGACCTGCCGGTGGAGGAGCGCGGCCGCATCCGCACCCGTGCCGACCTGCGTGTCGGAACGGCGGACGAGGTCGTCGAGGGCGCGTGGGCTGCCGGCGACGTGTCGGCCGTCCCCGACCTCACCGGCAAGGGCGTCGGCGGCTACTGCGTGCCCAACGCGCAGCACGCCGTCCGTCAGGCGAAGCTGCTCGCGAAGAACCTCGTCGCCGTCCTGCGCGACGAGCTGCCGCGCGAGTACATCCACCACAACCTCGGCGCCGTCGCGGGCCTCGGCCTGTACAACGGCGTCTTCCAGTCGCGCAACATCGCGCTCAAGGGCTTCATCGCGTGGTGCGCGCACCGCGGCTACCACGGTCTGGCCATGCCCTCGTGGGAGCGCAAGTGGCGCGTGATCGGCGACTGGTGGCACAACTTCTGGCTCCGCCGCGACAACGTGTCGCTGCAGACCGTCCAGAACCCGCGCTACGTGTTCGAGGAGTTCGCCTCCCGTCCGCGCCCCGCGGCTCCGGCGGCAGCACCGGCAGCACCGGCGATCGACCCGAAGTCCGTCGCCGCCGAGAAGACCGGTGCGGCCGAGCCCAAGGTCGAGGAGAAGGCCACCGCCGCCAGCTGAGCCGCGGTTCGCACGTCATGAACCCCCACCCGCCCCGGCGGTGTGGGGGTTTCGTGCGTGCGGCGTCGCTACCCTGGTAGCGGGCCCCCGTAGCCCAATGGCAGAGGCAGGCGACTTAAAATCGCTTCAGTGTCGGTTCGAGTCCGTCCGGGGGTACTCCCGCCGGTGCGCGTCAGCCGGCCGAAATATCCCCCGAGTTCCACTGCGGATGACACCCCGTGTCATCTAGGCTGGTGCCCTCACGAGCGAAGGAGCCCGAACCGATGAGCCTGGACCTCCTGAGCCTTCCCCCTGCCACCGGCCCGGGCTGGAATGATCCTGCGGCGTTCTGGGCGGCGAGATCGGCGGCGGTCTCGGCAGTGTCCGGACCCGTCGCCGCCATCGACCTCGATGCGCTCCGGTTCAACGCGATGGATCTCGTGGTCCGCTCCGCGGGTGTGCCGATCCGCGTGGCCAGCAAGTCGATCCGCGTCCGTGAGGTCCTTGACGCCACCTTCGCGATCGGGGGCTACCGCGGCATCCTCGCCTTCACGCTTCCCGAGGCGCTCTGGCTCGCGCGCGAGCATGACGACATCGTGCTCGGATATCCCAGCGTCGACCGGGCGGCGCTGGAGCGGCTCGTGCGCGACGACGACCTCGCGCGTCGGGTCACCCTAATGATCGACGACCCTGCGCAGCTGGACGTGGTGGATGCCGTCGCCGCCCCGTCTGCTCGCGCGCGCGTCCGCGTGGCGATCGACGCGGATGCCTCGTGGCGGGCACCCGTCCTGGGTCACATCGGCGTGCGACGCTCGCCCGTGCATGAACCGGCGGAAGTCGTGCGGCTTGCGCGCTCCATCGTCACCCGTCCCGGCTTCGAGCTCGTCGGTCTGATGATGTATGAGGCGCAGATCGCGGGACAACCCGACCACACCGGTTCCGGCGACGGTGTCATCCGCTGGATGCAGCACCAATCACGGGACGAGCTCGTCGCCCGGCGGGGAGCGATCGTGGCGGGGCTGCGTGAGATCACGCACCTGGAGTTCGTCAACGGCGGCGGCACCGGCTCGCTGGAGTACACGGCAGCGGACCCGGCCGTCACCGAGACGACGGCCGGCAGCGGGCTGCTGGCCGGTCACCTGTTCGACGGCTACCGCGCTTTCACGCCCGCGCCCGCTGCGGCCTTCGCGCTCGAGGTCGTCCGCAAGCCGCTCGACGACATCGCCGTCGTGCTAGGTGGCGGATGGATCGCCTCCGGGCCCCCCGTGGCCTCTCGCCAGCCCCGTCCGGTGTGGCCGCCCGGGCTCAAGACCCTCGGGCGGGAGGGCGCGGGGGAGGTGCAGACGCCCCTGCAGGGCGAGTCGGCGCGCCGCCTGCGCGTGGGCGACAGGGTCTGGTTCCGCCACGCGAAGAGCGGCGAGCTGTCCGAGCGGGTCGACCGCTACCACCTCACCCTCGGCGAGAGCCTCGTCGGCGAGGCCGCCACCTACCGCGGCGAAGGGAAGAGCTTCCTGTGACACGACCCGGCGGCACATGGCAGAACTGGGCGCGCACCGAGAGCGTGCGCCCGCAGCTGGTGGAGTACCCCACGACGATCGAAGCAGTGCGCCGTTCCGTGCGCTCCGCCGGCGCACGCGGACGCGCACTCAAGGCGGTCGGCGCCGGACACAGCTTCACCGGGATCGCGGCGGCGCCGGGAACCCTGCTGGATCTGAGCGAGCTGAGCGGCGTGATCGCCGTCGATCGCGAGCGCGGGCGTGTGCGCCTGTTGGCCGGCACGCGACTGCACCGCATTCCGGCGCTGCTCGCGCCTCACGGCCTCGCGATGGCGAACCTGGGCGACATCGATCGTCAATCCATCGCCGGAGCGCTCTCGACCGGCACCCACGGCACCGGTCTCGGTCACGGGGGACTGGCGACCCAGGTCGTGGGTGCCACGCTCGTCACGGCGGATGGAGAGCTGCTCACCGTCGACGACGAGAACGAGCCCGACCTGCTTCCTGCCGTCGCGCTCGGTCTGGGCGCCCTCGGCATCCTCGTCGACGTGACGCTCCAATGCGTGCCGGCGTTCGCGCTCGGCGCACAGGAACAGCCCGAACCTCTCGACGCCGTCGTGGACGACCTCGATGCGCGCGTCCGCGGCGTCGACCACTTCGAGTTCTACTGGTTTCCGCACACCGCTGTCGCCCTGACGAAGACGAACACCCGGATGCCGACAGATGCGCCGACGGCCCCGCTGTCGCCCCTGTCGCGCATGCTCGATGAGCGGATCGTGGGCAACGGCGTGCACCAACTGGTGTGCAGCGCCGGTCGGCTCGCCCCGCCGCTCGTGCCGGCGATCAATCGGCTGTCCGCCCGGGTGTGGGGGGATCGGCGGTTCTCCGATGCGTCGCATCGCGTGTTCACCACGCAGCGCAGCGTGCGCTTCCGTGAGATGGAGTACGCCGTGCCGCTGGACGAGCTGGCGTCGGCGTTTCGTGAGGTGCGCGACCTCGTGGACGCGTCGGGGTGGCGCATCGAGTTCCCGATCGAGGTGCGGGTGGCGCCCGCCGACGACCGGTGGCTCTCGACGGCCTACGCGCGTGACAGCGGCTACATCGCCGTGCATCGATACTGGCGCGCCGACCACCGTGCCTATTTCGCCGCCGTCGAGGAGATCATGCGCGCCCACGCCGGCCGGCCGCACTGGGGAAAGTTGCACACGCTCGATGCGGCGGCTCTGCGCGAGCGGTATCCGCGCTTCGACGACTTCCTGACGCTGCGCGACCGCCTCGATCCGACGCGCATGTTCCGCAACGCCTATCTCGACCGCGTCCTCGGCGCGTGAGGGTCTGTCTCGCACCTGTGCAGATGGGGAACCGCTGGGAGTGCTGGCCGCGGCGGATGACGTGGCCCCTCGCGCCGATAGGATGATCCTCAGTCGATGGGAGTCGTATGGAATGGCTGATCCCGGTCCTGATCGTCGTCGCTCTGGTGGTGATCGCCGGAATCTATCTCTGGGCGACCTACAATTCGTTGGTCGCGCTCGGTGTGCGCGTCGACGAGGCGTGGAGCGACATCACCGTGCAGCTGAAGAGGCGCGCTGATCTGCTGCCCAATCTCATCGAGACGGTCAAGGGGTACGCGGCGCACGAGAAGGCGGTCTTCGAGAACGTCACCCGCGCCCGCGCGGAGACGCTCACCGCCGGCTCACCCGCCGAAGCCGGCGTGGCCGAAGGCCACATGCAGCAGGCGCTGAAGTCGCTGTTCGCGGTCGCCGAGGCGTATCCGCAGCTGCAGGCGAGTCAGAACTTCCTCCAGCTGCAGCAGTCGATCGTCGACACCGAGGACAAGATCCAGGCGTCCCGTCGCTTCTACAACGGCGGCGTGCGCGAGCTGAACACGAAGATCAAGGTGTTCCCGAACAACATGTTCGCGCGCAACCTCGGCTTCCACGAGCGGGAGTTCTTCGAGGTCGTCGACGGCGCCGCCATCGCCGAGCCGCCGCGCATCCAGTTCTGATCGGGCGGGCGGCATGTACTCCGCGATCGCCCGCAACAAGCGCAACACCTGGCTGATCATGGCCGGCTTCATCATCGTCCTCGGACTGATCGGCCTGGCGGCGGGATGGCTCGCGGGCAACAACTGGTGGATCTCGGCGTTCGTGCTCCTGGGGGCCACGGGCTACGCGACCGTGCAGTATTTCGTCGCCGACCGCGAAGCCCTCGCGCTGTCGGGTGCGCAGGAGGTGACGCGCGAGGAGGCTCCGCGCTATTACCGGATCGTCGAGAACCTGTGTCTGACGACGGGCACCCCCATGCCGCGGCTCTATGTCGTCGAGGATGCCGCGCCCAACGCCTTCGCGACCGGACGCACGCCAGAGCGCGCGGCGATCACGGTGACGACGGGCCTGTTCGAGATCATGACGGATCGTGAACTCGAGGGGGTGCTCGGGCATGAGCTCGGGCACATCCGCAACTACGACATCCGCGTCACGCTCGTGGTGTTCGGTCTCGTGGTCGCCGTGGGGCTCGTGGCGGACATCCTCTTGCGGATGGGCTTCGTCGGGGGCGGCCGGCGCGGCGGAAACAGCCAGTCCCAGCTCTTCTTCCTCATCTTCGGCCTGGTCGCCGCGATCGTGGCGCCGCTGCTGGCCGCGGTCGTCCAGGCAGCCATCTCGCGCCAGCGCGAATACCTCGCCGATGCGACCAGTGCTCTCACCACCCGCGACCCCGACGGCCTGGCATCTGCTCTTGCCAAGCTGGGGGAGTACGGCCGACCGCTCTCCAAGGCGAACACGTCGATGGCTCACCTCTGGATCAGCGACCCGCTTCGACCCGGTGCGATGGAGCGCCTGTTCGCCACGCATCCACCGATCCCGGATCGCATCGCCCGTCTGCAGGAAATGGGCGGACGGTTCTGAGTTCTAGACTGGCGGGATGAGCGGCACCGACGACAGACACGGCGCCGCGCCGCGCGGGTCGTTCCTCGACACTCTGCGCGAGCGCACGGTCGCCTCCGACATCGACCGCGGGCTTCCTCGGGGCCTCAGAGTCGCGACGGCGTATGCGTGGCGGTTCGTGGTCATCGCCATCGCGGCCGGCATCCTGATCTGGCTCGTGATCCAGCTCAAGCTCCTGGTGATCCCGCTGATGGTGGCGATCCTCGTCACCGCGCTGCTGTGGCCGGCCTTCACCTGGATGCTGGCGCGCGGGGTACCGCGGTGGCTGGCGATCGTCGTGTCGGTGCTCGGCACGGTTGCGGTGATCG
>ERZ778021.2673-NODE-2673-length-15114-cov-4.839498_pt1 | contig 15114 bp, 15 predicted proteins | sample MGYA00375751_ERZ778021 | MGnify/ENA primary metagenome ERZ778021 (study PRJEB29350, sample SAMN05389814) | bioreactor metagenome | isolation source: Thiocyanate stock bioreactor | place: South Africa: University of Cape Town | collected 2013-08-29 ... | reverse complement strand
CGTGGTGCTGTTCGTCTACCGCGAGGAATACTACCTCAAGAACAAGGAGCCGAAGCCGGGCACCGAGGAATACATCAAATGGGAAGCGGCGATGAACGACGCCCGCGGCAAGGCCGAGGTGATCGTGGCCAAGCAGCGCCACGGCCCGACGGGCACGGTGCAGCTCGGCTTCCAGGGCGAATTCACGCGCTTCTTCGACCTCGCGGAGGACAGCCACCTGCCGGAGCGGTTCGAGTAGAGGTGGCGAGCGAGGCGCCCAACCTGGCCGGCGGCGGGCCGGACTTCCACCTGGCCGGCGGCGTGCTGACGATCGACCTGACCGCGCTCGCCGACAACTGGCGGGCGCTGGCGCGGCTGAGCGCCCCGGCGGAGGCTGCCGCAGTGGTGAAGGCCGACGCCTACGGGCTAGGTATCGAGCATGCCGTGCCGGCGCTCGCCGAGGCCGGCTGCCGGCGCTTCTTCGTGGCGCTGCCGCACGAGGGCGTGCGGGTGCGCGCCGTCGCTCCCGAGGCGACGATCTACGTGCTGTCGGGGCCGCTCGGCCCGGAGGCCGCGGCCGTGCTGCGCGAGCACGGCCTCGTGCCGGTGCTCAACTCGGTGCGCGACACGGCGATCTGGGAGGCCGAGGGCTGGCTGGACGGGCGGCAGCTCCCGGCGGCGCTGCATGTCGACACCGGCATGAACCGGCTGGGCATGACGCTGGCGGAAGCCGCGCATTTCGCCGGCGAGAACGCGCTGACCGGGGCGGTTGAGATCGCGCTGCTGGTCAGCCACCTCGCCTGCGCGGACGAACCGGGCCATCCCCTCAATGCGCGCCAGCTCGAGGTCTTTCGCCAGGCGCGGCAATTGTTTCCCGGCGTCGAGGCGAGCCTCGCGGCCTCGTCGGGGGTGCTGCTCGGCGGCGACTATCTGTGCGAGCTGACGCGGCCCGGCATCGAGCTCTATGGCGGCATGACGGGCGGCGCCGGCTTCGCGCCGCGCACCGTCGTCACCGCGCAGGCCCGCGTTCTGCAGGTGCGCAAGGCAGCGCGCGGCGAAGTGGTCGGCTACGGCGCAGCAATGCGGCTCGCGCGCGACAGCGAGCTGGCGATCGCCGGCGCGGGCTATGCGGACGGCCTGCCGCGGGCCGCCTCCGGCGCCGGCGTGCCGCTGCGCGCGTCCGTGCCCGGCGGCGCCACGGGCTTCATCCGCGGCCAGCGCGTGCCGGTCGCCGGGCGCATCTCGATGGACCTGACCATCTTCGACGTCACCGGGCTCGGCGCGGACGCGGTCGCGCCCGGCGACATGATCGAACTGTTCGGCCCGAACATCCCGATCGAGGAGGCCGCGCGCGCCGCCGGCACCATCCCCTACGAGCTGCTGACCGGGCTCAGCCGGAGGTTCCACCGGGTCTACGTGCGGGGGGAGGTTCCCCTTGGCTAAGCCGCGCGTCCAGTTCATCTGCCAGAGCTGCGGCGCTACGCACACCCGCTGGGCGGGCAAGTGCGACGCCTGCGGCGAGTGGAACACGCTGGTCGAGGAAGGCACGGCCGGCGGCATCGGCGCCGGGCCGAACTCGCTCAAGAGCTCGCGCAAGGGCCGCGCCGTTGCGCTTACCTCGCTCGCCGGCGACATCGAGGACGCGCCGCGCATCGCCTCGGGCATCGGCGAGCTCGACCGGGCGACCGGCGGCGGCTTCGTGCGCGGCTCGGCGCTGCTGGTCGGCGGCGACCCCGGCATCGGCAAGTCGACGCTGCTCACCCAAGCGGCGGCCGCGCTCGCCAACCAGGGCCACCGCATCGTCTACGTCTCGGGCGAGGAGGCGGTGGCGCAGATCAGGCTGAGGGCGCAGCGGCTGGGCGTGGCGCAGAGCGCCGTCGAGCTCGCCGCCGAGACCAACGTCGAGGACATCCTCGCCACGATCGCCGACGGCAAGCGGCCGGACCTCCTGATCCTCGATTCGATCCAGACGCTGTGGACGGACCTCGCCGATTCGGCCCCCGGCACGGTCACGCAGGTGCGCGCGGCCGCGCAGGCGATGATCCGCTACGCGAAATCCACAGGCTGCGCGGTGGTGCTGGTCGGCCACGTCACAAAGGAGGGCCAGATCGCGGGCCCGCGCGTCGTCGAGCACATGGTCGACGCCGTGCTCTACTTCGAGGGCGAAGGCGGCCACCACTACCGCATCCTGCGCACGGTGAAGAACCGCTTCGGCCCGACCGACGAGATCGGCGTGTTCGAGATGGGCGACCGGGGCCTGCGCGAAGTCGCCAACCCGTCCGAGCTATTCCTCGGCGAACGCAGCGTAAAGGCGCCCGGCGCGGCCGTTTTCGCCGGGATGGAGGGCACGCGGCCGGTGCTGGTCGAGATCCAGGCGCTGGTGGCGCCCTCCCCGCTCGGCACGCCGCGCCGCGCCGTCGTCGGCTGGGATTCGGCGCGGCTGTCGATGGTGCTCGCCGTGCTCGAGGCGCATTGCGGCGTGCGGTTCTCGCAGCACGACGTCTATCTCAACGTCGCCGGCGGCTACCGCATCTCGGAGCCGGCGGCGGACCTGGCGGTCGCCGCCGCGCTGGTCTCGTCGCTGACCGGTCTTGCCCTTCCGGCCGATTGCGTCTATTTCGGCGAAATCAGCCTGTCGGGCGCCGTCAGGGCGGTCGCGCATGCGCAGCAACGCCTCAAGGAGGCGGAAAAGCTGGGTTTCGGAAGGGCGGTCCTGCCCGCCTCGGCCGAAGAGCTGCCGGCGGCGCGGACCGGCGGACTGTTCCAGCCGGAAGCGCTTGCCGACCTCGTTGCGCGCATCGCAGGCTCACGCACGACCGGCGCGGGCGACTAGATGCGGCCGACCCACCACAGACCGGTGCCGGCACAGGAGTAGAGGCCTAAATGCCGATCACGCTGCTTGACGGAATTGTCATCGGCTTCACCCTCGTTTCGGCAATGCTGGCCATGGTGCGCGGCTTCTCGCGCGAGGTCCTGTCGATCGCCTCCTGGGTAGCCGCCGCGGCGGCGGCCTATTTCTTCTATCCGGCGGTCTATCCCTACGTGAAGCCGCATATCGACCACGACACGGTGGCGCTCGCCGTGTCGGCCGCGGCCGTCTTCTTCGTCGCGCTGATCGTGGTGACGGTGATCACCATGAAGATCGCCGACTTCATCATCGATTCCAAGGTCGGGCCGCTCGACCGCACGCTCGGCTTCCTCTACGGCGCCGGGCGCGGCCTGCTGGTGCTCTCCGTCGCGCTGCTGTTCTTCGACTGGCTGGTCGACACCAACCCGCCGGCATGGGTGGCCAACGCCAAGTCGCGGCCGCTGCTGGAGGCCATCGGCGGCTGGGTCGAGCGGGCGCTGCCGGACGATCCGGAGAACTCGATCCTCAACAAGCTGCGCGGCAACGAGGCGGGCACGCCCGCCGCGCCGGCCGAGACCGGAACCGGCACGGCCGCCGGCAGCGGCACGACGCAGCCGCCGGCAGCGGCCGGGCAGCCTTCCGAGGAGGCCCCGGCAGACGAGGCGCCGTCGGACGCGGCGCCCGACGACGAGGCGCCGGCCGACGAATAGGCAACCCGCGACGGGATGCGCGCAGCTCCCGTCGAACCGTTCGTGGAGCACGACATGAGCGAGGCAGCCGACCTTACCGTTGCCGCCGAGGCAGACGACCATTTCCACGACGAGTGCGGCGTGTTCGGCATATTCGGCCGGCAGGACGCCGCCGCGATCGTCACGCTCGGCCTGCACGCGCTGCAGCACCGCGGCCAGGAGGCGGCGGGCATCGTCTCCTTCGACGGCAGCCAGTTCCACGTCGAGCGGCATGTCGGCCTGATCGGCGACACCTTCACCAAGCAGGCGGTGATCGACCGGCTGAAGGGCAACCGCGCGATCGGCCACACGCGCTACGCCACCACCGGCGGGGCCGGCATGCGCAACGTGCAGCCCTTCTTCGCCGAGCTCGCCGAGGGCGGGCTGGCGATCGCCCACAACGGCAACATCACCAACGCGCTGACGGTGCAGCGGCGGCTGCAGAAGGACGGCGCGATCTTCTCGTCGACCTCCGACACCGAGACGATCCTGCACCTGATCGCGACAAGCCGGGAGCGCGACACGAACAGCCGCTTCATCGACGCCGTGCGCCAGATCGAGGGCGCCTTCTCGCTGGTGGCGCTGACGTCGAAGAAGATGATCGGCTGCCGCGACCCGCTGGGCATCCGGCCGCTGGTGCTGGGCGACCTCGACGGCGCCTGGATCCTGGCCTCCGAGACCTGCGCGCTGGACATCATCGGGGCGCGGTTCGTCCGCGATTTGAAGCCCGGCGAGATGGTGGTCGTGACCTCGAAGGGGATCGAGAGCCACTTCCCCTTCCCCGAGCAGAAGCCGCGCTTCTGCATCTTCGAATACGTCTATTTCGCGCGGCCGGACTCGACCATCGAGGGGCGCAACGTCTATGCGGCGCGCAAGCAGATCGGCGTCGAGCTGGCGCGCGAGAGCCCGGTCGAGGCCGATCTCGTGGTGCCGGTGCCCGATTCGGGCACGCCGGCGGCGATCGGCTTCGCGCAGGCGGCGGGTCTGCCCTTCGAGCTCGGCATCATCCGCAACCACTATGTCGGCCGCACCTTCATCTCGCCCGGCGATTCGATCCGCCACATGGGCGTGAAGCTCAAGCACAACGCCAACCGCAAGATGATCGAGGGCAAGCGGGTGGTGCTGGTGGACGATTCCATCGTGCGCGGCACGACCAGCCAGAAGATCGTGCAGATGGTGCGCGACGCGGGCGCGCGCGAGGTGCACATGCGCATCGCCTCGCCGCCGACCATGTCGTCCTGCTTCTACGGCGTCGACACGCCGGAGAAGGCCAAGCTGCTCGCCTCGCGCATGTCGGTGGCGGAGATGGCGGAGTTCATCCGCGTCGATTCGCTCGGCTTCCTGTCGATCGACGGGCTCTACCGCGCCGTCGGCGAGGCCGCGCGCGACAGCGAGCAGCCGCAGTTCTGCGACGCCTGCTTCACCGGCCAGTATCCCACCAGCCTCACCGACCACGACAGCAGCGACAACGTGCGCACGCTGTCGCTGCTGGCGGCGGGGGGCTGAGCGCTCCTGGAACCCGGTGGGGGCGTCGCCGTCAGGGCGTCACGAACTTGAGCCCGACGATGCCGGCGGCGATGAGGCCGATGCAGGCGAGGCGCAGGGCGGTGGCAGGCTCGGAGAACAGGGCCATGCCGACGAGCGCCGTGCCGATCGTACCGATGCCGGTCCACACCGCGTAAGCCGTGCCGAGCGGCAGGTTGCGCAGGGCGAGCCCGAGCAGCGCGACGCTCGCCGTCATCGAGACGACGGTGAGCAGCGTCGGCAGCGGCCGGGTGAAGCCTTCGGTGTATTTCAGGCCGACGGCCCAGCCGACCTCCAGCAGGCCGGCGATAAACAAGACGAACCAGGACATCATCGTCCTCCTCAAAAAAGGCGATGAGGTCGTCCCCACCAATGTCGGGCTGAGGCAAGGTCGTCCCTGCGGGGCTTCATATAGCGACTGCCCGCCGATGCGGCAACGGCGCGGGTTTCCCCGGCATCGTTTCCGGTCCGTCCTTCCGCCGCATTTCCGGACGCAAAACCGCTTCGCACTTTTGCTGGAAATGCTCTATGTCCCCTCACCCGTCCCGAAAGCCGGGCGAAAACAATGGAAGCACGCGGATGACCTCACCCGACCTTTCCGGCCGCATCGCGCTCGTCACCGGCGCCTCGCGCGGCATCGGCTTCTTCCTCGCCAGGCAGATGGCGGCCGCCGGGGCGCATGTCGTGGCCGTGGCGCGCACGGTGGGCGGGCTGGAGGAGCTCGACGACGAGATCAAGGCCGAGGCCGCGCGCACCGGCAAGGGCTCGGCGACGCTGGTGCCGATGAACCTCGCCGACATGGAGGCGATCGACCGGCTCGGCGGCGCGATCCACGAGCGCTGGGGCAAGCTCGACGTGCTGGTGGCGAACGCCGGCGTGCTCGGCACGATCTCGCCGATCGGCCATGTCGAGGCCAAAACCTTCGAGAAGGTGATGACGGTCAACGTGACGGCCGTGTGGCGGCTGATCCGCTCGGTCGACCCGCTGCTCAAGCTGTCGGACGCCGGCCGGGCGATCCTGCTGTCGTCGGGCGCGGCGCATTCGGCGCGCGCCTTCTGGGCTCCCTACGCTGCCTCCAAGGCGGCGGTCGAGGCGCTCGGCCGCTCCTGGGCCGACGAGACGAAGAACTCGCCGCTGAAGGTCAATTCGGTCAATCCGGGCGCGACGCGCACGGCGATGCGGGCGCAGGCCGTGCCCGGCGAGGACCCGATGAGCCTGCCGCATCCGTCCGAGGTGGCGGCCAAGATCCTGCCGCTGGCGAGCCCCGAATTGACCGAGACGGGCCGCATCTTCGACGTGCCGAAGGGCCGCTTCGTCAGCTATCGCATGCCGGAATGAAGGTTGGGGCTTAATTTCGGCCGCCTTACGTCCTATTCTAGGGGCAGTCTCCGATCGTCCGCGCCCCAGCGAGGGAGGAAACGATGCCCAGGTTTCGCTCGACCATCGCAGCCGTTTCGGCCGCAGCCCTGCTGGCGCTCGCCGCCGGCCCGGCCGCGGCATGGGAGCAGCAGGGCGGCGGCGCCGACCAGGGCGGCGGCCTGCGCGCGCTGCCGAGCGGCGGGCTGATGCTGAAGGACGTGCCGACGACCGATTCGACGGTCGAGACCCTGCCCGGCGTGCGGCTCAACCCGCAGGCGCGCGACAGCGGCGGGACGAGCTGCACCCAGCGGCGCGTCGCCTCCTTCGACGGTCCCGCCGGCGACTACCGGAGCGGCACGGTCTCGGAATGCAGCTTCGGCAGCTTCACCTTCAGCACCATGCGGCCCGACCCGCAGCCCTGGGTGCCGGGCATGCCCACGCCCTTCAACAACTGACCGGCCGGGCGACCGGCCGCATCCCAGCACCGACAAACGTCCAGTTGACGCGGCTTACGCGTCCGATAATTTCGGCGGCGATGGCGACGCGGCACGGCATCTGACGAGGGAGTGCGCATGTATCTGGCACTGGTCGTGATTGCGCTGGTGGTCGGCGCCTGGGTGCTCGCGGCGATCGTCTTCGCCGCGCTGCGGCGGCTCACCTTCCACCAGGCCTTCCTCTACCTGCCGCTGAAGCTGCTGCACCGCGTCGACGACCGCGCGCTGACCGGCCTGCGGGCCGACCCGCCGGTGATCTATGCCGTGCTCCACCAGTCGCGGCTCGACCCGGCGCTGATGCTGTCGCTGCTGCCGTCCGACACGCTGCACATCCTCGACGAGGCGTCGGCGCGCTCGTTCTGGCTGGAGCCGTGGCGGGAGATGGCGCGCACCATCGCCTTCAACGCCGCCCACGTCTTCGTCAGCCGGCGGCTCGTGCGCCACCTGCGCGGGCGCGGCAAGCTGGCGGTCTACCTGCCGGACGGCATCGAGCCTGAAACCAAGGCCTACCGCATCTACCGGGCGATCGCGCGCATCGCGGCGGCGGCCGAGGCGCGCATCGTGCCCGTCTCGGTGACGGGCTCGCGGCGCACGCCCTTCTCGCTCGCCTTCAGCCACGATTCGGGCCCGAGGGGCCTCGCCAAGCTCAGCGTGCGGGTGCTGGAGCCGCTGACCATCGCGCAACTGATCGACAGGTCGAGCCGCGCGCAGGCGACGATGGCCGGCGTGCTCTACGACCGGGTGCTGGAAGCCGACGCGGCCTGAGAGACCCTACCCTGCCTTTTCCTGCATCTCGCGCCGGTGGCGCGCCGCGTAGGCGCGCATGCTGACGGGCAGCAGCAGCAGATAGAGCACCGACGAGATGGCCAGCGTGTACCAGGTGTAGTTGAAGAACAGCAGCACGTAGAGCACGACCAGCAGGATCGCCGGCGGCACCACGTCGCGGCGGATGTTCTTGCGCGGGCCCTTGCCGGAATAGACGCGGATGCGGCTGATGAGCAACAGCGCGACGGCGACCGTGTAGGCCGTCGCCGCATAGGCGGCCGGCAGCCCGAGCGGCACGCCGATGAAGCCGAGATAGACCGGCAGCAGCAGCAGGACGGCGCCCGCCGGCGCCGGCACGCCGACGAAATAGTCGGCCTCCCAGGCGGGCTGGTCGGGGTCCTCCAGCATGACGTTGAAGCGGGCGAGCCGCAGCGCGCAGGCGATGGCGAAGAGCAGCGCGGCGATCCAGCCGATCGAGCCCGCCCGCTCCAGCAGGTAGGCATAGAGGACGAGCGCCGGCGCGACGCCGAAATTGACGACGTCGGCGAGCGAATCCATCTGCGCGCCGAACTTGGTCGAGGCCTTGAGGAGCCGGGCGGCGCGGCCGTCGACGAAATCGAGCAGGGCCGCCGGCAGCAGCAGCGCGACCGCCAGCTCGAAGCGGCCCTCGAAGGCGAAGCGCACGCCGGTCAAGCCCGCGCAGACCGCCAGCACCGTGATCAGGTTGGGGACGACGACGCGGACGGGGATCTCGCGGATGCGCGGGCCGCTGGCCGAGGGGCGCGCGGCGGGCCGGGGCTCGTTCTCGGCCGCCATCAGGAGACGCGCACCAGCGGCGCGGCAGGGGCGCCGCCGAACTCGGCGAGCACGGTCTCGCCGCCGACCGAGGTCTGGCCGACCGCCACGCGCGGCGCGGCGCCGGCGGGCAGGTAGACGTCGAGGCGCGAACCGAAGCGGATGATGCCGAAGCGCTCGCCGACCGAGATGTCGGCGCCGGCCTCGGCCCAGCAGACGATGCGGCGGGCGACCAGCCCGGCCACCTGGACCACGGCCAGCGGGCCGTGCGGCCCGTCGATGACGAGGCCGTTGCGCTCGTTCTCCTCGCTCGCCTTGTCGAGGTCGGCGTTGAGGAACTTGCCGGGGCGGTAGTCGACACGCAGGATGCGGCCGCGCACCGGCGCGCGGTTCACGTGGCAGTTGAAGACGTTCATGAACACCGAGACGCGCGTCAGCTCGACCGCCCCCAGGCCGAGCTCGCGCGGCGGCACGGCCGGGCCGACGAAGGAGACGACGCCGTCGGCCGGGCTGACCACGAAGCGGTCGTCGACCGGCGTGACGCGCTCGGGATCGCGGAAGAAGAAGACGCACCAAGCCGTCAGGATCAGGCCGATCCAGAACAGCGGCCCCCAGATCAGGGCGAGCACGACGGTGCCGACCACGAAGCCCGCGATGAACGGATATCCTTCGCGGTGGATCGGCACCAGCGTGCGTCTGACGGTGTCGGCGAGGCTCATCGGCATCCGGCTCCTGGAACAGGAACGCCTGATTAGCGAAAAGGTGGCTTCTCGGCAATGCGCCCCGCCGACGCCCGGCCCTCAGCCGCCGCGCAGGAAGTCGCCCTTGGACAGCGGAACGCCCCTGTTGCGCAGGATGTCGTAGGCGGTGGTGACGTGGAAGAAGAAGTTGGGGAGAGCGAACTGCAGGATGTAGGAGGTGCCGGTGAAGCGCAGCTCGCCGGTGCGCATCTTCATCACCACCTCCCTGTCCTCCGTGCCGTCGAAGGCCGACGCCTCGACCTTCTTGAGGTAGTCGACGGTGGCGCGGATGCGGGCCTGCATGTCGTCGAAATTCTTCTCCTCGTCGGCCATGGCGAGCGCCTCGACACCGGCCACGCGGACGGCGGCGAAGCGGGCGGTGTCGCTGGCGCGCTGGATCTGGCCGGTCAGCGGGAACATGTCGGGATAGAGCCGCGCGGCGGCGAGCTCCTCGTCGCCGATCCCCTTCTCCTTCGCGAAGGCCCGGCCCTTCTCCAGAACCGCCCCCAGGTTCTGGAGGCCCCGGATGAAGACCGGGACGCTGATGTCGTAAAGCGAAACTGGCATGCTTCTTCCCTCACTGATTGGGCTATTCGCCCGGTTGAACCTCGGCCGTCCTGCGGCGGACGATGACGCCCTCGGCGTCGGCCTCGCGGGCGATGCGCAGCCGCTCTTCGGCCTCCGTCGCCTCGCGCTGGCGATCCCACATCGACCTGTAGAGCCCGCCCTTGGCCAGCAGCGCGCGGTGCGTGCCGCGCTCGGCGATGCGACCGTCCTGCAGCACGATGATCTCGTCGGCGGAGATCACGGTCGACAGGCGGTGGGCGATGACCAGCGTGGTGCGGCCGCGGCTGACGAGGTCGAGGGCTGCCTGGATCTCGCGCTCGGTATGCGTGTCGAGCGCCGACGTCGCCTCGTCCAGCATCAGGATCGGCGGCGCCTTGAGGATGGTGCGGGCGATCGCCACGCGCTGCTTCTCGCCGCCCGACAGCTTCAGCCCGCGCTCGCCCACCATGGTGGCGTAGCCATCCGGCAGGGCCTCGATGAAGCCGGCGATCTGGGCGAGCTTGGCCGCCTCGCGCACCTCCCCGTCTGTGGCGCCGGGCCGGCCGTAGCGGATGTTGTAGGCAATCGTGTCGTTGAACAGCACCGTGTCCTGCGGGACCATGCCGATCGCGGCGCGCAGGCTCTCCTGGGTGACGCCGGCGATGTCCTGCCCGTCGATCGTGATGCGGCCGGACTGGACGTCGTAGAAGCGGAACAGCAGGCGCGAGATGGTCGACTTGCCGGCGCCGGAGGGGCCGACGATCGCCACAGTTCCGCCGGCCGGCACCTCGAAGGAGACGCCCTTGAGGATGCGGCGGTTGGGGTCGTAGGAGAAATGCACGTCCTCGAAGCGGATGGCGCCCTTGCCCACGGCGAGCGGCGCGGCATCCGGCCGGTCGAGCACCTCGGCCGGCACGTCGAGCAGGTCGAACATCGCCTCGATGTCGGCGATGCCCTGGCGGATCTCGCGGTAGAGCATGCCGATGAAGTTGAGCGGGATCGAGAGCTGGATGAGCATGGCGTTGATGAAGACGAAGTCGCCCAGCGTCTGCGTGCCGCGGCCGACCTCGACCGCGGACATGGCCATGCAGATCGCCATGCCGACGCCGAGGATGACGCCCTGGCCAAAGTTGAGCCAGCCGAGCGAGGTCCAGTTCCGCGTCGCTGCGTCCTCGTAGCGCGCCATCGAGCGGTCGAAACGGGCCGTCTCCATCGCCTCGTTGTTGAAGTACTTCACCGTCTCGTAGTTGAGCAGCGAATCGACCGCCTTGGTGTTGGCGTCGGTGTCGCTGTCGTTCATCGCCTGGCGGATGCCGATGCGCCAGTCGGTCGCCCATACCGAGAACCAGACATAGGCGGCGATGGTGACGGCGATGACGGCGACGTAGACGAGGCCGTAGGCGACGGCGAAGATCGCCGCCGTCAGGGCGAATTCGAGGATGGTCGGGATCGTGTTCAGGATGGTGTAGCGCACCACCGTCTCGATGCCCTTCACGCCGCGCTCGATGATGCGCGACAGGCCGCCCGTGCGCCGCTCCAGATGGAAGCGCAGCGACAGGCGGTGGAGATGGACGAAGGTCAGCCGCGCCAGTTCGCGCACGGCGTGCTGGCCGACGCTGGCGAACAGCGCGTCGCGGAGCTGGTTCAGCCCCATCTGGGCGACGCGCACGACGTTGTAGGCGACGACCAGCATCACCGGCGCCACCAGCGCCGCCGGCAGCCAGCCGGGCGCATCGGCGCCGCCGTCCAGCGCGTTCGTCGCCCATTTGAAGAAATAGGGCACGAGGATGAGCACGAGCTTGGCGGCGACGAGGAACAGGCTCGCCCACAGCACCCGCGCCTTGAGGTCGGCGCGCCCCGCCGGCCACATATAGGGCCACAGGTTGCGGAGCGTGGAAAACATCGTGCCGGAATCGGCGGAGACGGTCTTGGCTGGCAAAGCTGGCTATCCGTTGTTCTATTCTTGCGGGTCCGCGCCGGACGGCGCGGCGCAGCAGGTCGACAGCAGCGCGCCGACGGCATCGGAGAGGCCGGCCAGCGCCTCGCGGTCGAGCCGGTAGAGCGAGCGGGCGCCCTCCGGCGTCAGCCGCACAAGGCCGGCGTCGACGAGGATCTTCAGGTGCTGCGAGACGGTGGACTGGGCGAGGTCGAGGCGGCCGACGACCTCCTTGCAGCAGCAGCACTCACGCTCGGCGAGGCTGCGCAGGATCTCCAGCCGCGCCGGATGCGCCAGCGCCGCCAGCCTGTCGGCCAGCGGCGAGAGAGCCGTCGAATCGGGAAAAGAATTCATCGTTCATCGTCGATAGACGATGAAGATTTTTCCTGCAAGCGCCCATTTGGAGAGCTTTGTTTCAGCCGCATTTCCGGACGCAAAACCGCCGGGCACTTTTGCTGGAAATGCTCTATTCCACCGGCACCACGCGGTCGGCCACCGCCGACATGTCGGCCTCCTCGCCGTCGCCGGTCTTGTCCGGCACCGAGAAGACCTGGCCCGGCCAGATGCGGTCCGGATCCGAGATCTGATCCTGGTTGGCGAGGTAGATCGTGGTGTAGCGGACGCCGAGGCCGTAGACGCGGCGCGAGATGCGCCACAGTGTGTCGCCGCGGCGGATGATGACGGCGCCGGCCACGCTCTTGAGCTTGGGCGCGGTGACGTCCTGCTCGCCGGCGGCCGAGGCCACCGCTGCGCTGCCTTCGGCAGGCGCAGCCGCACCGGCCGGCGCGGGCTGGCCGGCATCGGTCTTCGTCTCGCCCGCCGACGCGGCGGCCATCTGCTGGCCACCCTGCGCGGACGCGGCGGGAGCAGCGCCCTGCCCGGCCGGCGCCGCGGCGGACGCGGCATCGTCGGCAGGCTTTGCGCCGGCGGACTGGGCTGCGCCGCCGCCCGCCTGAGCAGGCGCCTCGGCCGCGGCCGTCTGGCTCCCGGCGGCCGTCTGGCCACCGGCCGTCGACGGTTTCGCGCCGGCGGGCTGCGTGCCGGCGGGGGATGCCCCGCCTTCGGTCTTCTGTGCCTCGGCCTGCGGCTTGGGTGCTGCGGCCTCGGTCTCCTGCGCGGCGGGATCGGAGGCCGCGACCGCGGCGATCGATTCGCCGGGCTCGCGCTCGAACGGCACGGCGGCGCGCGCCAGCACCTCGGCGCGCGGACCGAGCAGGTCGGCGCGGACGATGTAGTCGCCGACCGGCAGCTCGCGCTGCGCCTCGACGAGGAACTGGCCGCCGGGCGAGGCCTTGGCGTCGCCGAGCAGGATCTCGTTGGCATATACGCGGACGCGGCCGCCGGGCTCGGTGCGGCCGGCGACGAAGACGCGGCTGCCCTCGATTTCCACCGCCTCGACCGAAATGCGCGGCTTCTCGGCAACGGGCGCGGGCTTGGTCTGCTCCGGCTGTGCGGCGGCCACCTGCTGCTGCCCGCCCGAGGACGCGGCGCCGGCGGCCTGCCCGGCCTGCGCGGCTTGCTCAGCCTGCCCGCTTTGTCCCGTCTGGGCCGGCTGGCCGGCCTGAGCCGCCTGTCCGGCCTGATTCTGCTCGCCGGCCTGCGCGGCCGGGGCCTGCTGCTGCGCGCCCGAAGCGGCGGAGGACGACGTGTCGGCAGCCGCCTGCGCCTGCTCCGCGGGCTTGCCGGTTGCCGCCGGCTCCTGCTTGTCGGCGGGCAGCGCGGCCATCTGGCCGCCCGGCTGGGCGGTCGACGGCGCCGCGCCAGCGGCAGCGGTTCCGGCGTCGGTGGCGGCCGACCCTGCGGCCGGCTTTTCCTGCGGCTGGGCGGCGGCCATGGCCGCCGGCTGCTCGGGCTTCGGCTCCTGCGCCGCGGCGGGCTTGTCGGAGGCGACGGGGCGGTCCTGCTTGTCGGCGGCGGCCTGAGCCTGCGGCACGGTGATCAGCTTGCTCGGCGCGCCCGGCTTCTCGACCAGCGCCAGGACTTGTCCGGACTGGGTCTCGGGGACGGAGACGACCGCCGTCTCCTCCGAGGTCGCCACGACATTGTCTGGCGTGGTGGAGCGCAGCACGATCGTATAGTCGCCCGGCTTCAGCGGGTCGTCGAGCACCACGGCGAAATCGCCGCCGGCGCCGGCCTTGTCGGTGCCGATCACGCTCGATCCGGTGACGACCTCGACCTTGGCGTTCGGCGCGGCCTGCCCGGCGATCACCAGCGAGCCGTCGGGCTCGACGCGCACCAGGTCGAAGGAGGGAACGACGAGGCGATCCTCCTTGCCGGTCGTGGCGGGATCGGCGGCGGCCGGGGCGTTGCCGCCGGCCGGCAGGGCGGCCATCTGCTCGCCTGCCGGCTTGCCGGCGCCGGGCTGCCCGACGGCCATGGCCGGCGGCTGCTGCGCGCCGGTCGATTCGGGCTGCGGCACCGCGACCACCTGCGGCTTCTCGGGGAAGAAGACGTCCAGCGCGCCGGTGATGTAGGCGGCGCCGGCCGCGACCACCGTGCCGCCTGCGACGAAGAGCAATGCCTTGAGCGAATTGACGACCATGTCCCGTTCCCTGAGAGCTCTAGGGGTCTACCGTGTTTTGCAGGCCGTCACAAGAAAAACGGCCCGCGCGCCTTGACCTTCAACGCCCGCCGCCACCTATGGGCGCATGAGCGAGATTCGATCCATCTGCGTCTATTGCGGCTCCTCCAACGGCCGCACCGAAACCTATCTGCGCGCCGGCGAGGCGCTCGGCCGTTCGATCGCCGAGGCCGGCCTGCGGCTCGTCTACGGCGGCGGCACCAAGGGCATCATGGGCGCCGTCGCGCGCGGCGCGGCGGCCTCCGGCGGCCGCATCACCGGCATCATCCCGCGCTTCCTCATCCGCAAGGAGACGGACGGGGACGCGCCGAACCTGACCGACGACCTGATCGTGACCGAGGACATGCACACCCGCAAGCACAGCATGTTCGCGAATTCGGACGCACTCGTGGCATTGCCGGGCGGCATCGGCACGCTCGAGGAGATCGTCGAGATCATGACCTGGGGCCAGCTCGGGCGGCACCACAAGCCGATCGCCTTCGCCAATGTCGACGGTTTCTGGTCGCCGATGCTGGCGCTGCTCGACCACATGAAGGCCGAGGGCTTCATCCACTCGCAGCACCTCGTCCGGCCGCTGGTGATCGACGCCATCGGGGACGTTGTGCCGACGATCCAGGCAGCCGCCCAGGTGCGCGCCGCGCAGGGCGACCCCGCCGTCATCGAGAGGATGTAGGCGCCGCTTCCTCCCTTTCAGAGCCCCATTTCCGGACGCAAAACAGCTTCGCACTTTTGCTGGAAATGCTCAGCCGGTGCGCAGGTCGGCCGTCACCTCGCCGACGGTGGCGATCAAGAACCGCATGGCCTTCCTCACCGAAGACC
>ERZ778021.2665-NODE-2665-length-15178-cov-3.647358_pt1 | contig 15178 bp, 11 predicted proteins | sample MGYA00375751_ERZ778021 | MGnify/ENA primary metagenome ERZ778021 (study PRJEB29350, sample SAMN05389814) | bioreactor metagenome | isolation source: Thiocyanate stock bioreactor | place: South Africa: University of Cape Town | collected 2013-08-29 ... | reverse complement strand
ATTCAACCCGGCGGGAGAAGTGCACAGCGGGTGGGGCATACCTATGGCTACCGATATTGCTTTTGCCCTGGGAGTATTATACCTCCTGGGCAACCGTATTCCCCTGGCGCTGAAAGTTTTTCTTACGGCTTTAGCCATTGTGGACGACCTGGGTGCGGTGCTGGTCATAGCGTTCTTCTATACCTCCGAGATCTCCGTAATAAGCCTGCTGATCGGTTTCCTGTTCCTGTTCCTGATGTATGCGGGCAACAGGCTGGGCGTACGAAGCATTATATATTATGCCGTATTGGGCATCCTGGGGGTATGGACTGCTTTCCTGCTGTCCGGTGTGCATGCTACTATCGCGGCAGTGCTGGCGGCGTTTACGATCCCGGCGGATGTTAAGATCAGTGAAAATAGTTACATCCGGAAAATCCGCGCGTACCTGGACCTGTTCCGGGATGCGGACAGGAATAACCGGATACCGACGCTCACCAATGAGCAGCTGCATATCCTGGATGTGGTAAAGAAAGAAACGGATAATGCGATACCGCCTTTGCAGCGGCTGGAGCATGCCATGCACCCTTTTGTGACCTTTGTCATTATCCCTGTGTTTGCACTGGCCAATGCCGGTGTGTCGTTACTGGATATAGACGTGACGGAATTGTTCAGCACCAATGTGGCCATAGGAGTTGCCGCAGGACTGCTTATCGGCAAGGTGACTGGTGTGGTGGGCGCTACCTGGCTTTGCGCCAGGCTGAAGATAGCGCCTTTCCCGGCAGGGATGAATATCAGGAACCTTTTTGGCCTGGGGCTGCTCGCTTCCATTGGCTTTACGATGTCCCTCTTTATTACGCAACTGGCCTTTACGCATGAGGTTTACCGGGTTCAGGCCAAGATCGGCATTTTTGCCGCTTCCATTATTGGCGGCATCCTGGGCTATTTAGTGTTAAGCAGGCAGGACAAAAAGAAGCGTCCTGTTCCTGAGGATAAGAACAAATAGCTTTTCACCCCGTGGCAGCAGCGGGAAGAATGCTGTAAGTCTAATTCTGACAGGCTCATGCCGCTGCCGGAGCGGTATCACAGCAACCCGGGCACGGGTATGTTTTGCGCTTCCTGCAATTTTCCTTACCTTCACTATCCACATTCGAGCAAGCGTTTAAGGCTTGCGGCTCGTCCCTGCGTCCTCATTTTAAGTTTTCGGGTCATTTTATCTAACTAACGGGAACTTCTTATGAGCCTTCACAGGCTTTATTCCCCGTCAAATACAGAACGCCTATGCAGCAGCTGAACCCGGGTAGCGGGCTCCGTAAGTCTTTCGGTCTGAAAATGGCCATCATTATTGTTATCAGCGCCATCGTCGGTTCCGGTGTGTTCAAAAAGGCGGCTCCCATGGCTGCATTGCTGCATGCTCCCTGGCTGGTGATCTTGGCCTGGCTGCTGGCCGGTATTATTATTTTGTTTGGTATTTTGTGCATCGCTGAATTAAGCGCCTTATTCCCTTCTTCCGGCGGCCCGTTCCTCTGGCTCGAAAAAGCATACGGAAAGGTCATATCCTTCTTTTACGGCTGGTCATGCTTTACCGTTATACAAACGGCGGCCATAGCGTCCGTGGCATTCGTGTTCGCGGGGGCGCTGGGTACTTTTATAACCTTGCCTCACCTGTCCCCGGAAGCTGAATCGCTAAGTATCCTGGGCTTATACCCCCTGAAGAATATCGGTGCCAAGATCGCCGCATCCCTGCTGATCATTGCGCTTACCGTTGTTAATATAAGGGGTGCCAGGAAGGGCGGGAATATCAGCCTTTTTTTCACCCTGACCCTGCTGCTGTCCATTATTGCTATTGTATTTGTCGCGTTCTTTTCCGGAACGGGCAGCGTTCAGACTATAAGAACGGTCTCTGAAGGCTTCCCGGCCGGAGGCTTTACGGTATTTGGGTTTATCAGCGCTATGGTGCTGGCAATGAGGGCCGCATTCTGGGGCTATGAAGGCTGGATCGGCCTCGGGTTTATAGGAGGAGAGATTGCGGAGCCACGCAGGAATCTGCCCAGGGCTTTGATCGCCGGGATCTCGATCGTTATCGTGGTATACCTTCTTATTAATACTGCTTACTTCTTTGTGATGCCTGCGGATGAAATGATCGCGGGGGTACAGCAGAATGAAAACAGCATCGCGGCGGTGCTGGGGGGGGATAAGATGCTGGGTGCCGGCGGAGGCTATATTATAAGGGGTATGATACTGGTTTCTACCTTTGGCTGTACCCATGCTACTATCCTTGTTTCCGCACGTATCTATTATGCTATGGCGCAGAAAGGAATGTTCTTCAGGAAAGCGGCGCTTTCCCATCCCCGTAACCATACACCGCACTATGCTTTAATTTATCAATGTATCTGGGCCTGCCTGTTGGTGTTTTCCGGCTCTTTTGACTTTCTTACGGACCTAGTGGTGATCGCGGGCTTTATCTTCTTCGGTCTTATTGCATGGGGAGTGGTGAGGCTCAGGAAACGGATGAAGATGGCGGAACGGCCCTATAAAACCCCATTTTACCCGGTGGTGCCGGTAGCCTTTGTGCTGTTTTGCATCCTGCTGATCTTCATATCATTTATAGAATCGCCGTTTAAGTCTTTGACAGGTATGGGGCTTATTCTTTCCGGCCTTCCTTTTTATTGTTATTGGCATCGCAGGCAAAGAAGCGCCCCGGAGTGATAGCCTGTATTGATTGCGATATGCCCCGAAAGGCTTATCGCAATTAATACAGTAGGTTATAAGGTTATCACTCTACCAGCTTGTCCACATAATCGCAGTTCATCAGGCGCAGTATGCCCATATAATCAAGGTCGAACGCTATCAGGCTGCCTACCTTATATTTCTCTGCGTTGTTGCCCAGGTCCACTACCATCATATCCGAGCTGGAGCCTACGATTTTCAGTTCCGGGTCGGTAGGCCGGATATGACTGTCTTCCACATCCATCAGTCCGATGTCTATAATGGTTGCTGCTGCTGTTATCAAATTTCAATACATCGCCGGTGAGATTATGGCCGAGGTCGCCGTCCGGTACCATCGGCTTTTCACGCAGCTCAATGATCTCTGCATATAGCCTGAATACATCCTGGTGCAGGTGAGGATTGGGCGTGTTATTATAGACGTCCGTACCCAGGAACAGGGTTTCTCCTACCCGGAAGTGATTGACATCCCTGGGAAGCAGGCCTTTGCCGATCAGTGGTATGGTCACGGAGGTTCCGCCGGTAATGTAAGGGATCACCTTATTGAACCTTGCTTCTATAAGCTGCTCATAAAGGCAGAGCTGCAGGAGCTTGTCCTGGTTGGGCAATACCCCGTACATGCAGGTCAGGTTGGTGCCCAGTCCTGAGACCTCGATATTGGGGAGCCGGAATACTTTGGCATAAAAGTCGATAAACTCTTCCCGCATTACGCCTTCCCGGAGCTCACCCAGCTCGATCATAATAATGACCTTGTGGATCTTATTTTGCTTCACTGCTTCGTCCGAAAGCATTTTGATGGTTCCGAATTCGGTATTGAAGCTGGCATCGGCATACCGCACTACACTGGAGATGTAGCGCCGGGCCGGCGGCTTTATAAAGACCGTTTCTATGCCGGGGGCGAGGGATTTGATGATCTTAAGGTTGGTAATGCGGCTGTCGCATATCTGTTGCAGCCCGAGGTCTATGATCTCCTTCAGGTAGGTCCTGGAGCCGCACATTACCTTGGAAACCACCCCCCATTCGATATTGTGCGAGGAAAAGAGCCGGTCAAGATACCGGTAATTGTCCCGCAGCTTTTTTCTGTTGAGAATGATATGTGCCATGATATTTATTTATTCAGTCTCATTTCGAGATATTTATTGGTAAACCCTAATTTTTCATACAGCTTTCTGGCCGGGTTGTCCGGCTCCACGTGCAGGGCGATATTGCCCGTGGTCTCCGCTATGGCCATCTGCATCAGTTGTTGCCCGATGCCCTGTCCGCGGCAGTCCTTATGGGTCGCTATATAGACCAGTATATGCTCCGGTATATAGCCGGTCATACCGGTATGGTTGATCACTACGGCGCCGACCAGCTTGTCTTCGTCCCTGGCGGTAAAGATCATGCCACCGGCTTTGCCGTCCCTGTACAGGGCATAATCCAGGCAGCGCTGAATATCCTGCCTGGCGTCACCGTACTGTTCCAGGTGTGTAAAAAGAAAGTCCAGCACCTGTTCTTCTTCTGCGGGTGAAAATGAATCAGGCTGCTTGTAAGAGGTGTATTGGATCATAATAAAAAAGTTATGCAGCAAGCATTGCTTGCCGGGTGAAAAAAGTCAGTTACATACTGTCGGTAAATTCAGCTATTGTTGCTGAAACGGGGCTGCAGGAAATGAATCCTGAAACATTGTATAATGATGTGAGACGCTTGAATCAGTTGAGGTCCGAACCATCATTAATGATCTGTAAGATGCAAAGATAAGAAAAAATATACAGGTGCTCCCGGCAGGGGCTGTTTCGCGTCCCCGGGTAGATTGGTCTTACCGCCTGCTTCCGGGCGGCAGTACTGTCCGATAAACCGGGATCCCGGTTGTCTTATACCTTTGATTAATGGTATTGTAGGGTGGTTGGTTTCCTGCCCGTAATGTGCATTCAGATAAGAAAAAGGAGCGTAGGTGGCGTAGGGGCAGGGCGCGATGGATTATTGGTAAAAAAAAACTGACTATCTGTAATGTAAGCAGCAAAGGCATTATAAGCTACCAATCATGATAAGAGATTCCTCACATCCGTCCGGAATGACCAGGTATGCTATAGTGTCTTTTAGCAACGAAAGCGTTCTTTAACTCACAGATCGGACACTTTTCAGCGAGATGTATCTGTAATAATAAGTTGCTTCCTATAAGCAGATAGTCATCAAAAGAAATGCTTATATCAGCCTGTTATCCTTAGCTTTCCTGACGGCTTCTATCTTGTTATGTACCCGGAGCTTGGCATAAATGTTCTCAATATGCTTACGTACCGTGCTGGGAGATATGAACAGGCTGCCGGCAATGCCGATATAATTGAGCCCTTTGCTCAGTTGCTCCAGCACCTCGGTTTCCCTGGCACTCAGCTTTACGGTCTCCTGCTGTCCTTCATCGGGAATATCCACCGGGTTGCGCAGCAGCTTCAGCGTCTTTAATGCAATGGATGGCGTCATGGCTGCTCCGCCGTTAATGGTGTCCGTAATGCCCTGATACAGCTCCTGTGGCTGCACCTCTTTCAGGAAATAGCCATCCGCCCCGGCTTTGATCGATCTGAAGATATTGATGTCATTATCAAACACCGTCAGCATTATGATCTTTATATAGGGAAAGTGGAGCTTTATCATTTCCGTGGCTTCTATGCCGTTCATCTCCGGCATTTCTATATCCATCAGTATCAGGTCAACGCAGGCATCCTTCTGCAGCTTATCCAGCAGCTCGCGACCATTGCCGGCACAATACCGGACACTGAGATCCGTGAAAAAGGAGAGCTTTTCCCGGATGGCCTTCCGGAGAAACGTATTATCGTCTGCTATTACAATTTTTATTACGGGCGCCATAAGTGATCGGTTTATTCAAAATTAAAGGTTGCCGGTGAAACAATATATACGGCATCCTGCGTATTTTACAGTAATATGCTTACCTCTGTACCGCTGGCTCCCGAATGTATCACTATATCTCCTCCTATTTCTTCCATTCTTTTGCGCATATTGGATAACCCGTTGGCATTGTCATCGGGGACAGCATCGGGAGCAAAGCCCTTCCCGTTGTCTGCAATACTGACGGCAAACCGGTACGGTGTATCCGTGACAGGATAGATATGGATAGTTATCCTGTCTGCACCGGAATGCTTGACCGCGTTGTGCACCGCTTCCTGTATCACCCTGTAGAGGTGGATGCCCTCCAGGGAAGAAAAATGAAATGTACTGTCTTTCAGTTGCTCATCCACCGTAAATTCAAAGGACACATTACCTACAGCATCTGAGGTCTTACTTATAAAGTCGCTCAGGCGGGCGCGCATATCCTCAAAGGTTACGGTACCTTTATTCATCGCCCATACGGTATCTCTCAGCTCGCTGATAGCCTGCCGGGCAAAGCCGCTGATATGATCGATCCTTTGATGGACCTCTGACGGCTCATCTCGGAAATAGTACCTGATATTATCCAGGGAAGAGGTGATGAAGGTAAGCTGCGAGCCTATGTTATCATGCAGCTCCCTGGATATCTTCAGTCTTTCGAGGTGCAATTGGTTCTGTGTTTCTATAGCGGCATAGGTCTCTTTCAGCCGGTGCTCTTCCTCCAGCCTCCTGGCTTTCTGCTTCTGCCTGTAAAATAATATATAACCGGCCAGGACGGCTATCAGCAGCAGCAATACCGCTCCTGTCACCTGCAGGTTCTTTTGCTCTATTTTGAGGTGGCTCTCGGCAATATCTGCGCGCTGCTCCAGTATCTGCTTTTCTTTTTGCTGGGTTTCGTAATGGGTCTCCAGCTCTACCATTTTAGTGAAATTCTCCTGGTTCAGCACGGAATCCCGGAGCGTGTATGCTTCCTGAAGATACCCGTAAGCGGTGTGATAATTTCCTTCTGCTGCGGCTATCCTGGATAAAAGCTTCAATGTCTTGACGATCTCTTTTTTTGTTTGGTTCTTTTGTGACAATTCCAGTGCTTTCCGGGCAAAGGAAGCTGCCGCCGCATATTGCTTCTGCTGGTAATACAGTTCCCCGAAATGGTTGTTCATAAATGCCTTCCCGAAATTGTCTTCTACCTGTTCGGCCATTTGCAGCCCCTTGAGCCCATACTGTTCTGACAGCTTGTATTGCTTCATTTCCAGGTAGATGCTGGCAAGGTTGCTGTAGCAGGAAACCATACCGGCATGGTCTTTAATATCTTCCTTGATCTGTAAGGCCTCTTTGAAAAGCTCAATGGCTGTATCGTATTGCCTGAGCTTTTCGTAATAGACGATCCCCTGGTTGTTGATGACGGAGCTTTTGCCCTGCTTGTCCCCGATGCTGTCATAGCAGGCGGCTGAAAGCCGCATTCTATGCAGCGCTTTATCATAGCGGTTCTGTTCGATATTGATGAGCCCGAGGTTACTGTAAGAGATAGCCAGCAGCTGGTTATTACGCTCTTTTTTGCAAAGGTCAAGGATGCTCATAATGATTTCATTGGCCTTCTGGTAATCGCCATAATAATAATAGACCATAGCCTGGTTGTTGACCGCATTGGCCATAATGATAAAGTCACCGATGGAATCGGCAATGCTGATAGCTTGCCCGAAGGCAGTGATCGCGGAGTCGTACTCCGATTGGAACCTGTGCGCAACTCCCAGGATATTCAGGCTTATGGCTTTCTGCCTTGCATTCTTTTCAATGCCGGCATAGCGGATGCTTTCCCTGGCATGCCATTTTGCCTGTACCGGATTGCTGAAAATGTTATCCCGTGTTTTCACATACTCCCAGTAAGACCTGCTGGCAGTATCGGAAGGCGGCTGTTGCTGCTGCGCCCCGACAGGTACAACGGGCAGCAGGCATATCAGTATAAGAAGCAGGTATCGTTGCATCATACAGGAGTGATTTTACAGGGACAGTTGGAAATATCACAGGGTGTCCCTTGCCTGGAATGTGTACTGCAAATATAAGTGTCCTGGTATACAGTGTGCTGAAAATTATATATAGACTACCTGAAAATAAGGCATTTGCCGTATTGTACAGCAAGGAATATGGAATTTATTTTGTGGAACCTTAAAGTCCTGTATACAGGCTGTCTGAGGAAAAATAACTAAAAGTTGTAACCATACAAAGCAGGAAATTATGAAATATAATGTACTACTGTCCTTCTTATTATTCGCAGCCTGTATGACCAGGGGAGCGGCGCAGACGCTGGGAGATTTCAGACCCAAAGAGCAGTCTTACGGCCTGGGCAAGGTGAAGAACGCCCAGCGGATCTATATCGCCTCCTTTACGGTCAATTACCAGATCTATAATGAAAAGGAAGATTTTAAGCAGGGCGGCCGTATGCTGGGCGGAGGGTATAAAGGCGATGCGCATGCTTCCCTGTCTGTGGGGCTGGACAATATCACCGAAGCCGGGATCCAGGCCGTTACCGACAGCCTGTACCGCGACTTTACGGCCATGCTGAAGGCTAAAGGGCTGGAGATAATCACTGCCGATGAGGCCGGTGCAACGGAGACCTACAACGGCTTTACCCGGGTAAAGGGTGGCAGGATCAATGAAGCGCAGTTCCCCGGTACGCTGGCTACCACTCCCGCGGGTTTTGAGTATTATGTAAAGAACATTTCAAAGGCGGGCAAGGAAAAATCGGGAGGATTCCTGAATAATCCTTCCACCATATACGGTAAGCTGTCCTCACAATTGAATGACGCTATCATCGCGGATGTGGACCTGTTCGTGCTGTTTATCGAGGATAAGAACGCGATGGATCTTGCCGGGGCCAATATAAAGGTGAAAACTTCGCTGAGGCTCGCTGCCACCGAGGCTATCATCATGAAAAGCAATGCCAGGATAAAGCTGAAAGGCCAGAACAATGTTGTTTCGGCCACCAGCCAGGCCAGCTTCTACCACGGAAAGGTGCCTGTAGGCATCGGTGTTAACAGCAGCTATACCGGCGGACTGAAAAGCCCGCTGGATGTGAAGGGGGTGATAGAGGACAAGAAGATCCAGAGCTTTGCGTCCAACCGGAGGGATTATATAGGCACACCGACGATCTACGGTACCTGGTATAATCCGGGCAATACTTCCAGCAGCTCAACGACCGTGATCCCTGTGGATGAGCAGAAGTATACAAGCGGCGCCTATCTGGCAGGAAGGAAGTTCCTGGAATATCATACCGAAGCATTCCTGAAGAATGTAAAATAGCGATTCCGGCAACCGTACAGCACAGCCCGAGATATAATAAAGCTCCCTTATCATAAGAATAGGGGAGCTTTTATTATCGGCATTCCGGCTGTTATCATACAGTGTAAGACATTGACAGATCGGGGAAGCTCCCGTCCCGGGAAACAGGTTGCATTTATAAATCGTAACTTTATAGTTGTTCCTGATATACAGGAATGCTACAAACTTATTACTATGGCGGTATCTTTCGGAGACAGGGTCATTGATTTCAACACCCGGTTACACTACCGGGGTGAGCTGCCGGATGGCTTCCGGGTGATGAACCCCTACCTGGATAATCCTGAAACCATGCAGGTGATGCGGCAGTTTTACCACAAATATTATAATGATCATCATCAGCGCCGGTTTATTATCGGCATCAATCCCAGCCGGCACGGGGCGGGGGTGACAGGAGTGCCTTTTACCGATACCAAAAGGTTAAAGGACGTCTGTGGCATCGAGATGACATCTGTGCATACCCATGAAGTGTCTTCTGTCTTTATGTATGATATGATCGCCTCATATGGAGGCGCTGCCGCGTTTTATAAAAGATTTTACATTAATTCCCCGTTCCCGCTGGCCATTGTCAGGGCTACGAAGGACGGCCGGTGGCTCAATGCCAATTATTATGATGATCCCGTCCTTTTCGGCATGGTAAAGGACTTTATGATTGATTCCTTAAAAAAGCATATGGAGCTGGGACTGGATACTTCCCGCGTCTTTGTGCTGGGGAAGAAAAACGCGGATTTTATCAGCAGGCTGAACGCGGAGGCGGGACTCTTCGGTCACCTGGAGGTCTTGGAGCATCCAAGGTATATCCAACAATACAAATCAAAAGAAAAGCAGTTGTATATCGATAAATATATAGCTGCTCTCAGTCATTGAAAACAGGTAACTTTCTGATGAGGATGCAGGCAGCCGGCAAACATACGATCTATACTATCGGGCATTCCACACGCAGCGTAGATGACTTCATCGCAATGCTGTGCTCTTTTCACATAAGCACCCTGGCAGATGTGCGGCGCTTTCCGGGTTCCCGCAAATTTCCCCAGTTTGATAAAGAGCTCCTGGAACACTCCCTGGAAAAGAGCCATATTAGCTATGTCCACCTGGAAGCTTTGGGAGGAAGGAGAAAGGTAAGCCGGGATTCAAGGAATACCCGCTGGCGCAATGCTTCCTTCAGGGGATATGCTGATTATATGGAAACCGAAGCGTTTGAAAAAGGTATGGCAGCGCTGGAAGCGATGGCTGTGCAAGCGCCGTTGGCCTATATGTGTGCGGAAGCGGTCTGGTGGAGCTGCCACCGCGCCCTGATATCCGATTACCTGAAGGCAAAAGGTTGGACCGTATTGCATATTATGGATGCGGGTAAGGTGCAGGAGCACCCCTATACAGCGGCTTCAAGGGTAGCGGGCGGCCGGGTGCTTTATTTCGATAAAGGGCTTTTCGATTAGCATGATAAAGCCGGATCCGCTTATTTTATGTATATGTATTTTTTGTATTTTTGTAGTAATTCAAGGAACAGCAGGTACCTGTAAAAGTAAGGGGCGTCCTTATGGATCCGTTCTCATACCAGGCTTAAGATACATCGGTTGTAAGGCTATCCTCCCGGTTCCTTCGGTATTGATTACGCTTTCCTGACAACTGATTATGAAAGGAGCCGTTACGGACCTGCCCCGATCCCGGCTTTTGCTTATCAGGCAAAATATATAAATATGCATCAAAGAAATTACCTGCCGGCCGTTCTGCTGTCATTATTTTTCTGTATTCCGGTGAACGAATTACAGGCGCTCAGCTACAGGGTGCTTTTTCTCGGTAACAGCTATACCGCTGTCAATAATTTGCCTGCTATGGTACGGGATGTTGCCCTGTCAGCAGGCGATACCGTTATTTTTGACAGCTATGCTCCGGGAGGATACCAGCTGATGGACCATACGCTTGACGCCACAAGCCGGGGCAAGATAATGTCCGGGGGCTGGCATTATGTGGTTATCCAGGGACAGAGCCAGGAACCTATTACCTTATCCTCTCAATTTGCCAATGGTGTCCTGACCTTATATAATCTGATAAAGCAGTACAACCCCTGCGCGGTGCCGGTGTCCTATATGACATGGGGACGGAAGAACGGAGATGCGGCCAATTGCGCCGCCTTTCCTGTAATGTGCACCTATCAGGGCATGGATACTACTTTAAGGGACCGCTACCTGAATCTTACAACTTCCATTAACGGGGAAACGGCGCCTGTTTCGGTGGTGTGGAACTACCTCCGGCAAAATCACCCGGGCATTGAACTGTATCAGCCGGATGAAAGTCACCCGTCAGCGGCGGGCTCTTATGCCGCCGCCTGTTGCTTCTATACCATGCTTTTTAAAAAAGATCCCGCACGGATCACATTTAATCCGGGGATAGATGCCACGACTGCTGCCATCATAAGGAACGCGGTCAGGGTAATGGTATTTGACAGGTTGCAATCCTGGGACTTTAAGCGTGCCCCGATATCCCGCTTTGACTACCGGATAGGACAGGGTATCAATGAAGTGATCTTCACTCCGCTCAACCACGGTGTACGGCAAACCTATTTATGGGATTTTGGCGACGGCACAACATCCGACTTATTCAACCCGACACATTCCTATCTGACGGATGGTACCTATACGGTCTCTCTGACAACAATGAACTGTGACCTGCAGGGGCCGCACACCAGCTTTACAGATACGGTTATCCAGTTCTGCAGCCATACTCCGACTATTTATACCACCCGTCCCTGGCTCTGCCATTATGATACCCTTTGGACACAGGCCGCAGACGCGTACCAGTGGTTTGCTAATGGTGTCCGGCTGCCGGAAACCAACCGTTACCTGGCGGATTATTCGCGCTATGGCATTACGGGCTTTTCCGTCATGGCGACCCTGAACGGCTGCTCAGAGCTGTCAACATTATATACGACAACTGCTGAGTCATCCGGCTATTATTTTGATGCCTTGGGGGATCCCTGCGAGGGAGATACTGTGGCGTTTGCCGTATTGCATATGAATGGTTTCTTATCCGGTTCGGAAAATATCCTGTGGTTTAAAAACGGTGCGCCGTTACCGTTAATGACCGGCGAAGATACTTTACTGATCACTACATCGGGATCCTATGAGTGTAGAGTATCAAACCCCAATGCCGTTTGTCCTTTTGATACCACTTCTCTGCTGCTTGAATTTGATTGCGGCGGAACAGGGATTGCGGAAAAGGCCGGCGGCCGGGCATTATCCTGGGCGCTTTCTCCCAACCCGGCATCAGAGATCATACGCATTAGCTTTTCAGCCTATCCTGCGGACGAGTGGATACAGGTTTACAGCGCTGTGGGCCGCCTGGAGCTGTCAATGGCCGTATCGGCAACCGCTATGGACATCAATATTGCTGATCTGCCCGGCGGACTGTATTACGTCCGTATGAAGAACAATACCGTTCCCGCGTTGAAATTTATGAAGCTGTAGCATAGCGGGCATCATTATTTCTGCCTGTCCCTGCTTACCTTTATTTCCATAAAAATACCCCCAAAAGCTACCTGCTTTTGGGGGTATTTTTATGGCTTTTTAATTATATGGATAATTAAAATCGTGGCCTGGCAGTTTTACCGTACGATCTGTATTTTTTGTTGTGCCGTACCCTGTGCCGTTGTGATCATGATCATATAGCTGCCGGCAGGGATATTGCTGACGTCAATGTTTTGCCTGTCCTGGATGGCACTGTTAAGCACTACCTTCCCGGTAATATCCAGGATAGCCACGTTCGCCTGACGGGCATTTTTCAGATCTATGGTGAGATGGCTTTGTGCCGGATTAGGATAGATGCGTGCCACATCGTTCCCTAATTTTTTAACGGAAGCAGCCTTTGGCTGTAATCTGCCGATAAAGGATTGGGCGGTTGACCATTGATTATCCAAAGCTACGGCTCCTGCAAGCACGATCTTGCCGTCATCCTGGAAGGCCAGGTTGGGAGCAAAGACACCCTGCTCTATATTGCTGATCTTTTTCAGCTCCGTACTGCCGTTGAACGTAGCATCCGGGCTTCCGTCTGCCTGGAACATCACAATACCGGTCGTGTTATCAGCATAGTCTACATAAGTATATGCCAGCCTGTTATTACCTGCAAGATGCAGTACAGCCGGCTCGGCATCTGTGGAAGCAATAGGGTATATTACATAGCCCTGCGCGCCGAAAGTATTGTCCAGTGTGCCGTTGGTATTTAAACGGACCAGCAAAAGACTAGTTGTATCATTCCCGTCTTCGTAAACAAAGCCGCCTGCAACTATCTTATTATCGCTTTGGATCTTCAGGTTGTAAATACCTACAGCTTTATCGTTCAAAGAAAAAATGTGCTTGCCCGAGGTAGCAAAGGTATTATCCAAAGTGCCATCGTTATTGAGCCTGTATATCCAGATCTCATTGGTACTGGAGCTGGGTGTGGAATAGCTGACATAAGCGCCTATGATGATTTTGCCGTCCGCTAATGCCTGCACCTGGTTGTAGTACAAGCCGTTGGTGGTAGCTATATCTATATCCACAATGCCATTGGTGCCGAAAGTGCTGTCTACCGTACCGTCCGTTTTCAGTCTTGTTATGGCAGATTCGCCTTCGCCGCATACTAATATCTTCCCGTCATTCTGGATGCTGATATTGCTCACGTGCGTTCCCGCCAGTGAAGTGGTGGCATGGAATATCTGCGCATAGCCGAAAGTGCCGAATGCGGAATCTATAACACCGTTGGTCAGGAAACGTTTTACATAATATGTTTTATCCTCGGTATTGACATCTTCATTATATCCGCCCACCAGGATCTTGCCGTCGCTCTGGAGCTCTAATGCCATGAAGTAATGGTCAATATCATTGCCGTCGTTAAAGCGGGTGATGCCGTTTGTTCCGAATGTATTGTCCGGCTGACCGCTTATCGTATATTTTGCTATGAAGCCTTTTGATGCGTCATTGACCATATCTTGGCCTAACACGATAGTAGTCTGATCGTTGTTGATCCTGATGGAGTTGAAATTATTATAATTGCCGCTTACGGCACCGGTTGTATAACCATTAGTGCCATAGCCGGCGTCAAACTCCAGGCCCTGGGCATAGGCAAAAGATACCGTACCGAGCAGTAAGAATGTAAACAATGTTTTTTTCATAATAGTTTCTATATGTTTTTTTGATTAAGATGCAAAAATAGCAAATTAAAAGCTGAGTGGCACACTTTTTGATAATTGTTATTAGGTATCAATATTAAATATGACTACTTTTGAATATTGAAAATGCCGCTTTAACTTTAATAACTAAAAAAAGCAATTATTAAGCCAGAAGAAGAATAACTATAACCTAATTAAAATATAAACAGCATTTCGCTTTTATACTTTTCTCGCTAACTAAAATCGACCAAATTTTTAAAGCAAAACGAGAGAGTGGAAAGTTGAAATGCCTGCGCGAAATAACAACGAAATTTGTTACAAGCGTGGGCTTTCCTTTTTATCTTGTTTTGCGCGGTTCTTGGTCGGACCTTAGTTAGCAAGCGATTGGATAAGCCCACGCTTGTCGTTTTGGTACACGTACGCAGGAATTTTCATAAGTACATCCCCAACCATTATTACAGGCATATACACCGGTAGGTGTCGGGCACCATTCCAGCAATGCGAAAGGCCCGGCACCTGTTTTTTTATGTCCATAACAAAACTCCGTAAAGGGTAACGAAAAGTATCGAAGCTTTTATCCCAAACCAATAAGCCAAACTGTTTATAGCAATTTAAAAAAAGCAAAATGATGAGATGAAGAAGCAGCGAACTGCTTCATCCGGTACACTATGGTGCCGGATCGGTGACTGCCTGTGCCGGATATGATCTCCCGACGCAAGCAGAAGGGCATACAGCGCGCTTCTCAAAACAAATGAATATGCAAAACATCAACATCATTATTACCGAACCTGAAACGATCTTCTCTGCGGGATTGAAAATGTTGTTGCAGCAAAGCGGTAAATACAACATCACCGCTGACTGTGTGAGCAGGATACAAGCCGTAACACCGCTTCCCGGCACAATATTTATTATTTTATGGACAGAAAAGGACGAACAGGTCCTGATGAAGACCATTGCCGGGCTGCGCCACACCGGCCGGCATCTGCCTGTCCTTATTATTACCCTCTTCAGGATCAGGAACGAGCACATACAGCAAATCATAGCGTTGGGCAATACAGCCATTGCCAGTGCGGCTATATCGGGCAGGGAGCTGCACAACTATATAGAGCAGTTGCATAACGGCAGCCAGTGGCTGCTCAG